>Ga0315295_10006270_pt1 | contig 10146 bp, 8 predicted proteins | sample YL17G14_0_MG_FD_204453 | JGI IMG/M metagenome (GOLD analysis project Ga0315295, IMG submission 204453) | Sediment microbial communities from Yellowstone Lake, YNP, Wyoming, USA - YL17G14_0 | ecosystem: Environmental > Aquatic > Freshwater > Lake > Sediment | place: USA: Wyoming | collected... | reverse complement strand
TTTCCTTCCGAGCACCCCACAGTTTGTTACCTCCCTGTGTCCCGGATATGCTAGCCGTCCGAATCGGGCAATTGACGGCAGGGGACTTTCACCCCATAAGATCCGCAGCCTTGTCGGCTGCTCCCACGTCGCGGTAGAGGGGGCAGTTGCCCGCCCCCTCCCCGCACGGATCCCGGCGTGCGATATTATCGCACCGGGCTCTTCAGACAGCCTCGCTTCCGCAACTCACCATTCGGCTATCCCCCGCAGGGAGGTTGGCCTTGTTGATCCGGCTCTGCATGCCCGGCCAAGGTTTCCTTTGCGGGCTGTGGCTGCCTGTCAGCCCCTTCCCCATGTGAACGGCCCTACCGTCTCAGAGTACTATGGGCTGATCCGACTCCCGAAGGGTCTTCGGCTTCCCTACCACTTCTCGTTTCGAGTCCGCCTACCTGCTCCTGGTCCGATAGTGGGTAACCCAATGTACCGGCCCAGCGCAGGAACCCATCGGGTCTCCCAAGTTCCTGACGCTTCTCTCCACACATGCCACGCTCTTCGTGGACCCCGGCAGATCCTCGGAGAGCTCACCAAAACGCTCTCTCTGTGTTGGCTTCTGGTGCCGTTACTGCATCGCCATCTGCATCCATGCTCGTTATCGGGGCTGTATCAAGACTTTAGGGAGTGCGGTCTCCCTTGCGGCCTGTGTGGTTCCCTGGGTACGCTTCAGCTGTCTCGTTCGGTCTTGTGACCTCCTCCACAACTGCAACCCTCGGTGCGGGTGGCTGGTTAGGCCTTACCCGACAGGGACTTCCACCCTGCAAGAAGCGCCAAGTTTCTTGGCGCACAACGGCCTCGAGCTATGCTGCCCGGCGGAAGCGGGCGGCTCTCCCTTACTCTACGCCCTGCCTGCAGGCGATTCAACCACCCCCGAAAGTACCGCCCGCCGGGTTGGTCACAAGGACATCAAGACGACGATGGTGTACACGCACACCGCATTCCACAGCGGACGGACAATACAGAGCCCGCTGGATTTCGGCGTCTCGCCGGCCAAGGCCTAGAGGTCCGGCCGGAATGTCCCTTCCGGGCCAAAGCCTTGGGATGGCACCTGTCAAAGCGCCTCGTACAAGGCAGTTCCGCGGGACCAGATGGGCCAGTGAGGGCCAGAAACGCACGCTTTGTCCCACAGGGACCCAGCGGGAGAGGTTTCCGGCCGGACCTCTAGTCGGGCTGACACCCCTTCGCAGGACACGGACTTGTCTGCATGTGGCAGGAGATTCCAACGGACACCACTCTGACGGGAGGCAAGACCACCTAGAGGCGCGGCCGGAAAGTGCCCCAAATGGGAATCGGTGGGAGAAAACGTTCGCCCATGGCACGTTTCCTGATGTGCGATCCCAAGAGAGAGGCAAGGAAGTGTGTCCGCCGAGGGCATCATCCCAGGATGTCTCGCCCGCAGTGGGTTTTCGGCCGGACTTCTAGGGCACCGCCACCCCTCATGGTACCGCTGATCTCCCCCTCAAACCCGCACTCTCGGCCACTTTATGCTTCCGATTCTGCACTTTCGGCCAGATTATGGTTGTAACCGGCGGCAAGGCGGGGTCCAAGGGGGTCGGTTTCTTGCGGGGGATCTGGCACTAGCGGCCAAGATATGCTTGCAGCGGCGGCCACATTATGGGTTGAGCAACACGAGTGTTCTGAGCTCGTAGCATGCGAAAGAAGACCTCCGAGGAATGGGCCGGCATCGCTGTCTCTGACGCCCCCAGGCCGAGCAGCTCAGGCTTTCCACAGATCGACGCGGGCGCCTGCCCCGCCATCGTACCCCTCGCTACTTGCATTGGTCACCGTGCGACGATAGGTCCCGATGCAACGCGGATCAGCGCGACGGGGCTTCCCGGCTTGCCCTGGAAGCGTCCGCCTGTACTCTCTCCCCGGATATGGCCTGATTCTGCGCCACTTGACGGCCGAGGCTCGGTATCTTAGAATGGCGGCAGATGGGATTATTTAGCAATATGGCTAAACAGCTCAGTTGGCTCCTTGTGGACAAGACCCTGCGGGAGGCGGGGCTGGCCCCGTTCACCCCGCAGGACCTGGCGAACCTGCTGGGGGGCTCTGAGATCTCACGTCGGTTCCTCCTGACGCGGGCGGTGAAGCGAGGCGATGTCCTCAAGCTTCGCCGGAGCCTGTACGCGCTGACCTCCCCTCCCCCGGGCGACATGCAGGTGGCCAACGCCCTGTATACGCCGTCGTACGTGTCGTTCAACTTCGCCCTGTCCCACTACCATCTCATCCCCGAGGCGGCCTACGCCGTCAGCTCGGCCACCCCCCGCTCCTCATCAAGCTTCCATGCCCTAGGCAAGCGCTTCATCTACCACCACCTCAGGGCCGACGCCTTCACCGGGTACCAGGCGGAACGAGTTGAGGTTCAGACTGTATGGATCGCCGAGCCGGAGAAGGCAGTTGTGGACGTGCTCTACTTGGGCTTGCTGGGGAAGCTGGGGCGGCCTGAACGGCTGGACATCTCAGCGTTGTCCAAGCAGAAGCTGCGCGCGTTCGCCAGGCTCTTCGGCCGCAAGGATCTCATGGAGGCCATCGGGCAGCTATGATCACGCGCGAGTCGATCAGGAAGCTGGCCATCCTGCAGCAGACGACGGAACAGAACGTCGCCCGCGAATACGCCCAGCACCTCTTCCTAGCGGGGTTCTACCAGCAACGCGGCGTTCAGAAGGTCATGTTCAAGGGTGGCACCGCCTTGCGCATCGTGTACCACAGCCCTCGCTTCTCAGAGGCCCTTGACTTCTCCGGGTTTGGCGTCTCTCACAGGCAGATTGAGGACTGGGTCGCTGAGACAACGGGAAGGATGGAGCACGCCGGGGGCTTGACTTCGATTCAGGAGAGTAAGCGAACCCGCGGCGGCTACCTGGGCATTCTGGAACCGACCATCGCCGGTCATCGATTGCGAATCCTGCTTGAGATCTCCTTGCGCAGGAAGGAGGCCCCCAAAGGGAGAGGTGTGCTGATCGCCAGCGACCTCGTACCGGCCTACACACTGGTGCCTGTTCCTGAATCAGACCTGGTAGACGAGAAACTGCAGGCGCTGCTTACGCGCAAGAAACCGAGCGACTTCTTTGACTGCTATTTCATGCTCCGCAAAGGGATGATTCCCCCTGCCAAGAGGAGACTGCTTCTTCAAGTGAAGGAAGCCTTGCAGGGGACGCGGGTCAACTTCAAGGCGGAGTTGGGGGACTTCCTGCCGCGGAGTCATCAGACCATCCTGAGTGACTTCAAGCGGGTTCTCTTGAGTGAGCTAGACCGCTATACCTAGGCAGACACCCGCCGGCGCCGGAGGTGTTACCAGCACCCTACTTGGGATCACCGCCAACCGGTGCAGCGGCTTCCGCACTAACATGGGCTCTGGCACATAAACTGGGTACAGCTCAGATCCGGTGTCAAGCGTCGTTGGCGATCTCGCATCACTCGTGGCCTGTGGCCTCGCACAAGCCTTCGACAGCCGTGTGCAGGTCGCTAGACCCGCAATCGCCGATCACCTGCTACCGACGGCACATGCCGTTTCCTCCGTTGAAGGATCAGGCTCCTGGGGGCGGGCCCAAACCGGGCAGGCCATGGAGCGCCCCGAGTGTGCCCATATGGTATAATCTGTGTTACGAAACTCGGCACTTGCGCCGATTATCGTCACAAGGATTGTAACGGATGAGCCAGCCAACCAAGCTGGGGCCCAAGGCCAGGCAATTCCTGGCGACTATGGCTGGCGCTGACCAGCGGCTGTTCCGCGCACAGGACGCGGCGAAGTTCTGGTCTACCAGGAAGACGGCCAGCGATGCGCTTAGCCGGCTGGTCCATGACGGCTGGCTGGAGAGGATCGAGCGTGGCCTCTACTTGATTGTTCCTCTCGAGGCTGGCCCCGAGCGGAAATGGACTGAGGACCCCAAGGTCATAGCGTCGCAGTTGGCTCCCGAGGGGGCGGCTGCCTACTGGACCGCCCTGCACCATTGGGGCATGACCGAGCAGGTGCCGCGGACCATATTCGTGCAGACGCGGAAGAGGAAGCACCGTTCCCGCGTCACCGTTCTTGGTGTCCGATACGAGTTCATCATCATCACGCGCCGCAAGTTCTTCGGAGTCGCCCAGCAGTGGAGCGACAGCGCCGAGTTCAGAATCACCGATCGCGAGAAGACCGTGCTCGATGCACTTGACCGGCCCGACCTTTGCGGCGGCCTCCCCGTTGTTGCCGGCGCTCTCGCCGGTAGCGACGGCTTGGACTGGGACAGGCTGGACCAGTACCTGAAGCGTCTCGAGTCGGGCGCGATCTACAAGCGCCTGGGGTATCTTGTCGAGACCCTTGAGGTGCCAGTCCGGGACATCTCTTCCAGGCTTGCCGGATGGAGAGCGCAGTGCTCGAAGGGGGTTGCACTCCTGGATGCTCGCGGCCCCCGGAAGGGTCCCATCGATACTCGATGGAGAGTCCGGGTCAATCTGTCCGGGCTGGAGAGGAACACGTGATCGCTGCCGCGGAGATCCACAGGCATGCCCGGGAGTGGGGTGTCGACCCCATGATCGTCGAGCTCGACTATGTCCTCGGCTGCTTCCTCAGCCGATGGTTCCAGCATCCTTTCGCCGCAGAGATGATCTTCAAGGGCGGCACCTGCCTTCGCAAGTGCTACTTTCCTGACTACAGGTTTTCCGAGGACATTGACATCACGGCTCAAGAGCCAGTCGACCCTGGCCAGCTTCGGGAAGCCATCGAAGCCGTCGCATCAGAGCTCGAGCAAGCCGTGGGGGTGGACATGAGGGCACAGCCGCCTCGAATCGAAACCGTAGACGCCGGCGAAGGCACCCCCTACGTCGAAGCGCGTATCTACTTTCGAGGACCCTTGCAGCGGACCGGGTGGCCTCAAGCGATCAGGATCGATATCTCGACAGGTGAACCGTTGGCCTTTCCGTCGGCGAGCAGGAGGCTGGACCATCCCTACAGCGACAGGCAGTTCGTGGCCACCGCCGGGCTGCATCTGCGCTGCTATGATCTCCGAGAGGTATTGCTGGAGAAGCTTCGGGGGCTCGCCGGACAACGGAGGTACGCAATCGCCCGCGACCTGTTCGATGTTCAGTGGCTGGTAAACCGCGGGGGCCTCAACCTAGTTGACGTTCGCCCGCACGCCGCCGCGAAGTTCGCGACAAGAGGCATCGTCTTGTCCTCGCGGTTTCTTGAGACGCTCTCAACTCGAAAGGACGAGTTTGAACACGACTGGGCTCGGAACGTGGAAAGGCTCGTCCCGAGTGATCAGCGCGTGGACTTCGACGACGCTTGGACGACGGCAGTACAGGCGCTATCTTCGATGGCAGAAGGCTGATACCAGTGAAACTCTCGCGGCCTAGCCGGCGTGGATGCCGGTCCAGCAAAGGGGATGCTCTCGTCCCCCCAGTCCTCGGACCTGCTTGTCCTCCACTCCCTCTGCTGGCGATCGGAGAGTCAGTTGCTGGCAACCGGTCATGCCTGGTCCGGACGCCCAACCCGTCAAGACTTCCGGTGCAATCATGCCCTATCCGGCTATTCATCCTGGACGTCGCGTATATAATGAAGCAAGTCAGCAAGAAGAGGGGGCTTGCCGGGGTCGAGCGTGAGCGCCGGACAGCGGGAGACCCGGGCAAGACTGGAGGTGGGCCAGGAACGCGTGTACGACCGTAACGGGGGAATGAGGTCCGCAGGGAAACCATAAGACCACACCGGAGGATACCTATTCATGGACGCAACGCTGACCATCGACGGCTTCCAGAGCATGCTGGCCTCTGAGAAAGAACAGGCGCCACTGATCGAGGCTTTGCGCAAGCTTATCGAGCTTGCCAAGCCTGAGGACATCAAGATCGCCGAGGCGGTTCCGCAGGCGGCTTGGGCCTGGCGGGGCTGAGCCGTCAACCGATTCCGGATCGCTGGCCGGCAGACCAGCGATTGACATTGGAGCGTGCCGCCAGGGCACTTCGGCAGACGCAACTCGACGCTTCGCAGTTCCCGTTCCTATCTTGTCTGAGTCCTCGCCGATCTCCGCTCGCGGCACGCTTGACGGTAACCGCCGGACCACCAAGCGGGAGAGAATCCTCGATGACCTGCTCGAGAACACCCATCCGGATGGCCGCGGGCCGAAGCACATAACGATCGCAGCCTTTCGGTGGAGTAGCGCTCCTGACCTCGCTTCGCAAGGCGCGGCCGCGGGGCTCCCTGATGAGGTGAACACCGGGGAACATGGATCTGCAGTCGATCAAATCGCTCATTCTGACGCTACCGGAAGTCGGGCGATGGCCAGAACTCGCCTCCCTCGTGAACCGCGCCGGCAACCAAGCCGCCGTGGATTGGCAGCTCCCGCTGGTCGCCTGCGAGGCCGTCGGCGGTCGTCCGGAAGAGGCGGCCAGTGGCGCAGCGGCTATCCTCTGCCTGCAGGCGAGCATCCTCCTCGTGGATGACATCCTCGACGATGACCCTCGCGGCGAATACCACCGGCTGGGAGTTGGGCGCACAGCGAACCTAGCCTTGGCGCTAGAAGCGGTTGCGTCCCAGGTGGTTTCCTCATCCAGCCTCTCCTTCGATCGCCGAGCGGCCGGCCTATCCACGTTGGCGTCCATGGCAGTCCAGACCGCTTTCGGGCAAGACCTCGATGTCAGCCAGCCGACGACCGAAGGCGAGTACTGGACCGTCGTTAGGGCGAAGAGCACGCCCTTTTACGGTGCGGCGCTGAAGGTTGGAGCCCAACTTGGTGGAGCGGAACCAGCAGTTGCCGAGGCCCTCTATTCGCTGGGCGTCCTGGTGGGGGAGATCGTCCAGTTGCAGGATGATCTCTACGATGCCTTCGCAACGCCTGCCAAACCGGATTGGGACCGCCCCGCTAACAACCTCCTGGTCTTATACGCTCGGACAGCAAGCTACCCCGACCACGATCTCTTTCTCGCCCTGGCGCAACAGGCCCACGACCCGCAATCCCTTGGGCAGGCCCAGGAGATCCTGATTCGATGCGGCGCCGTTAGCTTCTGCGCACTCCATATCGTTCAACGGCATCAGAAGGCGCACCGACTGCTCGGAGAGCTTGTCCTGCCAAACCGTGAGCCTTTGCTTTCCTTTCTGACTCAACAGGCGATTCCGATCCGTACTCTTTTCCAAAGGGTCGGGGCGGACGTCCCGGAGGAGCTCAGGTAGAGTGGGGGTTATGCAGGAGCAACCGACGGGACGTAGTCTGCCGGGCTGGCCCCCGTTGCTCTTGTCCATGGTCGTCCTCTTGGCCTGCCTTGGCTACTCCGGCATTTACGCCTTCGCGACTCCCTTTGCGGGGCTCGACCTCGATGGTCAATGGAACTTGATCTCCGTGGGCTCGTGTTCCGACATTCCGGGTTGGTGCGCCGGCGAAACGCAACCACTTCGTCCCGGGGACCAGATCCTGGCGATCGGGCACCTCACACTCGACAACTATCTCTCCGACCGGACGACCGTTCCGTTCGGAGGCTACGGTCCGGGCGACCAGGTCGCCATCCATCTGATCCGCAATGGAGCCCCTCAGACCGTCGAATGGCGCATGCCGCCAACTTCGCCCCGAGAGACAACGCTGCGTCTGCTTGGCAGTCTGCTCTATATCCCCTTCTGGACCCTCGGCACCGCGGTCCTGCTCGTCCTCCGACCCCGAGATGTCCGTTGGCGGTCCTTGATCGTCGTCTTCTACCTTGCCGCCATCTGGCTTGCGGCGGGGAGCATCTCGACGTCCCAGACGGTCTTCTCGTCGTTGGTCCTGGGAGCGGCGACGTGGCTGATGGTGCCCGCCTTCCTTCACTTGCACCTTCTTGTTCCGTCTCCCGTTGGCGGGACACGGTTGCGCCCAATCGTACTCGGGCTCTATGCACTGGCGTCGATCCTGGCCTTGCTGGAGCTTCTTCAGGTCCTGCCCAGCTCGTTGTATATCCTCGGCCTGCTTGTCGCGGTCGGCGGGAGCCTCGGGCTGATTCTCTATCGACTGAGGCGTAGTTCGCCGGATGCCGACAAACTTGTCTCCCGCTCCATCCTCCTGGGCGTGATCCTCGCCTTTGTCCCTGGGATCGCGCTGTGGATCGTCCCCACCCTTACGGGCAACCGCCTGCTGGCGCTCTGGCCCAATGTGGTCACGGCTCTGGCCGTCCCAGCAATGCCCGCCTTCTACACCTACGCCATCTTCAAGCATCAGTTGGGCGATCTGGAGTTCCGTGCCAACTGGTTTCTAGGACACTACAGTTTCATCCTGCTCTATGTCACGGGTTTCGCCATCCTGTTCTCGATCGGAACCATCTGGTTGAGGTCCCCCGGGGAGACCGTTCTCCTCAGCCTGCTCCTGTCCGCCGCTTTCGTTGCCGCCGCGCCCGCACTCAAGGCGCGATACGTGCGAGCTTTCGGCCATCTCATCTACGGCGCGCGACAGGATCCTGAGGAACTCGCCCGCGTGTTCGCCAGCCGGATCCCAACTGCCTCCGATCGGGGCGCCCTCGTCGACCTGCTCGTCGAAGAGGTCATGCCCAGCCTCTTGATCCACCAATCTGCCGTGGTCTTGCTTCAGGATGACCGGCCACGGCTCCTCTATATCCGCGGAGCGGATGTGGCCGAGACGGAGCTGGAACCCCGAACCTTTGAATCGCTGGTCGGCCAGAGTGGAAGATACCGACCGGAGGGCGGCGGCTTGCCCTCCGCCTTCTCTTGGGTGAGGCTGATTGTTCCGCTGAAAGTCCGGCAGAAGACGACCGGGCTGTGGCTGCTGGGAAGGCGCGACCCCGATGACTACTACCCGCGAGGCGACATCGACTCGCTGACCTGGATGGCCGGACAGGTCGCGTTGGCCGTCGAGAACAGCAGGCTATATGCCGAGTCTATCCGGCAAACTCAAGAGCTAGGCGGCCTTTATCAGACAGCCAGGGCGTTCGGCAGCGTCATGGACAAGCAGACGCTGCTCTCCTGGGTTCATGACGAAGTCAGCCGGCTGATGGTGCTCGACCGGTTCATGGTGATCTTGTACGACGTCGAGCGCGAGAGGTTCCACGTTGCCTTCGCGCGGGAGGCAGGCCATCCCATTGCAGTCTCCCAGGCTGGCGACCTGCCGCTCTCGGGTGCCGAGTTCGCACAGCGGGTGCTGAATACGTCGAGAACGGTGCTGGTGCGGGATGCGGAGTCGGCCGAGCCCGAACCAGGATGGTCGGATGACCGGCCGGCGCGGTCATGGCTCGGCGTGCCCTTGCTGGCCCGTGAGAGGACCGTCGGTCTGATCTGTGTCCAGTCGTTCCGGGAGGAGGCGTTCGACGACGCCAACGCTCACTTCCTGGAGGCGCTCGCCGGTCAACTGGCGACCGCCCTGGACAATGCCCAGCTCTTTGAGGAGACCAGCCGCCGGGCAGCCCATCTGGAAACGGTCGTGCGTTTCGGTTCGGCCCTGCGGGGGGCGTCCAACCGCATGGCGATGCTGGGCATCATTCTCGACCAGCTGCAGGTTCTGCTCGGCATGGAAGCGGTGGCGGCGGCGTTGCTGGACCCAGCGACCGGAGGCTGGTCCCTGGAGATGACCCGCGGCGGCTGGCATCCAATGGCCAGCCTACGGATCCGGGGGGATCTGGGCGCCATCGGGTCCTTGCTCGCCGCGGGAGCGACCTTCTCGACGGATGACGTCGCCACCGACCCTCGCATCGAACATCCGGAAGCTTTCGGGGGGATGACAGCTGCGGCCGTAGTGCCCCTGCTGGCCGAGAGGGAGACCGTGGGCGCTGTGGCAGTGGGGCGTCGCCGCGCCATTGCCCGTGAAGACATCCGCCTGCTCACCGCGATCACGGAGATGGCCGGCAATGCGCTACGGCGGGCGGGGGTCATGGACACACTCGAGCAGCGCGTCGAGGAGCGCACTCAGGAACTTGAAGCCGCCAACGAACGCCTGAAGGAGCTGGATGCGCTCAAGACCGACTTCGTCTCGAACGTCTCCCACGAGCTCCGTTCGCCCATCACCAATATCGTGCTCTACCTCGACCTGCTGGCACGCCCCTTCCCCGAGGAGAAGCGCGCCTCGTTCCTGGTCGTTCTGATGCGCGAGGCACTGCGGCTCGGTCGGTTGATCGAGGACTTGCTCAGCCTGTCGCGCATGGATCGCGATGCTACCCCGGCCAAGCTTGAGT
>Ga0315295_10006269_pt1 | contig 10147 bp, 7 predicted proteins | sample YL17G14_0_MG_FD_204453 | JGI IMG/M metagenome (GOLD analysis project Ga0315295, IMG submission 204453) | Sediment microbial communities from Yellowstone Lake, YNP, Wyoming, USA - YL17G14_0 | ecosystem: Environmental > Aquatic > Freshwater > Lake > Sediment | place: USA: Wyoming | collected... | reverse complement strand
GTGGGCAGACGCTCGCTCATAGAGACCGGCAAAGGCGGTTTGGAAGGGAACCGGTTGGCCGTTTTCCTCGTAACTTTTCACTGTGCCAAACGCCAGCCGCAGTGTGAAGGTTGCATCGGGATATGAACTGGTCTTCTCCGCGGCGAACCTGGCCTGGGCAATCCTGGCATGGGCCTGGTTTTGAATCTCACCCTGGGCTTCGATGATTTTTCGCACGGCACGTGCCTCAGTATCGACCACTCTGGCCAGTTCAATCATGGGGTCATGCGCTGCTTCTGCCTCGGCCGCCGTTCCAGCATATAGTCTCTTGCGAATCGCGACATCTTTTAGTTTAGTTCCCAAAACCAGTTCGGCGGCGCGGGTGCACGGCGGCTTGCCCGCCAGCACCTTCTGGACCAACGGGTGGGAATAGCCCAGTTGCTCGACCAGCCAGGTCAGAGAATGGGCCAGCTTGACTTGCTCAAAATCGTCGTAGAGGGGTTCTTCTGAAAAGAGTTGGAATTCCAGAGATTCGAGGTTGGAGTCGCGGAATTCGCGCAGGCGCTCTCCGTTGGGTTTGGTCTTCTCCTCCACCGCCCGAGAAATGGTACGGGCAATGTGGAAGAGGGTGCTGTTGAACCCATTGGCTTTTTCGAGCAAGTTATAGTGCAGCGAGCTGCGGGCAATGACCTGTTGCGCATCAGCAATACGGTCCCATGACGACAGGGCCTCCTTTGCATTGGGGTCTTGGGCCACAGCGGCACGCAATTGTTGTTCGGCAGTCTGCTTTTGCAACAGAAGCTGAGGGTCCAGCAAGCCTGCGAACATGCCTTCCCTTGCTTTGCGGCTGTTTTGAACGCCAAATAGTGTTTCTTTCGCACGACGGGCGTTTTCATCGCTTCGCGTGCTGTACGCCAATAGCATTACTTCTACGCTGTGCAGTCTCTGCAAGGTATAAGGGAAATGCTGGTCGCGCAGGTATTCCAGTTCGGCCATCGTTAATTGCCGGCTGGTGTTGCCTGGGTGGCCCGAAACGAAGACCAGGTCTCCCTCGCTCACCCCCTTGTAGCTCCACCTGAGGTAATGCTCAACTTTTGCCGGCTTGCCGTCTTCGTATGCTCGAAACAGGCAAATATCGAGGTCGAAGCGAGGGTATTCGAAATTGTCCGGGTCTCCGCCGAAAAACGCAATCTGGTGTTCAGGAGCAAACACCAGGCGAACATCGGTGTATTTCTTAAGGCGGTATAAATGGTATTCCCCGCCCTGGTACAAGGTGACCACATCACTGCGTAGTCCCGTTTTTTGGAGAGATTCCTTTTCGATTTCCGCCATGACCGCCCGACGGGCAGCAAACGCCTGTTCAGCATTCATGTCGGGTTTGACCGCAGCGTTGACCCTGTCCGTCACATCGTCGATGCTGATGAGCACATTCAGTTCCAAATCCAGGCAGCGTTTTTCTTCTTCTCGAGAATGCGCATAGAATCCATCCTGATAATAATTGTGCTCCGCGTCGCTGAATTTTTGCAGCGCATCCGCGCCTACGTGGTGGTTCGAAATAATGAGGCCGTCATCAGACACAAAAGAACCGGAGCCGCCGCTATTAAACCGCACCGAAGATTTTTGAACGTGCGCCAACCATGCTTGGGTTAATTCAAATCCGTATTTATCTTTCAACAATCGACGGGGTGGGTCATTGTACAGCCACATACCCTCGTCGGAATTCGCAGGGATGTTGCCGGTCATGATAATTAACACGACCATCAGTTGCTTGAATGTTGTTTTCATGTCTCGACCCTCTTTTCTATTCTTGTTTGTTGTTGACCGTGCTTCGGGGCCGATTATGTCAGGTGAGGTCAGGTTTGTCAAATGGAATTCTTGACCCGGATTTCCCCCTCGCTTTGTGTGCCACAAGGTTCGCATTATTGAAATTCAAAGAAGCATTTGATGTTATTTGGAATTGAACGGCGTAGAAGTGTTTCTAAACGCGGTATATGGGAAAATGTCTCACCGCCTGATTTTGCAGGCAATATCCCGGCTGAACGGCGGAATAGAAACGCGTAAAGGACCTTGCGAGAACGAGACCTGTTCTTTCTGGATGACCTTGCCCTCGTGGGTATGCCACCACTCGACAGTATAGGTTCCTGGTTGGAGTTTCTGGATTTCGATTGTGGCGCCTTTGATTTCGGCTGGTTTTTGCTTCTCAATCACTATGTTCCACCAGGTTGCCTGCGGGTTGAACAGCCACACATACGCACAATTGTACCCCTGGTAGCCCATCAGGCGAAGTTGCTCGCTGGATGCGTTGGCTTTAAGCTCCCCCAGTCCTGTGAAGGAGACATCGGCAAGGAACGCAGCAAGAGGTTGATATTGGCTGTATGCGTCCTGTCTGTCAAGCTGGTCCCACCACCAAAAAAGAGATGTCCCTGAAGCACCCGCGAACGCCGATGCCCAGAGCGAATTGTGAAAATGAATAGCTTCGGTATCCTGTTTCATATATTCGCTGAGTCCCCATTTTGGGGTGGCCAGGCCGAATTCACCGATTAGCACCGGCTTGCTCGGAGCGTGTTCCCTCAAGAACCGCGTCTTGTCCATCAGCACTGCCACTTCGTCCTTGTAGTCCTCATTTGTCCCAGGCCGCATATAGTGGTGCAACTGGCCTATATCCAGTTCAGGATGATGGCAGTCTTTCGCTGAAGGGTGCCACGTGCTGGTTGTGCGTAAATGATGATAAATGTCGATTTGCTCGAGATACTCGCCTACTTCAGTATAGAAACGGTCTGTAGGCAGGCCCGGGTCAATCTCATTGAAGTATTCCCAGGCGGCGACGCTGGTGGAATAACCCCATCGGGCAACGACGTAGCGCATTAACTTTCTGGCATCCTCAATTGCCTGGTGATATTCGGAACTCTGCTCATTAGAGAGCGACTTCATATAGAGGTCTCTGGTGATTATGCACAACATAAGATAGATGCCGTTCCGCTCGGCTGCTTCGATGAGCTGGTCCAGCATAAAGCAATCGACCTGATTGTAAGAACCTCTTATGGGGCGATTTACATCCGCTTCCCACAACAATTCGGCTTCACCACCGGCCTCCTTTAGTGACAGGTTGTCTATCCAGACCGTGCCGGCTCCCACTTGGCTGAGGACTATTCTGCCGAGCCAGAAATCATTTTCTCCCGTTGAAAACTCCCGGCTGAACTTTTTCCAATCGCCCTTTGGTGCAGCGTCAAATGGCTGTCCCTCATCGCTACGTTCTATTGCGATTCGCAGCCCGGAGGGTCCATCTGTGCTGAATTGGCCGGTGAGTATGTAACGCGTCTTGGGCCGCAGCGCCACTGGATGGGAAGGAGAAACGGCAACTGAGGCACCATCGCCGCCTTCGATTTTTACACACTTGCGCGGGCGTGGTTCCTTCTCGCTGCCGGGCATCGGCACAATCTGTGCCGTGCGAGACCACGAACGGTCCCAGGCGCTCTTTTTTGCCTCGATGGCCATTGCCCAATCTTCGCAACAGATCCAGATTCGCAGAAAGTTAGCGCCATTTCGTGAGAGCTTGCCGAATATGTCTTCTGCTTTTGCAAGATTAACGTATTGCTCTTCACCGATAAAGGCGAGGTTCTGGCCAATGGCAAAGAAGGGGGCGCCCTCAGTGAATTCCAGGAAGCGAGGGTCTTTGCGGCTGATGTGAAGGAAGCCCTTTCTCGATGACGGCACACACTCGAAGCGAACGCTTTCTGATTGAACTGTGCCGCTGCAGTCTTTCAATTTTGCGACTGCAGAATAAATGCCGACCTCCATCGGGGCAAACCGTGCCTTCCAGACACCCTGGCCGAGCGGATAGAGCCAGCTAACTGTCTTGGGTCTCTGTTCAAAGTCGCGCCGCTCGTAGGTTTGACAGTAAAAGGCAGGCAGAGTGATTTGCTCGCCGGTGGGGGTCTTCAGTAACACCGTTATATCGACCTCATTGGGGTCGAAGGGGTTGTTGTATCTGTCATCTACTTTGATGAGCAGTTCCAGCTTCTGGTATTTGCCGACCGTTTTTGACGGTGCTTCCAGCCCGATTCTCTGCTGGCCCGCCGCACGTATGGCGGGCTGGCCCGCGCACACCCCGGCGCATAGCCCGATGGTTACCATAGAGACTAAAATCGTTCTGCTTTTTGCCGCCTCATTCTTTATTAATCGCACTATTAATCCCACAAAGTAGTTGAATTAAGCATTATGTGAGCTTATCAATATTCTTCGCAACCTTTACTACCGCTTCAATGATGTCATTTATATCTCTTTTTGAACCGAGGAAAACTATTTTACTCTCCATTGAAAGCATTTCTTTGCCGCCGGATTTAATGTTGTCCATAACCGGCAAATTAAGCAGGGATTCCCTGTACTTTTTAAGCCGGGCTTCTGAAAACGACCTTTGAAATCCGCGCGAATTAAGATGCTCTTCTAACATTCCTTCTTTATGACAGCTATCTCCGTATTTTCTTTCATGTCCCGATATGGGGATGCCCTCGGCCCGGACTGCCTCGGCGAATTTCGCCGCAGGGACATTGTTAAAAGATTTCCTGTCATAATCCATCTCGAAAGTCACGTATGTGATTCTGGTTTTATCAGAATATCGCTTCCGTGGTTTAATCCCCGTAATTTTTGAAAGTTCTTGCTCGACGCATCTTCCATTTTTCTGGCGAATTTCATCCTGCTCAAGGAAACGTTTGAACTGTTCGGTGAGAATAGCCGCCTGGAACTCAGTCATTCGATGGTTAGAACCGGGATAAGGATAACCCTTTTTGATTTTCCTGGGGTCTCGCCCGTTATTTACGAATGCAGCACACCTTCTCATCAGCTCCTCATCGCTTCCCAATATGGCTCCGCCTTCACCACTGACCAGCGATTTCCACTCCTGAAAACTTATGCAGCCCGTTGCGCCGAATGTGCCGACCTTCTTGCCGTTTACTTCAGCAAATACTGATTGGCAGGCGTCTTCAACCACAGGGATTTTATGCTTATTGGCTATGGCCATAACTTTCTCTATATCCACCGGAAATCCGGCTAAATGGACCGGCAGAATCGCCTTTGTATTTTCTGTTACGGCCTCTTTTAGAAGGTCTGCGTTTATCGAGCCGGTGTCAGGGTCAATATCAACAAACACAGGTAGCGCATGCAGGTTGCATATAACATTGATGGTGGCGATAAACGTATTTGGCGTGGTAATAACTTCATCACCGGCGCCTACGCCGAGGACGTGCAGCGAAGCGCCAAGAGCAGTGGTGCCTCCGTTTGATAAAACGCAGTAAGGCACACCCATCGCCTCCGCAAACACCTTCTCAAAGTCATAGACCGCATTCCCTCTCAAACAGCACCAGTTCCGGCTGTGAAGCGCCTTAAGCAGTGCCTTTTCTTCATTCTGGTCAAAGATAGGCCATATTGATGGATATGGCTCGGTGCGAACAGCAGCGCCGCCTTTAATTGCGAGAGTATCTGCCTTTTTGGCAATATCTGCATAGAGAGAACGTGCACCGGCGGCAGATACCGCTGCACTGGCTAAGCTTGCTGAAGTTCTCTTTATGAATGACCGACGTGTTAATGGGGACCTCATTGTAAAATACCTCCAAATTTTGACTCCGGATAGAAAACGCAAAAACAGGGGCACAAACAGCCACAGCAACCGTATCGTTGGATTTTCGTATTTTTACCAGCCGGTTTTCACAATCGTAACGATGCGTATAGTCATCCTTATCTTTTGCTATATTGCCTGATGCATATAACCGCTTACTTGTTCGGAAACTCTGAAGCTGTTCGCTGCTCGAATTTTTCTTTGGATACGGGCCACCCTTCATACTTCCAAGTTACGGATAGAAGATTTCCCTTTTCGTCCCACTCCATTACTTTGCCATGCTCCAAATCGTCTTTCCAGAAGTCCTCTCTTTGTTTCTGTCCATTTTCGAAATAACAAGTCCATCTACCATCTTTTTTTCCGCACTTGTAGAATCCCTCGGATAACTTCCCCCCAGTATCGTAGTAACAGATGTACCTTCCATCTCGCAAGCCGTTTTTGACTTCGAACTCTTCAAACACGCCTGTAAACATCCAGGTTCTCCACGTACCGGTAAAATCTGAAGGTATCTTGGGGTCGTGACCTGTGATTACCGTATAAAGGTAATTGGGCGTATCCTTACCATATTCCAAGACAAGAAGACCGAATGCAGCAGCAATAACGATGAAAAATAAAGCTGCCAAAATTAGAATCATCAACCCAACAATCAGGAACCCCTTTGAGCCAGGTTGTGAGTGAAAATTGCTCATTACATATCCTTTTTGGACAATAACGGGGACGGTATCGTTTTAGTCGTATAGGACCTGCCAGTTGTCATTATAGTAATAAAGGTTTGTTTTGTTCGCCACTGAGTCTATCTTTCTGATTCTTCTCCATAGAGCGTCGTAGGTGAATTTATCTGCATCCATAGCATTCTTGGCAATTTTTCATCCTACTTTGCTCCATGTTTTTTGAGCATTTCAATGATGTCCATTCTACCCCAAGCACTATCGAGCGGTGTTCGACCGTACACGTCCTTCACGTTAATATTTGCTCCCTTATCGATCAGGAGCTTTACTATGTCCTTATGCCCCTGTTCTGCGGCCAAATGCAAGGGGGTCGAGCCACGGTCGGTTTTAGCATTGATATTGGCTCCATGAGAAATGAGAAACTCGACCATTTCCTTGAAACCCTTGTCAGATGCCAAGTGCAACAGCGTCCAGCCAAATATGTCGTTTGCATCAACATTGGCTCCCGCCATAACGAGTAGTTCTGCTGTATCCTTGTGACCACTTGAAAGCGCGCCAGCCAACGCTGTCCAATTGCCTTCAGGCAGACCTGTTCTTGCTTCAAGGTCAGCTCCTTTATCTATAAGCAATTGGACTGTTTTTGAATGGCCAAATCGAGCCGCATTATATAGAGGTGTAGCACCCCATTCTACCGCACTTATGAGTTCAGAGTTTGCTTTCAAAAAGTCGGCGACTCTATCTGTTAAACCAAGCGCAGAAGCCAGGAAAATATCTATGATTGCACCTTTGGCTATGAGCAACTTTGCCACATCTTGATGGTCTTTTTCTGCCGCTTTGTGCAAGGGTGTCTTTCCATCCTTGTCCAGCGCATTAACATCTGCACCTTTTGCGATGAGCAACTCCACTACTTCTTTTTGTCCATATGCTGCTGCTGTGTGGATGACCGCGGAGCCGCTGCTATCGCGAGCATGCACAAGTTGAGGATTATTGCTTAGAAGTTCCTTGATTTTGTCCACCAGACCGAGAGCAGCAGCCGCATGAATATCAATATCTGCACCCTTGGCTATAAGAAGTTCGGCTATATCCCTGTGTCCATACTGAATTGCCAATTGCAAGGGTGTCTCACCCTTATCGGTCTTAGTATTAATATCTGCACCTCTGGTAATCAGAAGCTCTGCGACGTCCAACCTGTTTGTCTCATGCAGCGGTGTCCACCCTCGATCGTCTTTGGCGTTAACATTAGCCCCTCTGGTGATGAGTACCTGCGCAACTTCTTTATTTCTCGCCGAGTGAAGTGGCGTCCAACCGCACTCGTTGGCATCGATATCCGCTCCTCTGGCAATGAGCAACTCTGCAACATCTTTATTGGCTGCCTTATGCAACGCAGTCTCACCATCGTCATCATCTGCTGCATTCACAAGTTCTGGATGGTCTTTGAGCAAATTCTCCAACTCCTCCAGAGCACCAATTCGCGCGGCCTTGAGAATTGCATACTTTGCACGGACTTGTCCAAAATCTAATTGCAGAAAGATTGCTATGGCTAAAATAAGTACTAACACGGCAGTTAACACCGTCACAAGCAAAATGGTTTTTTTTGACACGGTTCCATCTTTCCACAAAAACACACGTTCATTTATGGATTATCATGCAAGTCATGGCAAGAACTCAATCAGAATAACTATAAGGGATTGCCCATAACATCGAAAAGTAGCACACATACTAAGGATATTTCCCTTTGGTAAAATCGAGGATATGGGGACAGCCGTTTTTTGTTCTCCATCTTATTATACGCAAAAGGCGTATTAACTTTTAACACTCCTTTTCTCAATCCTTCTGCCAAGGGCGTCATACAAGAACTCATCCACGTCGATGTTATCCCAAACCAGTTTGAAAATAAATGACCGCACTTAGGAATTCTAATTCTCTGTTGAAAACATTACTGGTTGTCATTTCGAGCGAGCCGCAGGCGAGTCGAGAAATCTGCTCTTTTAATAGATTTCTCCACTTCGCGACGCTCTGCGTCGCTTCGGTCGAAATGACAATGGGTCTTTTCTACAAAGCAAAATTCTAACAAAATAAACTTTCAACTGGCTCAAGACTTCTGGATTCCCGCTTTCGCGGGAATGACAGTTCTTTTTGTTAGACGCACTTATTTTGTTTTTTGCCTTTTAATGTTCGTCAAAAATAGTTTAGCCATTCAGAACCCATCCTTCGCGGTAAGTCTTGCGGATATACTGGTCGGCCTCCGGGCAGTTGGTGGCTTTAAGGTTTTTGGCGTCCCATTCGAGTTTCTTGCCCACACGGTAGGCCACCAGCGCCAGCAGGTTGTGCTCTATCAGTGCACCGGAGTAATCGAAGTTGCAAAGCGTCGGTTTGCCAGTTTTGCAGGCGTCTATCCACTCCTCGTGGTGGCCGGGAGAAGGAGGAATCAGGTCCTGCTGCTTTGGTGAGCGATAATGGGTCATATCTCCTTTTGGCATAATAATCCGAAAATCGTAGTCAGCCAATAGAAAGCCCTTGTTCCCATTGAACAGTACTCCCTTGAACAGCTCATCCCTGTTGAACGCCGGCGATGGCATACCGGGTTTTTTGCCTCCGTCATACCAGTGGACCTTAACCGCCGGCCGCCACTCGTTGGCCGGGTGGTCCCAGCTCGCCGTAAGCCACTGCGGGCAGGTATCCGGATTGACAGGTGTTCCGGCGGCCTCACAGGTTGTAGGTAATCTCAGGTCGAGCGCCCAATACGCCATATCCATCATGTGGCTGCCCATATCTCCGATTTGTCCGCTGCCGAAGTCCCAGAAACGGTTCCAGCTCAAACACCCACCGAGGTAGCCGGGATTGAACGGATGGAATGGTGATGGGCCAATCCAGAGGTCCCAGTGGAGGTGCTCAGGAACGGGTTTGACCTCCGGCAGGTAACTGCCGGCTTCCGGAGTTCGGCTGCACCAGACGTGAGCTGATTCAACTGTGCCGATTGCACCATTCCGAATCAGCTCGACCATGCGCCGGTAATTGTCTGAAGCGTGAATCTGTGTGCCCATCTGTGTTGCCAGCTTGTCCTTGTTCTTGAGGTATGTCTCACGGACCACGCTGGCCTCGTGCACCGAGTTAGCCAGCGGCTTCTCGCAATAAACGTGCTTGCCGCGGTTCATCGCCCAGACGTTTATGAAAGCGTGGGTGTGGTCGGTCGTTGAACAGACAACAGCATCGATGTCCTTCTGGTCGAGGCACTTGCGCCAGTCGGTATATGTTTTGGCGTTTGGGAAATGCTTGGCGGCCTCGCCGAGGTTTTTGTCATTCACGTCGCACAGTGCGACAATGTTCTCGCCTTTGACGCTGTCCATATTCGAACCGCCTCGACCACCAACGCCAATGACGGCGATATTAAGTTTTTCATTCGGCGACCGACCGGCCCTGAGAATCCCGGACTTCAGTACCATAATACCCGCGCCGAGCACGGCGCTGTTTTTCAGAAATGTGCGGCGTTTCATACGGTTCATCTGCATTCTCCTAAAATTAAAGTTAATAAACTGATTTGAAATCCGACCATTAGCTATCGTAACAGACTAAACTGAAAAAGGGCTGAGTTCAAGTGATTTTTCCGGTTTTCCAGAGCAGGAAACTGGTCAAGATTTACCCTGTTAGAAAGAAAGCCCTGACCAGTTAGACCTTCAGGTCTAAACGGGCCCTGCTTTTTAGACCCGTTAGAGATAAAATCTCTAACGGGTCTAGGCGGGGTAAAATCTTATAGTGAGGGTGGGGTTTACCCACCGTAGGCGGGTTAAAATCCCATCCGAGTTTTCTAACGGGGTTTACAAAAATGATGTTGCCGGACACAAATCTTTTTGAGAAGATAGGAATTGGTGAAAATTAGAAGGATTTAGTT
>Ga0315295_10006267_pt1 | contig 10148 bp, 11 predicted proteins | sample YL17G14_0_MG_FD_204453 | JGI IMG/M metagenome (GOLD analysis project Ga0315295, IMG submission 204453) | Sediment microbial communities from Yellowstone Lake, YNP, Wyoming, USA - YL17G14_0 | ecosystem: Environmental > Aquatic > Freshwater > Lake > Sediment | place: USA: Wyoming | collected... | reverse complement strand
GAAAGAAGCGCAGATTCATGCAGCCAATATCTTAAAAAAAGAAACGTGAATGAGGAGACCGTAAAATTATTTCAACTTGGATATGCGCCCAATATGTGGGAAGGACTTTATTCGGTATTAAAGAACAAAGGCGTTGAGAAGGATATACTTGAGAAATCGGGTTTATTCGTGCCGAGCGAAAGGGATAAAGGTTTTTACGATAGGTTTAGAAACCGCTTGATATTTCCGATTTTTGACATAAGGGATAAAATAATAGGATTCGGCGCAAGGGTTCTGGACGAGACTCTACCCAAATATATCAATTCGCCCGAAACACCCATCTATATTAAAGGACGGCATCTATACGGACATAATTTTAGCAAGAATTTTATAAGAGAGAAGGATTATGCTGTCATAGTCGAAGGGTATATGGATTTGATTTTACCTTTTCAATACGGAATTAAAAATATCGTTGCGACTCTCGGAACCGCTTTGACAGAACACCAGGTAAGGCTGCTTAAAAAACTTACTAGGACTATAGTGATGATATATGATTCGGATAAAGCCGGAGAAGAGGCGACATTACGCGGCCTGGATTTGTTGGTATCTCTGGACATGAATGTGAGAATAGCCGCGCTTCCGAAAGGATTCGATCCGGATAATTTTATAAGGACTTACGGAAAAGATGCGTTCGAAGATATGATAAATAAATCAAAGGATTTATTTGATTATAAAATCGGCATTTTGATGACTAGGTTCAATAAGGACGGAGTAAGGGGCAAGGCCGCCATAGCGACATTGATGCTTCCTACGATTGCGAGGATTCCCAATGAGATATTGAAGGCGGCGTTTCTAAAAAAGCTGTCGGAAGTACTCGCTATAGACGAGGCGTCCCTAAGGGCTGAGTTGAAAAAAATAAAAATAGATTCTTATGCGGCAGGCGAAAGCGTCATTTCCCAGAAAATAATAAAGTTTAGATACGCGGAATTGATGCTTTTAAGCATTATAATCGATGAACCGGATTCCTTATCGGAAATAGACGAAAGGTTTTTATCCGATGAAATACGGAATGAATTTATAAAGAGAATAATGGAGCATATTCGCACTTTATGGAAAGATAAAAAAGACATCGCGCCGAGTAAAATCATAAATCATTTTGAAGACGAAGAAGCGAAAGCCCTTGTTGCAGAGGCATGCAGCATCCGAGAAACAATTAAAGATAAAGATAAAGTTCTTTCTGACTGTCTCGAAAGAATAAAGGACGATAATTTCAGAGAGGAATTGAAAAATATACAGTCCGAAATTCGGATTGCGCAGGATATGAAGAATAACGAAAAAATGACCCTTCTCATATCTAAATACAATGATTTGCTGAAAACACATAAAAGATAAACAAGATGCCGAAAAAAAAGAAAAAGAAAAAACTGGAGAGAAAAAAGATTAAAGTCCGAAGACATAAGAGGTCTGTAGGTAAAATAAACGGTATAGATAAGCTGATAGCAGTCGGCAAAGTGAAGGGGCAGCTTACCTATGACGAAATCAATGATTTATTGCCGAAAAATGTAGTGTCTTCAGAAGATATAGATGAAGTCATGAGCGCGCTTGGTGATGAAAATATAAAACTTGTGGATACGGAAAAAGAAGAGGCGCAGGACCAGGGGGCGAAACTTATAGAAAGACCACCGAGCATTCCCGAAGCCCCCGAAGAAAGGTATGTCCAGACCGACGACCCGGTAAAAATGTATCTCAGGCAAATGGGTCAGATATCTTTATTAACCAGGGAACAGGAGTTAACGCTCGCGGAAAGAATTAAGGTATCAGAAGCAAAGTTCAGACAAATTGTTTTATCGGCCAGGGTCGCGAGGGATTATATTATCGAAATTTTCGAAGAGGCATTGGAAAAAAATACAAGCCTTGATGAATTGCTGAACATAGACCTGGAAGCCGATTATACGGAGGAAAAGAGAAAAGTGGTGAACCTGCTTAATAAACTGAAAAAGGTTCATAAAAAGGATAAGGTTAATAAAATTTTAGATAAGTTCAATCTATCTATCTCATTTATTGAAGATTTGTCGATAAGAATTAAAGACGCTTTCGGCGATATCGAAAGAATAGATAAAAAACTCGAAAAATCCGGAGGGCTTAAACAAGCAAAGCGCAATGCCGCTAATAAAAGAAGGAGAGAAATCGAACATGCTATAGGACAGAAATTTGATGTGGTAAAGGTATGGTTTAACGAGATGAAGGCAAGAGAGGCAAGATTCCTTAAGGCAAAAAAGGAATTAGTAGCGGCAAATTTGAGGCTTGTCGTAAGTATTGCCAAGAAATATACGAATAGGGGGCTTTCATTTCTGGATTTGATACAGGAAGGCAACATCGGCCTGATGAAAGCAGTGGATAAATTCGAATATAAGAGAGGTTATAAATTTTCGACATATGCTACCTGGTGGATTAGGCAGGCAATAACGCGTTCCATAGCTGATCAGTCCAGGACGATACGAATACCGGTTCACATGACAGAGACCATTAATAAATTAATAAGGGTATCTAGGCAACTTGTCCAGGAAACCGGGAGAGAACCTACGCCCGAAGAAATCGCGCATGCGATGAGAATACCCATAAGCAAAGTAAAAGGCATACTTAAAATAGCGCAGGTGCCCATATCGTTACAGACGCCCATAGGAGACGAAGGTGATACGCATTTCGGAGATTTTATAGAGGATAAAAGGGCTGTTTCGCCGGCAAACGCAACGGCATACACGATGCTCAAGGAGCAAATGGACGGCGTATTATCCACCCTTACTGAAAGGGAGAAGAAGGTGTTGAGATTGAGGTTCGGCATAGGCGACGGATATCCGAGAACGCTTGAGGAAGTAGGCGCGATTTTCAAAGTTACCAGAGAAAGGGTAAGGCAGATTGAAGCAAAGGCCCTGAAGAAACTGCGCCATCCTATAAGGGCAAGGAAGTTAAAGGGTTTCTTAAGTATGGGATTGGGTTAATGGGCATATTAGCTCTTGATGCAGTATTGTTGCCGTCCGAATATATGATGGACATGGCTATCGAGATGAATAAAAAAATAAAATCAAGCGCGAGGAATGAAATAAAACTGGATAAAGAATATTGCCTCCCGCATATAACCCTGGCAATGGGTTGTGCGGAAGAAAAAAATATGAAAGGGATAAGAGGGCTCTTAAGAGAAATAGCAGGTGAATTCAGCGTTTTTAATTTAAAGACAATACCGGCAATTGAAAAAAAGGCATGGTTTAGAATCGAACAGGACGAAAAATTATTTTCTTTGCATAAAAGAATAATGGATAGATTGCATCCCTATTTTACTTATGAAGCGGATAAATTTATGTTTTATAAGAAGAAGGGCGAGGTTATTAACGATATGGCCGTAGATTACGTGAAAAACTTTCCGTTAAAATCGGCTTTAGAAAATTACACGCCTCATATAACAATGGGCTCTCATGATTTTGAAATAGCTCTGCCGGAAATAGAATTTTCGTCTCGTGAATTGGCTTTGTGCCATCTTGGAAATTACTGCACATGCAGAAAAATATTGTTATCGTTTAACCTTATTTAAATTGTATGAATATACAAGATTTGTGGGAAAAGGCATTAAGTAATACAGAAATTGTAAGGCCCAGGGTTCATTATCTCCAAACCCATGCGTCTACCGATTTGCTTTATATATTTCTTGCGGAATCATCGGTGAATAACGGCGATACGGTTGTAAGAAAGGGCAAAATAACCGTCGACAAGCCCGCCATAATACTTCCGCCCAATCTCCCGCAGTTTGATGGATTTGATTTCGAGGATGAAATGAAAATAGATAAAAATACACTGACCAATTTCTTATTGGTTAGAGGCGTCAGGTTCCCGTCGCTTAAATATAATAATAAAACATCGTTGCTCGATTTAAGGGAAGGGCCGCTTAGGAAATCGATTAAATTTTACTCCGAAAAACTCGAGAAAGAAGAAAATACCAATATGGGTTTAATTGTAGGGCCCGAAGATTGCTGGCAGTTTTCGGTTTTGATTTTTATATGCAGCCAAATAGCAAAATCAGCGCATAACGATATAAAAAGATTTTTTGAGAACATATAGATGGTAAACTTAGAAGGAGGGCAAAATGCCGTATGACAGCACGCTGGATGAATCGGTCTATTCAAAGAGATGGGAAAACGAAATGGGAAGAATCACAGTGAGCGTTTATTCCTACAACAAGGGGCAGAAAAAGCTCCAGATTACAAGGGAAAATAGGGACCCGGAAGGCGAGTTTAGATTCACAAAATTAGGCAGAATGACAAAAGAAGAAGCCCAATCCATCCTGCCTCTCATGCAGGAAGCGCTTAAAGCGATGGATTGATATTATACGGGAGGGCGATATGGAGCCATCTCTGTGGTCGATTATATTCGGTTTATTTATTCTTCTTGGGCTTGAAATCAGGAATAGATATGCCTTTGAGCAAATCGGCGAATTGAAGAAATCCGTTGACAGGCTGATAGACGAAGTAATAAAGATTAAAGACGAGCTCAAGAAGAAGAAGAATATCGTAGAAGATTATAAAGAATAGAAAAACATTTAACAATGAAAATATATTTTAAATGTTTTTTATTCGTAATAGTAAACTTTTTTATTTTTTATAACTTCTCATATACCCGCGATAATAAAGAAATAAGGTTAGGGCAGTTCCGCGTTCTTGTTTCGGGAAACGAAGAAAATGAGGCTATGAAGGAAACCGAAAAAGCAAATGAGCCCGTCCGGGATGATGCAAATCAATCCTTAAAAGAAAAGACAGAAACTAAAGAAACGCCTCCGGCTGTAGAAGAAAATATCATTGATAAAAATAATCCGCCGGATATAGCGGTTTTGGACATTGATATTGATACAAAAAGTTACAAAATAACGTCCAGAATAGCGAATATCAGGAAGACGGGTGTGTTAAAGAATATCGATGTAGGAATCTATTCGAATGATATAAGAAGCACTATAATGAGCAATAAGCTTTATGAAGGTAAGATTGCGAAGCTTAAACCAGGAAGGGAGAACGCAGTCTATATCGAATGCACCACTGACATGGCAAATATCTATAAATATATTGTTACATATGTCGACTACAACAAAAAGATTGAAGAATTTGATGAAGAAAACAATATAAGGCGGAATAAAACCACGGAACAGCTGCCCCCGGGTTATATGCTGCCTGAGTTAAAAATGCGTGAATTAGATTTAGATAAAAAATAAATCAGGGGTTGGATGGCTAATAGTAATTTCCAGATGAAATTCAGTTTCCGGAGAGTGCCTGATAATAAAGAACTTTTCGAGTTCACGATAATCACGCCTTTATTAAGAGCGCAATTCCGTCTTCCGAGAGCCGTTGTGAATAAACTGCGGGTTGACTTAGAACGCGCGTTGACCGAAAGAGACGATCAGCGGTAAATATGCAAGAAGCGTGAGGATGCCTGTGAGGTATATCCTTGCAATTAAGAGCATAGTATGATATTATTCCGAAAATAATTCCATCGTGGCATAAACTTAGGCGATAGTTGCCCGGCGTCGCATGCTCGAGAAGTTCATAGTAGATATGCTTCGGCGAGATTGGCCATAAAATAAGAGGTTTTTCCCCTCGACAGCTAAAGATTTCTCGGTGCTGCGCACCTCGAAATCGGCAGTGGTGTCTCGGGGATTCGCAAAAAAATTATTTCACAATTTTTTTGCTCGGGGCCATAGCTTCCGCCTTCGTTAGAATGGGCAGGAAACTCAGAGAAGTAACTTCGTCGGATTTCGCACATGTGTTGAGAAAAGTCGGGAGTAGGCTCAACAATCTTTGTGCTAATTGAAGAATCTCATAGTAGTGGGGCCATAGCTCAATCGGTTAGAGCATCTGACTCATAATCAGAGGGTTCATGGTTCAAGTCCATGTGGCCCCACCATAAATGAGCACTGAAGTTATGAAAATTTACGAAAATTTTCATAACTTCATCTTCTTTAGAATATCTACTGTGAAGGTGCGAATTTACTCCGAGCGGCCTGTGCTGACGATTGGCCGCGAGGAGATGACATGGCATGGAAGGAAGATTTCCCTCGGTTGCTTCCATGGGTCGCAACCTCGGGATAAATTTTACTTCATAAAATTTAGGGCACATGGCTTAGCTGGATAAAGCGCTGCCCTCACATGGCAGAGATCGAAGGTTCGAATCCTTCTGTGCCCACCAAATTTTTGCGAGCTTTGCCCGCAAAAATTTGTCCCGAGCCACTTGTGTTGGATTTAGGTAACGAGGGACTAAAATAGAGCAAAGCAAGAAAAAAGGAATATGCGTGAAGGAAGTAAACATATCCGATGAAATCAAGAGGCTTATAGAACTTCAGGAGCTCGATTCAGAGATTTTCAGCATTAAAAGAGAACTTGAGGCTATGCCCGAAAAATTGAGAGAATTTGATAATATCATAAAAGAGAAGGAGGAAGTCTTTAAGGAAAGCGAGGAAAACGTAAAGAAATTGGAATTAAAAAGAAAAGAAAAAGAAATCGACCTCGGAACTAAGGAAGAAAATATAAAGAAGCTAAAGCAGCAGTTATATCAGATTAAGACGAATAAAGAATACACAGTTTTGGAAAAGGAAATACAATCACAAAAGGCGGACACGTCCATACTCGAAGAAGAAATTATTAAAATTTTGGATGAGATAGATAATTCAAAGAAAAAAGTAATGGAATATAAAATAAATTTTCAACAGGAAAAACAGCATACAGACAGCGAAAAGAAGAAAATAGAAGAGATAAAAAAGGAAAAAGAAAGCGGATTGGGCGAATTAGAATCGAGGCGCCGAGAATTTGTAATAAATATAGACAACGGTATTTTAAAGAAATATGAGAAAATATTATATGCGAAAGACGGCACAGCGCTTGTCCCCATACTTGAGTCGGCATGCAGCGGCTGCAACATGAATTTGCCTCCTCAGGTGATAAACGAGGTTAAGATAAAAAGCGATTTGATATTTTGCGGCAATTGTTCGAGAATACTTTACGCGCTTGATTAATTCATAACAATCAATAAACAATATCAGTGGTTAAGATAGATCTATATATAGACGGCGGTGCTAGGGGAAATCCCGGACCAGCAGGGATAGGAGCCGTAATATTCGACGATAAAAATAAAAAAATACGCGAATTTTCAAAGTATATAGGAGTAGCGACGAATAATATCGCGGAATATAATGCTTTAATATACGGCTTGCAGGAAGCGTTGATTGTGAGGGCGGATACGATTAGAATATTTTTGGATAGCGAGCTCATTGCCCAGCAATTAAAAGGTGAATTTAGGGTAAAAAACGCAGAATTGAAACCGCTGTTCGAACAGGCGCTGCATTTACTATCTGGATTTAAAAAATTTGAGATTATTAATATATCGCGTGAGAAGAATAAAGACGCTGATAAATTAGTCAATAAAGCCATTAATTTAGGCGGTCTTTTATAGTTTTGCGAAGTAGGACGGGTAACCGCTCTTCTTCGCTTCGATTGGTCGGGTTATTCATAGAAGCAAGCTTCGGAGACCAAGGTCCAAGTAATTGGGCTTGCCCTCCGAAGCTACTATACCAATTTAGCCCGACCAATCTAGCGAAGGAGGGAGGAAAGTCCGGGCTCCTAGGGCAGCGTAGCGGCTAACGGCCGTCCGCCGTGAGGCGAGGATAATCCCTCGTCCCGCCACCTACGGTGGCGAGACTCGGGATCCCGAAGAAAAGCTTCATAGAAGCTTAGCATTCGGGAGAGCCACAGAGACGAGTATATACACGAATCCGTGTATGGACGTGAAACGAGGCAATCTCTACGCGGAGCAAGGTCAAATAGGTCCCGAATTAAGAACTGCTCGTTCTTACCGGGATAATCGGTGTCGGGACGGGTTGACCGCATGACACCGCCAGCAATGGCGGTGCTAGATGAATGGTTACCGGTGTGCGCTGCGGGTATCCCTCGCCTCGCCACCCTAGGTGGCGGACTCGGGATAAGTTCGCACCTTCATAGAAGAAATTCTATGAAGATGAACTTATGAAAATTTCTAATTTTCATAAGTTCAGTGCTCACTTACAGAACTCGGCTTACAGTCCTACTTCGCTAAATATTTACATATTTAGCTTCGCAGGGACTAGTTTCTGCGAAGCCTATGAGAAGATTTTCGACCTGTAAAGGCGAAGCAGAACAGTCCTACTTCGCTGTTTTTACCACAGAATCCGCCTTCGCTGAATTGCCTGCCTAGCAGCTCGCTTCACGGCGCTCGCCTCTCGGCGAAGCCGAGGGAAGCCGTGGGCAAGGCCGCTGGCTTACGTTCTTCTTCGCTGAATACCTGCCTGCCGGCAGGCAGGCTTGTCGTGTTCAGCTTCGAAGAAACTTCGCGTTCAGCTTCGGCGAGATAGGCCATAAAAGAAGAGGTTTTTCCCCTCGACAGCTAAAAATTTCTCGGTACTGCGCACCTCGAAATCGGCAGTGGTGTCTCGGGGATTCGCAAAAAATTATTTAACAATTTTTTTGCTTGGGGCCATCCGCCTTCCGAGAACCGCAAAAGCGCAAAACACCGTTATTAGCAGCGCTAGCAAAAACGCAAAATTGTTAATAGCGGTTTTTTTTAAGTGATTTATTTCGCGTTTTAAAGCGTAAGTTAGTTATAGAAATTTTGTGCTTTTGCGGTTTACAGAATCCTTCGCTTAAATAGCCATCCTATCAAAATAATTATTCAAAAAAGTCAGTTCCCTAACATCCTACCTATTGTAATTATAACTACTTATACCACATTGTATAGTGTTTTAACCCGTTGTATATGGTAAGGCGTAAAAAGTCAGTTTTTCTTCCTTGACAACATCCCAATAGTTGTGTATATTTTTCTTTGTATGTGGCATATAATGGAGTAAAGTGGAGTAAATATGTTTTACGGTGAATATGATCACTCGCTGGATAAAAAGAGCCGCATAATAATCCCTTCAAAATTCAGGGCTGCAATGAAGGAAAATTACGTAGAGAAAATATATCTTACAAGGGGGTTGGATGAATGCATATTCATGTTTCCAGAAGAAGAGTGGAAAAATCAGGAAGCAAAATTCCGCGCAATCCCCTTCACAAAAAAAGACGGCAGAAAATTCAATCGGTTGTATTTCTCGGGAGCGACTGAAGCAGCTCCTGATAAACAGGGAAGGATACTGATTCCGACGTATTTAAAAGATTACGCGAAAATTAAAAAGGATCTGGTGATTGTAGGCGTTTCTCTACGCATAGAAATTTGGGCAAAGGATAAGTGGGAAGAATATTATAAATCTTCAAAAGAGTCTTTTGAGGAAATTGCTGAAAAAATCGTTGATTTAGAATAATGGGGCGTCACAAAAGTGCCGCCCTTTAGGCTAAACCAGAGTTTTGTGGCAGCCTATTCAGAATAAGGAAAGGGGGTGAGAAAGAGATGAGATGGTTTCTTATTGAAGAGACAGGAAATAATGAAATTATTGATTTCACTAATAATATCGAAAGATTAAGAAAGATGAGGGGCCTTAACATTAAGGCAATAAATGAAAGGAATTCATATAGAAGTAAACTTCTTTCTTTAGGAAGTAAAATAAAGTTTTATAATTCATCCGACAGAAGAAAGGATATAAAATAGGGGTTAATGGTGAGTCATAAACCTGTTCTTACAGATGAAGTTATAAATTACCTTAATCCCGGGAAGGGCGATTGTTTTGTAGATGCGACTTTAGGGTGCGGAGGGCATGCAGCGTTAATATTGGAGAAGATATTGCCCGGAGGTTTATTAATAGGCATCGATCAAGACGAGGAAGCCCTGTCGGAAGCAAGAAAGAATTTAGCGCTATTTAAAAGCGATTCTTGCAAGATAATAAAAGATAATTTTAGAAATATAGATAAGATCTTTGAAACCTTAAGGATAGAGAAAATTGACGGCATCCTGCTTGATTTGGGCGTATCGCTTTTACAATTGCAGAAGCCTCATAGGGGTTTTAGCATAAATAACGAAGGCCCCTTAGATATGAGGATGGACTTAAAAAGTAATTTAAGCGCGTATGAGGTGGTTAACAAATATCCAGAGAATAAACTAATAGAGATTATCAAAAAGTACGGGGAAGAAAGATACGCAGTCAGAATTGTAAAAGCTATTATAGAAGCGAGAAA
>Ga0315295_10006264_pt1 | contig 10151 bp, 9 predicted proteins | sample YL17G14_0_MG_FD_204453 | JGI IMG/M metagenome (GOLD analysis project Ga0315295, IMG submission 204453) | Sediment microbial communities from Yellowstone Lake, YNP, Wyoming, USA - YL17G14_0 | ecosystem: Environmental > Aquatic > Freshwater > Lake > Sediment | place: USA: Wyoming | collected... | reverse complement strand
TCTTTTGTCTTTATTGAAATGACCAAGAGCAATAGCAGCATGGGATTTTATGGAAGGACATTCACTGTTCAGAAATGCATCATTAAAGACTTTTAACAACAATTCTATTGCCTTCGGATTCCCGATCTCACCAAGCAACAGCATTGCCTTAATTTTAATGGGCCAGTATTCCACTGATGTATCAGCAATTTCCAAAAGTAGTTTAAATGCTCTTTCGTCTTTAATACCTTTCAACTTTTCTACCGCTGATAAACGAGTTTTCCAGTTATTGCTCTCAAGCTCAACCTTTATTTCATCAATCATATCTGCAGTTGCATCCCCCGCAAATATGCTTGCAAAGAAAAATAGAGTGAATAACAAAACCATAAAAGATGACATTCTTCTCTTCATTTGTTCCTCCCAGATTATTTCATGTATTTTCTTTTTAATTTAAATCTATCTGGATATTATTATTTTTGAAAGTATCCCGTCAAGAAAATTATAGTACTTGTTGTGAAAAAAGGTTTTTAGAGGGTCCTGCCCTCTTTTTAAGCAGTAGATAGGTGAAATCTGGATAGTGCCTCTTTCGCAGCAAGAGTCTGTGCCTCTTTTTTACTTTTTCCCGACCCTCTGCCAAACTGCTTCCCGGCTATAAAGACTTCAACTGTAAAAATCTTTTTATGCTCTTCACCTTCCTGTTTAATTACCCTGTATTCAGGAAGAACATTAAAAAGAAGCTGGGTTCTTTCCTGGAGCTCTGTTTTAAAATCATGGAAATCTCCAGAATTTATGATAGCCTTTATTTTTTCATTGAATACTCTTAAGCTAAGCTCTTTCGCTCTTTCATAACCACCATCGATGTAGACTGCCCCTAAAACAGCCTCAAGCGCATCAGCTAATAGTGATTTTTTGATTCTTCCGCCAGTGGCGTCCTCGCCTTTACCAAGTCTGAGATATTTTCCAAGAGAAAGAGAGTCTGCAATCTCATAAAGTACAGATTCCTTGACGAGATAGGATTTTATCTTGGCCATACTCGATTCAGCAAACCGACTATCAGATAAATAAAGATACTCGACGATAACAAATCCAAGGACAGAATCACCGAGGAATTCAAGCCTTTCATTATGATGCGTTGATTTTTCCGAATTCTCATGGGAGAAAGACCTGTGTGTCAGAGCTTCTATGAGTAATTCTTTATTTTTGAAAAAATATCCAAGACGGTTTTCCAACTCAAAAGTATCTTCTAATTTCAACAATGTCATGACAGGTTATTGTAAAAAACTATTTCGGGATTCTTACGTAAATTTCTTAAACAACAGACAGGCATTGGTTCCGCCAAATCCAAAAGAGTTGGACAAGGCATAATTGACTGTCATTTTTCTTGCTTTATGTGGTACATAATCAAGGTTAATGTCGCACTCAGGATCTGGATTATCTAAATTAATTGTGGGGAGCACAATATCATTATGCACACTGAGAACAGTGAGAGCTGCCTCAACACCCCCTGCAGCACCGAGTAAATGACCTAACATGGATTTTGTTGAACTGATTGCTATCTTATAGGCATGAGCACCAAACACCTTCTTAATGGCACTACTTTCAAGTTCATCCCCATGTTTTGTTGAAGTACCATGTGCATTTATGTAATCTACCTCAGCAGGATTAACCCCTCCATCCCTCAATGCTATCGCCATGCACCTTGCTGCGCCCTCACCGCCAGGCGAAGGAGTAGTAATATGATATGCATCTGCGGACATCCCGTATCCGACTATCTCTGCATATATTTTCGAACCTCTCTCCATGGCACTTTCAAGGCTTTCGAGTATCACAATACCTGCACCCTCACCCATCACAAAGCCATCTCTATCAACGTCAAAAGGTCTGCTTGCTCTTTCTGGCTCATCGTTTCGTGTAGAGAGAGCTTTCATTGCATTAAATCCACCCACACCCAAAGATGTTATCACTGCTTCTGTCCCTCCGGCAATCATTGCGTCTGCGTCTCCCCGCTGAATAATTTTAAACGCATCTCCGATTGAATGACTTCCTGTTGCACATGCAGTGGTTACAGCAGAGTTAGGTCCTTTTGCGCCAAACTTTATAGATACCTGGCCTGAGGCAAGATTTATTATTAACATAGGAATAAAAAATGGGGATATTCTCCTCGGTCCCTTCTCAAGTAACACAGTGTGGTAATGTTCAATTGCGTAGAGACCTCCCATACCTGACCCGATAATGACGCCTACCTTCTCTGCGTTACTCTCCGTGATCTTCAGACCGGAATCATCCAGTGCCATTTTTGCTGCAGCAACTGCAAAATGGATAAACCGATCCATTTTCTTTAACTCTTTTGTCTCAATATAATCTTCAGGGTTAAAACCTTCTACTTCACCGGCTATCTGTGTCTGAAAGTAAGATGCATCAAATAATGTGATCTTACCAATACCAGATCTGCCCTGAACAAGATTTTCCCACGAGGGTGTCACACCCACACCAAGAGGGGTGATAAGACCTAATCCTGTAACAACGACTCTTCTTTTATCCATCATGCAGAAGATTTCTTATTATTAATATACTCAACAGCATCTTTAACTTTTGAGATCTTCTCAGCATCCTCGTCAGGTATCTCGATTCCAAATGCCTCTTCAAATGCCATAACAAGCTCGACTGTATCCAGCGAGTCCGCACCCAAGTCCTCAACAAAAGATGACTCCGGTTTAATCTCTGCCTGACTTACACCGAGTTGTTTTGAGATAATCTCTTTTACTTTCTCTTCTAACATACCTACACCTCCGTGTTTTAATTTCAAATTTTAGATTGAAAATTTTTAAATTACCAACGAAAATAGAAAATTACATATACATACCGCCATTTACATGGATTACGTGACCGGTTATATAATCCGAGTCAGGTGATGCAAGAAAAATAACAGCATTCGCAACATCCTCAACTGTACCAAATCTTCCCGCAGGAATCAACTTTATCATCTCTTCTTTTACATTTTCCGACAGAATATCTGTCATTGCAGTTTTTATAAACCCAGGTGCAACAGCATTCGCTGTGATTCCTCTGCTCGCATATTCTTTTGCTATTGTTTTTGTCAGTCCGACTATCCCGGCTTTTGATGCACTATAATTCGCCTGTCCTGCGTTACCCATGAATGCAGCTATAGATGAGATACTTACTATTCTCCCGTACCGCTGTTTAGACATATCCTTTATCGCTTCCCTGGAACAAAGGAAAACACTCTTGAGGTTAATATTCACTACAGAATCCCAATCCTCCTCCTTCATCCTGATGAGAAGGCTATCTTTTGTAATGCCTGCATTGTTTATCAATATATCAATCCTGTTGAACTCCCTTCGTATATCGTCGAATGTCTTTTTCACACTCTCGGAGTTCGACACATCAAGCTGCATTCCTATAGCCTTAACTCCGAGTGCGGCAATAGCTGCCACAGCTTCATTTACTGCATCCAGGTTGATATCTGCAATAGCTACATTGACACCTTTCTTTGCAAGACCCTCTGCAATTGCTCTCCCGATACCGCGTCCTCCACCTGTAACTATTGCAACCTGACCTTTAAAATCCATCCGTGCCTCCTCTGCAAAACTGGTCTTAATTGTAACAAAGAGCTCTTTTCTTTTCCAGTCTTTATTTACCACAGGAAGCATATAAATTTTCTAATGTTCGCTTCAAGAGCATTTTTCAGTATTAACTGGTTCTTCATCTTATTCCCAAATTTTAGATGTTTCCATGGTGTTCGCGGTAATTGTAATGTTAAATCAATTTATGTTAGAATGAAAAATTCAAATTATTCTTTATTTTAGAAGAGGTTAAAAGAGATTATATGAAAAACAAAGTATATTTGATCGATGTGACAAACAGAGATGGTGTCCAGACATCCAGGATACTCCTCCCAAAACTTTCTAAAACATTGTTAAACATCTATTTTGATGAGATGGGAATTTATCAAAGCGAGGTAGGTTTCCCAACCCTCAAACATGAAATCAATTACATAAATGCAAACCTTGAACTTGCAAAAGTTGGTGTGATAAAAAGAATCCACCTCGAAGGCTGGTGCAGGGCAATTCCTGAAGATGTTCAGCTTTCCTTTAAAAACTGCCCTGAGCTCAAGCATCTCAATATCTCGATTTCCACATCAGAGATAATGATACAGGGCAAGTTTCAGGGAAGAAAAACCTTTAAGGATATCATGAAATCTCTTGTTGAAGCGGTAAGGACTGCAAAAGAACTCGGAGCAGAGACTTTAGGGATAAATGCAGAAGATGCATCGAGGACAGAACTTGACAGACTTATAGAATTCGTCCTCGCAGGCAAAGAAGCAGGTGCAGATCGCTTCAGGTACTGCGATACACTCGGTACAGATGACCCGATAACAATATATGAGAGGACTAAGGCACTCGCGCTCGCTACAAAGTTTCCCATAGAAATGCACTGCCATAACGACCTCGGAATGGCAGAGGCGGTATCTGTTTCCGGGGCACAGGGAGCCATAGAATGTGGCGTTGACTCCTATATAAATACAACTGTCAATGGTTACGGAGAACGCTGTGGCAATTGCGACCTTGTATCAACAATCTTAGCACTTAATTTCTCACACGGTCTTAAAAATAAAGTCCCCCTCGATGAGCATGTAGACCTTAAAAAAGCCTGGAAACTCAGCAGATACGCATCATACGCATTTAATATACCAATCCCGATAAACCAGCCGGGAGTAGGTGCAAATGCATTTGCACATGAATCAGGAATACACGCAGACGGAGCTCTTAAAGACAGACGTAACTATGAACTTTATGACCCTGAGGATGTGGGAAGAGGAGAACCAGAACTTCTCGAAACCGGAAGGATAATCACCACAGGTGAGTACGGAGGCATTAAAGGCTTCAGGCACGTCTATGACAAACTCGGTATCCATTTCCACGACGACAACGAGGCAAGAAGGATTCTCGAACTCGCACAGTATGCCAATCTGCACACACAGAAGCCCCTTACAGATGATGAGCTGAAACTCATTGCTACCTGCCCTGATATTGTTCAGAAAATACTCACAGTAACTCTATAATGCATACCGTCACTTTAATACGGGGAGATGGCGTAGGGCCTGAAATCTCCGAAGCCACACAACGCGTCATTGAAGCAACAGGTGTTTCTCTCCAGTGGGAAATCCAGGAGGCAGGACAGAAGGCATTTGAAAAAGAAGGAAACCCCTTGCCTCAAAAGGTCATTGATTCTATAAAAAAGAACAAGGTCGCCCTCAAAGGGCCTATCACCACTCCTGTGGGAACAGGCTTCAGGAGCGTGAATGTTGCACTCAGGCAGAACCTCGACCTTTATTGTTGCTTAAGGCCATGTAAAACATTTAATGGTGCAAAGACAAACTATAAAGACATCGACCTCGTAATCGTCAGGGAAAACACAGAAGACTTGTATGCAGGAATCGAATTTGAAAAAGATTCTGAAGAGACAAAAAAACTGATAGACTTTATTAGTAATGTAACAGGAAAGAAAATCAGATCCGATTCAGGTATCAGTATAAAACCTGTATCTGTGTATGCCACAGAGAGGATTGTACGGTTCGCATTTGAGTATGCGAGAAAAAACAAAAGGAAAAAGGTAACCGCAGTACATAAGGCAAATATAATGAAGTATTCAGACGGACTCTTTCTTGAAACTGCAAGGAAGATTGCAAATAAATATGCAGATATCGAGTTTGAAGACAGGATAGTTGACAATATGTGTATGCAGCTCGTGCAGAAGCCAAGGCTCTATGATGTTATTGTTCTTCCCAATCTCTATGGTGATATCATATCTGATCTCGCCGCAGGCCTTATCGGAGGACTCGGTCTTGCACCAGGTGCAAACATCGGAGATGACATCGCAGTCTTCGAGCCCACACACGGGAGTGCACCAAAATACAAGGGCTTGAATAAAATAAACCCCATGGCTATGATACTATCCGGGGTTATGATGCTCAACTATATTGGTGAAATAAAAGCAGCAGACAGATTAGAAAAGGCGATTGCCTCAGTTATCGCAGAGGGCAGGTATGTCACCTATGATATGAAACTAAATCCCGACGACCCTACTGCCGCAACCACTTCACAGGTAGCAGATGCAATCATTGATACCTTGAAAAAAATCCAATAATTTTAGAGAGTGGTGTAGTACTATTTCACAATACACAACTATCCATGACTGATAAAAATTAAACACATGTGGCTTGAGATACTCCTTATATCAATTTTCATTTTAATCAATGGCTTTTTTGCCGCTTCTGAAATTGCAGTAGTTACCTCAAGAAAGTCACGCATTAAACAATTAATGGAAGAAGGCAGCAAAAACGCCATTGTCTTGAATAAATTAAAAGAAACTCCAGACAGATTTCTCGCCACAATTCAAATCGGGGTTACCCTCGCAGGAGCAATCGCATCAGCAGTTGGAGGTGCTGCTGCAGTAAAGGTTATCAAACCCTTATTGAAAGACGTTCCTATACCTATTATTTCTGCATCCAGCGAGGTAATATCCATAGGCATTGTTGTTGTCATCATTGCTTATTTTTCTCTCATATTTGGTGAACTGATTCCAAAATCACTCGCACTTTCAAATCCGGAAAAGTTAGGTTTGATCACTGCACCGATTATTGATAAATTCTCTAAAATTGCTACAGTATTTGTTCGAATACTCACCATGAGCACCAATATAATTTTAAAGCCTTTTGGTAAAAAGGCATTTACTCAAAGGGAGTACATTTCTGAGGAAGAAGTAAAACTGCTTTTAGAAGAAGGCAGGGAACAGGGAGTCTTTGAATCAGAAGAAAAGAAGCTTATCCACAGCGTGTTCGAATTTACAGATACCTTTGTGAAGGAAGTAATGATTCCATCTCCTCAAATGGTTACTATAGGAATCAATAAGCCTGTAGATGAGGTGAAATCAATCATATCCGAAGAAAAATTTTCCCGTTACCCTGTCATTGGGAAAGATATAAATGATATCAGAGGTTTTCTCTATGCCAAAGACTTTTTCAATATTCTTTCCAGTACGGGTAAAGTTGATATACGAAAAATTACCAAGCCTCCAATATACACACCCGAAACAATGAAGATAAGTATTCTTTTGAGAGAAATGCAGAAAAAAAGGGTTCACATGGCAATAGCAATAGATGAATATGGAGCGGTTTCAGGGCTTGTGACATTGGAGGATCTCATTGAAGAGATTGTCGGCGAAATCAGAGACGAATATGATACTGAAAGCCCGGTTATTCAACTTGGTGATGGTTCAATGATCATAGATGCCTCAATAAGTATCAGGGATCTTGGTGAAGATTACTCTATAGATATCCCGGAATCACCTGAATATGAAACGCTTGGTGGTTTTATTGTCACATTCCTTCAGAAGATACCACAGACAGGCGATACAGTTGAGATTGAAGATAAGAGATTGAAAATCATTGAAATGGTAGGTCAAAGAATCGCAAAGGTAAAACTTGAACAGCTACCAAAAGAGTCAATGGAAGAAACCTTCTAAGGAAAGATTCTCCTTCATATTGTTAACTTGCCATTGGTTTTCAGTTTCTTTTATAATGAGACGGTAATGAGAAAAAAGGTATCAATAATAGGTGCTGGTAATGTTGGTGCTACAACTGCACTGCTCATTGTGCAATCAGGAATTGCTGATGTTGTCCTCTTTGATATCGTAGAAGGAATACCCCAGGGAAAAGCCCTTGATCTTGCAGAAGCATGTCCTCTCTGGAACTCATCATCGTTCATCAAAGGAACAAACGATTATGCGGATACTGCAAACTCTGACATTGTCGTGATTACCGCAGGGTTTCCCAGAAAACCAGGGATGTCAAGAGATGATCTTCTTCATGCCAATGCTGAAGTAATCAAAAACGCATGTAGTGAAATTTCACTATTTTCTCCAAATGCAATCATTATTGTTGTAACGAATCCAATGGATGTGATGACATATCTTGCATGGAAGACAACAGAGTTTTCCTGCAAGCGTGTTATGGGTATGGGTGGAATACTTGATTCCGCGAGACTGACTGCATTTCTTTCATGGGAATTCAATGTGTCACCACAAGATGTTGAAGCACTTGTGCTCGGGGGACATGGTGATGATATGGTTCCTCTTTCAAGTTTTACCGCTATCAAGGGAATACCAATAACAAACCTTTTCACAAAAAAGAAAACTGATGCATTGATAGAGAGGACAAGAAAAGGTGGTGCAGAAATAGTTGCCCTCCTTAAATCAGGGAGTGCGTATTACGCACCTGCTGCGGCATCTTCTCACATGATAAAATCAATCCTTCTCGATGAAAAACGTGTCCTTCCCTGTTCAGCATATCTTAACGGAGAATATGGTATAAAAGATCTTTATATGGGTGTACCTGTGATACTCGGAAGAGAAGGTATTGAAAAGATTATTGAGGTAAAACTCACCAAAGAAGAAAAATCCCATTTCAGGACATCGTGTGAATCTGTAAGAAAATTAATAAAAAAATTATCCCTATAACAATGAAGAACCCTTCGGCAAGATCGCAGGGCATCTAAAAATATTTGAAAATTACTCCTTTTTGCCATTCCTGCGAAGGCAGGAATCCAGTCCCGTACTTGATACGTGAGACAGCATCTGGATTCCCGCTTCCGCGGGAATGACAGACATAGGTAACCCTGTAGCAAGACTACAGGGAATATTGGATTAAATCAAGTTTTTTGAGTTTAGTGAGTTGTCCATGTCCCTTATATTACCCTATACTATTAAAAACTGCGCAATCTAAGGGAAAGACAATCCATGTAAAGAGGAGGAATGATGGAGAAGACATTATCAATAGTGAAACCTGATGGTGTAAAGAAAAGATTAATTGGTGAAATCATAAGTCGATTCGAACAAAACGGTCTCAGGATTGCAGCAATGAAGATGCTCACAATGTCAAAAGACGAGGCAAAAGGATTTTATATTGTGCACAAGGAAAGACCATTTTATGAAAGTCTCACCAGTTTTATGTCAGAAGGACCAATCGTTGTCATAGTCATCGAAGGAGAAAATGTCATTAATAGAGTCAGGGAGTTGATGGGTGCAACAAACCCAAAAGATGCATCCCCGGGGACCATCAGGGCTGATTTTGGTTCAGACATCGAACATAATATCGTTCATGGATCGGATTCAAAAGAATCCGCTTCCTTTGAAATACCATACTTTTCCCCTCATATTGAAATTCATTGAATCACCATTATTGACTTTCTCCACAAAAAAGGGATACTATTCTATAGATGGCGTAAAAGATTTCAGGAGAAAAAATGTTTGAGAAGTTTACAGAACGCGGAAGAAAAATAATTATTTATGCAAAGGAAGAAGCTGAAAAACGCCAGAATGATTATCTCGGTACAGAACATCTCTTACTTGCTGTCTTAAGAGAAGAAGATGGCGTACCTGTTGCAATCCTGAAAAGAATGGGTTTGACCCGTGAGGACATTCGTATGGAAATAGAGAGAAATCTTCCTCAAGGGACAGACGTCATGACCTTCGGTGATATACCCTTTACCCCACGTGCGAAAAAAGTTCTCGAACTTTCTGTTGAAGAAGCGAGACTTCTCGGGCACAATTACATCGGGAGCGAACATATCCTCCTCGGACTTATAAGGGAAGAGGAAGGTATAGGAGGCAAGATACTCCGCAACTTTGGTGCGAATCTTCTTGGTTCAAGACAGCTCGCAATCAACTTCTCCTTAAGAACTCATACACATGTAAAAGAAAGAAGGAGCACAACCCCTGCACTTGACGAGTTTGGAAGAGACCTGACCCTCATGGCACGGGAAGGAAAACTTGACCCTGTGATAAACAGAGAAGACGAGATAGAGCGTCTCATACAAATACTGGGAAGAAGAATTAAAAATAATCCTGTAATTATTGGAGAACCTGGGGTGGGAAAGACCGCAATCGCGGAAGGGCTTTCTCAAAACATTGTATCAGGTAATGTGCCTGACAGCCTTTTAGGGAAACGCATTGTCTCCCTCGACCTTGGTGCATTGATTGCAGGGACAAAATACAGGGGTCAATTTGAAGAGAGACTCAAAATTGTGATGAAGGAGATCATCCAGTCAGACAATGTCATACTCTTTATTGACGAGCTTCACACCCTTATAGGC
>Ga0315295_10006261_pt1 | contig 10154 bp, 5 predicted proteins | sample YL17G14_0_MG_FD_204453 | JGI IMG/M metagenome (GOLD analysis project Ga0315295, IMG submission 204453) | Sediment microbial communities from Yellowstone Lake, YNP, Wyoming, USA - YL17G14_0 | ecosystem: Environmental > Aquatic > Freshwater > Lake > Sediment | place: USA: Wyoming | collected... | reverse complement strand
GCACTCAATGGATTGTTCCATGTGCTGGGGGAAGAAGAAAAGAAGATTCGTACAAATCCTGCAGCTCGAGTCACCGATCTGCTTAAAGAGGTGTTTGGCAAATAGAAAAAGAAGCGATTCGTTTCTGAATAAAACTTGCCTTATTCGCTATTTTTAGACGATGATCCAAGAGGAGGAAGAGTTATGAAGAAATGGGTCAAAATAGGAATCATTGTCCTCGGCATATTTCTCCTGCTGTTCATCGGCCTTAATATTTTCATTAAAAGCTATCTCTCCGGGGAGAGATTGAAGGCGATGATCCTTCCGAGGGCGGAATCTTTGACCGGCAGAAAGGTCTCCTTAGAGGATATCCGTGTCTCTCTCTTTAAGGGGGTGGTCGCAAAAGGGTTAAGTGTGAAGGAGATGGATGGACAGAAGGATTTCTTTAAGATGAAGGAGTTTGTCCTCTCCTATCGGCTTTTGCCCTTCCTGAAAAAACAGCTCGTCATTAGCAAAATAGAGATTCTCTCCCCATCTGTGACGATCGTAAAAGATCGAAATGGAAAGTATAACTTCAGCAGCATTACGGAGAGGGGTTCCCAGAAACCCTCGAAACCCGCTGAACCCGGGGAGCAAGGGCTTCCGATCTCTATCAGTGCCGATCGATTGTTTGTCCAAAACGCCCAGTTGAAGTTTGTTGATGAGGAGAAAGCGTTGCCTGATGTCTCGGGTGTCTTTGACATGGAATTTGTGGGGTCGATCGAGAAGGACGGAACTCCCAAAATGAAATCCGGGAAGATCTCGGTTAAGGAAATCAAAGTTATTTTAAAGGGGGCTGAAATAAAAACCACAGGGAAGATCGACATGGATGATCGAACCATCCGTGCCGATTTGAGGACAGTGATTGAAAAAAATAGCATTGATCTGACTGCAACGGTCAAGGATTATCTTAAGGCGCCTGAGATTGTTGCCAATCTTCATGCGAAAGAGCTGGATCTCGATAAACTGATGGGTTTAGGGGGTGGGGAGAAAGCCCCCAAGGGGGTGGCTTCAAAAGAACCGGCTCAAAAAAAGGAGAAACCGTCCAAACAGACCGAAGGTGACATTGACAAGAAACTGAAAGCCTCCGGCCAGGTGAAGGTCGATGCGGCGAAATATCAGGGTTATACCATCAAAGACTTGAACGTAAATTACAAGTATATCGATGGGATATTAAAAGTGGAGCCTCTTGGACTGCAATTTTCCGGAGGGGACGTTTACAAGACCGAAGGGACTTTAGGTGGTAAACTTCAATTGGCCAGCGCCCGGGTTCTGGAAACTCTCAAAGGAGATGCAGATCTCAAGCTCGGCAAAGGGATCATCAAAGATTCTCAGATTTTCAATGCGATTTCATCTCTCACCGGCATTCAAGCTCTGAAGGACCCCATTGTTGATCAAGGTTCATTCCATTTTGACATCAAGGAGGAGAAGGTATTGATAGATGGGTTTATCAGTTCGGCCCTTTTCAGGCTTGCCCCCAAGGGACCTATGGGTTTTGACCAAAAATTGGATATCCCTGCCGAACTTAAGATCTCGCCCGAACTCAGTAAAAGCCTTTCCAGGGAGTTGACCAAGATGAAGTTCATGACGGATGACCAGGGATGGGTGGTCCTCCCTCTTAAAATAAAAGGCACAACCGAAAAGCCGAATGTAAGCCTTGATACGGAAAAGGTGATAAAGCAGATCGTTCCGGATTTAACCAGAGAGATCGAAAAAAGACTCTTTCAGAAAAAGAAGTCTTCGAAGCAAGCGGAATAGGAAAAGGGAAGCGGGGACGTTGTTTTCTATTTTTCCAACATAAGACCTGGAGCGAAAAAGTGAAATAGAAAATAACCTCCCTAACAGCCCAAACATCTCTATAAGGGGGTGGTCATGTGATTGGGAGAATAATTCGGATTTATAAAAATAAAATAAGGCCCCGTCTCAAGAAAATACTCATCGGGCTCGTCATTTTTTTTGTCGTCTTTAGCCTGGTTGGTTTTTTTGTTATCCCTCCTATCTTAAAATCTATTTTAATCAAGAAACTTTCGGAGAACCTTCATCGCGAGGTCACAATTACTCAGATCAAAGTGAACCCCTATACCCTCTCTTTGACCGTCAGGGGGTTCAAGGTGAAGGATCGTAAAGAATCAGAAACCTTTTTCTCCTTTGATGAGCTCTTTGTCAATCTCCAGAGCCTCTCTGCTTTGAAATTCGCCCTGGTTTTTAAGGAGATCCGATTGACGGACCCTTTTGTAAAAATTAGCCGTCACCCGGACCTGTCCTATAATTTCTCCGATCTGCTTGAAAAAAAGGAGGCTAAACCGTCAGAGCAACCAACGGAAAAACCGAAGCCTCTGAGGTTTTCTCTCAATAACATTCGCATCGAAAACGGAAGCATTGATTTTTGGGATGGTGCGAAACAAACGAAACATACAGTCAGAGAATTGAATATTGGCATTCCCTTTTTATCCAATATCACCTCTCAGATTGATATCTTTGTCCAACCCGCTTTTTCCGCTAAAATTAATGAGACACCCTATAAGGTTCAAGGAAATACAAAACCATTTGGAGACACCCTTGAAACCGTTTTTGACATCAACATCAACGACCTGGACATCCCTTATTATCTTGCCTATCTTCCTATGAAATTAAATTTTAAGATCGTCTCCGCTTTTCTCGATGCCCAGACAAAGATTTCATTTGTTCAACACAGGGATAAGCAACCCTCCTTAACTGTGACGGGAAATGTCTCCTTAAAAAAAGTGGCGCTGGACGATGATAAAAAAAATCCTTTATTCAGATTGCCTCTCCTCGATATCGGAATTGCACCGACAGAACCTCTCAGGATGGTCTTTCATCTGTCAAAGGTCTCCATCCAGTCCCCTGAACTTGAGGTAAAGCGTAGTCCGGAAGGGGCTTTAAATATTGAAGCTTTTCTCCCCGCAAAGAAAGAAAGCCAACCTCCCCCTGCGCCTGAAAAGAAGGGAGACCAGGAGAATTTATCCATTGATATTGATGAGATGCAGTTAACAGGCGGGAAACTCTCTTTTTCAGACCTGTCAAGAAAGAAATCTTTTAAGACGATCTTGGACCCCATTGAAGTAAGGGTTGCTCATTTCAGTAACGGGAAAGACAAGAAAACAACTTATTCCCTTTCCATTGCCTCTGAGGCTAAAGAGAAGATCAATCTTGAGGGGGAACTTTCCATAGAGCCTTTATGGGCAGAGGGGCGATTGGAGATCAGGTCGGTCCCGCTGATGAAATATTCACCCTATTATCAGGATTACATTCTCTTCAACCTCGAGGAGGGTCGTCTGGATTTCTCAACCCGCTACAATTATGCCAAAGGAGAGAAAGAACCTGAGATGACTTTCTCAGGGATGTCCGTCATTCTTAATTCGTTGAGGCTTAAAAGAGAGGAGGAGAAAGAAGACTTTTTAAAAATCCCTGTTCTTTCGGTTAAAAACACCTCTGTGGATGTGACCCGGAAAAAATTGACAGTCGGCGCTTTTTCGACAGAAAAGGGAATGCTGACCTTTACCCGCTTGAAAAACGGGGAACTCGATCTGATGAAGCTCCTTCCTCCTTCTCCACCTGAACAGACCGCCCCCTTACAGGATAAAGGGAAGGCAGAAGAGAAACCATGGGTTGTTGCGCTGAGCAACATCTCTATTGATCAATATACAGTCAACATGGGAGATCAAGCCCTCTCTCAACCCACTGCCCTTACAATAGAAAAAATGACCCTGAGAGGTGAAAATATCTCCACCGCAAAAAATGCCCAAGGAAAGTTAGCTCTCACCTTCCTGCTAGACCAGACAGGCGCCTTTTCCACCCAAAATAAGATTAGCATTGACCCTGTGAGTATCGAAGGCTCCTTAGAGATCAAGCGTATCATCTTAAACAAATACGCCCCCTACTATCAGGATAGCCTTCTCTTCAATATTGAAGAGGGAGACCTCGACCTTTCAACCACCTATCAATACAGAAAAGCAGAGAAAGACACGATCACAAAGCTCTCGGGTCTATCCGCTTCGTTAAAGAGCCTGAAGTTGAAAAAAAAGGGTGAAGAGGAAGCCTTTGTGGACATTCCGGCCCTGATGATCAAAAACACCGAATTCGACCTCAATCAAAAAGAGGTTTTAATCGGAGAATTTTCAACTCAAAAGGGGGCTCTCCTCGTCCGCAGATTTAAAGGCGGAAAAATCAATCTCCAGTCCCTCTTCCCAGAGTCTGCACAAAAGGAAGAAAAACAAGAAAAACGGGAGGGAAAACCGGCACAGGAGAAAGTGGAACAGACGGAAAAGCCATGGCTCATCAAAGTGGGACAGGTCTCGATGGATGATTATACGGTCAAGGCAGAGGACCAGACGGTTGCAGAGCCGATCAACCTGGTGATCGATCAGATCAGGCTGAGAGCCGATCGCCTTTCAACAGCTGAAGGCCAGAAGGGAAATGCAGCCCTTGCCCTGCGGTTTAATCAAAAGGGTACGATTTCAACCGAGGGAGCGATCGGAATCAATCCCATCTCGGCAAACCTCAAATTGAGTTTGAAAGAGATCGAAGTAAGGCCCCTACAGCCCTATTTTACAAACGGTGTGAAGATGACGGTTACGGATGGCGCTTTTTCGACCGCTGGAAATCTGACCCTGGGGTTTTCAGATAAAAATGAGCTTCGGACGACCTACCAAGGAAATGCTTCCTTAACCCATTTTGCTTCCATTGATAAAAAGAATGCTGAGGATTTCCTGAAAATGGAATCCCTTGCCCTGGACGACCTCCGTTTCGGCTCCGATCCATTCTCAGTGGGCATCAAAGGGGTCTCGTTAAGTAACTTCTATGCTCGTGTGATGATCAACCCGGACGGCCTACTTAATCTCCAGCAAATCTTCGGTAAAGAGGAAGTGAAGAAAGAAACCCCCTCCAAAAAGGAAAGTCCTCCAGCCCCTCCGCCCGAGAAGAAAGCAGCAGAACCCTCCAAAAATATCAAGATTGAGACGGTCACCCTGCAGGGAGGGAGGGTTGACTTTTCGGATCGGTCCCTTAAACCGGATTATTCGGCCAAACTGGTCGAGATCGGGGGGAGGATATCCGGGCTTTCTTCGGAGGAAACTACTCTGGCAGATTTGGAACTTCGTGCAAAACTCGATGATTATGCTCCTCTCGAAATTACCGGCAAGATCAATCCCTTGAAAGAAGATCTCTATGTTGACCTGAAAGTTAGATTTAAAGATGTGGAACTCAGTCCGATGACCCCTTATGCCGGGAAATATGTCGGATACACCGTTGAGAAGGGCAAACTCTCATTCGACTTGAAATATTTGATCAATAAAAGAAAGCTCGATTCCCAGAATCAAATCTTGATTGACCAGTTCAACCTGGGAGAGAAGGTGGAAAGCGCTCATGCGACCAAGTTGCCTGTAAAACTTGCCATCTCCCTTTTGAAGGACCGCAAAGGAGAAATCAAACTGGACATCCCTGTCGCAGGGACCCTGGATGACCCTAAATTCAGTGTTTGGGGAATCATCCTGAAGATCCTCGTCAATCTGATTGCGAAGGCCGCCACCTCGCCTTTTTCACTTCTTGGGGCGATCATTGGAGGGGGAGAAGAACTCAGTTTCGTCGAGTTTGAATACGGAAGCCCTATTATCACAGAACCGAATGTGAAAAAACTGAATGCCATTGCCAAGGCTCTTAATGATCGACCTTCCCTCAAAATGGATATTGAGGGCCACTTGGATATGGAAAAAGACAGAGAGGGGTTAAAACAGGTTTTGTTCAACAGAAAACTGAATGTGCAAAAATTGAATGAGATGGTGAAAAAGGGACAGCCTGCAGTTCCTTTGGATGAAGTGAAAATCGAAAAACCGGAATACGACAAATATCTGAAAATGGCCTACAAAGAGGAGAAGTTCCCAAAGCCAAGAAATGTTCTGGGCATGGCCAAGGATATCCCCGTCCCTGAAATGGAAAAATTAATCCTGACTCATTTAGAGGTCAGGGAAGGGGATCTGAGGACCCTTGCCTCTCAGCGGGCAATGAAAGTAAAAGAAACCATCGTAAAATCCGGGCAGGTTGAGCCAGAGAGAATATTCATTCTTGAACCCAAATCTCTTGCTCCGGAAAAGAAAGAAAAGCTGAAAGACAGCCGTGTCGATTTTAAGCTTAAATAATCAAGGAAACTCCATCAGAAAAAATCGTAAAGGAGGATCTGGAGATGTTAAAGGAATTTAGAGAATTTGCTTTGCGGGGAAATGTGTTGGATATGGCGGTCGGAATCATCATTGGAGCAGCCTTCGGCACCATTGTAAATTCACTCGTTCAAGACGTGATCATGCCGCCCATTGGCCTGCTTCTCGGGAATGTTGATTTTTCCAATATTTTTGTTGTCCTCAGGGAAGGCAAGGTGGCCGGACCTTACGCCTCAGTAGCCGCAGCAAAGTCAGCAGGGGCAGTGACGATCAACTTTGGGGTGTTTGTGAATACCATCATTACTTTTCTCATTGTTGCCTTTGCCGTGTTTCTTCTTATCCGGACCATTAATCGATTGAGGCGTCAAGAGGAAGCCCCTCCTCCTGTGCCAACGACCAAAGAGTGCACGTATTGTTTCTCCTCGATTCCGGTAAAAGCAACCCGTTGTCCACAATGCACTTCTGAACTGAAGGCGGGTTGAAAGAGACTGGTCGACCCTATCCTCGTTTGCATTTTAGCCTTTCGTTCATAAGAAAGGGGAAGGAAGAACGGTTATGATGTCATCCATCATCCATTTCTTCAAAACGGGCATCTGGGAAATCCGATTAAAGGATCTTCCGCCTATAAAGGCCTTTTTCATTAAATATCTGCGCGTGATCCTCCTGGCCTCTCAAGGATTTTTGGGAAATCACCGTCAAAAAACCGCTGCAGTTTTGACCTATTATTCTTTGCTCAATGTCGTTCCGGTGGTCGCCGTGGCATTTGCAATTTCTAAAGGTTTCGGTCTTGAAAAACTGATCGAAAAACAGATCCTGCAAATGGCAGACAAGGCAAACTTGCAGGCGGATATCACCAGCCAAATTCTCATGTTTTCTAACAGACTCCTTGATCAGGCCAAAGGAGGGGTCATCGCAGGTGTTGGCGTTGTATTGCTCCTGTGGACGGTGATATCCATATTGGGGAGAATTGAGGAGTCCCTCAATGATATATGGGAGGTTAAAAAATCAAGGACCGTTGTAAGAAAATTCGGCGATTACATTGCCATCATGGTTTTCGCTCCGGTTCTCATGATTATTTCCAGCAGCGCAACCGTCCTTTTAGCCAGCCAGGTGAAGGTGATCGTCAATAAAATTGCCTTTCTCGGAATTTTTAGTTCAGCGATCCTATTCCTCTTGAACCTATTGCCTTATGTCTCCATCTGGGCCCTGTTCACCATGCTCTACCTGGTTATGCCCAATGCCAGAATTCCGCTCAAGTCAGCCATTTTGGGAGGGATCGCGGCAGGGACGATTGCCCAGGTCGTTCAGTGGTTATATATAAAATTTCAGATCGGAGCCGCAAGTTACGGCGCTATTTACGGTAGCTTCGCAGCCCTGCCCCTTTTCTTGGGGATGCTTCAAATGAGCTGGATGATCGTCCTTTTCGGAGCAGAAATTTCTCATGCCAATGAACATTATGAAACGTTTGGATTTCAACCAGATTATTCCCGAGCCAGCTTCTCTTCCAAAAGGCTTTTCACCCTTAAGATATTTCACCTGGTGACCAAGAAGTTTTCTCAAGGAGAAAAGGCATTAAACGCCATACAGATTGCAGAGTTGTTGGAAATTCCGGTTCGCTTTGTGCGGCAACTCCTTCAAGAATTGATCGATGTTGGGCTTGTCGTTGAAACAACAAGCGGAACTAAACATCAAGTCACTTTTCAACCCGGGCGGACGATAGAAAACCTTACCGTAAAAGAGGTACTCGATGCCTACGAGCGGCGTGGAATCCCCTATGACACTGTTTCTCAATCGGATAAGGAAGAGAATATCTCCAACTATTTACAAAATATCTCCGAAGTCGTCGAAAAAGCACCGGGAAACGTCATGATCAAAGAGATTTAAAGAAACCAGGAAGCAGTGAATCGAAGAAAGATAGGAACCGTTTCCTCTATTTTGTTCTGTCTTGGTTTGATCGTTCTCTCCTCGATGGGCAATCCGGAAGACTCCTTTGCCCAAAGTACCCGCAGAAGCTCAATCGTAACTGGAGGGTTGGAGCGAACTTACCGCATATATATTTCCGCCTTGTATTCCCCAGCAAAGCCCATGCCTCTTGTCCTCCTCCTTCATGGAGGCGGAGGAACGGGCGAAGGGATGGAGAAGCTGACCCTGGGCGGGTTTAACCGTCTGGCGGACAGGGAGGGCTTTGTGGTCGTTTATCCGGATGGCATTGAGAAACACTGGAACGATGGACGGGGCCTTGAAGCTTATCGGGCCCATCGAGAAAATATCGATGATGTCGGATTTGTATCGGCATTGATCGATCATCTAAAGGAGAGATGGAATATTGATTTGACTCGAATCTATGCGGCAGGGATCTCCAATGGCGGTCAGTTTTCCCAGCGCTTAGCCTGTGAACTCTCCGATCGAATTGCAGCGATCGGGGTGGTGGCCATCCAGTTGCCGGAACATCTTTCCTCATCCTGTGCTCCAAAGAGGCCTGTTTCCATATTGATGATGCCCGGGACAGAGGATCCCCTTGTGCCCTGGGAGGGCGGAGAGATCGGGTTCAGGAGGGGTCGGAAATTCGGAAGGGTTCTGTCCGTTCCTGAATCAATGAGATTCTGGACAAAACATAATCAGTGCCCCCCATCGCCCCTGATTACCTATGAACCGGACAGGGACCCGAAGGACTCCACTCGGGTCCGAAGGGAAACTTATGGTCCGTGTGGCCATGAGACCGAAGTCCTTCTCTATGCGATTGAAGGAGGAGGGCATACCTGGCCTGGCGGAGATCAATACCTGCCGGCGGGAATCATCGGAAGAACGAGCAGGGATATCGACGCCGATGAAGTGATATGGGATTTTTTTAAAAGGCATACCCTGCGGTGAGAATTTCACCTCCTCTCCCCGGAAGAAAGAAGAACAATCTCTAATCTCTTCTGGAAAAATTCGAGAAAATGGGATATAAAGGAAACCTCTCCATGGGGGTGGGGAAATAAGCATTCAGAAGGAAGGATATCTCTTGAAAAAGATTACCATTAAAGGGACGGGGTCTTGTGTTCCGGAGCGGGTTGTTCCGAATTCTTATTTTGAAAAGATCATCGATACGAACGATGAATGGATTACGACCCGGACTGGAATAAAGGAACGCCGGATAGTGGAGAAGGGTCAGGCTCTCTCAGATCTGGCCACCCCTGCTTCCGAATCAGCGCTTAAAGCGGCGGGGATTTCCCCTGAGGAACTCGATCTGATCGTCATAGGCACCTCGACGGCTGACATGCTCACCCCATCGGCCGGCTGTATTATCCAGCACCGGCTTGGAGCAAAGAATGCAGTGGCTTTCGATATCAATGCAGCCTGTCCGGGATTTATCTATGGGCTTGCGGTGGCCCAGAAGTTTATGCAGGACGGCTCCTATAGCAAGGCCCTGGTGGTAGGCGGCGAGATTGTTTCGAATCGGCTCGATTATAAAGACCGGTCCACCTGCGTCCTTTTCGGTGACGGAGCAGGTGCGGTCGTCCTCGGACATTCGAATGGAAAGGATGACGGAGAGATCCTGGCCATGGATATCGAGTCCGATGGAGATCTTTGGCAACTTATCCATGTACCCGCAGGAGGGTCGAGAAGACCCCCTTCCCATGAAGCCTTGCAAGAGGGCCTCCAATATCTGAAGATGCAGGGAAATGATGTCTTCAAACATGCAGTTCGCACTATGGTCGGTTCGGCCAATAAGATCATGGCACAACAGGGAATCACGAGCGATGAGATAGACTGGTTTATCCCCCACCAGGCCAATATCCGGATTATGGAGGTTGTGGCGGAACGGTTGGGAATTCCATCAGAAAAGGTGATCGTCACCGTCCATAAGTATGGCAACACCTCGGCGGCCTCCATCCCCGTTGCACTCGATGAAGCGGTTCGAAGCGGACAGATCCGGAAGGGTGATCTTGTCCTGGTCAATTCCTTTGGCGCTGGCTTAAC
>Ga0315295_10006260_pt1 | contig 10155 bp, 9 predicted proteins | sample YL17G14_0_MG_FD_204453 | JGI IMG/M metagenome (GOLD analysis project Ga0315295, IMG submission 204453) | Sediment microbial communities from Yellowstone Lake, YNP, Wyoming, USA - YL17G14_0 | ecosystem: Environmental > Aquatic > Freshwater > Lake > Sediment | place: USA: Wyoming | collected... | reverse complement strand
GGTCGGGGTTGAGCCACCCGATGCAAAGTCACTGGCCATGTAGTTCACGCCTACGGTAGTGACAATGCCTAGCGTGCAACCCCCGGCTGCAATTAGCCAACCGAGTAGATCGCCTTGCACTGCTCCATCGATGAAGGCTACGACGCAGGCCAATAGCAGAAGACCCCTCAACCACCCTCGTATGGTTGTGTACCAAGTCGAACTCTTGGCGATTACGCCCAGATCTTTCCGCGTACCGTCACCACGGATCAACACGGCCGACAGCTCACACTTTGCTCCGCGCAGAATAGCTGTGAAACCAGACATGTAGTGGATCCCCCTTCTAGGTGTAGTTACTTTAGGTCTAGCACCTGAAGGATGTGGGCGGCTACGAGCTCGGGCTTTAGCGCGGTCATACATGGAGCGGACGTGCTATCACTACAAGCGACAGCATCTACGCCACACCCCACAGAGCAGATGGTCGTACTACGCAAGCCCAGCACGCTTGGGAAATACTTCAGGAAGGCTTCGGGCTCGTGTGGGCCATAGAGGGCTATGCAAGGCAAGTTCTTGCTGGCACGGACGTACAGAAGCCCAGTATCGCTACAACAGAGGAGATCGGCAACGAGCGTCAGCGCGGCCGACTCACGTAGCTTCAACGCTCCACGGAGGTCTATGACATTTGGTTTCGACGGATTTGGCCAGCGGTCGTGGGGGTTTCCTACGAGAAGCCACGTAGTAGTAATGGGAATCTGCCGTATGACGTCATTCCAGTAGGGGTAGTCCTTAAGCAAGGAACTAGAACTTGGAGACAGAACGATGACTCTCCTATTTTCATTCCTGAAGCCAGATATGAAGCCTTGGAGGCGCTGTAGCTCCTCGTCGGTTGGGTAGTAATAGACGGTCTTGACCTCGGGGTTCACACCTGCGCGCTCGCAGTAGGCGTCCAGCACAATCTGCTTGTAGCGGCCTGTGTACAAGCTCCGAGAGCGAGTTATGAATTCCCTCTCATGGTTGTTCAGTTGTGCTGGCTGACGGCGGAGCAGTTCTAGCAGATGCTCGCTGATCTTCGGACTGACCCTACCATCCTTTAGACCTGGCAAGTTGAAATCTAAGACCCAGATGTGGCCGCCAAACCTGTGAACCCAATCCCCAGCATTAAACTCTCCGACGGGCAGGATATCATCGACATCTGGGTTGTGTTTCAGGACGTCCGGCCAGGAGCTTGCAAATGCTATCTTGCAAGTTGGGTATAGCCGCTTCAGTTCTTTGACGACAGGCGTGGCAAAGAGAGTATCACCGATACCCCAAGTATGTCTCACCACGAGGCGCTTGTCAGACAGGTCCATGCCACGTTCATACTTATGGACAAACCCCTGTAGCGCCTGCAACTCCGCGAAGTCCATGACTTTCACAGCCTGGCCCATCGCATTGATGACTTTCTTCATCACCAACTCCTAGCTATGATTTCACAAGCAATCTGCTCTGCGGAGTGCTTCGTGTAGATGCAGGGCAAGTGCTTATCTGGTAGCATGTACGGCGCTACCCACGCCGATGCCTCGTCCTCAGAAAACGTGACCCTATACTCGCATGAGATAGAGTCGCCGTAGGGACGCCAGAATATGGCCGTTGGGACTCTCAGGTAGCTACCGAAGATACCGATGCCACACTGAAACGAGACGATGAACCTGGCGTTCCTGACCACAGCAAATGTCATACTGATGTTCCAGTCCCCGATGGTGGAGATCCACCGCTTGCTCTCCTCTTCTGAGAGTAGAGGCTTTACGAAATGCTCCCAATAGCTGAGGTCATAAGGCGCACCGACCACTACAATATGCTGAACGTGTTTCGGGCACAGCCGCCTACTCAGAGTGACCCAGTCCTCTGGCCTCCAAAGCATCCCCCGGTTGTGTCCATCAAAGATGTTACCAGAGATGGCCCCAAGACAGAATATGCAATAGTCACCATTGCATCTTTTCCTAAGCTCGTCGGCTACCAACAATTCACCTTGGTAGAAGCTATACCGATCAGCGATCGTCCAGTCCATCTCGAAGCCTGGGAGCCACGTCTCCAGCCGTTTGCCCTCCTCAATATGAGCATTGGGCATCAGAGCATGGCAGCCATCTACCTCGGTCCAGTCATCGATGTAGTTCCACCGCCCCTGTGCTATCGCCGGAGGTTCACCGCGCTTCAAGACAGAGGGGAATATCTTCATCTGGGCAGAGTCTACGAACGAGAAGCGCCTGACGAATTCCAAGGCCCTAGTCTGGAGCAAGTCCAAGCGGGTACAGGCGACGTGCAGTTCAACTCTACCATCACCCATCTTCTTGGCAATATCTTGCACCTTGAATAGAGCCCACAAACAATCGCCGATACCCTGGGCAAGAAGAAACTTCATCTTGACTTCTCCCTTTCAAAGAGGATGTTGCCGCTCCAGGTATCCTCGAAATACGCCCAATCTAAGGCTTCAGGTTCTTCATGCCACCCTGACAATGCACTCATTATCCCACCCATTGTCTTGGAATCTCTACCGTCATCTGCCAAGATCCAAGTTGCCCCGGATTGAAGGGCCAGAAGCATGTCATGTTTGACGCCCTCAAAGGAGTGATTGCCATCGATGTGGATAAGGTCGAATGGCCTCTCGCCTTGGACTGGGTCATCCCAGGGGTTATCTGGGAGCATCTCCAATTCCTGGCTGTCCCCTATTATGATTGTAAACCTACCGGGGAAGCATTCCCCAAGCATCACCTCAGTCCAACGTACTAGAGAGAAGCCCACTTGCCTATCATCATGCTCGTTGTCCAAGCCAACATAGCGGGCAACGGGGCAGCCATCTAGAAATGCTCTAGCCGATACCCCTCCAGCGACACCGATTTCCAGGATTGTCTTAGGCTGGATTACTTTGGCGACGGCCCACTTGAAGCAGGCATAGCCACGCCTGTACTCTTCCATTGCGTGCTTGACGAGGTCGCCCTCGTGGTCGCTCATCCAAGGACGATGGTCGTAGGCAGCGATGGGATACAACTCGCGTATCTGTCTGGCAGCGTGCGTCAGGTTACCACGGAATATGCAGCTACGAGATGCGCCTTCTAAGAAGGCATATGGTCTGTCTACCATGACGTTTCTACCTAATCCAATCACAGAATGGGAGCGCCCGCCCCAGGAGCCGCTCGTCCCAGCGCCGACGGTCGCTAAGACAAGCAGAGGAAAGAGGCGGGCGCACAGAGGAATGAAACGTCAGGCAGGCACAGCCTCGTAGTCTACATCGAACTGCCTGCGCTTTCGAGCGACGAAGGGATTCCGGAATGGATGCCCAGCCGTCAGGCACTTTCGGACATGCTCATACAGTGCCGCGTTCCTACGCAGCATCCCAGCGTCAGCCTTAGACAGTGGCTGTGACGTGCGCAGGAGATCCTGTGCCTGGAGTTCCGTGCTACCAATGACCTTGCCACCAACGTCGATGTCAATGGCACGAACTTTGGCCGTCCTCGGGTTGCCATCCTCGCCGATGATGATACCTTCCTGGTACACAATCGGACGAGGGTTCACCTTCTCGTATTCACGGTACTCCTGAATGGCAGCTTGGAGCAACTTCAGAAGCTGACCAGCATCTTCGGGGTAGCCTGGTGAGATGCAGAAATATGCGAAGCCGTTCTTGTGGAGCAGCCGTCGTTTCTTACGAGCCAACTTGCTGTCAGGGTTCCCAATGTCAACGGCGATGCGGGTGTCATAGTAGAACCTGGCGACCACACCATACTCATGCAATGAGGAAAAGAAGTCGGGCTTCCAATTCTTGATGTACCCACCTTTGACTACCTGGGTGACAACGTCATCGGGAGCACCAAACTCGAAGGTCTCTGGTTTACCGACGCGACGGTCGGAAACTTCGGTAGTAGTTCCCTTCTCGTCGGTAACAACTCTGGTCTCAAATCTCTCTCGAACAGCTTCCATGGGGTATTCTCCTTGCCTAAATAGAACGTGGGGCACCACGAGAAATTTGGGTGCCCCACGTCACACAGGGTCGGTCGTTGGCCTAGATGCTGCCGTCGTTGCCTTCGTACAAGAACCGCGAGTCGATCATGCCAACTTCCAGCCGCGAGCGAGACTTGAAGCGGTACGCCTCAATCTCGAACGACTGGCCGGAAGCGGGGTGCTCCTGAACGATCTCCAGGGGGTCACGGCGCTGGAATACCAGGCACTTCTTCGGATCACCAAGTATCCATGCCTTGGTAGTCAGGAACCTGGAGACCAGCAGCTTGTACAAACCTTGGAGCGGGTTGATGGTCATGACATAGCCAGTCGATCCCGCCGTGGCACTCGGAACCGAAGGCTGTAAGGTAGAGTTGAGCAGCTTGGCCGCCACGAACTTATCGGTGCTGGACACCAGCAGCGTGTTCGGGCTGACCAGGAACTTGTTGCCCAACGGGTCGGTGATGTTCATCAGAGCGATGTCGGCCGATTCCAGCGTCGTCTGTTGGAGACGGGCGAAGGTCGCCGGGCGATTGCCCTTGCCGGTATTGTAGGTGCCATTCCCGGTCGCTCCCACGGGAACGGTGTCGCTAAAGGTGATGTCGGGCGGAACCTCTACGCCTTGGACAGTGTGGCCGGTACCGATGATCTTGCCCATGACGTAGATTTCTTCCATGATCTTGAAGTTCTCGCCCATCTGGCTGGCACGGTTCTTAATCTGGCCGGTCTGGTCGTCGTCAAAGAGCTCGCGCTCGAACGACTCCAACATGCCGAACTTGAAGTTCGTCAGCACCCGATCCAAGCCAGCGATCGGATTGTCCTGGAACTTCTGCCCTCGCTGAACGAGCTTAGGCAGGTTCGGCCGGTACAACGGAGCGTAGAATTCCTGGTAACGCTTGCTGGACACTTCCGTGACCAGGTCAGGGTATACGACAGGAACGGTGTTGTATGCATTCAGCGCAAACGTCTGGATGCCAGCTCGCAGAAGCTGACCGAATGCAGACTCAGCATTTGCTTCTCGCAACCTTGAGGACTGCTGGTAGGCAGCTTCCCGGAGGCGGCGGAAGCTCAAACGGGGCGAATTCCAATCGATGTTTTTCGCCGCTCTGTCCCAGATGTTTTGGAACATGTCAAGCATCTCCTCTCTGAAAAGTTAGCCTACTAGTCCCAGAAACCGAACGGGTAGCCGCTTTCGCTGCCCAGGCTCCACGGCGGCCGGATAGCGATGATTAGTTTCGTGACCCCCTTCACCGCCGTCTTGCCCACGGCAGCGCCACCGGAGACGGCCCAACCGTTCTCCATGGCAACGATGCCAATACCGTTCCAGACACTGGCCCCGGTCTTCTTGACCTTCTGAGGGTCGGACCCGATGCAGACCCAATCGCCGGGGTAGTACGTCGCGTTGTCGTCCGCATAGAACTCGACTAAACCACGGTCTACGATGTTCGTGCGGTTCAACGGCAACGCCCCACCCAGACTGGCGATCGGCTGCTGGTCCTGGACTACACCGCAGAAGTACCATGCGGACTCCTCGGACCCTTCGTCGGCGTCGGTCATGGGAGTGACTACCTTGTTCGTGTCATCCCACTTGACCATGTCACCGAGGTTACAGGTTGCAACGGCAGAGATAGGAACGTTGCTGATGCGGCGTTCCTCGACCTTGATGTTGTTGCGTGATACAGACACTAGCCATCACCCCCTTCCGTGTCTCAATTTACGCATGCCAAACTGTCTAGCCTTAGACGGGAGCTACCGACGCTGACGCATCGGAACGCCGTCTGCTGCCAGACCTTCGGCAAGGTCAGAGTGTCCGCCACTGGTCCCGAACTGGGATACAGCAGTGCCTCTGCCTGGAGCACCTTCCACGCCTTCCGAATCGGCATCAGCCTCACGGAAGCGGTGGACCACGCTGTCACTGGCGGACTCCAGCAAGCGAGCGTGTAACTTGATTTCCTGGATCTGTTCTCCACGCTTCATCCCATACAGCTTGGGCTCCAGCGTGCGAGCATACCCGACAGGGAACAGGTCGCGCTTGACTGCCTCACGCAGCAGCTTCTGCGCTTCCACCTTGGTATTGTGGAAGCCGACCATGCCCACGTAGCGGTCGATCTTGCGCTGGCGATTGCGGTTTGACTCGCGCAGACGCACGAGCTCACCTTCCAGCTTCTCGATGCGCCGGTTGGCTTCCTTCACGACTCCACGCGCCAGCTTATTCTGACCTGCGATGGAGGTCTTCAGCTTGTAGGATTTGCCGACGCCCGAAGTCGAAGTGTCGCGACTCGGTGTCTTGAAGTCATCGGTGTAGTCACCGATGGCGTGAGACGGAAGAGCGGCGTCTCCGGCCTTGCCATAAAAGCCGCTGGCTTCCTGAGAACGACGCCGGGCAGCGTGAAGCTTCCTCTTCTTGCCGGATGCCTTGCACATCTCGAGCGCCTCACCCTCATCGTCCTCTTCGGCCTCGTCTTCGTCTTCCTCGGCTTCAGCTTCGGCTTCCAGGCCCTCGGGCTCCATGTCTTCATCGCCCATTTCGTCGGGCTCGCCGCCTCCGAGGTCTTCACCACCGCCCATTTCTTCGTCGCCGCCACCCAGGTCGTCTTGCTCATCTTCGTCCTCGTCCTCTTCAGCGGAGGATAGGGCAGCAGACGCTGCTGGCCGACCGAGCTGGTCTGTTGGAGGAGCGAGCTGTTCGTCCTCATCCTCGTCCTCGTCTTCCAGCGACTCTGCGACCGTTCTACGGAGCTTGGCAGCCTTGATTCGGGCTGCCTTGCCCTTGGATGCCCTCACCTTCTTGCTGGCATCGCCGAAGTCGTCGAAGTCGCCTAATTCTTGAGTCTCTTCATCCTCGACATCGGCCTCAGTGATGGGCTCGATGTCTTCGGGAGAAGGCTCAGGGAGGGTTTCGTTGTCGGGGCCTGTGCCCGCTGCGGCCCGGAGCGCCTTCTTTTTCTTGCCAAATCGCCCCGATGCCTTGAGCAACTGCTTTCTGTTCAGTTTGTTCATGTCTCCCTTTCCTCCAGCATCCGCTATCGGTGCGGGTGCGTTAGTATACTTCTCTTCGTTTACCTGCCCTGGGCCTTTCCCAGAGATAGAAGACGCTGAGTACAGCTTGGTAGCTGCTTCGTGTATCGCCGTCTTCATCTCGTCAGGATCTTCAGAAAAATAGCCACGTGTCAGCCCGTCAGCAACTTCTTTGATCTGCTCACTGGTAAGAGCGCCAGACTCACGGACACGTTTACCCTTCATGGATGTAGTTACCTTACGAGCGCCACGTTTGGATTCCAGTATCTTCTCAAACTTGCCGCGTGCCGCTGGCTCAGTGACTACGTCGGCGCTATCCACGCGCTGGAACTCCTCAACCAGGTTTACTACCTCACCGTTCATCTCGGCTGGGCGAGTCTTGCCCACTGCGTTGATGCTGATGCCAAACATGTCCTTGCTGCTGGGATCGGTGAGGATAGTGTCGATCATGCCGGTCAGCCAGCTTGCCGTCGGAAAGAAGTGCAGCTTGCCACGGAGGCGGGCCTTGCCTGTATCTGGCCGGGAGTCCACATAGCAATCCGTGTACCAGCCGACCAGGTCTTTCATGCTACGCTCGGGCAGCGTCTTCTCGGATATGGCGTCGGGGTGGTCGCAGAATGCCTTGGCACCGTCGAACAGCTTGACAGCACCTTTCAGCGCCTCGCCAGAGTAGTAGTTCTTGTCCTTGCTGTTGCCAAGCCCTTCCTCGATGATGGTTACGAGATAGACTCGGCTCTTCTTCTTTGGCTGCTTGGCGTCCTGCTCGTCGGCTCCTGGCTCCAGAAAGGCGCGGCTGCTCATCTCTCGGAAGCGGCATTCATGGAGCCGATGGCGCTTGCGAGATTCCTTGCTAGATGGTTTCCCCACACGCATCAAGGTTGCTCCATCATAGCTCCGGACCCCGCGTGGGGTCCTAACAACCGCAAACGGACTGTCCTCCCTGCCCTTGTCCACGACTACACCTGTACCTCCACCGTAGGCAGGATGTATGGAAACCCTATCGCCCACTCGTGGGATATACTCGACATCTCCGTAAGTCCTAGCACGCCTCACGCCCCACTTCATTCCCTTGACACCCATCTCTCGAGAACGCTTCCGCTGCATCGGCGTAACACGGATGCCGGCTCGTTGGAGCTGGCCTTGGGATGAAGTTGTGTTAGCCATCGGCTATCTCTCTTTCACTGGCCCGTAGGCTCCGCGTCCGTAAGCACGATTGACGGCGGCGTCGAACTTCTTCATCCTGGACTCCATGCCCGTAGCCAGACCAGCACTTCGTCTACGCTCCGCCGATTGCGGTCCTTGATCCGGAGACCAGGGCTTCTGGGGGATGCCTGTTGGCACCGCGTCCGTCTCAGCGACAGCCTTCAGCTTGCGCTTCTTGCTCTTCTGATGGGATGAGATATGCTCCATCAGCGCGGCACGGCCTGTCTCCGAAAGGTTATCGTTGGCGAGCATGATGCGATGCTCCAAGATGTGGGAGTCGTCATCATCGGCGTCCATGGCTTCACCTATCTTGCCAAGGACTGAGAGCGTCTGATGCTCGCCTTCGATGATCTGCTTCCCTGAGTCCATACGGCCCAGAGCAGGCTTGGGAACAGGAGCAAGCTGAGCCTCGCGTAGACGGAAGGTGTCATCGTATGGCTCCTGCTCGGGCGGCGATACTAGCCGGAGCTTGGCACGGTGGACAGGCTTGCGAGGCCCGAAGCTGTTGAACTGGCCATCCCAGCCGGGATCATCGGCTTGCGACGGTTGGAGATCAGGTTGTGTTAGCATGATTACCTCTTGCCAAACTCCTTCAAGGCCGCTTCGCGCTTCAGGCGTCGCGCTTCGTGGCTCCTATCGTAGCGCGGGGCGAGGTAGCGGGATTCTTTGCCCGCAAGTGCCCTCCGCCGCTCCCGCTCAGCGCGAACGTTGCTCATTATTCTCTCGTCGCGCTCTTTCCTCTGTTGTTCAGCCCGCTGAGCAGCCAAGTCCTTCACCTTGGCATACTCTTCCGGGCCGAGCGCCTTGCGCTTTTGTTCCTCAGATACCCAACCACCGCCACGCCGTTGTCCAGGCCTCGGTCCGCTACCAGGGCCACCAGCGTCTATGCGGCCTTGCTGCAATTTCACGATCGGCTTCTTCTGACGGATGTCCTCTGAAGGTTGCTTCGACTTCTCAGGGACGGCGAGTGGGCTTTGCCTGCCTGCCACACCCGCAACACTGGCAAGCTGCTTCTTGGCCTTGTTGAAGGCGTTCAGGTGATCGGAGAGCATCGCGACATGGGCGTGGCCGATGTCGCTATCCAGGCCATGCTTCTCGGCTCGTTTCTTGTGCCAGGAGACGGCGTCCCTGTTGGCTCGCATGATAGCCTTGGGGTCCAGCTCCCCAATCTCGTCACCATGCTCATAAAGGTTGCTCAACCGACCGGCACGGATAGCACGAGCGGCTTTCAAGTGGGCCATTCCAGCGGGACTATCGATACCGAGGCGACGTGCTCGGGTTTCGTGGAAGGTATAGGATTCCCTGGAAGCTGTGTCCAAAGCAGCAAGACGACGGCTAGACTCTACTAACTTTCGCTGGTCACTGATCAAAGCGCCCATCGTCGGAGATATGAAGTTGGAACCACTTTCCTCGAAGGGAGCTGCCGCCTGTGGATACATGTCATCCTCCTACAATAGTTACTTCAGGCTTGATGATGGGAGACTCATACGTGATCTCTGCCACTATAGTCTTGCGAGCACCCCCACCCTTTACCATGATGGCTTTCGGGATGCGGATGTCCGAGAACGGTATCTTGCGTGGGGCAGCCCATTGCTCAAGGATACCAACGACGCGGGCTGCCATACCCCTTACGTCACTGTTGACTTCCATCAACATGACGACCGTGGGGTTGCGCTCCCAAAGCCGCTTTTCTTCAAGCCTCAAGAAACCCCCAACGCTGAAGGTGTAGTCCATGAATATCTTGAGACGCGGGCTGACACCTGGTGCATCTACTTCGGCGGTATACCTCAACCGAAGCGTCCTGGGATCCTTATGAAAGGCACTCAGCACGCCGATGAAGGAATGCAATACGTTGTTCAGGAACGTGGATACCTCATAGTTGGTATCCAGCTTCTCCACGAGGCCATGGAAGTGTTCCTGAAGAACGTTGTACGGAGACTTGCCCTCAGGCTTGAAAATAATCTCCTCCATACCCTCAAGCTTCTT
>Ga0315295_10006258_pt1 | contig 10156 bp, 4 predicted proteins | sample YL17G14_0_MG_FD_204453 | JGI IMG/M metagenome (GOLD analysis project Ga0315295, IMG submission 204453) | Sediment microbial communities from Yellowstone Lake, YNP, Wyoming, USA - YL17G14_0 | ecosystem: Environmental > Aquatic > Freshwater > Lake > Sediment | place: USA: Wyoming | collected... | reverse complement strand
TTTGACATAAAAAACTATTTTATAGATTAAGGCGTTCTCTTAAAGATTGCCTGATATGATTGTCTTTCTGATTTGTACTTTTTGGGTGATTGTTAATTTTCCTGACAAGAATAAAACAGATCGTAACTAATTAGTCTTTCCCAAAAATAGGTAGATATTGACTATAAAACAAGGGTATTCCACTGGAATTTGAAGTGCCAATCCAAATGTTTTGAAAAATCAGAAGTTATCAACAAAAAACTTCTTCCAATCTTAATATTGACTGTGATAATAATTTGATATTGAATTAGTTTTGGCATTACTTAGTATAAAAATCTACTAGGAATGAATTAATATTTGCTTAAGTAATTATTTTGTATCTTTCAACCGGTTAGCACTTTAAAAATGATCTGTAAACCTTTAAATTAACCATAATCCTGGTGAGCTAAATATTTCTTAATAAAATAAAAACACTAACTGTCATGAAATTCCAACTAACTACTTTGGTATTCCTTATATTAATTCTTTTCTCCTGTCAGCAGAAAGAGAAAAAAAATGCTGTCCCAAAAATTAATTCCTATGATCAGCTTATTTCCATTTTTTCTGATCCTCCATCAGCATACAGGTCAGCTCCTTTCTGGGTTTGGAATAAAGATGTTTCGAAAGAAGATATTGATCGTACTCTTCATGATTTTAAGAAGAGAGGCTTTGGTGGGGTATTTCTTCACCCAAGGTATGGTTTGATGACCGAATATCTTTCAACCAATTGGTTCGACCTGGTTAAATATTCGAGGGATGTTGCAAAGGAGCTGGACATGAAACTTTGGATTTATGATGAAGATTCTTATCCGAGCGGATTTGCCGGTGGACATGTAAATGAACAGATGCCAGAATCTTATAATCAGGGTGTTATGCTGGTACCTCGCAAAATGAGTATATTGTCCCTTAGTGAAAATCAGCGGATTAAATATGTTTTCAAAAATTCAGACGGGAAATGGCAGAACATAACCACAACAGCCTCACAAGAAGATGGTTCATCCGGCCAGTATATGGTTTTTAACCTGCGTGATTTCCCTAAATCTAAATGGTACGGCGGTTTTTCCTATGTTGATTTGCTCGTAAAGGGCGTAACAGAGAAATTTATTGACATTACATTTACAGGGTATAAGAATTCCGTTGGTGATGATTTTGGTAAAACCATTCCGGGTGTATTCAGTGATGAGCCCCACACTGATTCTGATATCGGAGAAACCATACGTTGGTCTCCCGACCTGGCATCATGCTTTAAGCAGTTAAACGGTTATGACCTTGAGTCCAATTTGATGTCAATGATTGAAGAAACCGGCAACTGGATGAAATTAAGGCATGATTATTATGCTACCATCCTTGATATGTTTATTAAACGCTGGTCCATACCTATGTCTTCTTACTGTAAGAAAAATAATTTATCCTGGACGGGGCATTACTGGGAGCATGGCTGGCCAAGTCCTCTCAAGGGACCTGATAATATGGCCATGTATGCATACCATCAAATACCTGGCATTGATCTTCTCTATAATTCTGAAAAAATGCGTCCTGACCAGTTTGGTAATATTCGCCCGGTTAAAGAGCTTTCTTCCGTAGTGAATCAGTTTGGGCTGGGGCGGGCTCTAAGTGAAACCTATGGAGGTTCAGGCTGGGAATTCCGGTTTGATGAGATGAAGCGCAATGCCGATTGGGCTTTTGTCCTGGGAGTTAATCTGTTAAATCAGCATCTTTCGTTCATGTCGCTAATGGGCGACCGGAAATTCGATTATCCACAATCATTCGGACCCTACGCACCTTATTGGAAACAGTACCGCTACCAGACCGCCTATTTTGGAAGACTTTCCGCTGCACTTTCATCCGGAAAGCAGGAAAACAGGATACTGATTCTTGAACCCACTACAACAGCTTGGATGTATTTCTCTCCGGATAGTAATAAAATTAACAGGCATTTTAATGATATTAATCCTGCTTTCAGGAGCATGCTAAGCCTTCTTGAACAAAAACAGGTTGAGTATGACCTTGGAGATGAGAATATTATCCGTGATTATGGCAAAGTATCCAGGAAAAAATTCTGTGTAAACCGGTGCAGCTATGATATTGTAATCGTACCAGATGTAATGGATAATTTCGAAAAAGCAACATTTGATCTGCTTAAAAAATATGTTGCTAATGGAGGAAAAGTAATTCAACTGGGAGACGGTGCCAGGTATATAGAGGCTGAACTTTCTGATAAATTAATAAAACTTGCTTCAGGTAAGTCCTGGATAAAATATCCTGTTTTGACTCCTGAAATTGTCGATGCATTATTGCTCGAACCTGATTTCACGATTAATGTCACCCAGGCTGGTGGCCAGTTATATCATCACCGCCGCCAGATGCGAGACGGACAGGTGATATTTTTCTCAAATTTCAGCCTCAATAACATCTCTGCTGCTGAGGTTACGGTTACCGGGGCCTCGGTTGAGGAACTTTCTGCTGAAACCGGTAAGGTATTACCTATAGCTTACACAAAATCAGGAGATAAGGTCAGCTTCCCTATAGAGCTTTATCCATCTGGAAGTTATATGGTTTACGTATTTAAGGATAAGATGGTTGATCCGGCACTTGTGGCTAAAGGGGTAATACGCGTACCTGTTGAAGGCTCTAAAACTGAGATTTCATGTCTTGGTCCTAATATCTTTAACCAGGATTATCTAAAACTGAAAATTGGAAACGGTCCTGAAACTGACATGTATTTTAAGAATGCATCCGATTCAATATATAAACATTTTGGTTTTGATGAAGGGAATCCTTGGTTCCGATCCTCACAATTTAAGACTGAATTCCTTGATAAGGATAAAGATTACAAAAAAGGTGACAGGTTTGAAGTGGCTTATAATTTTGAAATTAGCGGAGGTATAGATTTCAAAGGTATGAAGTGTGTTGTGGAACGCCCCTGGCTATATACGGTTTCGTTAAATGGAGCTCTTCTCCAGCCTGTAAAAGGTGAAACCTGGCTGGATCCCGATTTTTATGTATTCAACGTGGAAAAACTATTGAAGAAAGGTAAGAATGAAGTAAGGCTGGTCGCCGACCCGTTCAGTGTTAACTGTGAAATTGAACCGGTTTACCTGCTGGGAAATTTTGGACTTGAATCGACCAGTCATGGGTGGAGAATGATTGCTCCGAGACCTCTTACCTTTGGATCCTGGAAAGCACAGGGAATGCCATTCTTCGGGCAGTCTGTCAAGTATTCAAAAACAATCCGGGTTGACAAGGCAGGTAAATTCGAGATCGAACTACCCGACTGGAGTGGCACAGTTACAGCTGTCAATATTAATGGTCAGGAGATCGGAATAATTCAAGCCAAACCTTATGTTTTCACTTCGGAATTAAACCAGGGTGAAAATAATATTGATATAATCGTCATCGGAAGTTTAAAAAACACCCTTGGACCTCATCATGTTACAGTGCCAAATGGGGTTGGTGGCAGACCAGTTAATTTCATTAACGCCCCGAGAATCCAGCCTGAAGGAAATTCCTATTCCATGATCGATTACGGCCTGATGGAAGACTTTAAGGTGTTTGCCTTGAAATAAACAATGAACGAGCTAATTGCCATGTGGGTTTTCTCAATAGAAATGGCTGGCAACTTGAGTTAATTAAACATAATATTATTTTCCCCCGCTTTAAGTTTGTACGTCTTTCCATTCCAGATAAAGGTTCCTGTCAGGTTTCCTGGCAAAAAGACAGAACCCAAAACTTTTTCAGACTCTTTCTGGAGCCTAAATTTTATTAAGCCTTCAGGATGAGGGAAAAAAACATCCATTGATTTTAAATAACCAAAACTTGGTTCAATTATGACTGTCTTAAAACCCGGACTACCCGGATAAATACCTGCCACCGTATGAAGAAAATCAAAACATGGGCTTGCGCTCCAACCATGACATTCTGAGCGTGGATTAATATCTGTTTCACCAAATGTTGTCATACCCTTGGCAAGCATGGTTTTCCAGGGTGACAGCATTTCAAGGTATGAGTTAGCCATCCCTGTTTTTTGTAAAGCTCTGAACAGATAAAACTTAAAATACAGGGTTGATTGAATTATGTTTTTCTCAGTCAGGATTTTATTCATAAGGACCTTCTGTTCACTTACCGGGATTGCATTAGTAAGGATCGCCCAAATATTGGAATGCTGAGAGAACTCAACTTTATCGGGGGTCTCGGCAATCATCTTCTTTTCCTCACTATAGCAGTTTGTAAACACTGACTTCCTGACCGTTTCCTCAATTGCCTTGTATTTAATAACTTCATCTTTTAATCCAAGGTTGTCAAATATTTCGATTGCATCTTGAAGTGCATAAACATATTGTAACGATATATTAGATGAGTAACCGTTGTCCGCCCCGGGAGGAATGCCATTCATAAAACCATTACTCCAATCCGTAAAATTCCACCACTCAAGATTCGTAAGCATTCCAGTCTTATCCACTTTTGAAGAAAACCAGTCAAGAACACATTTCATTCCGGGAACAAAGGATTTGACAAATCCGATGTCGTTGCGATATATAAAATAATCGTGAATCATTGCAATCCACAACAATGAATAAGTTGGTATCACTTGCACGATATATGATGGGTACCGGCTCTGGGTTAATCCTTCAGGGATCCTGGAATCATCAAATTGCTGAATTGATTTTCTCATCAATCTGTCATCACCTGACACGTAAATGGATATCAGCGCTTCAATACGGGTATCTCCGATATATTGAAGTTGTTCGTAATAAGGATCAAAATAGAAGTCTTCAGCACTATTTCTGATGGTTAACCAGGCAGCATCCCAAATTTTCTTCAAATCCGGATCCGATGAAATGAAATGTGCTTTTTCCTCAAACGGGTAAGCTGTATAAACATTATAATAATCATTAATTACTAATTCTTCTTCAGAATTCTCTATATCAAACTGTACATACCTGAACGTTCTACGGGAAAGGGATTTGAAACTGCGGTTTAATCCTCCATCAGCAATAATTATATCATAATATCCAAAAATACTTTTCCCATCAATGGCATTCCGGTCCCCTTTTGGATCCTCTGCATTATTATTCGAGACATCTGGCGCAGGCGCGGTTTCTTTCTTAAATTTAAAAAGCGATTCGGCATAAGTAATTTTTATTTTTGCATTTTCCCCCTTGCTTATAAATAATTGGGGGTAACCTGTTGTATGATTCTTATTATCGAGTAAAATACTTATTCGGGAATTCGGAGGAATGGAAGCAGATACTCTGTCATCGATAAATCTATCTAAGGTTTTTAAATTCTCCAGCCTGGCAATAGTTTTAAACCTTTCAACTTTTTCTTCCATAAAGGGAATCTGCCGGGGTACCAGGAACCATGTACTCCCATATAAAAATCCTCTGCCAACTGCAAATTCTACCGTACCTTTCTTGGGGGTTAACCACTCTTTATCGTCGAAATCCGTTTCATTCCATCCCCAGGGGTATAAATTTGCATTAATTCTCTCGCCTGGTCCGGCTGCATAATACGCTTTTAGCGAATCACTCGTAAATGGGATACAATTATAAGCAGCATTTTTAACTACTTTCCAGTCGCTTAAACCCGTATTAATATTCAGATCAGCTGAAATGTCATCACATTGTAAAATAAATGCAGTCTGGAAAGTCTGTTGTGCCGCCCTCCTGTACTCTCCGAAATTGACAACTTCGGCAGAAATGCAATTCTTCCCTTTAATAAGGAATTTTGCAATATCAACGGTTTCATAACGATAATGATTAATATCCCCAATAGACGGACCATAGCAAACATATTTCCCATTGACATACAAGCGATAACGATTATCAGCAGACACATGAATAACAAATTCAGATGGCAGCTTGCTCAAAATAAATGTTTTCCGAAATAAAAATACTCCATAATCAAGGGTCGATTCGGTTGGGTGGGTTATCCATTGAGCTTTCCAGGCATGTTTAAGCTTTGTAAAATCTTTTCCTTCATAGTTAATATCTACTGAGGATTCCTGGGAAAATCCGGCATTAAAAAGTACTATGGCAAAGAATAAAGCAAATAAGTGTTTCATATCAGATAAATTAATTTAACCGGTCAACTGGTTTACCATAAACTTCAATCCAGTCAACCCTGGAGCATGCATCACTCCCACCTCCTGTCATCAAATCAGTAAACCCTATTTCGTCCACTCTTGAAAGATTTACATTGCCTGCAGGTCTCGTTTCAATAACGGACCTGATATCCAATACGTACCAGCTAATATCCATAATATTGATTTCATGAATCCGCCAGTCTCTTGAAAGATCGTCACACTGGCTGCTGACCAGCCATGTCCCGTCAGCAAGCTTAAGTACAAGGTGAAGGCACCGGAGTCCACTCTGCTTGGATCTCCAGATGATCTTTGCATACCCGCTTAAATCAACATATGATGTATTGTTTTTCAACGTTACAATCCAATTCCCCTTGCATAAACCTGACCAGACATAGTAAGGATCATCGGCCGGAGTATCATGATGGCTTTTTCTTATGCTATCGCACCCGGGGCCATACAATCCAAGAATAAGCTCCTTATTGGCAACATGGGTCTGAGTAACAGGAGTAGCTGCAGCAATTTCCCTCCAGTCTTCCCTGAAAAACAACGAAGGCCTATACTGAGCATCACAATTTGTGAAGAAGCTATGAAAAAAGACGGAAATTAAACAAATGTGAAGTAACTTTTTTAATCCTTGATAATAAATACTTTGTATCATACTATTTGAATTTAAGTTAATCTATATCTATTTTGATTCATCGATTAATTAGTAAATTTACATGAATTATATCAAAATATTATAAAGATTATAAATATGATAAGTAGTCATGTAAATTTAAAATAACGATTCCGGTGAGCATAAAACCACGCCTGATTTCAGTCATTTGCATGATGATGCTTGTAACAATGACTTATTCCCAGATCCCACGTAACCTGCTCATTAACAGCATCACCAATCAGCAGAAGAATTTATTGCTGATACCTTTCCAAAGCTGGCATCCTTATCCTACCGTGCTTGACCAGGGAAAGTGGCCTGAAGTTCAGGAATCCCTGAAAGATTTCTATATCAGAAATGCCACTCAGTACCTTGGGAAACCATGGGAAATTCTTCCTGCAACTTATTTTCTCGATTTCGTGAAAAACGGGAACCGCTCAAGGTATGAAGAAATCTATTTTGAACGCAGAAAAAGACTGGCAAGTCTGGTAATGGCCGAAGTGTTTGAAAATAAAGGAAAGTTTGTTAATGATATTGCCGATGGTTTATGGGCCATTTGCGAGGAAACCTTCTGGGGAGTTCCCGCCCATACCGGACTTCAAAAGAAGGGTTCCGGGTTGCCCGATGTTACCGAACCCACAATCGATCTTTTTGCTGCCGAAACAGGTTCCCTGCTTGCCTGGACCTACTACTTGCTGGACGATAAGCTCGATGAAGTTTCTCCCCTGCTAAAGGAAAGGATCTACGTCGAAGAAGACAGAAGGATAATAACTCCATATCTGGCACGCTCAGATTTCTGGTGGATGGGATTTAATCCCGGTGTATCGGTCAACAATTGGAACCCATGGATCAATTCAAATATTCTGAATATTGTCCTGTTCCTGGAGAAAAATGATGACCGCCGAGCTCATGTTGTTTATAAAAGCATGCAGAGTGTGGATATATTCATGAACAATTATCCTGATGATGGCGGATGCGATGAAGGTCCGGGTTACTGGAGCAAGGCAGGAGGCTCTCTTTTTGATTACCTTGATCTGTTATTCCGGGCAACAGATGGCAAAATAAATATTTATAATGAACCGCTTGTTCAGAAGATCGGGCAGTTTATTTACAAGGCCTGGATACACGACGACTATTATATTAACTTTGCCGATGCCAGCGCTATCAACCAACCGGAAGCCGGATTGATTTACCGGTTTGGAAAGCGTATCAATGATCCCATCATGATTGGTTTTAGCGCTTTTCTGGCACAACGGCAAAACATTGGTGAAAGCATTAATGTGCCTGAAGAGGGTTCTTTGATCCGGTTCATTCCTGATCTGCTGGCAACAAACGATTTGCTGGCTGAAAAACCTGTTGAACCATATATTCCTGAGTTCTGGTTGCCGGGATTGCAGATAATGGCAGCTCGTTCGCATCCTGATTCGGATAAGGACATTTATTTTGCAGCAAAAGGCGGGCACAATGCCGAAAGCCATAATCATAACGATGTAGGAAATTTCATAGTTTATGCCGATGGCAGGCCACTTCTCATCGATATTGGTGTAGAGACCTATACCGCCAAAACGTTCAGCAGCGACCGGTATAATATCTGGACCATGCAATCACAATATCACAACCTTCCTACGATCAATGGAATTCAACAAAAAGATGGAAAGGAATACCATGCCGAAAATCAACGGTTTTCATCAACTCCGAAACAGATCAGCTATTCACTGGATATAGCGAAAGCTTATCCCCCTGATGCATATGTAATTTCATGGCACAGGGAAATTGTCCTGGATCGGGGTAAAAAACTAAGTTTATCTGAAAAATACCAGCTAAAGCAATGGAAAGAGCCGGTCAGGGTTAATTTCATGACTGCTTATAATGCCAATACATCCCTGCCAGGACATATTATTCTGACCAATAAACAGGATGCGTCATCGGTTTATGAATTGATTTACGATCCGGTAAAATTTAAAGTGATAGCAGAGGAGATAGAGATAACTGATGGCTTACTCAAACACGTATGGGGCAACACTCTGACCCATATAGTCCTTATTTCACTGGACAAATCTCTGAAAGGACAATATCAGGTGGTGGTGAAAAAAAGACTCAACTAATACTTATATATTTTTAATGAAGCATTTATAAAAACTCGTATGAATAGAAAATTTGTGTTATCATTAGTTATTCTTTTTATTCTTTCGTTAATTCATTTTGCATGTAAACCTGTACCTTCTGCAGACCTGATACTCTTTAATGGGAAAATAGTAACAGCAGATAAGAATTTTACTATTGCTGATGCAGTGGCAATAAGTAAAGATAAGATCGTTGCAGTCGGATCAAATAATAAAATCAGGAAATTTACCGGCAGGCAGACAAAAATAATTGACTTAAATGGGAAAACAGTTGTTCCGGGTTTAATAGACGCACATTTACATCCTGAATCGGCCTCGGTAAGCGAACTCGATGAAGAAATACCCTATTTGCATTCAATAGGTGAACTTCTGACATGGATAAAAGGTCAGACCTTGAAAAAAGCAAAGGGTGAATGGATTGTTTTGCCAAAGTTTTTTTCCACCCGTATGAAAGAAATGAGGCAACCAACACTTGCTGAACTGGACAGTGTTGCACCAAATCACCCGGTGTTTTTAGACGGATCATATGGCGGTATGATAAACTCTGCTGCTATGAAGATATCCGGAATTACTAAAAAGACTGTTAATATTGGAATTATAAGAGATGGAAAAACAGGAATGTTAACAGGATTTATCAGAGGCTCTGCGTTTAATCTGTTAAAAATTCCTTCAGGAAAACAGTTAACTTACCTGGAAAGCCTTGATGCTCTTCAATCAATGCTGAAGCGGTACAATCGGTATGGCATAACAAGCTTATATTCAGGATCAGGTGATCCCGAAGCGGTTGCCATGTATCAGGATTTGAGAAAAAAAAATGAGCTGACAACACGTATTGCTATTAACATCATGTTACCAATAAAATCAGGTAATATAACACCGGAAAGTGTTCGTGAAAAATTGAAAACATTCAAATTTGTTACTGGCGACGGAGACGAATGGGTAAGGATTGGGCGCTTAAAGATAATACTGGATGGTGGTATTTTAACAGGTACAGCTTATCTTCAGGAACCCTGGGGTGACAAGGCTCGTGATATTTTTGGAATCAGGGATTCAAACTACCGAGGTGTTTTAAATTATACCCGTGAAGATCTGCTTGCCATCGTCACTGCTGCCAATGATCTCAACTGGAGTTTTACAGCTCATTCAACAGGAGGAGGTGGAGTGGACCTGCTTCTTGATGTTTATGGGGAAGTGAACCGGCTAAAACCCATAAAGGAAAGGCGCTTTTCTATTATTCACGGTAATTTTTTCAGTGAAGAGGCAATAAAGCATATG
>Ga0315295_10006257_pt1 | contig 10156 bp, 8 predicted proteins | sample YL17G14_0_MG_FD_204453 | JGI IMG/M metagenome (GOLD analysis project Ga0315295, IMG submission 204453) | Sediment microbial communities from Yellowstone Lake, YNP, Wyoming, USA - YL17G14_0 | ecosystem: Environmental > Aquatic > Freshwater > Lake > Sediment | place: USA: Wyoming | collected... | reverse complement strand
TTCGGACGGGAGCCCGGTCCTCGGCAGTGAGGAGATAAAGGCCGCTGGTGTTCGCAAATATCGCCGCCCCGCGCCCGCTGTCGGCTGCAGCAGAGGTAAAACAATCCTCGTTGAGCATGGTCACCTGCCTGCTGATCAGGTCGTATAGGCGGAGTTTGCCGTTGCCATGATCACAATACATGCTCCAGGTGTCGAGTACTACGGTCTTATTGTCCAGCCAGCCGACCACTTCCTCGATGTCACCTTCCGGGACATATAACAAAGATGCGTCAGTACCATCGCCTTGTGCGTACCAGACACTGGTTGTGTCGAAGCCACCCCCAGTACCAAAGTAGTCCGCGCTGAAATAGAGCAGGGTATTGCCATCCGGCGACCAGGACACCCAGTAGTCCTGTTCATCGTCGAAGCTTACGCGCGTGATGTCCCCTGAGGCAACATCATATAGGTATACCTCTGCCGAGGGACCGTCCATCAGTCCCACGAAGGCCAGGCGGGTGCCATCCGGAGACCAGGCAATGCTGTGATAATTGCGAATAGCACTAAAGGGTTCATAGTTTTCCGCTTCCAGATAAGCTTCGGTTTCGGGAGAGGTCAGGTCGGTGATCCTGGTGATGGTGCCATCCGGGAGGGAGAGCAGGTTGAGCGTCAGGTTGCTCCAGTCATAATAAGGGGCAGGCGAGAGGAAATATAACTGGTTGCCCCCTGGTTGAACGGCCTTCAACGGATTTAAGAAATTGATATCGGTGTAATCGACATCGGTGAGCTGGGTCAATCCGCTGCCGTCGGCATTGGATGCATACAAGCCTTGGCTTGTCTCCACCAGCAGCCAGGGACCGGACTCGTTGAGGTTTTCCGGGCTGCTGACCGGTGTCTCCACGTCGAACTGGGTGGTGTCGGTGGGGCTTTCAGGCGGGATTGTGTTGGTGGGTTTGTCGGGTGCAACCGTGGGGATGAATGGGGTGGGCGGGGTGGGTGGTGTGCTGGTTGGGAAGAGATTAGAAGGCAGGCACAGACAGCTTAGGCTCAGGATCACCAGGAGGATGACGACGGTCGCAAATTTAAAGCCGGGTTTTGGCAGCTTGTCATCCATTTTCTTTTCCTTTGCAATACTTTGAATCCGGAGGAGGCTGTAAAGCGGGCTGCATCTCCGGCTGATGATCATAGCGTATGCCAAAACCGGTAAATAATCAATAGCCAATCTTATTCTCGGCAGATCCCAGATCTGTGGCTTGAATCAGTGACTGTTTTCCGCTATACTGATAGTGATCAGTTGTAGGGAGATTCATTCTTATCCGATTGATCCAGTCAGAAGCTAGCAACGCAGCCAGATTGGGGAGGAGGCCTGCCATGAAAAAAGCGATTAAGTTATTCCTGAGATTCATTATCCTGGTTGGTTTATTGTTCGCGCCAATCGGCACCAACCTGCAGGTTCACGCCACAGACGTAAACCCGCTCTATGGCTTGGTCAGCATGGTCAAGACTATTAACCCGCCGGCGAAGATGTGCGTGAAGGACACCGTGACCGTTGGCTTCATGGTCGATTCCGACTACCCTGTTCCCTACAAGATCCTGGCCAGATCCAATGGAAGCCTCTTCCTCCAGACATCGAGTATCATGGGTGGCAAGCGACTCGTGGCAGTATTCGGCGAGTTCACAGCCATGGAAGCCGGCCAGGACAAGATCACTATCGGTTCAGACGTTCAGGGCAATGCCTTTGCATGGGATATCAATGTCATAGAGTGCGAGTACACCGTTACACTCTCTGCTGAGTATGAGGAAACGAGCAGCTTGGTGGGTTTCCAAGTGATTACCGGTGGGGATGGCACACTCACGGCGAGCCGAGGTTACGGTGGAGAGGGCAAATACCGTGTCACCATCAAGGCCCAACTTGAAAAGGACTATCCCGACATGGACTGTCAGATTGAAGGGGCGCTGAACGGTGATAGCACCTTCACGATAAGCGGCAAGAGAACTGGCGATACGATGCGGATGACGTTCAAGTTCGCTCAGATGCAGTTCGGCAAGAGCCCAGAGCTCAAGTGCAAGGATGCGAATGACAGGTACGGTGCGCTGACGATCTTCGAGAACCTGAGCGTGGACCCGAACAGGGATCTCTGGCTCAACGATATCGAGTTTCCCATTGAAGGGGGACAGCACTCATTCCCCTTCGGCAATTCCGGTGGGAGAGGTGTTCTCATCATCACCCCGAGGGAGAAGAGCAAATGAGGCGCATAATCCTCCCACTCTTGATCCTGTTCGCGATGGGTTTCACCTGCCCTATCTCCGCGGTTGGCGGTTTGGGAGGCCAGGTTGATGAGCTACTCCCCGACCCGGAGACTGGTCTGGATACCCTGGACAACTACCATGCAACGCTGACCAATTCATTCACAGGTTCTCTGGATGGGCAGGCCGTGGAATCAACTGACACCTACATCCAGTCAGAATGGCCTTTGCTTGAGGCGAAGTTCACCACCTTCAAGACGGTCGACGAGAACAACCAGCCGTTGTTCATGCTTGCAGGGGACGTGGGCGAGGCCCATTATAACCAGGTAGGGCAGGACAGCGTCTGCGGGGTATACTGGGGGCCAAGCGCAGGCGGTCCGTCGACCTTCCGCCTTGCATTCCTGCTCGACCCGGTCGGAGTCGCCCGGTCTGCCGGTCAGGAGACCGTGGAGGGGATTTCTACCCGCCACTACACCTTTAATGCCGCTTCCCTTGGACTGGCTGAGGATGTTCAGGCTAGCGGTGAAGCATGGATTGCCAACGAGGGCGGGTATCTGGTGAAATACATTCTCCAGGTCACCGGGGATGTCTCCTATTTTGGCGAGGGGGTGCAGGGGACCCACCGGGTGGAGTATCAGCTCAACCAGGTGAATGCGCGCCCGCAGGTGGTCTATCCTGATGGCTGTGATCCGGTTCTAATCGACATTCCGGCCATGGAGGATGCGACCGAGATCATCCGCCTGCCGGGCTTGTTGGACTACTTCTCGAGTTCCACGCTGGAAGCTATCACTTCCTTCTACACCGATCTCTTCGAGTCTCGCGGCTGGATGACCGCCAGCGACCTGCGCCCGGAGGGCGAACAGGCATTATTGGTCTTTACCCGCTCGGATTCAAATGAGATTTCATTCGTATCCGTTAGCTCTCACGGGGAGTCGATGTGGGTGAGCGTCAGCGTCCTCGGCCAGGAGGCCAATACATCTTCACCGTCCGAACCCGGAACCACTCCGGCACCCGGGTCGGATGGCAGCCCGGCATTACGCGTGGCGGGCGCGCTGAGCATTTTGCTCGGTATGGATGAAAGCCAGGTCGGCCTGCCGTCCTACCACATGGAGGCTTACCACAATATCCCGGCCTGGGAGGGCGGCGCGGTCGTCCAATATGAGGACTGGATGGTTGCCGACGTCCAGGGGCAGAATATTCATTTTAATGACCGGGTCATCGACCCGGGCGGCTCCACCACCACTGCAGAGGCCTACCTAATGGGAGAAGAGGAATACGACGTGGAGAATGGAGTTCTGCAGCCGGAGGGTACGAGCATGACCGGGCTGGCCTGGACTCTCTGGCCGCTCGATCCTGCGGTCATCCTGGGCACGGCCGCCAATGGCGCACAGGCCAGCGGAACCGAGGTACTGGACGGGCGTTCTGCTGAGGTCTACACCGTGGATGTCAGCGGAGCAATGGGTGCCGCAGCGGGCGCAAGCCTGGCGGTCACCTCGGTCAGCGGCCAGGTCTGGGTCGATCACGAGACCGGCGCGCTGCTGAAAGCCGAGTTCGACTACCAGGCGGATGTGAAGGATCAGGACGGGAACATCAAGGTCAGCGGTTTCGGGCGCCTGGAGATCACCGTCACGCAGGTCGGGAATGTGACCGTTACACTTCCCGGGCAATAATTAATTAACGCATCAGTAAGAAGAGCACGGGAGAATTCCTTGCATTCGAACCGGAAGTGAATTATGAAGCATCCACTTGAGTCCAGTAACCGGAAATTGGTGATCTTCACGCTTGTCATCCTGTTCATCGGATCGGCGTGTTTGTGCAATATGATCTCAATGACGCCCGAGGTCCCCATTCCTCTTCCTCCGGAGCCTACCAGATTCATTTCTCCATTCCCCACGCAAGGTCTGAATCCCTCAAGCCCCTGGCCCTGGCTGCTTGTGAAAGCCAGTGTTGGCCTGTGGGCCACGAACGATGACGGTTCAGGCCTGACGTTGCTTACCCAGGGAGATAATTGGGCCAGCGATCTGGAGGCCGCGGTCCAGCCCTCTGGGGATCAGGTGGTCGTGCTGACCTCCAGCGATGATGGTTATCCCCGCCTCAGCGAACACCACCTGGCACTTAACCTGCTCTCGCTGCCGGATGGCAACCTGCGGAAGATCACCGATCTGACCTCCCCTCAGACGGAACCGGGACCCTCCTTCACGTTGGGGGACGCTAATTGGGAAGCGGTACGCGCCATCATGGAACAGAGCTGTTACGCCTGGTCGCCGGATGGGACAAAGCTGGCTTTTATTGGCGTGATGGACGGTCCCAGCGCGGATGTCTATCTCTTCGATACAACAACCGATCAGATCACGCGTGTCTCCCAGGATGGTGCCCAGAATTTCAACCCATCCTGGTCCCCGGATGGAAATTACTTGTTTTATTTCGGGGCGGAGACCTTCGGGACCGGGGCAGGTGCGACCATGAGTGGTGCCTGGGCAGCCAATGGCGATGGGACCAACGTGACCCCGCTTTATCAGCCGACCAGTGCCGGAGAGATCCTTCTCGGCTGGAGGGACAATGAGACGGTTGTCCTGGAGAGTGTGACTATGCAGCTGGGCGAAAACCATTTGCGGCTTTATAACCTGCGCACCCGTGAGGAGATCGTCCTGATCGATGAAACAGTTAACTGCGCTGCCGTTGCCACCGAGGCGAGTTTCGCTCCAGGCACGGTAATGTATTGCGGGCAGGATGGCTTATTTCTGCTGCCCTCGGGCGAATCCCAGACTCAGAAGATATCCGGAGATGCTGTGAGGTCCCTGCAATGGATCCTGCAGGGTTCCATGTTCCAGGCGGTTTTCCAGAATGGGATCACTGCCGTATATGAAGCAGACGGAAGCAATCCCCAGGAATCGCCCATCCCGGCGCCGAGCAATGTAGCCGTGTATAGAAGGTACTATGCCTGGACCACCCTCGATAGCGAAACAGAGGGAATCTGGATCACCGGAGCCAGGCCGGAACCCCTGCAAGTCTTCAATGGACCTGCCGCCTACCCAGTCTGGGATCTCTCTGCCAACCTGTTATTCTTCTCGTGGTTGCAAGGAGGCGAGCTGGATCTCTACCGGATAACTTTCGACAACGGGTACTCTGACGCCGCGCCGGTGGCGATGTTGGCTGGCGATGTGCAAGGGGTCGTCTGGGTGGGGGGAAAGTAATCCTTGCCCGGCTGGGAATCCGCTCCACTGCTGGCTCACTTGACCCGCCTCCGAAAATTGTCTATACTGAAAAGGTTCCATGTCTGGTGGAACTCCCGACAGGTGCTGCACCCGGGATCGGGTGACGCAGCACAGCAAACCAAACCAGGGAGGGAACATGTCGCACAGGAACCTTCTCCAGGTACGTTTTTTGGCCCCCGCATTGATCATTTTTAGCATACTGGCGTGCACGCTCTCGCCAACGGGTAGCCCGGTTGTCCCGCAGGAGCCCCCTCCGGTCAGCGAGTCCAACGCTGAGGCACTAGCCGACCTCCCGGAACTGGCCTCCTTTGCAGACCTGGTTACCGTTGATTCAGACCCCGTTACCGTTGAGGTGGGACCGGAAACCAGTTTGGTCAAATTCTCCGCGGGCGCTTCGATCCAAATACCTGCAGGCGCTTTCCCGGTTTCCAATCAATTGAAGGTGGTACAGGCTGAGGTGGCATTCGACCAGATCGCCCCGGATGTACGCGCGGGCAGGTTCTATGTAGTCAGCACCCGCGAGGATGTCCTGCTGCTCGGCGCGCCGCTCGTGTTGGAGATCCCCAGGCCGTCCGCTGAGGTCACGGTGGTGGTCTACGAGGGCGGCAACTGGCTGCCGGTGCAGGTGGAACCGGGAGAGCTGATGCGGATCAGCATCAACCACTTCTCCAAGGGCGTCTTTGGATTCTTCGAATGGTGGTCGGAGCGGGATGTGGAGCTGGGGGAAACGCTCGACAGCATGGATAACGACTCGGCCCAGGCGCACATGCGCATTAACATCGAAGGCGGGGACGAGTCGGTGCGATCCTTCTTCGGCGTGGATGAACAATCCACCCAGACCGATACCGAAATTTGCGCCGAATTCATGACGATGTTGCAGCAATTCAACAAGCCGCAGAATCGCCAATTCCCTGCCGACGAAGGTGGCACCATCGACCTGGCGGATTTCCTTTTTGCCGGGGAGAGCCCGTCGCTGCAGGGTGGGCAATTCTGGAACCTGACCAGTGATTCCATGGACGTGATCCGCGACGACCTGCTGGCGACCGAGGGGCAGATCGGGCCGGCCGAATTCCTTAAGATCGCCATTGAAGCAAATAACGGAAATGTCCCGCTGGGAGTGCTTGCGGCTCACAATTATCTCAAGACCATCACCTATATGGGGCGCACCAACTACAATCGAAAGAACGGGTTATCTCCGGAATATGGGGACCCGGCCAGCCATCTGCGCTCCTGGCGGCAGGGCACCAATATCACCGCCGCAGGCGAATATGACAAGATGGGACCGCTATATCACATTTTCGCCGCCATGACGGGCGCCCTCTGGCTGCCCACGCGCGCCTCGGGTCCGGTTATCGCCTCGGGCGAGGCTTTCCTGCGCACCTTCCGGGTGGGAGCCGACAGGCCCGACACCTCCAAGGCTGCTGCTGACCAATGTGGCATCGATATTGCCGCCTGGCTGCGCAACCATCCCCCGGAGGAAGAAAGCGATCAGGCGGAAACCCAGCCCCCGGTCAGCGGGCAGGTGATCACCATGACCGGCGAATTGGTGCCGGTGGGCATGGATCCCGGCATCCGGGTGACCAGCAATTCGATCACGCTGACCTACCAGGATGACGGCAAGACCGAGGTGACTGGTAGCGCCGAGTACGCCACCATCTACTTGTGGGGCTGCGGCAAGGAACTCCCAAGTTCGGTGCGCTGGGAACTGATCGGGGAGTATGACCCCGCCACCCGCCAGTTCACCGGCACGGCGCTGGAATACGACGCCGGTCAGGGCACCTACACCGACTGCAGCGTGGGCACGGTGGAGGAATATCTGAGAGGAGATGGCGGCAGCTGGGAGGCCGTCCTGAACGATGGGGTCATCACCGGAAGCATCACCCTGATCCAGTCCGGAGGCACCCCGCTCCTGCGGGTGACCTTTGAGCTCAGATAGAGTGCCCTCTGGCGCCACGCCTGGCAGCGGGAGGGGCATTAGACCCGAGCGACCGCATATCAGAAAGGAGGCAAGCTATGAGTTTCCTCTTTGGAAAAAAGCAAACCGTGAAGGCATTCGCCGTGATGCTTGAAGATGGCCGCGAGATCTCGAACCGTGAGATCACCAAGCTCAAATACCGCCGCGATTACCAGGCCGAACCCAAGTTCGATATCCTGGTGCGGGTGGAGCCGCAGGGCGAGCCTCCCTTCGAAGCCAGGATGAAGGCGGGCATCTCCAAAACCTTTTTACTGATCACCGGCGTGCGCGTCCAGGTGCAATATGACCCCAGGAACCTGAAGCAGGTCACCATTGACGATGAACCACAGGCCATCCTGGACCGCAACCCGCAATTGATCAAGAATGGCTGACCAGTAACATAGCCAGTGGGATGATTTTAGGATTACTGGCTGGATAGATGGGATCGGGAATTACCACGAGGGCGAAGGCCTGGATATCTGGCCGTAGCGAGCAGGCTGTCTGAATTATCAGGATGCGCGCAATGATGATCATCGTAACCTTGGCCAAGGTCCTCAGCATCTTTTCCTTGATATGTGTTCTCTGGACGCTGGTCAAAGCCCCGGCCGGGTTGATCGGTGGGGTGCTCTGGCTGCCCATATTATGGGCGGGCGCCTGGGCTCCCGTGCTGGCGCTGGCAGGCATTCTGGGGGCGCTGCTCGGCTTGATCTCCGGGGATTACCTGGCAATGACCGCCGGGCTGCTCGGAGCCGGGCTGGGGATACGCCACACGATCCTGGTCACGCGAAACCACGATCATTTCACCCACGCTTTCGGAGCCTCCTGGCTGGAACGCATCTCCGCTGACCTGCAGGGTCGCCTTGGATCGAAGCGCTACCGGTTCATCCAGCCGGCACCGCCCGTCATCCCCGGCGAGCGGGATGTGGACCTCGGCAGATCCATTGGCACGGACGAGCCGCTTTTGTGCGACATCTGGAAACCTCCTCAGGGTGTAACACCTACTGATCTGGCGATCATTTACTTCCACGGGGGGCTCTGGCAGGCGCTCGACAAGGATTTCCTCACCCAGCCCTTGTTCCGCCGGCTGGCGGGCCAGGGGCATGTGATCATGGATGTAGCCTACTCGCTCGCCCCCGCGGCCGGGTTGAACCGCATGCTCGGGGATGTGAAACAGGCCATCCTCTGGATGAAAACTCATGCGCACGAATACCAGGTTGACCCGGCGCGGATCGTGCTCATGGGGGTTTCGGGCGGGGCGCACCTGGCGTTGCTGGCAGCCTATGCGCCCGGTCACCCGGCTTTCCAGCGCCTGAGCCCGGGAGCCGACATGTCGGTCCGGGGGGTGGTTTCGATCTTCGGTCTCACCGACCTGGAGGCTTTTTTTCACGAATATGGGAAGTCAAATCCCAAACAACCCGAATACTCGTCCCAGATCACCGACGACCTGCGCCCGCGCCTGCACGACCGCACCTGGCTCGACCGGTTCATGACCCGCAGCCGGGCTTTTCCCGCCTACCGCTACGGCAACATGCCGGGCGGTGCCCTGGCGCTGGTGGACCTGCTCGGAGGCACGCTCAAGGAGAAAACAGACGACTATCGCCAGGCCTCGCCGATCACCCACGTGGGTCCGCACTGCCCGCCGACCATGCAGGTGCTTGCCGGGGAAGATTTCATAGTGGCTCCGTCCCACGGCCGACGCCTGCACCAGGCCCTGCGCGCGGCCGGGGTGCCCTCGGTGTATCTCGAGTTCCCCGGCTCGGTCCACGGCTTTGACCAGTACTTTGGTGTATCGCGGCGCATCGCCCCCGCCGCGCAGTCCGCCACCTATGATATCGAGCGCTTCCTGGCGTTGATGGTGTGAGGGAACGAGCCAGGGGCTGCCTGCTGGAAGCGGCAGAATGATCGAACTAAAATTTTCCCCGACAAGCAAAGAGCAGAATGCCGGAAGAACATCTTGAAATGACAGCAAGCGATGTGATTGCCATCGTGCAGCTCCTCAACCGGAACGATATTGAGGTCATCATTGATGGCGGCTGGGGCGTGGATGCTTTACTTGGGGAACAAACACGGGCGCACGAGGACCTGGATGTGGCCGTGGAGCACAAGTATGTTCCAAAAATTCGGGCCTTGCTGGAAGAAAGAGGCTATCAAGAAGTTCCCAGGGACGACTCCTGGGAATGCAACTTTGTTCTCGGAGATGGTCAGGGACATCAATTCGACGTCCATTCCTGTACTTTTGATGATGCAGGCAATAATGTATTTGGGGTCAAGTATCCGCTCGAATCATGGAAAGGAACAGGGACGATCAACGGTTTTCCGGTCAAATGCATCACCCCGGACTGGCTGGTGAAATTCCATACCGGGTATAAGTTAGATGAGAACGACTATCACGATGTCAGGTTGCTTTGCATGAAATTCAGGATTGAAATGCCGGAAGAATACGATTCATTCGTGAAGGATAACAGTTAATCCTGATTGAGAAAGATGCATTTACATCGGCTCCTGCGGATTATGACTCCACCACTGCTGCTGTCCTTTTCGGGTGTGCTAGGCGAAACTAAACCGTAATTTATTCGGTGAACCGAAGGAGCGAGCAAATATGAATAAGAACGATACTCCTCATTGGGCAGTGAACATCATTCACACTTGCATGGCATTGCAGCGCGGTGAAAAGATTCTCATCGTTGTGGATGAGCCGCTCAGTTACGCGCGTGATGCCCTCCTCGCCGAAGCCATCAAAGCCGAACCAGGAGAATTATGGAGT
>Ga0315295_10006255_pt1 | contig 10158 bp, 8 predicted proteins | sample YL17G14_0_MG_FD_204453 | JGI IMG/M metagenome (GOLD analysis project Ga0315295, IMG submission 204453) | Sediment microbial communities from Yellowstone Lake, YNP, Wyoming, USA - YL17G14_0 | ecosystem: Environmental > Aquatic > Freshwater > Lake > Sediment | place: USA: Wyoming | collected... | reverse complement strand
GGCCACCAGGAATCAGGCCGTCGAGCAGGCACCGAAAGTGTCCCCGGAATCGTCGGACTCGGAAAGGCCTGTGAGCTGGCCGCCGAGAATATCGAGCTCGAAAACACCCGCGTTAAGAAACTGCGCGACAAGCTCGAAAAAGCGATTCTCGAATCCTGCCCCGACTGCCGCATCAACGGCGACCCGAAAAACCGCCTGCCCAACACAACCAACATCAGCTTTGAGTACATCGAGGGCGAGGCGATCCTGCTTATGCTTGACAAATACGGCATCTGCGCCTCCAGCGGCTCAGCCTGCACCTCCGGCTCACTCGAACCATCCCACGTCCTCCGCGCAATGGGCGTACCCTTCACCGCCGCACACGGCTCAATCCGCTTCAGCCTCAGCAGATACAACACCGAACACGAAATCGACTTCACCGTCGAAAAAATGCCCCAAATCGTGAACCACCTCCGCGAACTCTCACCCTTCGTAACGAAATGCGGGCCCAACTGCAAGTGCTCGTGATAATCTTGGAGAAAACTATGCAAGACAAGATTCTTGGAGTTGTTCTACTCGCCCTAAGCGCCGCCGCCCAGGCATTCATAAAGCACGGCGACAGCGCTATGTTCTACTCGGTCGTCTTCTTTGCCCTCGGCGCATACGAATTCATTCTCGGCGAAATCAAACAACGGAAGGCAAAGTAGCCCCTGTATCAGACGATGCGAAATACTTATCTGGCGGTTCTTGGCCGGACGTTTCATGCTTCACGCGCGCCCACAAGAGGAAGATACGAACAAACTGCCGAAGGAGGGAGTCGGACCCTCACGCCATTGCCGCTCTCCGTGATGCCTACCTGGAAGCCCGAATACTTGGGCTGGAGGGCAAATCTGACGCCGAACATATCGCATCGGCATCCGTAGCAAATGTGGATTTTGTTGTGAGCTGGAACTTTAAGCACATTGTGCATTTTGAGAAGATCAGCGGCTACCAGGCGGTCAATCTGATGAACGGGTACAGAAAAATCCGCATATATTCGCCCAGAGAGGTGGTCGGTTATGAAGAAGAATAAAAACTTCGATTGTGTCCGGATGAAGTGGGATATCCAGAAGCAAATAGCCAAAGACTGCTCAGGAATACCGGATAATGAAGCCCACAGGATTCAGATGGATGAGGTCATGAAGGACCCAATATTAGGCCCATTTTGGAAAAGGATTTGCTCGGCGAGGAGAGTCTCGCCGAGATGAAATTCTGCGAGTACCTTTCCTCCGCCAGTATCGTAAAAGGGTAGTAGAACAAACAGAAGACGACTATAAGTCCCAGTGCCAGCATGTTCTCCGATGCCAGCCCGATTTGGTCGGCAAGCTCGAGCATAACGGTGCAGGTTCGGCGGCTATGCGACTGCTTCATCTTGAGATTGGCGTTGACGTATTCATCTTCGCCGTAGAAGCCCGCCGCATAGTCATCAAACCAAGCTCTCAATTCTTCCAACAGCTCTTGTTCCATAGATATGCAGAGTCAGTCAATCCGGAAGCGAAGCTCTTCCCGTGGCAGCCGGCGCGGCATACTCAGCGAATGCAAAACCGCTATGGATGTCCTCATATAATGGTCTTGGAAGCACTTGCACGGACATTTCATATCTGAGGGCGCTCGAGATTAAGGTTACACCTCTTGTTCCTGAATTCCGCTCAATCAGAACCCTGAATTGGTCCACGTCCAAGGATCGGGCCTTTGCATCCTCGTAGCTCAGTCCGTATTGAAATTCACCAATGGTGTCGAAAATGTAAACATTGTCGCGGTGGTAGAACCAGCAGACGGCCGGAACCAGGTGGGCGTCTGAAACGACGATAATGGTGTCGGGCTGGATTCGGCTTGAATGTTGTGACAGAAACTCACCCGGCATCTTTCCCACCTTAAATTGGTTGGGCACGATGAAGTGCGTACTGAACATAACAAGCGCCGGGCCGATGCAGAATAAGGCCAGTTTTCTTTGGCATTGCTTTTCTCGCCGGGCAAGTATCAGCAGAACAGCGCAGGTCAAAAGTCCGATAGTCAGTAGAATCCATTTCCAGGTTTCGTTCCGACCGTAAAGCGCCCGGTCGGGCAGGGCCAGATGAAAGAATATCAGCGTCCCCGTGAAACCGATAATGAGTGCCAGCATTATGCCGGAGCAAATGCCAAAGAGCTTTGTCTTTCCTGCTGCAAGGTATTGCCGAAGTCCCAAAGACACGAGGATGGACAGGGGAGGAAAACACGGCAGTATGTACGTACCGAGCTTGCCTCGGCAGGCAGAGAAGAACAGGAAAGGAAATAGCAACCAGCACATCGCAAACCGAAAAAGCGGATCCTTGCGAGGTATCCTATTAAGACCCGATACTGTGGCCGGCAAAAGGATCGTCCAGGGCAATGCTCCCCCGAGTATGATCGGAACGAAGAACCAAAACGGCTCGTTGTGCTGACCATGTTCGGGCGAGAAAAATCGCGAGACATGCTCGGTCCAGAAGAAGTGATGCCAGAAATCGGGTTCCCTAAGGTGAATCATTACACTCCACGGAAGCACAACAAGAATCGCCGTGATGAGGGGCGCCCAGGATGTCCGCAGAAAGGTCTTGAATTGGCCTTGCCGAAGCACGAACGGGATAATGACTATCATAGGTATTACAAGGGCCAGAAATCCCTTGGCCAGAAGAGCCAAGCCGCAAGACATGCCCGCCAAAACAAGCAGGATCATCTTCTTGCGCGCGTTTTCTTCTCTCAACGCAAAGAAGAATGATAAAATGCCCGCCGTCACAAACAACGATAATACGCTGTCGAGAACACAGAAAACACCGATAGCTAAAACCTCAAACGACAGCAGAAAGACGGCGGTGGCGAGCAACGCCGTTAAATAGTCGTCTGAAAATTTGCGCACCAACAGGAATAGGAGCAGCGCTGTGAGCCCAACAGCAACCGCAGACGGAAGACGCACGGCGAAAGCGTTTTCACCAAACAGCCACATGGCCGCAGCGTTCAGCCAATAACCCAGGACCGGTTTTTCAAAATATCGCAGCCCGTCGAGATGCGGCACAACCCAGTCTCCCGATGCCAGCATTTCTCTGGCGATTTCGGCGTATCGGGTCTCATCAGGAATAACGAGAGGCCGCACACCGAGAGGAACAGTGTAAAGCACAAGAAAGAGGACAATTAACGCAATAACACCATTTCTCATCATTCAATACCCCTGTTTTTCGATTGCCCCGGGCCCCTGGTTTGCCACCCATCCTTCGCGGCCCCGGATTTCTTTCCGGATGACCGCCGCACAACTTGTCGGCTTGCCTTCCTGGAGCAACGTCCCCAGGGGCATCAGGCAGACGCGTGAGGAAACGGCCTTTTCGAGAAAGCGCGCGAACATCTCTTTGCAGGCAATGCCTTCAACTTCTGCGTGGATCGTGAGCACGTTGAGTCTGTCCGCGGCGCATAAGGCAAGCAGGCGATCATTATAGTTGTCCTCTGTGACGCCGTCCTGCCTGATCATTTCGTCGTAGGTGGGCAGAGTGACAGGAATCTGCGGCTGCGTCAGCTCGCGGCCTTCCACGACGGGACGAAATATGCTTTCGCCTCTGCAATCACTGTTATAGTGAAAAGGGAATTTGGCTTTCTCTTTCAAAACGAGATCATTGCACTTCCATCCGGGCACTGCCGAGCAGGTCGGCGGGCGGCCAAGAACCTGGGTGAGCATTTCTACGCCTCGGTTCAGCGATTGATAAATGGTCTCCGCAGTCATCGTATCGATATGGGCTTGCCAGGCGTGATGATCCCAGGCATGAAGCCCCACTTCATGGCCGGCATCCGCAGTGGAGCGAATAATATCGGCGAGTCGTTCTTCGATAATGGGCCCAGGCCAGAGCGTGCCCCTCAGAAGAATATCCCAGCCGTACAGGCTTGCAGCTTTTGTTCTGAGCATCTTCCACAGGAATGCGGGCCGGAGCAGCCGCCAGAGGTGTCGGCCCATATTGTCCGGACCCACGCAGAAAAAGAACGTGGCCTTTATGGAGTGGTCCGCGAAAACCCTACATAGATTCGGCACTCCGTACTTCGTGCCGCGGAATGTATCAACATCAATCCTGAGGCCCACTTGCACGGTCCTGCTCTCCTTTAGTTTCTCGATGCCCAACGACGACCATATCATCGTGGCTTATTCTGGATTCGTACAGGATGTCGATGTCTGCGAGGTCTTTGAGAAATTCTTTGTTGGCAATTGCTGCTGTTTTCGCTCTTAAGCTCAGGAAGTCGGCTACCTCGCGCTCTTCAGAGAGTACCGGCACGCGACTTCCAAGATAGAAAACGGCCGCTCCCATCATACGCTCTTTTGGACGAACAAGGCCTATTTGGATTCCTTGCGACTTCAGACCCATGCAATACTGAAAGAGCGGCTCGTAAGACTTTTTCGCGTTGGAGATGGGCGCAATGGCAATATCGAAAGTTAGGTAAACCGCCAGGAGTGCCGGCACAAGTGCTTTGAGGAATCCTTTCAGATCTTCTTGCAAGAATCTGCGATACGCCAGGAGGCCCAAACAAAGACCGGGAACAGAAACCAGGGGCCACACTATTAGAGGCTTCTTGAAGTAGATGGACATTGCAAGAAAGCCCAGCGAAGAGAGAATAACGGCCCAGGTGAGTAGTCCGGCGGGAATACGAAACCACACTGTTGAAGTCTGTCTGCCTTCCAGTACCGCCCCGACGGCCTCTCCCACAAACAGAGCCGCCGCCGGATATAGGGGCAGCAGGTAAAGACCTCGCTTACCCGCCGATATCGAAAGCAGGAGAAATGAAACGACAAACCAGACGTGAATGAAGGCCGAAGAATTCTCCTTCCCGCGCCGGCGGATTTCCCGAACGTGAAACACGCAAGCCATCGGCAGGAAAAGCACCCACGGAAAAAACTGACCCGGAAATTTCAGAAGATAGTAATAGAAGGGCTCGACATGTTCAGCGTAAGCACCCGTAAATCGCCCGAAGTTGTTGGCAAGCACGGCTTTATAGACCGTTTCCCTTCCGAGCTGTCCACAAAGCAGCCAGACCCATATAGCGCCAGGAACAAGACACAGCGCCGACCCCAGGAATAGTAGAAACCATGGCCGCAGAGAGAAGTTCCTGCTCAGAACAAGCCAAACGGTCAGGGCGGACAATGGAATCACCAGCCCAACCAGTCCCTTCGTCAGAACTGCACACGCCAGTGACAGCACATAACCGGCGAACCAGAGCATTCTGCGCCTCGGCAATTGGGCAGCCTCAAAGAAACAAAGCATCGCCGCGGTTGTGAAAAGGCACAGCATCATATCGAGCACACAGCGCCGGCCCAGACTCCAATACTCCGCTGAAGTCGACAGCGCCAACCCGCAAACGAAGGCGCTGAGAGGGGAAAAGCCCATTTTACGGCCCAGAACAAAGACGATAACAACGCCCCCAATAGCAGCTAAGGCCGAGGGTATTCTGGTTGAACGCGTATTCTCTCCAAACAGCTTGAACACAGCCGAGCCAATCCAGTAATAGAGTGGGGGCTTCTCAAGAAAGGCTTGGCCGTTCAGTCTCGGCACAACATAATCTCCCGACCTTGCCATTTCGGCGGTCATTCCGGCTTCACGCGGCTCATCTGCATCCCAAAGATGCCGCTCTGTCAGCCCTATTAGGAAAAGTGCTGAGGCGAGAAGAAGAAGCCAAATAAAATGCTTGCCTACCATCCTGCTGGTGTCATCCTGAACAGATATCGTTCGTTTGAGCTTTCTCAGTGACCTTCACAGACTCCTGGGAACATATCAAATAAGATGTGGACCTGCATGAATTGTCCGGCACTATCAGCCACACGGTGCGCCGCGACAGACTGACTTGAAGGCAATCAGCGATTATTCCCGGACTTGTTCCACTTCCGTCGGCTTTCTGTCGGAGGGATAAGAAACCGAGGTTATACCATGTCGAGCTTTTGTACCCTGACCGGAATCCAACAGGAACTCTTCGGACTTGATGCTTTCGCGCAGGAAGAACTCGAGAGTCCGCTCCACGGATTCCTCCAGCGGCACATTGGGGACCCAGCCGAGCAGTTTCTTGGCGTTCCGGATGCTTGGTCTCCTGTGCTGAACATCCTGGTAACCGGCACCGTAGTAGGACTTGCTCTCCACCATGCGGAAGCCCGCAAAGGGAGGGAATTTCGGTCGCAGAGGATGCCGCTCAAATCTGCTTAGCAACAGCTCCGCCAGTCCCTTGATGCTGATCTGGTTGTCGGGATTGCCGATATTGATTATCTTGCCGTCACAGACATTGTCTTTGTTCTCGATTATCCTGTACAGACACTCAACTCCATCCCGGACATCCGTGAAGCATCGCTGTTGGCCGCCGCCGTCTATAAGTTGAATGGGCGTGCCTTCCACGAGATTGAGAATCAGTTGCGTGATGGCGCGCGAGCTGCCGATCCTGGCAGAGGTCAGGCTGTCAAGCTTCGGCCCGATCCAATTAAAGGGCCGAATCAGGGTGAACTTCAGCCCATCCTTCTGCCCGTAAGCCCAGATGACCCTGTCCAGCAACTGCTTGCAGCAGGAGTATATCCACCGCTGCATCCGGATCGGTCCTAAGACCAGTTTGGAGTTGTCTTCATCGAATTCCTCTTCATCGCACATACCGTACACTTCGGAGGTTGACGGAAAAACGATTCGCTTCCCATATTTGACACAATACCGGACTACCCTCAGATTCTCCTCAAAATCCAGTTCAAATACGCCTATCGGATTTCGTGTGTATTCGATCGGCGTCGCTATGGCGACCAAGGGCACCACAACATCACATTTTCGGATATGATATTCCATCCACTCACGATGGATAGAAATATCGCCCTCTTCAAAATAGAACCCGGGTCTGTCAAGAAGGTGCTGAACGTAATTTGACCGGAGATCCATGCCATGTATTTCATATTTGTCGCTCTGCAACAACCGTTCGCTCAAGGCGTTGCCGATAAAGCCGTTGACTCCAAGGATCAGGACACGTTTCTTTCTCATGCCCTCTATGCGACTGCTGGAGCTTGGGCCGAATCTCATGCCCTCAACGAGGTTAAGTTCACGGGCGAGCTGAACACCACTCATATAGACGCCATTTTCCGCCTGGCCGAAATCTACACGCACCGCACCCTTACCGCACACAACCACCAGAGGATCAGTCGAGACGATAGCGCCGGGATTCCATTTCTCCCCGCGGTAAGGCGCCTCAGAAACCGCCCAGAACAGACATTTCTCGTTTGCGATATGGCTGAAAGCGCCGGGGTATGGCCGGGTCACAGCGCGGACCAGATTCCTCACTTGCTTTGCACCGACGGTCCAGTCAATTTCACCGTCAGCCGGTCGGCGACCACCGTAGTACGACGCCTTTGAATGGTCCTGTGGTTCGCGAGGTGCAGCACCATCCTTAATTCGCGGTAGAATCTCATCAAGCATAGTTGACGCTGTCTGGGCTGCTTTTTCAAGCAGGGACCTGGCTGTGTCATCCTCCGTGATTATGACCTTTTTCTGACAGACGATGTCGCCGTCATCCGGCTTGGGCGTCATGTAATGCAGTGTAACTCCGGTCTCCTTCTCGCCGTTGACAAGCACCCAGTTAATCGGGCATCGTCCTCGATATTTGGGCAGAAACGAGCCGTGCAGATTAAGGCATCCTGCCGGTGGAATACCCAGAATCGGTTGTTTGACCATGTTTCTATAGTAGAAGGAGAAAATAATATCGGGGGCAAATTCTTTGATCCTTTTCACCCACAAAGGATGGTTGATATCATCGGGAGCGAAGACCGGAATGCCCTGCGATGCGGCAAGCTCCGCCACGGAATCATACCAGACATTCTCCCGCGGGTCGTCCTTATGGGTAAAAACCGCGGCGATCTGGAAGCCGTTTCGCAGCAGGGCTTCTATCCCGACGCAGCCGATATTGTGATATGCCAAAACTATTGCTTTCATACAGTGTTGCCCAAAGGTTCTCGAATTTGATTTCTATTATCTGAGCTATCCCTCCCAACAATCTGCTTTACAAAATACCGCGGACGCGACCTCACATCATAGTAAATGCGCCCGATATATTCACCAAGCAGTCCCATCCCCATAAACTGTGCACCAATAAAGATAAACAGAAGGGCAAAGAGTGTAAAGACGCCGCCTACCGCCCATTCCGGTCCATACAGAATTCTCATTATCAGGATAAAAACAGCAAGAGCAAAACCCATCATAGCTATGATACAGCCAAGCACGCTCAAAAGTCGAAGCGGGAAAGTTGTCATGCTGGTTAACAGGTCAAACTGCAGATTGACAAGCCTCCAAAGGCTATATTTAGAATCACCGGCCTGGCGTTTAGCGTGTTGAACTTCGATTTCCGTAGCGTTGTGGGCAAAACTATTTGCCAGAACCGGAATAAAGGTGCTACGTTCTTTGCAGCTTAACATAGCTTTCACGATATGGCGGCGATAAGCTCGGAGCATGCAGCCGTAGTCATTCATTAGAACACCGGTCGATTTTTGTGCTACTTTGTTTACAATATAAGATGCAATTCGGCGGAAGAGCGTATCACAGCGAGGCACGCGAACAGTTCCGACAACCTCAAAACCTTCATTAATTTTCTCAATAAGTCTTGGAATCTCTTCAGGTGGATTCTGCAAATCAGCATCGAGTGTGACAACAATATCACCCTTTGCTTCGGCAAATCCCGCCATGATTGCCGAATGTTGGCCATAATTCCGATTCAAAAAAATGCCGATAACACTTCCAGAATTTTTTCCGGCCTCCTCTGCGATTATCTGGGCGGAATTATCACTGCTGCCATCGTCAATCAGTATAATTTCGAAAGGCCTGTCGAATGATTTGCAGACATTAAGGCAACGCCTTATCAGCTCTGAAAGGTTCTGCTCTTCGTTAAAAACAGGAATGATTACTGATACGGAAAAGGCTGGGCTTATATTCATTTTTTTAGAACCTCCTTAATCGCATCAATTACATCATCCACATCAGCATCGGTCATATCCGGAAACAAAGGAAGCGAACATATCCGGTCTGAATTCCATTCGGTATTGGGTAGCATGCCTCGCTGCATTCCCATTTCTTTTGTATAATATTTCTGCAGATGAACTGCGCGGAAATGCAGGCCGGTTCCAATGTTGCGTTTTTTCAATTCTTCCATAAATTCATCCCGGCCAATCCCGGTTTTTTCTATATCCAGCCTGACAATAAATAAATGCCATGCATGCGTTATATCATAAGTCGGTTCGGAAAGCGGCAAGATTTCATCTATTTCTGCTAAACGTTTTTTGTATCTTTTGGCCAAATGAGCCCTTTTTTGATTGAATTCATCAAGACGGGCAAGCTGGCTCAAGCCAAGGGCCGCAGCTATATCCGGCATATTATACTTATAACCGGGCTCAAGCACCTCTGCCTGCGGTGAACGGCCTTGTGTATCGCGGTCATAAGCATCGACTCCCAACCCATGAAATTTCAGACGACGAATATGGTCAAGCAGTTCATCATCATCCGAGCAGAACATACCGCCTTCACCAGTAGTTATATTTTTAATTGGGTGAAAAGAAAATATTGCTGTACCGCTCTTTCCGACATGCTCTCCGCCATAATATGCCCCAAGGCCATGAGCAGCATCTTCGATAAGCGGAATATTCCTTCTGCGAGCCACTGCCCGAATCGGAGCAATATCAACCGCAGCACCTGCAAAATGAACCGGCACAATCAGCCGCGTTCTATCGCTAATACAATTTTCTGTCGCTTCGGGAGAGACCAGAAGGGTATCACGCTCGACATCAGCAAAAACCGGTTTGGCACCCGCTAAAACTATGAGATTTATCATTGAAACCCATGTCATCGATGGCGTAACAACTTCATCACCCGGGCCAATACCAAGAGCCTTGAGAGTAATATGCATTCCGCCGGTAGCAGAAGACAAAGCTACGGCCCCGTCGCAGCCCACATATTTGCAGAATGCCTGTTCAAATTCCGCTGTTTTCGGGCCGGTGGTAATCCACCCCGAACGCAGCACTTCGCCGATGGCGGCAATATCCGCATCCGTAATCGACGGCCGCGAAAATGGCAGAAACTTGCTTCTCATTGCTGATTTCTTCCTTGCTCTGATCAATATACGAAAAGTGATCTGTTTTAAGGTGGATTCACATCG
>Ga0315295_10006254_pt1 | contig 10158 bp, 16 predicted proteins | sample YL17G14_0_MG_FD_204453 | JGI IMG/M metagenome (GOLD analysis project Ga0315295, IMG submission 204453) | Sediment microbial communities from Yellowstone Lake, YNP, Wyoming, USA - YL17G14_0 | ecosystem: Environmental > Aquatic > Freshwater > Lake > Sediment | place: USA: Wyoming | collected... | reverse complement strand
CTGCGACGCCGCGATCTTCCGCAGCAGTTCCTTCTGCCGCGCCGTCATCTTCAGGTACAGGTCTGCCGTGTACAGTTTGGGGTTGGTCCGCTTGCCGTCCAGTACCATGCTAGACTCCCTTCGCAGCATTGTAGAAGGCGCGGGCGCAGGCCTCGTCGTACGCCTTCCGCGCCGGGGCGATGGCCTTTTCGTACACCTTCTGCGCCGGGGTGATGGCCTCGTCGTACGCCTCCCACGCCGGGGTGATGGCCTCGTCGTACGCCTCCCACGCCGGGGCTGGCAGCAACCTACTTGCCGCCCAGTCCAGACTCAACCCCACCTTGACCGCCTTGCGGCAGTTGGCCAGCGTGGGCTTGGCTGAGGCACCAAACAGACCCTCGAAGATGCGCACCTGATCACGGCACGCATCCTTCTCCCGCAACATCGCAACGGTGATTATCATGATTCTCCCTTCATTGTCTGCCCCTGTATATACGGGGTTGTGGGGTTGGGGGTCAAGTACGCTCGTATCACTTCCGCCGCGACTTGCGGGACGATTGCATTGCCGTAACCCCGCAGGCGTCCCACTCGGGCGGGAACCCCATGAGCCAGCGGGAATGTGCCGGGTTCAACTGGCCGGGCTTTGCCGTCTCGACAGGGGAGCCAATCGCAGGGGGTCCAGAAGTTAGATGTGCCTGCCTGGGCAATTGGTCGTATCGGTTTCTGTCCTCCGTGCATTGCCATGTTGCCGGGTCCGTCACATCCTTCACGTCCCGCCCCGCTGGCGTTACCCAACTCGCCAGACTCGCCGCTGCTGGCAGCCTGTCGCTGCCCTGCGATGGTCCGCCATGAGGCCCGTCCTGCACGCACGGACTCGGCCACCCACCACAACCGCTGCCGGATGTGCGGTGCCCGACGCTACAAGCTGGCAGTACAACCGCCCCGACGGCGTAGTCTTCTGCTTCCAGGTCAGAACAAACAAGGTCGAGCCAGCCGTGTCCAATCGCTGACGCAACCTGTTCACCAAAGACAACTGGAGGGCGGCACTCGCGGATGAGCCGGAACCATGCGGGCCAGAGATGACGGGCGCCTGCCGTGCCTGTCTGCTTCCCCGCCTTGGAGAAGGGCTGGCAGGGACAGGAGCCGGTCCAGACGGGTCTGTCATCGGGCCATCCTGCGAGTCGGAGGGCGTAACTCCAGCCGCCGATGCCGGCGAAGAAATGGCATTGCTGGAATCGAACAAGTCCATCTGCCCGAAGATCTGTAATGCTTGTTTCATCAACCTCGCCTTCCGAGATCAGCCCCGCCTTGACGAGTTCGCGCAACCATGCGGCGGCGTGCCTATCGTTATCGTTGTACCAGTTCACTGGACGCGCCAGACATGGCACTCCGCCACGCCGATTGGCACAATCCCCAGACGCTTTGCCGCTTCGAGGCTGAGGTCAATTTCCCTTGTTTCGTGCGCCCGCAGCGGCCACACCGCCGCGCCCGTGGAGTCCGTTGCCCACGGTCCTCGATCAGTACAGCGTACTAGCACCGCGCGCCGTCCATGCGCCACAAGCATCACCGCCCCAAATGGCAGCGTCCTCGAAGCGCAGGTGTATCCGTGCGCGTCGAACACGGAGCCATCTGCGCAGGTCTGCCCGTGGTCGCTGTAGTAACTACAGGTCTGCGGCGTGGAGGGGCCGAGGAAGAGCAGGGCGAGAAGGGCGGTCACTTCAGGGCGTCCAGGGCGGCACGCAGGGCATCAGCAGTAGCTGCGTATGGCCGTGTCTCCACCAATCGCCCCACACCATTCATCATCCAGATCGCGGTACCCTCCAGTCTGGCTATCGCAGCATGGGCGATGTCAATGACTGCCTCGTATTCGACGCGCCCGACGAGGTAGGCGTTGTCTTTGGGGTGCTCTGATAGAAGCGGTCCCCATGTGGGCCATTCCTCCACGGGCTGATGTGGCACCATGACGCTCAGGTCGTCGGTGGCCGTCTGCCACGCCGTTACCAGTATCGCCTTCACGGCTCCTCCTTCGGCGCGAGGGCGGCGCGGAGTTCGTCCAGCGCATCGACCCAACCCATCCAATAGCGGTCAAGCGTACTGCCGGTGCCCTCCGCCTGCCTGAACACTTCCGCGTCGGGTGGATAGCATTCCGTCAGCTTATCCCTTAGTCGCCCGTTCTCCGCCTGCGCCGTGGCAAGGGCGGCGCGGGCTTCATCGCGCTCGATCCGCGCTGCACCTGCCTGCATTGCCTCTTCACGGAAAGCGCCCATGATTCGGTCCCGCTCCCCCTCCAGCTCCTTTGACCGTTTCCGCTCGTCATCGAGATACTTCACCGCATGGACAACCAAGCCCGCCACCACGCTCCTGCCGTAGCTATCCATGTGTTCTTGGCCCGAGGGTTCCACCATCTTCCGCAGACCATCGTAGAGCCCCGTGTTGACTTCGGTAGCCTTACCGGCGGCAATGTCCAACATCGCCTCCAGCTCGGCCACGCGGGCGGCGAGGGCGGATTCGATGGGGCGGCGGTTCCAGTTCCGCAACGCCTCCTGCTTGCTACCATATTTCGGCGGGTTGAATGGTCCACAGCGAGAACAACGGACGTACCATGCGCCCTCTTCATCCTCACACAGTTTGACGATTGTGGGCGGAGGACAGCTCGGGCACGCCTTCAGTTCCATCACTCCACCTCCATTTCAGCGAGCAGGGCGCGGGCGGCGTCGCGATAGGCCGTTACTCTTCCGCTGTACAGGGCCGGTTCGTTTCCTATACGCATGGCCTCCAGACTCGCCTCCAGCCCCTTCAGCGCGTCCATGTACCGCAGGAGGACCAGCGCAAGGGCGTGTTTCTGGTCGTTGCCGCAGTTATCCAGCGCCCGGCTTGTGACGTGTTCTTCCACGTCTCCCGCGAGGATCTCTACCATCTTCCGCGTGATGTTCATGGCTGCGCCTCCCTCGCCGCGACCGCCGCCGCCTCGATTGCCGCAGTCAACGCCGCGTTCTCATCAATCTCCGCCACGCTGCCGGGGACGGTGCGGGTCCAGGGGCAACGGCCCTGCGCCACGGCTTCGCCGTTGTTGCCGCTGAATACCAGCCATGCCCAGTGCATCACCCCGCGGATGATGGTGATGTCGCATCCATGCGCCGTGCCCTCGTAGCGCGTCCAGAAGATGCCGTTACTGCTGAGTTCCATCGCTGCCCTCCGGTAGTGGGGTGAACATCAACAAACGGGTGCAGCCGCATCGAGGGCATTCGTAACTCGGGCTTGGATGATCGCCCTTGCGCATCAGCGCGGTCCCGCTCCAGTTGCAGACCCCGCACCGAACATTGAGTATGCAGGTTTCCTGTGTTCTGGCTTCGCATCTCTTGCAGAGACAGCGCATGTCAATCTGTTCTTTCACTTCTCCCCCTCCAGTATTTTCTTGACAGCCTCGGACGCTGCCGCCCACGCAAGAGCATGGGTGGGGGCGGTGCCGAATGCCTGGCGTTTGTCACACTTGGCCTCGGGGCTCCATGTGACGATCATCCATTCGATGCTCTGCGGCGCACCGGGCCGTGCATGATATCTCAGGTCCGTGATTCGCATCTCCCCGCCTCCCGTGTTGGGTGCTGTCGTATCCATTCTTCGCGTGTCGTTATCCCCGCGCGCACATGATCGGCAATGCACGCGGCGACTTCGCAACGGTGCATCTGGCAGAGGCAGACAGGGCACTCCGCTTGACTGCCGTCTGATGGGTAGCACTGGCCGTTGGCGTCCATGCCAGAGGGGTAGTAGTCATACGGTTCCCTCACTTCCGCCTCCCCGTTAGTGTTTGGTGCCATGCGGCTATATCTCTACGGCCAATGCTGCGTTGAATGGCACCGTGAAGGCGATGCAGTCCGCCTTGCCCTTGCGCGTGTTTGGAAATGTCGCCAGCACTTCGGAGCCCCTGGAGGCCACCCATTCCTTGCCGTTGAAGTAGAAGCCTACCAGACGTTCACGCGCTTCCTGCTTCGTCATTTCATCCTCCCGGTTGCTAGTCCTCTGCGTGTCCATACCCCTAATATACACCCCATGATACCGGGGTCAAGGGGGAGGATGTGCCGATGCGATGGGCAGTTACGGCAGGGCTGGAATTGGGTAGGATTGTTCCCGTATTGGGTAGGGATGTCGGCAATTCGGCGACATGGACGGCAGAGGCCGCCCGCAGATGGACGGCCCCGGAAGGTGATGGAGGGCGGCGCTAGAAGCTGAAGCCTGCGCTGGCAGAGAGGAACAGGCCGGCGTCGGTCCCGATGCGATAACCGACAGATGCGCCAACATCTGCGGTTGAGTAAACACGCCTGCTGATTCTGCCGGAGACGGCAAGCCAAGAGAAGTCGGGTACGTCGAACGACAGCGCCGGTCCCGCCTGTATCCCCAGCAGCCGTATCGGCTCGTATGCCACGCCTGCGCCAACGTCTGCGGAGATCGGCCCCGTCACTTCGACAAACAGCCGCCAGTCCAGGGGCTCCACCGTCGCACGGATCAACACGCTGTCCACGGCAACGGTATCTGCGCCGATGGTGACGTATCCGGTTATCGGGCCGTCACCTGTATCGTTGATGACGATATGCACCGGCAAGGTATCGGCGGGGGTGACGGTTTCACTGGGCGTCCAGTGGCCAACGGCTTCAACGTGGACCGCGCCAACGTGGGGATGAGGGCCGGGGGAGGGCTTGCCTGTTTCGGGGGCAGATGTCCCCATATCCAGCATTGCCACGGCAGGGCCTAGCAGAGCGCGTAGGAAGGGCCGGGCTACCGGCGAGGCACAACCACGGACGACCCACGAAACGCCAAGCGTTAATGCCCCTAGCGCGAAAGTTAACACAATGGCGAGGACTAGCCCCTTCTTCATGTGACGCTCCTGTTCATTTCGTATGCCACGGCACGCCGGCGGCACTCAGGGCTTCCACGCAGAGGCGGCCCGGGCAAAGCGTACTCGATCGCGGGACGGCGTAATGCGGCCAGATCTCCAGCGTCCCGTACAGGCGGAAGATGGATTCGAGCAGGTAGAGGAATGACCCGACCTGCGCCTGAGACGGGGGCTTCTCGGAGCAGTCCGCGATGAAGGCCACGCCGATTCTGCCGGCGTTGTTCTCCGAACAGTGGCAGCCCCTGGCCCAAATCGGACGCCCCCGCTGGACCATGCCGCCGCCTGTAATGCAGTAATGATACCCAATGCCGCCCCAACCCCGGCCGGCATGGTCCCGGTGCATCCCCTCCAGCGTACAGCGTGCATCCCCCGTATGATGCACGACGATGCTGTCTATGGGATGCGTTGCGCCGCCGCAGACGCACAGGGGCCTGAGGGCGAGCAATTCGGCGGGGGACCAGAGGCTCACTTGCGCTTCTTCGGGGCGGCATCGTGCTGCCTGGGCTTGTGGATGGGCTCCGGGGCTGCCGTCTCTTCGGCGATCTCCTCGATTGCCGGGGCGTCCAGCAGGTTTGTGGACAGACCGACGCTGAACTTGCTCTTATCCCAGCTACGGGGGCGGAATCCTTCGCGTCTCATTGCAGGCTCCTTCGGTCAGGGGTAAACGGGGTCAATGCCGTCTTGCGGCAGCAGCGTGTTGACTGCGGGGGCGGCGTCCAGCGAATCGTAGCGGAGGAGGAAGGGGGTGATGTGGGAGCTGCCGGTCTGGATACTCTCCATACTGCGAATGTCGAATCTGTCTATGTCGGCTTTGGCCCGGGCGGTGATGGTCCCGATGAAGTGCCCGCCGTCGTAGACGTCTATCGTTTCGTCTGCGTTCCACACGATGCTGATACTGCGGATGACGAGCAGTTCGTTGACGCCCGCGGTGCTGTCTCTGCCCACTCCGTGCGGGATGGCCAACTCCTCCACGATGAACCCCGCCCAGTTATCGCCAACGGCAACATCGGTACGGCTGCACCATGCCAGCACATACTCGCCCTCTTCGTTTGTCGCGGGATTGGGCGCATTGGGGTTGTGGACGAACAGGACGAGTCCAGGGAGATGCGCCGAAGTGGAATCAATCCAGCGCCAGAGCCATTCGCGTTCGGCGTTGCCCGTACCTGCCGCGTCCTGGAGCTCAACCGTCGCTCCCCAATTCGCCACTTGGACTTCGAGCGTGTCGTAGTGCGCCGCCACGGGCAACACTGCCGCATTGAGCAGCCAGTCCCGATCGCCCGCCACGGTTGCGATCTTCAAGGCAGCGCCTTCCCAGGAGCCGGACAAAACAGAGACCGTTGCCCCCGCACTTGCCGAGAAGTCAGCGACCTTGTCGGCCCGCCATGCCTGGTTGGCATAGGTGAGTGCGCCGTCGTGGTCCTTCCATCTCCAGATGCCGAGTGGGCCGGCGGTCTGAAAAAGCGAATGCCCGCCGGGCCAGCCAGTGAAGTGGCACATCCTGACACTGCCTTCTCCGCTTGCTGGGTCCAGTTCGATGCCCGTCACCATAAACGGCTTTGCGGTCAGTCCGCGGATTGCAGACGTAACTAGCACCTGGTCGCCCAAAGCCCATGTCAGTGCCCGCAGGCTCGTGACATACTCCACCTCGATGATCGGAGAAAGCACGCGCTGGAGAAGCTGTAGATACAGGGCATGGCGGTAGTGTGCCCAGAACAGGTAGCTCGAGCAGTCCATGTCGTAGGTGAAGGGGTTGCCTTCCTCCAGCGGCGACAGGTTCGGGTTGTTCCGCCATGTCCATTCGTAATCGGTGCCGCCATAGGTGGCCGTCAGTTGCAGGCCATCATATTCGTTGATGGTTCGCAGCGATGGCACATTCGTGGCATCATCCAGGTCGAGCGTATGCACGCGCATGGAGGGCCGGTATGCGGCGGGGTGCCAGACTACGGGATTGCCACTGAGGTCGCTGCCGATCATCAGACAGAATTGCGAAGCCGCCAGTTCCAGCAATGCCGCGGGACTGGCGATTGCTGCCACGGTTGCGGAGGGCAAGCCCAGGGGATACCATGCCGGAGCAAAGCGCGTCAGCAGCCATGTCCAATCACCTGCGAGGATGTTGTCCCACTTAGTCACGGGCAGGGCGTTCATTATCGCATCCCACGCCACGCGCACGGACGAATCTAGTACCCAGTTCATCAATTCACTCGGGCTATCTGCGGGCAGGTAGTCGTTCGGGAGGATACGACAGAGCGTACCCTGGAGTTGCTTTTCCTGCACACCCTCGAGGCCGATGCTAAGATCCCCCGCACCCTGTTCTACGCTCCCGGCATTGTACAGTAGCCGGGCGATCTCAGTCTGCGCCCCGGTTGACAGCAACAGGTTGGCTCGCACATCCACAGGCGCGCCACGCACGGGCATGATTGTCACGTCGTCGATAAGGTTATCGGCTATAAGCGCGTCAGGCATCCCCACGGCAACGGAACCGGAGCGGTCAGTATCGCCAACCTTCCAGCTTTCCTGCGGATCAACCCGGGCAGAGAGGGACATCTGTCCCGCCCCAGGCATCTCCAGAGCAACGTCCGTGCGTTTCGAATCGAGGGCAGATAGACCCAGGTTGCCGGAGAAACGCAGATTCGGCAGCTGTCTGCCATCGAGATATTCAGCAACAGCAGTCAGGTCGGGGCGCACAGGATCACCCGCGTCAATTACCGCACGGATCGTATACTGAAAATGCGTGTAGAGCATGGCCTTCGAATCGGTTCCGCTGCGGCCAAGCAGGGCTTCGTAAGTCTGGCTGCCTGCGGGATTAGTCAAGCTGAGTATCACGCCGTTTGTCCTGGTCCCCGTAGGCACGTCAACAATACTCAGCCAACCCTCGGACGTGATGGGAATATTGGTTGCCCAAACAGTACCGCCGGAATAAGCGGTATTGAGCTGGGCAACAGTCATGCCCGGCGTCAAGGCAGAGGCCGGAACACATAGCTCCAATTCACAGACGCTGACCGGCTTGTGGATGTAAATGTGCAGCGATCGCTCAACTGCGGCAATGCTCCCCGGGTGATAACGAGCGCCCCCCACGGCAGCCCAGAGCGGATAATCCTCATCGAACAGGATCGCTGCCCGATAGACCGCGAGCCCGGTAGCGCAATCGAAGGATAGACGCAGGAAGCCGTCAGTACTGGGGCTGGGTCCACCAATATCCCAATTCACATCGAACAGGAGTGAATGTCTGCAGTAGGTTCGGCAGGGCCTGACGGTTGCCACGTTACAGCTCCCGGACCTGCTCGAGATGGATGGTGCCGCGCCAGATCTGGCGATTCCACGGCAGCGGCGACATATCGTTCATCAATATTCGGTACTGCCTGCCGTAGTGGTTCCTCCACAGATCCGTGTAATTGCGGTTTGCCATGAAGGTCAGCCACGCAACTTTATCCGCGTAGGGGATGGTTGCCACGCAGACACCGCCGATGATGCCGTCACACATAGTTCGAGCGCTGGCGATTCTGCCGATGTCGATCTTGTCGAAGTTGGTGTAGGGGTTGACGCTGGCGGTAACGTCTACCTTCTCGGTGATGGCAGGGGCATCGTTGACCTGCGCAATCGCGCCATAGAGATGATACGTGGATGTCCCAGTCCAGCCTGTCATCAGCATCCATGCATAGGACATCCCCACGCCCTGTATCCATGCGGCGCTGCTGCCCTTGATGGTCCCGCCCTGTCTGACGTGCAGCTTCAGCCCCGCAGCCGAGAAGTTGCTTGCTTCGAGACTGATGCTGCTGCCCTGCGTGGTATTCTCCAGGGCGCAGAGGCCGTTGGTCGGGCCGTCCGTGGCTGTATCGAATGCACCGAACCCGGGTTGCCAGTAGCCCATGACGGCTAGACAGACGTTGGCTCCGCCCTGCGGCAGGTAGTGCTGCCCCGTGAGCGTAAGGCTGGCATCGTCCACTTCGCCAACGGTGCCGCTGCCAAAACTGCCAATGAAGTAGGGCGTAAAGGAATTGTCCAGCCCCGTGCCAGCTCCGAGCACTTGCGGCGCGCCGAACTCACCCCATGTACCTGCGCTCATGGTGACGATCAACCGCGCCTTCGACGCCGTGGCTGCGATGGTAACGTCCTTTTGCGTGTAGGTAGTGCCGGGGCCGACCGTCGTGGTATCTGATGTCCCGTTGTCGTAGTCAACCTCAACCGTCATGCTGCCATCGGTGAAGCTGACGAAACTCAATGCGGCGATGGTCGCGGCCGTCACATTGAACCATGCGGACGTATAGCTGATGCCAGTCCCCCACATATAGAGCGTCGGCACACCAAATACTCCAGCAGCCTTGACGCCACAGTCAGTACCAGGGGTGCCCCCGGCAGCCGTCCAATTCGCGGGGATGTAGGTGGTGAGGTCGCCGAAGAGACTGTTTTTGACGCGGTTTGTCCAGTCCTTCCAGAGATACGCCCCGCGGCCCATGCAGAACGGGCTATCTTGCCCCGCACCTATGGGCACGCTGCCGCGGATCTGCACCGTAGATGGATCAACGGCGCGGAAATAATAGCCGCTACGTGTGTCTGCCTCGATGAGGTATAGCGTGCTGTTGACGTTGCCGATTGCCCCGGTGTAGACGAGATCTGCGGGATCACCGCCCACGCCATTACGCAGAGGCCAGAAGGCTTGCGGCGTCCCGGGGATGGAGGGATAGACATAGACCGGCGTGCCCTGCCTGCGGAACTCCTCAAGCATCTGCTTTGTTGCGCGGTCAATCGCGCCGCAACTGATGGACAATGGCAGATCGTCTTCGCCCAGCTTGGTGACATACTTGCGTCCTGACGATGCCTCGAAGACAGATTCCTTCGGCTCGTGACCGTATTCCAGCACTCCAGTAATGTTGGCCCTGACCCAGCGATTCGGCCTGTTATAGACCGCCCCGATGATGTCCCATTCGAGCGTTGACGGCGTGGTCCAGGTATCCATCAGGCCAACCCCTCATCCCGCATGATGCGCCGGAGCATCCTGCCAGCCCTGACCATCTCGTACTTGCTGCCGCTTTGGAACATGGAGCCGAAGCTCACCGACAGATTGACCGCCTTGCCCGTATTGCCCTCGCGGTAGGCTTTGGCGTCGTCTCGAGTAAGCACGACTTCCCCCGGGGTGAGTAGGGCGGGCACGCGATCGCCATAGCCGCTGCCGGGGACAACAAGCCCCGTGGCAGCCCGACGCGGGCCGACAGTACCGCCTGTCGAGAAGATGGCCCCGAAGATGTCTCCTAGGAATCCACCGCCTGCGCCGGCCAATACGCCGAGCAACACCT
>Ga0315295_10006253_pt1 | contig 10158 bp, 17 predicted proteins | sample YL17G14_0_MG_FD_204453 | JGI IMG/M metagenome (GOLD analysis project Ga0315295, IMG submission 204453) | Sediment microbial communities from Yellowstone Lake, YNP, Wyoming, USA - YL17G14_0 | ecosystem: Environmental > Aquatic > Freshwater > Lake > Sediment | place: USA: Wyoming | collected... | reverse complement strand
TCTCTCTGGAATTTGAATCTCTTCTCCTGTCCGTGGATTTCTTCCTGTTCTACCCTTGTTCTTACCGAGATAGAATACCCCGAATCCAACAAGAGATACCTTACCATCAGTCTGTAGACCCCGTAGGATACCATCCAATACGGAATCAATAGCTGTACGTGCATCTCTTTTTGGAAGTGTTGTTACTTCTGAAACATGATTTATCAACTGCATTTTATTCATTGTTGTAAATCCTCCTATACCAATTTGTTATAGTATAACAAGATTTGGATGAAATGTAAATTAGATTTCTTTGTCTGGATTAACTCTTTTGACCCTCTTGTAGACCTTACCGGAAGACTTAACCCGAGTAGGTCTAAGAGGTATTGGAATGCGCATTTTGACTGGATTTCTGAATGAATATGTCTTTTTCATTTATGCTACCTTTGTAATTCTTTCTATTGCTTTTACGTTATACACATACACCATATTACCGGGAAGTTCCGCTGCATCAAATCCGGCCCTAACCATTTCCCTGTTGTATTGCTGTGGGGCAGATGATAATATAAAAGAACCATCAAGGTCTCGGTCATAGAACCTACCTCTAACTTCGACTTTCAGTATGGCGTACTTACTTGAATCAAACTTTTCACCTGTACGTGTGAAGAATCTGGACGCTGACTTCAAATCCTTTGTGTCCAGAGATACAGCCAAATCATTTACCCAGTTCGGTCTCATCCTGGACAAATCAAAACCATTCTTCAATATGGAGTCTACATTCTCTGCTCTCGTAACGTGATAACCCACTACCTTCTTTATGGGAACAGTCTTTCCGTTTCTCATTGGTATCTCTCTTTCTATCAAATACTTTTCGAGTTTCATTTCAACCCCATGATATATTTATCTATTTCTTCCTGTGACGATATTCCATTATCGACAATCCACTCCGTAGTCTTTTTGATTATATCACCGACCTGCTTACTTGGCTTCAGATTCAGAAGCTTCATAACGTGATTGCCGTCTACCAGTTTCAGTGTTTTTGTAACACCATTCATACCATACTTATCTTTTATTTCAATGGCCGCTGATACAATCTTATCGAACTCATCTGGTGACATTGATAATGCCCCTCTACAGAACTCATCAGCTTTAGCGACTGCTGTAAGAACATCAAAATCACCATCAGTAATCAGCTTGGCAACTTTAGACGGCTTCATATGCAGTATATGGAAGAACTTCATATGATTTCCTACTGCATAGATAAGTGTATCCCTCTCCGCATTGCTGAGCTTCAGCCTGTCAGCTATATCATTTATCAGCTTTATTCCCTCTTCAGCGTGTTTATAGTAGATAGTATATCCCTTTTTACCAGTAGATGCCGTAATTCCCTTACCTATATCGTGAAGTAAAATGGCAATATTTATAAGAGGATCTTTTAATTTGTTTGCTTTTAGGGCCGCTAATACATGTCCCCACACATCCGGTGCTTCCGGGTGATGATGCGGTTGATGCTCCATTCCTTTTAGTTTAGTTATCTCTGGTAGTATTATCTCCAAGATTCCCACTTCATCAAGGAAGGTGAGATACTTTGCAAACTTATCACCACTCTGGCTTGCCGCTTTCCAAATCTCATCCTTGACTCTTTCCGGTGCAAGCTTTGTAACATTACTTGCCAAGTCCTTCACGGCCTGCTTTGTATCTGGATCTACATCAAAGTCTAGTTTAGATGAGAATCTTGCGACTCTCAACATTCTCAAGTAGTCTTCCTCAAATCTATCTTTAGGATTACCCACAGTCTTGATTACTTTATTTCGTATATCCTTTCTGCCGTCAAAATAATCTATGATGTTTCCTTGAGCATCCACACCCATAGCATTGATGGTAAAATCTCTACGGGATGCATCCTGCATAAAGTCGATAACAATCTTTACTGAGTCCGGTCTCCTTCCATCAGAGTACTTACCATCCTCTCTGAAATGCGCGACCTCGAAGGTATGTCCACCCTCTTTGACAATCACAATACCGAATGTCTTTGACTTACCAATATCATAAGTCTTGCCGAATATCTTTCCCAGTTCTTCCACAGGGCAATTTGAAGCGATATCGATATCGTGAATAGGGTTTCCAATTACCAAATCCCTCACTGCACCGCCTACCGCATACGCTAGATAACCCTTGGAGTTAATCTTCTGCATTACCTTTACCGCAGCTTTGAGCATAGGAATGGAACTAACATACTCTTTCCATCGTGAGAGCTGTTCATCCGCTTCTGTTATCAAAAAATCACCAAATTTCATCTGCACTCCGATAGGTCTTTTTCTTCTAGATATGTAACAAGGAACTGACTTTGATTCCCACATTTTATAGTGTAATGAAAGGAACTAGACCAGGTGTAAAATTTCCAATCTTCTTGAACGTGATAAACACAACACTTATCACCTTTATAACAAACCATATCTCCCTTGTTATATTTTGAAGTCTGGGGTGGACCACTACAACCTACCAACAAAATAAAAAGTAATATTAGTATTTTCATATTTTATACCTATATTATACCATATTTATCATAATAAGTCAAGAGCTATCTTCTGTAAGAAAATCAATATGTTAGCGTGTCTTTTTCTTTCTCTTTCTAATTGGAATTATTGCGTTATTTCCGCTCTCTAACTCCCCCAATATAGTGTCTTTTTCCAACTCCTTGTAGATATCAATAAATTGGGCCTCAGTTAAATTATCAAAATATTCATCAATCTGCTTTTCGAGTTCTCTCAAATCTATTTTTTCCATTATTCACCTATACTATTTATATCCCGACATAATTATATCTGATTGTTTTTATAAATATAAGAAGAGGTAATGTATAATGGGAGACCACATCAAGTATAAGAAGGGTTATAAATATCAGTTACAGGAAAATTATTCAATATTTATCAATATTATACCAGAGAGTGATATTGACTTAGGTTGGATCTCTCTGAAAAAAGATGGTATTCTATCTTTCAAAAAAGGATATGCGTGGGATGGTCCGAGCGGACCGACATTTGACACTCTGGATTCAATGAGAGGATCTCTCGTTCACGATGGTGGATATCAGTTGTTAAGAGAGGGGAAACTACTTGAAGAGTATCGTAAAGTATTTGATGAATTGCTCGAAGGTATATGCATAGAAGATGGTATGAGTAAATTTAGAGCGTGGTATTGGTACATCGGAGTAAGAAGGTTTGCAATATGGGCAGCGAGCCCGGCACATGAACCAAAAGTAATTGTAGCACCAAAGGAGGACTAGTTATGGTACAGAAAAAATCAAAAGTGATGAAGATGAGAATCAACAAAGATAAAACAACACAGGCAGTCGACTATAGCTACGGATATATTCCAGATTATAGAGATCCCCGAGACCATTTGTTTTCGGAAAGATTCAAACCAGCGGCCGAATTTATAAAGAATAGCAAGCTAAATCTACCCTCTAAAGCAGATGTAACTAAATATTGTCCCGATGCCTATGACCAAGGCTCATTAGGCTCTTGTACAGCACAAGGCCTCGTGGGATGTTTATCGGCCGTCGAGAAGAAATTTGGTTTACCATATGTCCCCTTGAGCAGACTGATGATATATTACAATGAAAGGGAAATGGAAGGCACTGTAAAATTCGATGCTGGAGCCATGATTCGTGATGGTATAAAGTCTCTTGAAAAAATAGGCGTGTGCCACGAAGAAAAATGGCCTTATGATATTAAAAAGTTCCGGGTGAAACCATCTGACCGATGCTATCAGTTGGCTGAGGAACATAAAATTATAAACTACCAAAGGCTCACTAACATAATTCAAATGCGGTGCGCCCTTGCTCACGAGTATCCTGTTGTCTTTGGATTTACAGTCTACACTTCATTTGAGACACAGGAAACAGCGAAACGTGGTATAATGCCGCTGCCTCAACCAAAAGAAAATGTCCGCGGTGGACATTGCGTATTTGCGTGTGGATACGATGATGATATGGAAGTAGACGGACAGAAGGGTTTTTTCCTTGTTCAGAACTCTTGGAGTAAAGGATGGGGATTAGATGGTAGATTCTGGATGCCATACGATGCATTTTTATTGTATAGCTCTGATACGTGGTCAATATACATAGCAGAAAGTACGGATGGTGATTAAAATGAATCCTATTGTGCATTTTTTTATAGGAAACGCAGTAAGAAAGATGATAACATCATTGTCTCTAATAATTTTAGTATCAAGCATGGGCTTAGGTTCGTGGTACTATCAATATAAATCAGATTACTATAAGAATAAATACAATATTGAAGAACAGAAAAATACAAATTTATCGAAATCATTAGATGATTGTATAAAAACTTCAAAGATATCTCAAGAAACATATAAAAGAAATGAAATAATTTCCAAAAAATCAGATAAACAGAAAAGAAGAATAGGCTCTCTCTACACGGGAAAAGAAACAAAAACAGATATGGAAATAAAGAGAACAATTAAAGAGGGGGTGATTCTAAATGACGAAGCTATTGATATCTTCAATGATTTGTTTAAGTCTTTTAATAGGGGGGTGTAGTCATTTCTGTAAACAAACTACCCCAGATAAGGTAAAGGTTGTTTGTCCAGACCCTATGAAACCTGAAATGGAATACCTGAGTAAAGATAAAACTGAAGAGGAAAATATGAAAATTATTCTATACAATCTTAATGAGATTATAGAATACTCGTTAAAACAGGATTCTACAATAAAATGTTACAAGGACAATTTAAAATTAAGAGGAGAATAAAAGGAGGATTTTATGAAGAAAAAGTTAAGTATTTTATTTGCAAGTTTATTTTTGTTGGGAACAATATTTGGATGTGCTATGTTTCAGATAAAACCAGATGCCACACAGATGATTCTTGTAAAAGACGGCGCAAGACTTGCGGGGTATGAATTGGCAAAGAAATATCCACAGTACGTTCCAGAGGCACTAGCTTCGTTGAACGTGGTTCTAGAAGCAAGCAAATCGGGTGATAAGGCAACATTCATCAATACCATATTCCCGGTAGCCGTAAAAGAACTGACGAAGAATATTAATGACCCTCTGATTGCAATGACACTTAATGACGTTGTTGATATTATAAAAATTATACCAACGACACAAACTGGTGACACTTCAGATGCACAGATAACACTTATGAAAGTAGCTGTTCAAGGTCTTATCGAGGGTATCCAGATTGCACAGAACGCAAAGTCATTGAATCAGAAGATGAAGGTAACAAGACCTTTGATGTTAAAGAAGTAGGAGGATAATTTATGTTTGAACCTATTTGGGGTGGAGTTTTGACAAACGATTGGGTTAATTGGATTCTCTCAACTTACTCCGGGTTTTTGGCTTTGATACCTGTTATCTTAACCGCTCTGGTTAAGTTGGCAGCCATATTCAATCCTAGCGTTCCTGGTGATAAGATGGTTGATTGGATTCAGCAAACTTTCTACAAGAAAGAACTGAATGGAAGAAAATCCAAACCACCTGTGGTAGAACCACCTGTGGTAGATGTTAGTGAAAAACCTTCCCGATAAACTCAATAATCAGCATGGAAAAAGGCATGGAGTAAAATCCATGCCTATTCCACATCTTTATTCTTTCTATTTTATCTCTATTTTTGTTGATTCTTTCTTAGGTTTCTCAATAGTTAAGTAAAGAATACCATCTTTGATTTCAGCAGATACCTTTTCTGATGCACTAACTCTGGCCCTTCTATAAATCTTACTTGAACCAACATACTCTCCTTCCACTATTCTCTCCCCTTGAATGGTAAGAATGCCATCAGTGATATCCAAAGTAAGATTATCTTTGTTAAAACCAGGGCACTCTATTTCATGGACCAAATTTCCTTCCTTATCGAGGTACCTTACATCATCGAATATATCTGTAAAAGTACTATCAAAATCCGCCCAGAAATCTTTAAGAAAATCTCCTCTCAATGCCCTTGCTAAATCAAACCTATCCTTTTTTAATACGGGTAAACTCATAATCAAACACCCCCTCTTTATATTTGATTATAATATAGTACCTGTAGTGTCATTTGTCAAGAGAAGATTTTCGACTAATTCTACACACAACCTATCCACAAACTCTTTATCGGGAGAATGAGGTAGAGGAGACTTCCTCTCAAACTCATCAAATTTACTCTCCATATCTCCGATTATCTCTTTCATTTCGTCAAGAGTATATTTCCCACTACGGGCATCCCGAAGGAGCATTGCCTCTGGTCTGGGAAAGGTTAGATGACCTGTAGTAAGGAGCTCTTCCCCCTCCTTCAACAACCTGACAATGTGCATGGCAAACTTTGTATCATAACCAAAGTCATCCATAAGTTCTTGCCTGCTGACATTCTTTCCCTTGCCGGAGCCGAGCATCCTCTGAAATTGAGAATGTGCATAACCCAAAAAGGTATGCTTAACTTTTCTGGAGAGAAACTTTTCCCTGTAAGAAGTAAGCCTGTACCACTCAGGTCTGAAATGAAGAACAAACCCATGAGGCACAAACAACAGCTCAAGCATGGTGGGATTATTGTTTAATGCCAGTTTCAAGAACTTCTTCAAGTCATAGTACACTGTATCAGTCTTTTTATCCTCAACCTGCTCCATAACCTTCAAGAAACCAAGATAGTACTCCTTGGGGGGAACAAACACCCCACGAGTATCAACATCTGATGTTGGAAGATTAGTTCCGTATAAATGAGAACCCGTCCTCGCTGAGAACAACAATTTAAAATTTCCTGGTAACATTTTACTTCCTCTTTTTATATTCTTTATTTAAAATCTTTATGTTTAACCTTTGTAATTATTCTTTTACCGGATCGGGCTTTTAATTCAACTTTGGGGCGCATTACCAGCCCTTCAGCGGTAAAATTTCCCCATTGAGAAAGAAAACCATTTTTAACTTTCTCTATTGCTTCATTAAGAGTTCCCTCTCCTATTATTGGAACAATTTGTATGTAAAGTTCCTTGGCAAGGCATTCAACAGAATCTCTATTTAACCACCACTCCTCAATTTTAACATCAAAAAGAACAAAATCAACTCCCTTGGATATGTAATTACCGCCACCTTTTTGAATCTTTGCACCAAAACCTTCTCCATATAAACACATGGTTTGTCTTCCGTAAAACTTTTCTTTTGGAAAGAGAACATTTAATCGGTCATATAAGAATGTTGGAATTTGTGCATTATCTGTTTTTCCGCCAAACTTGAGTTCAAGTGTTTCACCGTCCCACATAACCCTAATATTTGTACCATCAACCTTTTCAGTCCAAACCCATACATTATTCTGTAAATATTCAAACTCTGGTAGAGACCACTCCCCTATAAGAAATACTTTACCATCTGGACTTCTTTTATAAACACTTTGTATTTTATGATATTCCATATCTTAATCCTTTTCTTATCTTTTATACCCATATTATACCATATTTTATGGTGCTTGTCAATAGAAAAGACCGCCTGAAGTTTCAATAACTTAGGCGGTCTATATGGAAGGGATGACAGGTTATGATCCTGTATTTTCTTGGTTCAGAGCCAAGTGGGTCTACCTATTCCCCTACACCCCCATATGTTCTGGCGGCTCATGTCGGGATCGAACCGGCGACTATCGGGCGACAACCGATAATTTTCCCACTAAACTAATGAGCCTATATTCTTGGAGCTGGATGGGAGAATCGAACTCCCGCAACTATGATACCAACATAGCTTTCTACCACTGAAATAATCCAGCTAACAAACCACTTTATTATTTTTTCTATCATTCTCCCGTCTTTCTCTTCTTGAACGACGGCCGTTTCCCCTGTTCGCGTTCTTTGCGTTCTTTGTAAGACTATGACAATTAGGACATAACAATTCTAGATTTTCTGGACGGTGGTTCGATGAATCACCATCTACATGATTCACCTCTAGAGGTATCCTTCCGGTATAAACATTCTTTTCACCCCAACAACATTTAGAACATTTATCGCCGTTTTTTTCAAATAGATACTTTCTTATTATCGTTGATAATTCATCACCATATTTACCAGTACCGCCTGTAACATCATCAGAAAGCCATTGTGAAATATATTTCTTTCTCCTATACTCACTATGACAAATATGATCACAATAATGTTTGAGACCCTCTATTTTCTTGCCGCAATTCTTACACTCCTCTATTTTTGGAAATATTTTATATCCCCTCGCTCTATTATTAAAAAATGCTGCACATGAGTGGCCGCAAAACTTATTCGCCCTTTTACCTTGAGGAAGAATACTGCCACAACTTATACAAATAGAGGGATTCTCATCGTATTCTCTTTTAAGCCTTTCTCTTCTTTTCTCCCTTCCTCTTTCCTGCGCATTCAGTATGTTTCTCCAGCCATCCTCTGTCCATCTCGGCTTCATATCATATATTCCTCCTATATATATTTATATAAAGTCACGACATTTTTTTAGAGGAATATAGGAAATTATAACATTCCATTCTACCATTGAGCTACAAGGGCTTATGTTTGGTAGAGCTACCCGGGTTTGAACCGGGCTTCCGACATTGAGAGTGTCGAGTCCTAACCTAATAGACGATAGCTCCATATTTTATTTGGGGTCTAGTGGAATCGAACCACCCACTTTTAGTCGATGTTGCACGCCGCAGTGAGTAACCATACTACACCCCTTATTTTGGTAGAGCTGACCGGGTACGATCCGGCAATTACAAGATTGAAAGTCTTGTGGCTTATCCTGTTTCGCCCACAGCTCTATATTCTGGCTGGCCTGACAGGTCTCGAACCTGTATTATATATCTCGGGTCAAAGCCGAGCGGGTCTACCCATTCCCCCACAAGCCAGTATGTTTTTATTTCTTATTATTTCTATTTTCTTCTCTTTCATAATAATGTAATTCAGCGTGGCAATTATGACACAGAACATCACATTTCCCAATTTCTTTTAATATAGTCTTAAAGGAATGCTGTTCGTGAATCATAGAGGAAATATCTTTTTCTTTCTTTCCCGGATCTCTGTGATGAAATGTCATACAAAACCAATGTGTATCACCAATCAATTCACATTTACTACATTTCAATTTCTTTTTATAATCTTCAAGCCATAAACGATTCCGTTCGCGGCGTATCACCTGTTTATCATAAAAATACTTTCTCTTGGTTTTATATTTTTCTTTGTCCCAAAACTTTTTGCACGCCCTACAATACGATTGGTACCCTATTCTCCCTGCCCCCTTGGGTGAGAAAGAAGAAACTGGTAAAACTTCCTTACACTTTCCACATCTTTTAGAATCCAAATCACAATCTCCTTTATCTTGGTGCCGTGTCCCTGAATCGAACAGAGTTTGCTGGTTCTTCAGACCAGTGCAATCACCAGACTTGCTCACACGGCAAATTATTTGGGGTGATCGGCCGGTAACGCTCCGGCATTTCAAGGGCCACAACCTTGTGTAATTCTATTATACCACGACCACACTCTGATACCCTCGGAGTAATCTCAACAAGGATACACTGTACTGGTCGGGCCGGCAGCACTCGAAGCTGCAAAAATGTCTTGCTCCCAAAGCAAGCGGGTTGCCTCTTACCCCACGGCCCGATATATTCTGGTCGGCTTGGTAGCACTCGAAGCTACAAAATGTCCTGTTCCCGAAACAGGCGGCATCCCTCTTTGCCCACAAGCCGATATGTTTTTGGTGGAACCGAGGGGAATTGAACCCCCGTTAAGTCCTGTTTAAGAGACAGGTGCGTAGCCAACATTTGCGACGGCTCCATGTTTTGGCTCCGGTAACAGGGCTCGAACCTATAAGAAGTGGTTAACAGCCACTCATGATACCATTTCATCATACCGGAGTATATATTTTTGGTGGTCGGGCCTGGAATCGAACCAGAATCACGCCCTTATAAGGAGCGGGCTTCTACCATTGAGCTACACGACCATTTTTTCCCATCTTACATTATCTTTTCCAAACTTATTAGTTATCCATCTATATAAATTATCTATTCTCTGACCTATAAACTTTCTCAGTATAGGCGCGGCATCAACTATCTTCCCATCAGATACCCACACAACACAGGTAAATGATGGTGTTGAAATCCATATAGTATCCATAATATTCCTTTGGTGGCTCTGAATGGTAACGATCCATTTTCTCTGCCGTGTCGAAGCAGCGATTTACCTTT
>Ga0315295_10006252_pt1 | contig 10159 bp, 7 predicted proteins | sample YL17G14_0_MG_FD_204453 | JGI IMG/M metagenome (GOLD analysis project Ga0315295, IMG submission 204453) | Sediment microbial communities from Yellowstone Lake, YNP, Wyoming, USA - YL17G14_0 | ecosystem: Environmental > Aquatic > Freshwater > Lake > Sediment | place: USA: Wyoming | collected... | reverse complement strand
TCAATACTTAAAAGAAATGAAGAAATAGAGCTTGCGAAGAGCTTGGAAGAAGGAAAAGAGATTATTAAGGGGATAGTTACAGCGCTGCCTTTATACAAGAAAATCGAAGCGAGTTTAGATGGAAAAGACGAAGAGGACTTGAAAAATTCAGAGGAAGATAAAACAGATGAAGCTCTTAAAATGAGCTTGAAAGTACTCGACAATCTCATGATAAAAATAGAACTATCAGAGAGAAAGATTGCAAGATACGGGACTTTAAAAGATTTAAAAAAACTAATACATGAAAAAAAGAAACAGAATATCAATCCCATTCAACTAAATACCATTGCAAAAGAAGTTCAGAATGAGTATAAGCGAGTTGAATCAGAGGTGGGGATCAAGATTGACGAATTGAAAGCCAAGTGGGATAGGATAACCAAGGCAAGAACCCTTGTTAGCGAAGCAAAGAATGAATTAATAACTCGTAACCTGAGATTAGTAATTAATATAGCTAAAAATTATATCGGAAGGGGATTAACTTTGCTGGATCTCATTCAGGAAGGGAATATCGGTCTTATGAAGGCTGTGGATAAGTTTAAATATGAAATGGGCTTCAAGTTCAGCACCTATGCAACATGGTGGATAAGACAGGGAATAACAAGGGCGTTAATTGATCAGACAAAAACTATCAGAGTTCCTGTACATGCAGTTGAATTTTATAACAAGGCTACCAGAGCATCCAGAGAATTGACACAACAGCTCGGAAGAGAACCGAACAAAGAAGAAATAGCCGAAAGACTTGCAGTGTCAACGGGAAAAATCGAAGAGGTGTTCAAGGCAATACAAGACCCGATAGCTCTTCAAACTCCGGTAGGAGACGAGGATGCAAAACTTGAGGATTTTATTAGTGACAAAAATAGTCCCTCTCCATACTCTAATACAGAAAGAAATAATGTCACCGAACATATACTGAAGGTTCTTAATACTCTGACTCCCAGGGAAGCGGAGATTATAAGAATGAGATTTGGCATAGAATGTGAAAAAGACTACACCCTCGAAGAAATAGGGAGACATCTTTCTATTACCCGTGAAAGAGTAAGGCAAATAGAAGTAAAAGCACTGAGAAAACTTAAACATCCAAATAGACGCAGTGATTTGAAGATCTTAATCGGTTAATTTTTTATTATAAAATTTTAAAAAACAGAATCGTCCAAACAAAAAAACAGCCCTCATGATGAAGAAGATACAAGAAAAAAATCTTGTTCAAGAAGTGCATTGATTTCTTTAAAGCAGGTAATGAAGAAGGTCTAAAACTTGGCTTAGCCTTCTATTACTGTGACAGTACTGGCCTGTGGTCCCTTTTCGCCCTGTTCTTCTACAAAACGCACTTCCATTCCGACCTTCAGGTGTTTAAAATCATAGTTTATTACACTGTGCTCGTGAAAGTAGATCTCTGCACCGTCTGACGTGGTCAGAAAGCCATAACCCTTATCAGGAAACAGTGCACTTATGTGCGCATGAGGTGTTTCCTCGTGGTGTTTTACATCACCTCGCTGTCGTCTGGCAAAGTCCTCTAACTGGCGCCGAGCTGCATCAAAGGCGTCTCTTATCGCTACATTGATATCTTTGTGGGGCTCGCGTTTTATTACCAGTTCTGTACCAGGTACCGTCATGTCAATCCGCACATTGTACAGAGCTCCCTCATGGCGATGACGGTGGGGAACTTCGACCATGATCCTGCATCTCATGATTTGGTCATAATATTTATCTAAGTTCTCTGCCTTCTTGCGGATGTCTTCCCTGAAAGTTTCGGGAAGATCAAAATTGCGTGCAGTAATCTGCAGTGGAAGTCTCATATTATTTCCTCCGTTAAACAACTTCAATATTAATGATCACATATTAACAATCAATGAAGCTCAAGTCAATACGTAACTAAACAAATTGTAACTAAACAAATAAAATGATTCATTCGACAGCGGGGATCAATCAAATATCTTTGTTATCTCATCCCGGTCAAAAACAGGCAGTTCTAAAACCTCATTTTGCTTCTTTATCTTCAGGCCATATTCTTTTGACAGGATCTTTCCTATCTTAGTAGCAGGTATGCCGTTATTGTTCAACGCCTCCAAAACCTTTCCGGTGTCACGAGGATTGATTGTAATAAGCAATGAACCTGATGCGATAAGGCCGAGGGGGTCCAATCCGTAGTGCCTGCATAAGGTCTGACACTCCGGAAACACAGGAATACATTCTTCTTCAACAATCAGTCCCACGTCTGCAGCGGTTGCAACCTCAAAGAGACCGGTTGCGAGACCTCCCTCAGTTGGATCGTGCATGGAGTGAATGTCACCATATCGTACTGCAATTTCCGCATCTTTGAGAATACTGATTCCGGGGCTTTCTACAAAGCCCTTGCACTTCTGAACAAAACCTGAGCCAAAGACGGCTTCCAGAGCTTTTCCCTTTCGGCGCGCAATGACGGATGTGCCCTCAACAGCTATAGCTTTGGTGAGGAGTATATCATCTCCTGTCTTCGCGCCACTCGTAGTTATAAGGCCGTCTTTTTTAACCTCCCCAATCATTGCGCCCACTACAATGACCCTGTCAATGCCCGGGGTAATTTCGGTATGTCCCCCGCATAAGGAGACACCGATCTCCTTACAGGCAGATGAAAGCTGCTGAAATATTTCCTCTACGAGTTCATCTGTTGAGTGCTTCTCAGGCAGAAGAATTGACGTAAGGAGCCACAGGGGTTTTCCGCCCATAGTAGCTATGTCATTCGCATTGATTCTTACGGTATAAGTTCCTATATCTTCAGAAACAAATGTAATCGGATCTGTCTTTAGAAGGAGATACCTGTCACCCATATCAACAGCGGCTGCATCCTCTCCAATAGAGGGACCTACCTTAACCCTCTCGTCTAAAGATACATAGGCCTTAAGCATCTTGGCGAGTATGTCTGGCGGCAACTTTCCAACTGGAAACAACATAAGATGCACCACCTCCTTGCAGGCTGTTATATCAATTTTATTATCATTTATTATCATTTATTATCACACTTTTGTGAAAGTTGCAATTAGCCTTATAACAAATCTTCCGTTTTAGAAATTACAGGCGTTAAAGTATAAAAAATCCCGGACGAGGGTGTAAGGTCGAATTGGTTTTCCCAAGCAGCTCCCAACAGAATAGTTGACAAGGTAAAACGGAAGTTCAAAGCTACGACGTAGTAAAATCCAAAGAGGTTAATAAAGTGCTCTCATTGTGAAGCAGAGGTATCTATGCAAGCAAATGGACATTACCAATCCTCACATTCTTAAGCCCCTCTTCTCGTGCTACTTCAAGGCATCTCTCAGCAAACACCCTTTCGGTCAATGGCATGTCCGACATATAGAAATGGGGATAAAAGGCGAGCATACTGTATGGGATATCAGGATCTATCGAGGCGATAAACCGTGCAATGTTTTTTATCTCAGTCTCATCTACATATCCCGGCACAAGAAGGGTGTTTGCAATAAGCAGGGGAGGGACGGCTCTCAGACCGATTTTCTTCCCTGACCTTGAAAAATTCTCCAGAGTCCTTTTATTGGTATTTCCGGTCAGAGCCATATGAAGGTTATCGTCCCACGCCTTTAAATCAAATTTAATGCAGCCCCCGGAACTCAGGGCAAGCTTTGTCATTTCGTCGAGAAGTCCCGGATGCATAGATCCGTTTGTCTCCCAGCATATCCTCAGAATTCCGCCCTTTTTTTGCTCAAGCGCGAGTCTCGATGCCCTGAGGGCAAATGGGGTCTGAGGCGCGGGATCACCGCCAAAATAGCAAATGCAGGAGGTCTTTTCATCAACATCCGAAACAAGTTCATCAACAGAGGTTGTAAGGGGTCTGAGAGTCTCTTTTCTGAAATGCCAGTTCTGGCAATAGAGGCAATTAAATGAACAGGCATTAAAAAATACCGCGAGGTTTTTGTACCCGTATTCAGGCCCTGAACAGTAAGCGTATTGTGGATAGCCTGCCCCTGTTCCGCCCGCGCATACCCAGTCCCCGACACAGTTTGTCGGAAGGGGATCATGATACCAAGAGAGTTTTCCCTCTGAATGTGATACTCCTGTAAGTCTCCCCCCCTCATTTTTCCTTAACCCGCAGTATCCCATCCCGTTTTCAGGAATTCTGCATTCGTTCACGCAAATTTTGCAGGGGATATCGCAAGGGTCTTTAGGCGCTTTTTCAGGAAGTCCGAAGGCGGCCCGGCTCCTTACATGTGCCGGCATCGCGATCGACAGGGCATCCGCAGGTCTCTCCCTTATACATTTAAGACAGACGCCGATTTCCTTTGATATATCACTTGAAGCGATATTACATAATTTACATTCTGCCATCAAAACCTTCCCATATCAGCGTACCACATTTGGAATCCATTACCCCTGATATTATTCTATCCTATGCCGGATTATTCATAAAATGAATCCCGCTAACCCAAAAAATGCATTTGGATAAAAAGACGGCAGGCACATATGCATCAAAACCTCTTGAACGCAGAATTTGCGTCTTTATAGTATCTAAACGCTAAGAATGAAAACGTGCAGGAAATCTGAGATATTGAGTCGCTCACAAAGGTGCTGCACAAGCGCTTTTGCTGCACATATGCCTTCCGTCAATTGCATTTTTTGGGCTAACCGGGGATAGAGTATTCTTACTCATTTTCGTCCCCGACAGACATCGGGACCTTTGAGTGCTCTCTCTGAAATTGACAAGTATCAAATATTTTGATAACATTCAATCAAATCAGTGGACATAGGACTTCTGACTGACGTATTTTCATTAGATGATTCTAAAAATTCGTATCTTGTGCTTGTGATATAACAAGTTAAAGAAATGAGGAGGTTAAAATGGTTGAGGTATCCGGAAAAGGTGAGTTACTCAGAATAGAAGATTTTATTGCCCTGGCAAAGGAAGGGAAAGATGTAAAGGTAACAATTGAATTGCGGAAGCAGCCCGTCTCTCAGAAGGTACACCCCGGGGATACAGAGGAGTTGAAGGGCGAGCTGGACATGTACCTTCTTTTTGGTGATTACACTTTCAAGATCGGCAGCTGGAAAAAAGTGGTTTCAAAAATCTATATGTATGGCTCCACAGGGGAACCTCTCGATGATACCAAGATAAACAAGAGCATCGCTAATGAACGCTTAAGACTGGACTATCAGAGGTTGAAGGACGTCAATATTCATTTTGAGGAAAAGTATTTCTAAAGTCTCATATATCGCATAACTCGTGAAGGTTAAAGCGAAATAGATAGTCTTTAAAATAAGGAGGGGTTAAAAAATGGCATATTATATAGTTCTCAGCAAATTGACCGATGAAGGGAGAAAGACCCTCAAGCAGAAACCTTCGAGAATATTAGATGTTGACAAGGAATTGGAGGCTATGGGGGTAAAGGTCAAGGAGCAGTTTGCTGTATTAGGTCCTTATGATTTTGTGAATATCGTTGAGGCGCCAGATAACCTGACTATTATGAAGGCATCTACAGAGATTGGATCGAGAGGTTCTGTGCAGATCCTTACATTGCCTGCAATTCCCATTGAGGAACTTGTCAAGAAATTGAAGTAAAATTATTTTATAAATCTGTGTAGGGAAAGCTAAAACATCTCGCCCTTTAGCTCTCTTAAGGCTAAAACCCTCCTCAGGCGGGCAAGCACTTATTCGACTCCCGTTGGGACTACCAATTAAATCAAGCACTTACAGCGATATTGTACTTTTATCAGGTTCCGAGTGTAGCAAAAATGTAGCAGATTTATTCAGCTTCTCTACCGCATTCCTCAAATATTCGGATGAAAGATGAGCATACCGCTGAGTCATCCTTACGTCTTTATGCCCTAAGAGTTTTTGTACTGCATACAGGTCAATACCAACCCGAACACATCTTGATGCAAAGATATGGCTCAGATTATGGAAATGAAAATTATCAATCTTGGCAACTGTAAGAGTTCTTCTATGCTAAGTAACTTTTCCTGTCTTCTGATAGTAGGAATCAATATCAAAATAATTATTGATTTTTCCTATTCTATAGGCTATAAGATAAGGTATATAAAATAGGTTATTAAACTGTTCCGGAGACTATTTCTGAATGAAAGACCCTCAATCCTTTGAGAAGAAATTTTTAATCCTTCAAGAGATTTCAAGCGTTATTGCTGCAACAAAGGATATCAAAACCTTAGCCAATCTCCTACTGGACCGTGCTATAGATTATACGAATGCTGAAAAAGGCTCCCTCATGTTACTGAATGACATGAATGAACTCTCTATACTTGCAGCACGGGGCTTTGATGTTTCGTTTATTGAGACCTATAGGGTAAAGATCGGTGAAGGGATTGCAGGCGTAGTTGCCCAGAGTCATTCCAACGTTCTTGTTGAAGACATCGAGAAAGATAAGAGGTTTAAACGGGTAAAGAGGGACCGCTATAAAACAAAATCTTTCATCTCCTGCTCTATCATAAGCCGGGACAAACTGTTTGGTGTCATCAATATTAATGATAAAAAGGATGGAACACCTTTTACAGAGGACGAGCTTAACCTTTTAAATGCTATCGCGTATCAGGCAGCAATTGCCTTTGAAAATACTTTTCTTATCAATCAACTAAGGGCAAAGGCAGCTGAGCTTGAGGAGATAAACAGAAAACTGATTGACACCGATATGGATAAGACCGAATTTATTACCCGCATTTCCCATGAACTCCGTTCTCCACTGAATGTGATAAAAGGGGCTATATACTTTTTGCAACAATCAGCGGGATTAAGCCGGAATAAATTAACAGAGTTTTATGAAGTTATTGCAAAGGAAACATCTGGTCTTATTTCTATCGTTGAGGATTTGCTGGCTTTTCTGAGACTCGATAATGAAGAAATCATCATAAAAAAATCATTGATAAATCTTTCAGCCATTCTGGATGAAGTAGCGAAATCAAAGGCATTGAGCACTGTACTCGCAAAAAAGAACATAACATTGAAAATAGAGGTTCAGAAAGGTATCTCTGAGATCACCGGAGATAAGATTAAGGTCGTCCAGTTGTTTATAAATCTCATAGAGGGATTATCCTTTTATCTTCAAAATGGAGATCACATAAAGATTACTGTTCACGACAATGATGTTATGAGAGTGGATACTATTGTTCCCAGACCTTTGCCAAAAGAAGATTTAGGATTTATTTTCAAGTTGAAACACCTCTTTTATACAGAATCTTCTGATGAAAAAATAAGGTTATACCTTGCTAAAAGTGCTGCTGAAGCACATGGATGGTATTTTGAAGCAGATAATTCTGATAATACTTTTTTTGTTTCAGTCATTATTCCAAAAAGCACAAAAGATAAGTTAGAAACGAGTGTTAATATGACCATGGAAATTTTTGCTGAGGTCATCTCTGAACTGCTCGATCTGAATATCTGTTCTATAATGCTGAGAGACAAAATCACTGCTGATCTGACCATAAAAGGGGCAAAGGGGCTGAGTGATGAAATAGTAAGAAAGACGAGGGTCCAACTTGGCGACCAAATTGCAGGTTGGGTTGCATCTGAAGGCAAACCACTTTTCATAGAGGATATAGAGAAGGATTTGCACTTTCCGAGAATAAGCATCTCCCAATACAATACAAAATCCCTTCTCTCTGTGCCTATAAAGATAAGAGACGAAGTGATTGGTGTATTAAATCTTAACAATAAAAAAACAGCAGAACCCCTCACTAAAAGAGACCTTTATATAGCCATGGTCTTTAGTGAAAGAGTCTCTCATTTTCTTGAAAAATATTATTCAGGGCAGTACAAGGAGGTAGATACCAACAAGATACTTACTTCTTTTAACAATCTCCTGGATGCTATGAAAAAATACCGTAAAAAGTTAAACCTCCTTCCAGATTTAGTATTGAAAGTTATGGATAAACTCGGCGCTGAAGAAGAGGAAAAAAAGAATGCCATCTATGTCTCGATGATCTATGATCTTGGCCTCGTATTTATAGACGAGAGCATTTTAAAGAAAAAAGATCTATTGCCGTCAGAAATACAGTCTTTAAAGATACATCCCGATGCAACAGTCGGGTTGCTGAGTAATTTTGAGTATTCTGAGGATATCAAAAAGGCGATCCTTCATCACCATGAAAGGTACGACGGTAAAGGGTATCCGGGAAAATTAAAGGGATTTGAAATACCCCGTATTTCGAGAGTTCTCGCAGTAATAGATTCATATTTTGCAATGATTTCAGAGAAACCATACGGGGAATCATATACACCTAAGGAGGCGTTATCAGATATAAAATCAGGTTCAGGCTCGAAATATGACCCGGAAATCGTTCAAATCTTTGAAGAAGTATTACAGGAAATGAGAGATATACGCTGATCAAACATCAGCATCAAAAGAATCCCGCATCTATTTAGTGTCTGTCCATAAAGTCATGTTTTGTCCTTAACTTATTTCATTAAAATTGGTATTTTATAGTTTGCTCCAGTGCAGTCTTTAATAAAAAAGATTAACCCGAATAATGCAATTAACCACAGAGTACACGGAGAAACATTTTGATAATAAAAGAGAAACTTTCAGTTTTTATAATTTCCTCTGTGCACTATTTTATGCAGGATTGAGTCTTAATTGTTTTCAAAAATATAACATGAGGACACAGGGAATTGCTTGAAATTAAAAGTCTTTTTAAAGTTTAAAATACCTCTGTGAACTCTGTGGTTTTATCCAAATGCATTTTTTGGGTTAACTATTCATTGCAATTATTATATAATTTATAACATGGCAATACAGGAAGATATGCATCTCGAAATGATAGAACTTTTCTCTTCTTTAACAGATGATGAAATAAGCTTGATCAGGAAGAAATTAATCGTGAAGCGATTTAAAAAGAATGAAGTAATTCTTTTCGAAAAAGATACAAGTAAGTATATGTATATCATCATAAAAGGCAAGGTAAAGGTAATCCAGACGACAGAGGATGGGAAGGAGATTTTCCTTGCAATGCACCGGGCAGGGGAATTCTTCGGTGAAATGTCATTTATCGATGGCAAAACATCCCCTGCTACTGTAACAGCAGCAGAAGATTGTCTTATAAATATCATTTCCAAAGAGGAATTTTATTCGATTATTAACACCCATAAAAAAATACTCTTCAATTTATTGCAGATATTATGTTCCCGGCTTCGTGAATCATGGGAGAAGATCCAGTTGCTAAATCTCAAAAATGCCTCTGAAAGGCTTAAAATCCTATTTTTTATGCTCTCTAAAAAATATGGTGAGAATACCCCTAAAGGTATAACCTTAAATATTAAACTCACCCATCAGGAGATTGCAGAGATGACAGGGATGGCACGTGAAACAGTAACAAGGGTGATTGATAAATGGCATAAAGACGGAGAAATTAATATCATTAGGAATAAAATCATACAGTTAAATGTAAACTTTTTTCAGAAGGATTTAAATCTCATAGATGATAAAAAATTTAGTAAGAGTTACTAAAATTTATTCAGATTTACCGGACTTGTGCAATGTGGAATTGTTGGATATGTTGACAAAATATTGTAAATTTAATATATAATAAACTTCGGTTATATAATAAATTGAACTATAGTATGGATATCAATAATTTAATCCAAGAATGGTTTTAATACAATTTTTAAGAAAACGCTATTTATTATATCAAAACAGCCTTTCTTTTCATCTTTTACTCTCTATATTTATTATTCTTTTAAACGTCTCTCCATTATTTGCAGGTAGTGCTTTTCTTCAATGGGAAGCTCCCACGACAAACGGGGACGGGACACCCCTAACAGATCTCGCCGGATATAAAATCTATTATGGTACAGCATCTCGTAATTATACCAAGACCATCGATGTTGGGAATGTTACCACATATACGGTTACTAACCTGACCGATGGGGTTAGATATTATTTTGCTGCAACAACATATGATTCATCAATGAATGAAAGCATGTATTCAAATGAGGTCAGTAAGACCGTTTCATCTTCTGTGCAGCCCAACAGTTTGACGGTTAACAGGGCAGGCAGTGGAACCGGGACAGTGACGTCCTCCCTGGCAGGGATCAGCTGCGGAGCTGACTGTTCAGAGGCATACAGTCCTGGGACCGTGGTAAACCTGAGCGCTACAGCAGATGGAAGTTCGACCTTTGGCGGCTGGACAG
>Ga0315295_10006249_pt1 | contig 10160 bp, 6 predicted proteins | sample YL17G14_0_MG_FD_204453 | JGI IMG/M metagenome (GOLD analysis project Ga0315295, IMG submission 204453) | Sediment microbial communities from Yellowstone Lake, YNP, Wyoming, USA - YL17G14_0 | ecosystem: Environmental > Aquatic > Freshwater > Lake > Sediment | place: USA: Wyoming | collected... | reverse complement strand
AAACGACTCAAGAACTTGCTACCGGCCGGAAGGCGGGATAACATGAACCCCGGAGACCGTCACCTGCCTTCAACTATAAAAGGGACATCCTCGCGATGCACGGCGCTAGCGTTTGACACTGCTGGCGATTTCTGTGGCAAGATGCAGGACCCCGCCTTCGAGTGGGATCTTGCCCTGCTTCCCGAATCGTGTCTGGCGTATCTGAACAGACAGCCACAGGATTTCCTGGGCACAAGAACGCCAGTGCCAATTGGTCATGTACTCAACTCTGTCTTCGAACTGGTCGGCGCGGGTGATCTGGCTCTAGGGGATGTAAGGCGCGTGTATCATTTCGAGGGGAGCAGCTCGATGGACGCGCTGACCAAGCTCCTCAAGTGCTATAAGGGCAGCCGGCCAATCACCATCCCCTTACAGCGCTCGAAGCTTCTGCCCCTGCTACAGTTCTGGGAAGAAGGAAGTGCAATTCTGGCGAAGCCCCCCATGACCCGAATCTATGGCGTACTGTTCCCTGCCGCAGTGAAGGAGTCGTGGGGTGTTGTTTGGCAAACGTCCGAGGCTATAATGCTTGCGGGAAGCAAGGGGTTTCTTGAAAGAGAAGGCGGGAAAACGGTCGCCGAGACGATACTTAGCAAGGTATATGGTATTTGCCAGAAGTTCCTTGCCGATCCCCAATGGGTCTCGCGCCGTGCGCGAAGCGAAGGCCTTGTTAGGTTCTGCCACAAACTGCTCTTGGCTGGTGACGCGAGGAGAGAGATGTGAACACCAAGGAGCGGTTGGGAAAGATACAAGAGGATCTCGACCGCCGCTGTGAGAGGGCAGCTCGTCTGCTCAGAGAAGCAGTGGTGGGGCTTTCCCTTCCCTCGATCATCGGGGAAGGAAAAGAGTGGGCTATCGTGGGTGGAGTAGTTAGGGATTGCCTGTTGTCGGAGCACCTCTTTGCTGACATGCTCTGTCGGTCCTGGCCCGACGTTGACATAGCCGTGGTTGCCACAGACTCCGAGTGGTCTGGGGTGGCTTGTTCATCTCACTCGTGCTCGCTTCGAGTTACTAGGAACCGGTTTGGCGGCCTGAAGCTTCGTGGTGAACACGTTGGCGAGATTGATCTGTGGCCGGTCATGCCCAAGAAGACAGAGCTTTCGGGAACAGACCTCTGGCTGGACTATCTTGGCACCGTCGACTTTGGCTTGAACGCGGTTGCTTTCACATGGCCCCAATGCAAGGTATTGGTGCACCATCGGTGGAAGCGCGACCTCTCACTACGTGCCGTGGAGTCGCTTGCTGGCCAGCAGTCCTGCAGGCACTTGGAACCGTTGCGTGCTGTGGCCCTCGCTGTCAAAGCAGGCCAGTCGACCGGAGCGTTTTTCGCCCTGCATGACGACATCCGTGCGAATCTGCAGTGGCTATTGTCTCATGAGGATGATGGAACTGTTGCCAATACCTTCGAGTATCTGCGGGACAAGCTCACGAGCGGAAGATGGCCACACGCTGTCTTCAGCCGGTTCCTGCAGGAGAGTCTCACCCTTGATCCAGATGAGGCCACAAAGCGGGCATTTAGGGACGTCTTCTCTGTGAAGCTGCAGGGACGGAGTGCTGTCACACGACCGAAGAGGCACTCTGGGGGCAAGAGAGACGAGAGGGCGCGCGTGCTGCCAGGCTTGCTCTCGGAGACATGATGTCAGCCCAGTGCGCTATAGCCTTACGCCGGTTTCGGGGATAGCGGACACAACTCTGGTTTGCCTTAGACATCGCCCTGACAAGACCCGCCCAGATTGTCGCAACGCGAGTCGGCTAGCCCCGGCTCTCAAGTCCGCCTCTTCTCGTGGCCACCAGGCACTGCGCACAGGGACCTCCCTCCGGGTTGCAACAGAGCCAAGCGGCAAGGGAGTATCCGAGTTCTACCAATTGATTCAGATCTGAGTCTTGCATGTCCGGACGGCTGGGCCGTATAGATCGTGTGGTGGACAACTGAATACACGACGTGCACGGCGGGCGGACTGATCATCCGCCTTAGTCCAGCAGGACCACGGCGGACACGTCCGCCGGTCGGGCGGCGTCGACAGGAAAGCGAGCCGTGCGGGGCCGCACCCCCCGCGGCCTACGATGACGCCACACGGCGGCGGGGTGGCTGCACCCACTCCTCGCGGCGGTGGCGATGGTTCGTCTCGAGTCTGACGGTCCTCGGCAACTCCCTGCGGCTCCAGAGGTTTCAGGGCGAGCAGGAACTGCCTGTGAGATAACTCGCATGTTGCTTGTGGCAAGTGGCGGAGGGGCTGTAGAATCAGTCTGGGCGGACTTCTCCGAAGGGACGGGGGGCCGTGGGAAAATTCACTCGCCGTGAATTCCTCGAGTGGGCGGCCGGCGGCGGCACCGCCATGGCCGTCGGCCTCGGCGTCAAACGCCCCGACGACCTCATTCCTTACGTGGCGCCGCCGGAAAAAATCATCCCAGGCACAGTCACGTTCTTCGCCACCACCTGCCGCGAGTGCCCCGCAGGCTGCGGCATGCACCTCTGGCACCGCGACGGCCGAGTCACCAAGGCCGAGGGCAACCCCGGCCATCCCGTCAACCGGGGGGCCCTGTGCGCCCGCGGCCAGTCGGCACTCCAGGGCCTGTACGACCCCGACCGCCTGCGCCGGCCGCTCTTCAGGCCCAAGGGCGGCGAGCCGCAGACGGTCGAGTGGGCCAGGGCGATTGACGAAATCGGCAGTCGCATCAAGGCCGCGCGCGGCAGCGTGCACGTCCTGTCCGACCTTCAGACGGGGGCCCTCTCGGAGGTGATGGAGGGCTTCGCCGCCGCCGTGGGCCAGGGGCCGCCGCTTCTCTATGAGCCCTTCAGTTACGAGCCGCTGCGGGCGGCGCACCAGGCGGTCTTCGGCCTCGACGCCATACCCGACTACCGGCTGGACCGGTGCGAGTTTGTAATCAGTTTCGGCGCCGACTTCCTGGAGACGTGGGTCTCGAACGTGGAGTTGGCGCGGCGATTTGCCGAGATGCACGCCTGCCGCGACGGCCGCGTGGGCCGCTTCGTCTACGTGGGGCCGCGGCTCTCGATGACGGCGGCCAACGCCGACGAGTTCCTCCAGGTGCCGCCCGGCGCCGAGACGCACGTCGCCCTGGCGATGCTCAAGGCGGTCGTCGAATTGCTGGGCGAAAAGGCCGACGAGAAGTTGCGGGCGCGTGCGAAGGCGATTCCGGCGGGCATCGCCGAGCGGGCGGGCGTTGCGGCCGAGCGCATCGCGGCGCTGGCGAAGGCGTTCCTGGAGGCCAAGGGCAGTGCCGCCCTGGCGTGCCCGGTGGCGGGCTTCGGCTCTGCGGCAGCCGGCGCGGCCGAGGCCGCCGCGCTCCTGAACTTCGCCGCCGGGCGCGTCGGCCAGACGGTCGACTTCTCACGGCCGCACGCGCTCGGCCGCACGGCCTCCGGCAAGGCGATGGGCGAATTCCTGAAAGCCCTGCCGAGCGGCGGCGTGCTCATCGTCCACAACGCCAACCCGGCATACAGCCGCCCGTGGGCCGCTGAGTCCATCAGACGCGCGGGCACGGTCATCTACCTCGGCACGATGATCGACGAGACCGCGGAACTGGCCGACTGGGTTCTGCCGACCGACTCGCCGCTGGAATCGTGGGGCGACTACGAGCCGCAGGCCGGCTTCCACTGCCTGATGCAGCCGACGATGAGCCGGGTCTACGACACGCGGTCGCCCGGCGACATCCTGCTCGCCCTCGCACGCGAAGCCGACAGGCCCCTCGCGCGGGCAGGCGCCGAGAAGCCGGCGGCCGACTTCCACGGATGGCTCCGCCAGCGGTGGGCCGAACTCGGCAAGCGCCTCGCGCCGTCGAAGCCCGTCTCCGACTTCTGGCAGGAATCGCTGCGGGCCGGCGGCGTGTGGGAAGAGCCTCCGCCGGTCACGGTCCAGATATCGGCCGCCGCCGCAGGCACCGTCGCCGCGCATGAACAGCCTGCCACGGAGAGAACCGGGGCTAACGCCGCCGACCTCTGGGTCTGGGCGCCGGTCACCTTGTTCGACGGGCGAGTCGCCAACCGCGGCTGGCTCCAGGAGACCCCCGAGCCGGTCAGTTACGTCGTGTGGGGCACGTGGGTCGACGTGCATCCGAAGCAGGCGGCCGCGCTGGGCCTTTCGCCCGGCGACGTCGTCAGGCTCACGGCCGCGGCCGGGAGCGTCGAGGCGCCCGTGCGGGTGACCGGCGACGTTGCCGAGAACACCGTGGCGATTCCGCTCGGGCAGGGCCACACGGCCCTCGGCCGCAACGCAAAGAACTGCGGCGCCAATGCGTTCCGGCTGCTGGCCACTCCGCCTGGCGCACAGACTTGGGCAGGCGACGGCGGCGGGCACGTCTTCGGCCGCGTGACCATCCAGAGAACCGGCAAGCACTCCGACCCCATCCTGCTCTCGTCCGGCGAGCAGACGCAACACGGCCGTAAGATCCTCCAGTGGGCGCCGCTCTCGAAAGTCCGCACGATGAAACCGGGCGAGGGCGACAAACTCATCCTGCCGCTGCCCGAGGGGTACGGCGCCCAGGATGACCTCTACCGCCCCCACACTTACAAGGAGCACCGGTGGGCGATGGTGGTGGACCTCCAGCGTTGCATCGGCTGCGGGGCGTGCGCGGTGGCGTGCTACGCCGAGAACAACATCTACGTGGTTGGGGCGGAGCAGGTCCGCCGCGGCCGCGAGATGCCATGGCTGCACGTCGTGCCGTACCGCCAGGAAGGGAACCTGCGGCGCCTGGGGTTCCTGCCCCTGCTTTGCCAGCACTGCGACGCCGCGCCGTGCGAACCGGTCTGCCCCGTGTTCGCGTCGGTCCACACCGATGAGGGCCTCAACGCCCAGGTCTACAACCGCTGCATCGGCACGCGGTACTGCTCGAACAACTGCCCGTACAAGGTGCGGCGGTTCAACTGGCTGAACTGGGAGTTCGACGAGCCGCTCAACTACCAGTTGAACCCGGAGGTCACCGTTCGCGTGCGCGGCGTGATGGAGAAGTGCACGTTCTGCATCCAGCGGATCCGCCGGGCCGGCAGCCAGGCCAAGCGCGAGGGCCGCAAGATCCGCGACGGCGAGGTCGTGCCGGCGTGCGCGCAGACCTGCCCGGCGGGCGTCTTCACGTTCGGCGACCTACTGAACCCCGAATCGAAGGTGGCGAGGCTGACCCGCCTCGACCCGCGCCGGTATCACCTGCTCGAAACGCTGAACACTAAGCCGGCGGTCACGTACCTGAGGCGGGTCGAGGTTGATGAGACGTAGGCGGCCAGCACCTGGAGTAGCAGCGTGTCGGACCTGACCTTCAACGAGATCAACGACGACGTCCTGGGGCCGCTGAGGACGCCGCGGCGGGCCTACTTCATCGTCATCGCCATCCTGGTTGCCGGCATCTCGTGGGCGCTCGTGGCCTGGATATACCAGGTGCGGACGGGCATGGGCGTGACGGGCCTCAGCATACCCGTCGGCTGGGCCGTGTACATCACGAACTTCGTTTTCTGGGTCGGCATCGCGCACTCCGGGACGCTTATCTCGGCCATCCTGCACCTGGTGCGGTCGAAGTGGCGGACGGCCGTGTCGCGCTCGGCCGAGGCGATGACCGTCTTTGCCGTCATGACGGCGGGCCTGTTCCCGATGGTCCACCTGGGCCGCGTCTGGGTCTTCTACTACATCATTCCGTACCCGTCGGAGCGGCAACTCTGGCCCGACTTCATCAGCCCGCTGATCTGGGACGTCTGCGCCGTGGGCACGTACTTCACCGTCAGCACCATCTTCTGGTACGTAGGCCTCATTCCCGACCTCGCGGCCGCGCGCGACCGGTACGAATCGCAGCACGGCCGCGGCCACCCGCGGTCGCGGGCCTACCGGTGGCTCTCGCTCGGTTGGGCCGGCGCGGGAAGCCAGTGGCGCCACTACGGCCGGGCGTACCTGTTCTTTGCGGCACTGGCCACGCCGCTGGTCGTGTCGGTCCACTCCGTGGTGTCGTGGGACTTCGCCGTGGCGAACCTGCCGGGGTGGCACACCACGATCTTCGCGCCGTACTTCGTGGCCGGGGCCATCCACTCGGGCCTCGCGATGGTGCTGACGCTGGTGATTCCGATGCGGCGGCTCCTGAAACTCGAGCGCGTCATCACCGTCGATCACTTCGAGGCGGTCGCACAGACGATGATCGTGACCACGCTGATCGTCGCCTATGCATACGTCATCGAGCCGTTCATCTCGTGGTACTCGGGCGACCTGTACGAGCAGCAGTTCGCCTTGTGGCGGGCGACCGGCTGGATCGCCCCGCTCTTCTGGGCGCTGCCGATCCTCAACGTGCTGGCGCCGCTGGCATTCCTCTTAAAGAAGGTGCGGCGGAACCTGACGGCGCTCCTGGCGATCTCGATCGCCGTCAACGTGGGCATGTGGCTGGAGCGCCTGGTGATAGTCGCCGGCTCGACCTCGCACGACTTCCTGCCGCACAACTGGTTCACCTACGTTCCAAGGTGGCCCGAGGTCAGCATCTCGATCGGCGCGCTGGCGTTCTTCCTCTTCTGGTTCTTCGGCTTCACGAAACTCGTGCCCACGGTGGCCCTGAGCGACGTGAAGGCCCTCGCCATGCGCCAGCGCGAGCACGAGGCCGTGCTCCCGCCGGGGACGACGCCGGCGCCCCGCGTGCGGAAGGCCCAGACGGGCGTCCTGGCGGTCTTCCGCGACGGCGACGGCCTCCTGGCGGCCCTGCGGAAGGTGCGGGAGTCGACATTCCGCGAGGTCGAGACCTACTCGCCCGTCCGCCTGAAGGAGCCCGAGGCGATCCTGGGCCGCGGGCCGAGCCCCGTGCGCCTGTGGACGCTCTTCGGGGCCATCTGCGGGTGCGTCGGCGGCTTCGCGCTGGCCATCGGGTCGGCCCTCGTCAACAGCCTCATCGCCGGCGGCAAGCACCCGGTCTCGATTATCCCGTACTGCATCGTCGGGTTCGAGGGGGCCATCCTCATCGGCACGCTCGCCAACCTGACCGGCGTGCTGTGGCATTGCCGGCTGGGGCCGCCGTCACTGCCGGCGGGGTACGATAAGCGATTCACCCGCGACCGCTTCGGCCTGCTGGTGGCCTGCGGGCCGGAGGAGTTCGAGAAGGCGCGGGCGCTCCTTGAGTCGAGCGCGCCGGATGAGGTGCGCATGGTTCGGTAAACGGCGGGGCGCCCGATGCCGGGCGCGCGAATTGGAGGCATGCAGATGGACCTTGGCAAAGTGCACGTCGTGCTCGTCCATTTTCCTATCGCCTTTGCGATCGGAGCCGTGGCGGCAGACCTCTTGTGGCTGGCCACGCGGCGGACGATCTTTCGCAGCGCGGGCCTCTTCTGCCTGGTCGCGGCGCTCGCGGCCTCGGCCCCGGTTGCGGCGACCGGATGGATGCGGGCCGAGTCGATCAAGGTTCCGCCCGACCTGGCCGACACCATCGAGGACCACGAGCACGCGGCCCTGGCGTCGGTCGGCATCCTGGCTGCGGCGACGGCCGTGCGGGTGCTCCGGATCAGGAAACCGGCGAAGTGGCAGCCCGCGGTCTACGCGGTGCTGATGGCGGCCCTGGCGGCGGGCATCTCCTTCACGGGGCACCTGGGCGGCCAGATCGCCTTCGGAAAGGACTACCTGTCGGGCCTGTTCTGAGACTGAAGAGAGTCTGCGGAGAGCGGCGTGTCTTCAGGCGATGCCAAGTCGAGCGGCGCGGGGCGGACCGGCTGGATGGCCGTCTGCGCGGCCGTCGTCGTGCTGGGCGTGGCCGGGTGGCTGGCGTATGCGATGGCCCTCGACCCGCCGCGCGCCTGGCGGGCGCTGCTCATCAACTTCATCTACTTTACGCCGCTGGCCGCAGGGATGGTGGTCTGGCCGGCGGTGCTCGCGGCGGCACGGAGCGAGTGGACCGGCCCCGTCGAGCGCCACGCGATGGCGGGCCTGGCGTTCGCGCCGGTCTCCATCATTGCTCTTCTTGCCCTCGTCATCGGCCGCGAGCACTGGGCCGCGTGGCTCCACGAGACACACCTGCACAACGCGGCCTGGCTGAACGCGCCGCTGCTCTTCGCCCGCGACGCCGCGGCCATCGTGGTACTATGGGCCCTTGCGGCCATCTTCGTGGTGCGGCGGCGGAGGTGGCGAAGCAAGGTCTTCGCCGGGTGGCTGGTGTTCGCGTACGCGATCGTGCTTACGCTAGTGGCGTTCGACATGGTGATGGCGCTGGACCCGCACTGGTTCAGCGCGCTCTTCGGCGGGTACTTCTTCGTCTCGGGTATGTACGCCGCCGTGGCGGCGTGGACGCTGGTCGCGCTTCTCCGGTCGCCGCAGGCCGACGCCGACCGGCGGCACGACCTCGGCAAACTCATCGTCACGTTCAGCCTGCTGACGACCTACATGATGTTCTCGCAGTTGATCGTCTTCTGGTACGAGAACCTGCCGGAGGAGGTCCGCTTCGTGGTTCCGCGGATGACCCACTGGGCCCCGCCGTGGCCGGCCGTGAGCGCGGGCCTGCTGGTGGTGGTCTACCTGGGGCCGCTCGTCTTTCTGCTGCCGGTCCGCGCGAAGCGCTCACCTGCCTGCCTAGGCATCGCGGCAGCGGCGGTCCTCGTGGGCCTCTGGTTCGAGCGCTGGTGGTTGGTGACCCCGACGCTCGGCGGCCCGCTGACGGTGGGCGTGGTTGAACTCGCGATCACGGCGGCGTGTGCGGCAGCCCTGGCGCTGGGCATCGGGTGGCTCTGGCCGCACCTGCCGCCGCCGGTTTCAGAGGAGGCCGAGCAAGCGTGACCCCCCTGCCCGACCAATCCGCGACTCCAGCGCCGGGCGCGGCCCTGCCGGCGACACTGGCCGTGCTGACGGCCCTCCTGACCATCGGCATGGCGTGGGGATACTACGAGTACTACCCGGACCTGATAGGGCCGGAGCAGCCCATCCCGTTCAGCCACAGGTTCCACGTCGCAGAGAAGCGCCTGAGTTGCATCTTCTGCCACCCGGGCGTGCTCGGCACGGAGCGGGCGGGCGTCCCACCGCTCGAGACGTGCATGCTGTGCCACAAGCGGATCATCGTGGGGCATCCGAACATCGAGAACCTGCGGCGGCATTACGACGAGGGCAGGCCCGTGCCGTGGGTCCGCGTGAACCACGTGCCGGAGTTCGTGTTCTTCAACCACGAGGTCCACATCCGCAAGGGGTTCGACTGCGGCAAGTGCCACGGCGACGTGGCGATGATGGACCGCGTGACGCCGGCCCCGGAACTCACGATGGGGTTCTGCGTGCAGTGCCATCGCGACGAGGATTTTTCGCACGATTGTTATATCTGTCACCGGTAGCATGGAAGGATGGCGCGGCCGCAAGGCCGCAGCCGGGTGACATGGCCACCCGCGAGTCGATGCGGGCGGGCGAATCAAGGCTATGCGGCAACTCATCACTAAACCCAACAGCGCGGCCCTGGCCTTCCTCGTGGCCGGATCGTTCTGGTTCCTCTTCGGGACCACCTACGGCCTGTTCTCGGCGATCCACCTGATGGCCCCCGAGTTCTTCAGCAACATAGGGGCGCTCGTCTTCGGCCGCACGCGGCCGATACACGTCAACACCGTCGTCTTCGGGTTCGTCTCGCTGACGCTGATCGGGTGCGCCCTGTACTACGTGCCGGCGCTTCTGCGGACGCGCCTGTGGTCGGAGCCGCTGGGCTGGGTCTCGTGGGTCCTCTGGAACGCCGCCGTCATCAGCGGGCCGGGCACGTTCTCGCTGGGCGTCTCGCAGGGCCGCGAGTACTGCGAGTACATCTGGGTCTTCGACGTCTGCCTGGTGCTCTCGATCCTGGCGATGATCGCCAACGTCGTGATGACCATTGCCTCGCGCCGCGAGAACATGCTCTACGTCTCGGTCTGGTACTTCGCCGGGGCGATGCTCTGGACCGCGGCGGTCTATCCCATCGGCAACGTCATGTGGCGCCCCGACACGGGGGCGCTGCCGGGCCTCATCGACTCGATCGTCCTGTGGTTCTACGGGCACAACCTGGTGGGCCTGTTGCTTACGCCGATGTCGGTTGGCGTGGCGTACTTCGTCATCCCGCGGGTGGTCCGGCGGCCGCTTTACTCGCACACGCTCTCGCTCGTGGGTTTCTGGACGCTCATCGCGATCTACTCGCACATCGGCGGCCACCACATCCTCCAG
>Ga0315295_10006247_pt1 | contig 10163 bp, 8 predicted proteins | sample YL17G14_0_MG_FD_204453 | JGI IMG/M metagenome (GOLD analysis project Ga0315295, IMG submission 204453) | Sediment microbial communities from Yellowstone Lake, YNP, Wyoming, USA - YL17G14_0 | ecosystem: Environmental > Aquatic > Freshwater > Lake > Sediment | place: USA: Wyoming | collected... | reverse complement strand
ACAGGCTCCAAGACCATTTGAGCAGCATATATGACAGCAGAGATCATTTTGTCATATATGTGAAGGCTGAATCCATAACCGGCCGATTTTTAACCGCAAAAAAGTACGTAATATGAGGCGTACACGCGTTGATTATCCGCTATAAAAGATTGAAACAGTCCTGTATTTGATGGCCCGTCGGGTAAAGGTCTTAATTCTGTGTGCATCATATAGGCATCACCTGCATGGAGCATCCATTCATCATCTGTGTGAATTGCAATACCACCATGACCAGCACTGTGCCCCGCAAGTGGAACAAAGGCAAAATCATTTCCCAATTCTTTTATGGGATGTACTTTTTTCAAGCCATACCAAGTATCTCCAACCATGTGATCATGACCTTCCCAGTGTTCATGATTTTTAATGCGTATACGGTTATAGCGCAGACGGTCTTTAATAGACTTACCAGATAGGGCAGATTGTAATTCCTCACTATAAACATGGGCTTTCGCCCATGGAAAATCGACTAAACCACTTGCATGGTCAATATCCAAATGAGTCAGAAGTATATGATGAACTTCTTCAGGCGAGAATCCAAGCGCCTTGATACTTGCCAAGACCGTTTCTTCACTTTTCCATGGTGGTCTGAATGCAAAATGGAAAATAGGTGGTACACGCTTAGGGTTATTGGCATCTTGTATACTGAAACCTGTATCAATTAGTACTAATCCTGCACTCGCGGTTTCAACCAGCAGACAATGTGTAACACAAGAAAGACCGCCATCGAATATTTTTCCATGTCCATCAAATAATCGAGCAAATCTTAAGTTGAAAGTCGTGCAATTGAGATGATGAACTTTTATCATATGACGCCTCCCTATCTCCCTGATCGTATTGTCAAAAGTTATATTCCCTCTCCCCTTTGGGGAGAGGGTCAGGGTGAGGGGTGCTGAATACCTGATTATCCCAGAATCGCACCACCTTATACCCTTCAGCCCGGAGCCATTCATCACGAATCCCATCGCCTGGATGGAGTGCGTGCTGCCCTCCGTCCAACTCTATGACCACCCTCTTTTCGAGGTTCACAAAATCCACACCATAACTGCCAACGGGTTGTTGGCGAAGAAACTTGAAACCTTCTATCTGTCTGTCCCTCAGATACCTCCACAAATGTCCCTCTCTATCCGTAGAGTGTCTCCTGAGTCTTCTTGCTACGCCCGTCAGGCCTTTCACCCCCACCCTTTTCCCTCCCCCCAGAGGGAGGGTTTTCCTTGTCTTTTCGTATGTTCCAGATCGGTTTTTCATAGAACTTTTGACAATATCATTAAGCCGGTGTCGGCTCAACCGTCTGCGTTAGTGAGATGCGTGAGATGATCCCGTTTGTCGAGCACCCTCTGACAGAAGGGGCTGTCGCACACACTGTCAAAAGCGCACCATCCTTACCTATCCGCAATTATATACCCAAACGACCACCCTGTAATTCCTTTTTAGGCATTTGATATAGGGTAGGGTTCTGGTGACCTGAACTCAGGATGCAGATTTTTCCTCAGTTCAGATAACGAAGGGTTTACTCGAAGGTGAGGTTCGAGTTGCTTCGGAGATCGCACCCGGGAAAGAGGCACACCAATTCTCCCAATTTTCACACATAAGGGTTAACCGTATCACTCCAGACCCTCGTCCAGACAGGCAGAGCAACCGGTGGAATCCGACCATCGCGAACCATGTCTGGGACCGTCAGGGGACAGGACTGAACGTCTACCTCAAGCTGATGCAAGAGGCCGAAGAGAAAAGAGAGCCTTTTCGCCGTCAGTTGACCGAGATTAACAAGCAATTCCACAAGTTCTTCTCTTCTTGGCAGCAGAGAAAGGCATTGTAAATGAGAAGGTTCTGAAGGTACTGCAGTGATCAATTAGGAGTAGCACAGAACAATCCGCTGCTTGTGCCAAGATGAACCCGAAGCGAGGGGAATGAGGAAGAGGCGCAGAAAACTCGTTGATGTTACCCAGTCGGTGAGACCGACGAAAGGCGGTCTAAGATCGGGGCATGCACTCAGCAGCGAGCAGAAAGGAATCTAATGGAAGAGACAACACTCATCAGGAAGGGCGAACAAATGCCCTGCAAGCCGATGAACAAGTGCCATGGTGGTGAAGGAGCCCCCGATTGGATCGAGTTTTAGTGGGATGATCTGAAAGCAAGGAAGCTGAAATTCATCCATGATGACATCCTGCCTCCTGGCGTGGCCATCGGTGTCCGTCGGCACGAGAAGAGGAATACTACATTATTTCAGGCAAAGATCTTATGATGCTGGATGATAATACCTACAACTCAACATGTATTGGAAGTTGAAAATATTGATATTTTGATAATTACCGTCAGAAGTTACATTTACTACTTCTGCGATGATACTGTCGTTGTTGAATTTCTCTATTTCTTTGACAAACTGTCCAATGACATGCTATCCTATCAATGAAATTTTAGAAGTTTTTGCATTCACAAGAGGCCACGAAGACTTTTAATTTTGTGGCTTTTTTTTATGGAGATCTTCTGAGATTTTAGATTACAGATAAGGAGGTAAAAGGAATGCCACAAGGAACAGTGAAGTGGTTCAGTGACAGCAAAGGCTTTGGCTTCATTACTAGTGAAGATAGCAATGACGTCTTTGTCCACCATACGTCCATCCAAGGCACTGGATTTAAGACTCTTTCCGAGGGTGACAATGTCAGCTTTGATACTGAACAGGGCCCGAAGGGTCCCAAGGCGATCAATGTTGTCAAACGCTAATTAGCTGGGTAAGGCTCCCTCCGGTGGAGGGGGCCTTCTCATTTGGGAGGTACATGAACAACTGTAAGAATGCAGTGAGAATAGAAAGGATGCGGCAGAGACGTGAGGCAGGCTCTGTGGCTGATCGCTTCCCTGAGGTTGCGGGAATCGTCATCAGTATGACCTACAACCAGAAGGGAATAAGGTCGATACTCCGGACCTTTAATTTCTTTCCCAGCAGTTATGCTTTTTTCAGGGCAAACTGCTTGAGCAAGAACTGTGTTGATGGTGGGTTTGACCTCAGCCAGGTCATAACGACAATGGCAAGAAGCCACAGGGAGATGGCAAAAGGAGTGCTCGGTTGTGAAGGCAATGATCCTTCAGATACACACTCAGACATTGTCTACGAAGTTGCCATACAATACACACAGGCAGATACCGAGAGCCATGGCATTTCTGACGTTGAGGGGTTGCCAGAAGAAACAACGGGCTTGAACCATTCTGAGTTGGGGAACATAAGGAATCAATAGTCGCTCTGTTCTGCGTGAAAGTTGCGTGCATCTACTCTTTTGCCTATCTTCACCGCCACATCCGTATGAAACAATGGGACATACAAACCGGCAAAAGAGCCCGCGGCTTTATTTCACTGCGCCTTTCAATCCCTGAGTGGCAGTAAACTTCGGCACCTTTGTTGCCGGCATCTCTATCGCCCCGCCCGTTCGCGGATTGCGCCCCTTTCTTGCCTTTCTATTGAAGACCGAAAAGATTCCGAACCCGACGAGCGTAACCTTCTGGCCTTTCTTCAATGACCCTTTAATGGCACTTATTATCACATCGAGTGCCTGTGTGGCATCCGATTAGGACAGGTTTGCCCCCGCCGTAATTTTCTCAATCAACTCAGCCTTGGTCAGCGTTCTTCCCCCTGCTTTAGTTGGTTGAAATTGTGGACTTCAGAAAATCAAAGGCGCTACGCATAGTAACTTTATTGACTTACAGGAGGAAAAGCGCTACGCTAAGGTAGAAAGTAAATCCATATCAAGCTGGACCATTTGGGGGGATGAACACGAGGTCTTCAATCTCCTCTTCCAGCTCCTCGGCCTATAACCTATAACGATCACTCCCTGAGCATGCTCAGGGGAAGGAGGTATACGATGTCCATAGTCAAATGGTTTTCCATGAAAGAACTTGAAGAGATGAGGAGGAACATGGAGAGGCTCTTTGAGGGTTTCTATGAGCCCTCCCTTGGATGCAGGCGGTGGTGGCCGAAGCCCTCTGAGGCAGGTATGGTGGTTCCGAAAATCGACATCTACGACAGGAAGGACGAGGTCGTCGTGAAAGCCGAACTTCCAAGTGTTGAGAAGAACGATATCGATCTCACCATAACGAAGGATTCGATCACCATAACGGGCGAGATCAAAAGGGAAGAAGAGGTGAAGGAGGTAAACTATTATGCCTCTGAGAGGAGCTATGGTAGCTTCAAGAGGATGATCGCCCTTCCTGTCGAGGTTGAAAGCGAAAAGGCAAAGGCGGCCTTCAAGAACGGCATCCTCGAGATCGTCCTCCCCAAAAAGGAAGAAGCGAAAGCGAAAGAGATTAAGATAGAAGTGTCGTAATAAGCAAGAAGGTGGTCGGGCATAAGAGACATAGGCCATCGGCAGCATACTGCCCCGGAGAATTTGAAATGGTAATTTCGTATAGACAATAGATGGGGCGGCGCAAAAAATAAACAATAATTATGGATGCGCCGCCCTTAGTCTTTCTATATGTGAACGCACAATCATTTTTGTTTAACCGACTAATAAAATCAAGGAGAAAGTAAATGGCAATTACAGTTGTATGCAGGATCAAAGCAAAAGCAGGCATGGAGGAAGAAGTAAAACAGGAACTCATGGCCCTTATAAATCCGACCCGTTCCGAAGAGGGCTGTATAAATTACGATTTACACCAGTCTACGGATAACAAATCCCTTTTCTTATTTTACGAAAACTGGACGAGCAAGGATGCTTTAGATGAACACATGAACAAGCCACACCTCGATGCCTTTAAGAAAAAAGATAGCGAACTTCTAGCAGAACCGCTTGATGTCACGTTATGGGAAAAAATTGTTACGGACGATCAGACGGTAAAAAAAGAACTGGAGATAAAAGCAGATGAAGAATCATATGCCCCCTCTGAAGAAATAATGGAAAAATCAGAAATAGGCGTTACAAAACCAGTCGAAGAAGAGAAGAAGGAAAGTTACAGATTTGAAGAGAGTTTCTCAAGCAACGGACCTGATAATGAAGGTTGGAATTTAAACGAATGGGATTTACACGATACTAATCACACAGGCGAAAATAGCAAATCTCTTTATGGTGAAGCGAGCTCCAATTTCGGTACAGTGACTAAAACAGCTTCTGTCACTGTTACATTGGGTTATTCAGCTATTCTTCAATATTATAGAAAGTTAGAATTGTACGGAGCAAACATCATGAGTGATGCTGCGTTTAAAGTGATTATTGATGACGGTTCCGAACATATTGTAGATGAAAAGTCTCAAAAATTAGGAAATTATACTGAAAGTAGTTGGGTAGAAAGAAGCGGTATAGATTTATCTTTCTACGGAGGAAAAACTGTTCAACTGAAGTTTGTGGTAACTGTTACCGATCCGGCTTCTATAGTAAGCTATGCCAAAGTATGGATTGATGATATTACTATTTCTGATGAGAAGCAAGTAAGTAACAACAAATAGCAATAAAAGAGCTTGCCGATGTCGCACTGACGGGTACCGATTGACCTCCTGGTTCGAGTTGGTACTGGTTTGGCCAGTATGTGGCCCTGGCCTTCTCTTAGGCTAACTCACGGGATACCCGGAGGTCAGCCTCTCTCACTGGGAAGTCATTATGTCTAGGCCAAATCTCTAGGCCGACGAATTAATTGCTAATTACATTCCATATCATGTAATAGTTCTGGTCTTCCCGATGCCAGTCGCATAGGAGGTGATACATTATGGCAGAGGAGAAAAAGAAGAGGATGGCGATAATTGCGAGTAAGGGTACGCTGGACATGGCCTATATCCCTCTTGTGCTCGCATCGACTGCCGTGTCCATGGATGTGGAGGTGAGGATCTTTTTTATCCTCTACGGGGTGGATATCGTCAATAAGAAAAAGAACCGCAACCTGATGGTTGCCCCCATCGCAAACCCGGCAATGCCATGCCCGATCCCTTTCCCGAACATCCTAGGTGTGTTGCCGGGAATGACCGCCATGGCGACGATGATGATGAAAAACATGCTGAAAAAAATCAACTGGCCCTCGATCCCTGATCTCGTGAACATCTGTATTGAGTCCGGGGTGAGGATGATCGCCTTTACCCCTACTCTCGATATGACGGGGGTGAAAGAAAGCGACCTCGTCGAGGGGGTTGAGATAGCGGGTGCTGCCGCATTTATCGACTTTGCCCTCGATGCGAACATAAGTCTGTTCATCTGATCAAGGAAAGTTGAGTGAGTATGGCCAACAAACCTATGTTCACTTCTTTCAAGAATGTACACGATGGCGGCACTTCCAGAAACATGGTATAATCCCCTGTGAGTATTATTACCGCCTATGTGATTACCTTCATCGCGAGCTTCTGCATCCTTGTAATTGAGATCGTCGCAGGCCGCATCCTGGCACCCTTTGTAGGGGTCTCCCTCTATACCTGGACAAGCATCATAGGAGTCGTCCTCGCGGGAATCAGCATTGGCGCCTATTTTGGAGGGAAGCTGGCGGACCGGTTTCCCCGCAGGAAGACCTTGGGGTGGCTCCTGCTCATTTCCGGAATCGCCACCCTCCTGATCCCTCCTGTAACGAACCTCGTTGCCGGGCATCCTTTTCCTACGTCCCTCATGGTAAGAATCCTCATCGTGACAGCAATCACCTTTTTCATCCCGAGCACCATCCTCGGCATGATATCACCTGTGGTGGTCAAACTCGCTCTCAATAATTTCGAGACCGCAGGTAATGTGGTCGGCAAGATCTATGCCTTTTCAACCCTTGGCTCGATCATCGGCACCTTTGCTGCAGGATTCTTCCTCATCTCCTGGATCGGAACGAGACATATCCTCCTCGTCATGGGGGGCATCCTCATAGTCACCGCACTGGTCTGGGGATCGATCATGAAGTCGACGAAGCCTGTAGTATGGTTTATCCTTTTCCCCTCGGTCCTCCTCCTGAGTACCTATGACCGCGCCTTCAGACCACCAGTCGATGCCTACGCATCCTATTACAAGGAGAGTGACTACTACACCATAAAAGTGAAGAAGTCTTTAAGTGTTGACAAAAAGACGGAGCTGAAGGCTCTGGTGCTCGACAATCTCCTACACTCCTATGTGAACCTGCATGATCCCCTCCATATCGAGTATCCCTATGAGAGGATCTACTCTGAAGTGTTCCACTGGAAATTCGTGAGGGGCTCGTCCTTCAAGAGCCTCACGATCGGCGGAGGGGGATACACCTTTCCCCGCTACATGGAGACATCGTATCCCAATTCTGAGATCGATGTGGTCGAGATAGACCCGGAAGTGACAAAGGCTGTGTATACCCATCTTGGCCTTCCAGGCGACACAAAGATCCGCACTTACAACGAAGACGGCCGCTGGTTTGTCATGAACTGCAAGACCCGCTATGATGTAATTTTCATCGATGCATACAACGACCTTTCGATGCCGTACCACCTCACCACTAAGGAGTTCGCACAACTTCTCAAGGATATCATGAAGCCGGAGGGCATCCTCCTGACGAACATCATCGACAGCTTCCCAAAGGGGGCCTTCCTGCCCTCCTACATAAGGACGCTTCAGGAGGTCTTCGGAGAGGGGAATGTCCATCTGATCTCGATCTTTCCGAACTTTGAAGGGTCCAGGATCAGCACCTTCGTTGTAATGACAGGAAGGGGCAAGGTTGATATCAGGGGTTTCGAATCCTATGTGAGAACCGGGTTGGGAGAAAGGGCCACTTCTGCCGTGGTTCCCGAGGATGTGAAGGATGCCTTCATGAAGAAGTCATACTCCGTAGTGCTCAGTGATGACTATGCCCCCGTCGACAATCTGATCGCCCCGATCTTTGAGGCACGGTTCGGCTACAATAGAAGAGCACGATAAGCAACAACTCATTCACCTGTTCAGATATGCCGTTGCCTGTCCGTACACCGCAGGGCTCTCATCTCTCGATATATTCCCGATGATCCTTCCGAGGGCAGTCTCTACCTTTTCCCTGAGCGGCGCCTTCAGCCTTTTCACATGCTGGAAGGTGTTGAGGAGGCGGCCTGTAATCACAGGATTGAGGGGGGCAAGCTCGATGACTGAATCGGCAACCCAGTTGATGCCCTGATCGGTCCAGACCATCTTGTTGTTCACTGCCATGGGCATGAAGAGGGCCCGGCACCAGGTGGGTTGGGTGATATCGAAACCGGGCCTCGTCTTTTCGGCCTCGATCATCCCGAAGACATCATCCCTTGTTCCGCTCGATACAATGCGGAGATAATTCGCATAACCGCTCAGGTGATCATGCCAGGCATCATACACCTCTTCCAGCACCCTTCTCCTTCCCGGTGCAGAACTCCTGTTGAGGGCCATAAGGGCGGCGACCCTGTCTGTGGCAGTAGTCGCCTTCGAGAAGTGATCGAGTATCACATCGTGGCTTTCAGGGGAATCATCGATAACCATGAGGTCGAGAAGGACATTCTTCAGCATCCTCTCCTCTATCCCGTCCTTTGGGGAACACCGCTTTGACAGGGAATAGGTGTTTATCTGCGCAAACAGTTCGTACAACTGAACCCTGTAGCGCCTGTTGACGGCATGCATCAACTTCTCCCTTGCTATCACAAGTTCCTGAAACCGGGTGGAGTAATTCCGGTTCATGGGCTGCTCATCGATGCGGAGGAAATAGGCACTGAGGGAGGGGGGCAGGCTAAGGTCAGAAAGTATCTTGCCGTAGAGCACCAACCACTCTTCACTTACGTCTCCATTGGGGTTTTCGAGGAGTCTGACCCGTTCCCGGTCAGTCAGATGCCTCATAGCATCGACACGGTTACATGTGTTCGGGTCGAGTTTAGCCTGCAGCGACATCGTGAATGGGATCGCATTTGCGTGAGTGAAGGTTCCGTAAAAGGTGTAATCCCTGTTCATGGAGGCGAAGGCGGGAGGCTCAGTGATATTTTCGAAGACCAGTTCTCCCTCTGTGTCCCTGAGCTGACAGACCATTCCTGTCCCCTCTATATCATTGCCCTTCACATCCACAAGGGCGACCTGTATCGGCAGATGAAATGGTTCCTGTCCGGGAGGAACCTCCTGACGGAAACGGATGCGGTATTGCCTCTTTCCCTTGTCATACTCCGTCACTGCGATTACCTTCGGATAGCCTATCCTGTAGAGCCAACCTCTCTTGAACTGTTCAAGGGAGATCCCTGAGACCTCTTCGAAGCATGAGAAAAACTGGTCTGTATTGGCATTGCCGTTTCTGTACCGTGAGAAATAGAGGGCTTTTCCTGACCGGAACGTTTCGGGTCCAAGTACATGACGGAGCATTCTGATTACCTCGGCAGCCTTTACATAGGTGACCCCGTCAATCAGCTCATCGGGGTCGTTGAAGGCTTCCCTGACGATCATCCCTGCATGTCCCGCATCTTCAATCGTAAGAGGGCCGATGAGGGGATCGCGGATCGACTCGAATTGATATAGCCTCATAAAGGATGGGGCGAAAAGGTCAGCCATGAACTGCCGCTCCACGTCCACGGTATAGGCCTCATTCAGCCAGATGTCGAAGGGCGTTTCCATCGTCGTCTCGCTGCCGCACTGATTATGCTCGAATTCGTGGACGATCACCGCATGGGCATAGAGGAGGGATGAATCGAGGGTGTGCTCCGTGATGAGGGCGGCGTCTGTGACAATAGTCGTGTTGCCCACGTTCTCCATGCCCCCGAAGTTCGACTTGGTCATGCAAATCGTCCGGTAGGTATTTGCAATGTATTCATAATCCTGTGTCTTCCCTATCCAGAGGACCGCCTGTTTGAGTATCTCCATCGGGATGCGGACATCCTCACGCCTGCCCGGCGGTACAAGGTATTCAAGCCTCACCTTGCGGCTTGATTCATATATAACCTCATCGGCAAGGGTTTCCCATGTCCCGGCACAGGCAATGAAGAGGTATGGTGCCATCGGAGTACTGTTTTCGTAGGTGATGACCTGGCGTGAGGGATCTCCCGGTTTCGGAATGGGCCTTCCATCCGGGTTCCTCTCCCCGCTGATATTCCCATTGCTGATGAGGTGGGTATACCGGCTATCCGCCTCCATTGTCGTCGTCATGGTGCACTTGGCGCGGCAGTCGTCGAATATCGGCATGATGCGCTGGAACCCCCACTGCTGGCACTGCGACATATACTGCTGGGGTGCCCCTGGAGGGGT
>Ga0315295_10006243_pt1 | contig 10170 bp, 6 predicted proteins | sample YL17G14_0_MG_FD_204453 | JGI IMG/M metagenome (GOLD analysis project Ga0315295, IMG submission 204453) | Sediment microbial communities from Yellowstone Lake, YNP, Wyoming, USA - YL17G14_0 | ecosystem: Environmental > Aquatic > Freshwater > Lake > Sediment | place: USA: Wyoming | collected... | reverse complement strand
AAAGAACGCGGTGCTGACGGAGGCGGGCACTAAAAAGACGGAGAAGATGCTGGGGGTGGAAAGCCTCTTTGACATCGCGAACATGGAGATCGCCCACCAGATACTACAGTCGCTCAAGGCCTGGCATCTTTACAAGCGCGACATAGATTACGTGCTTAAGGACGGCGAGGTCATTATCGTTGATGAATTCACCGGACGCCTTATGATAGGCAGGCGCTACTCTGATGGCCTCCACCAGGCGATAGAGGCAAAGGAGAACGTCAATATACAGGAAGAAAGCCAGACGCTTGCTACTATAACGTTCCAGAACTACTTCAGGATGTACAAGAAACTGGCAGGCATGACGGGCACGGCAAAGACGGAGGAGGGGGAATTCTGGAAGATATACAGGCTGGAGGTCCTGGAGGTCCCTACGCACAAGAAAATGATAAGAAAGGACCTTAATGACGTCATCTACAAGACTAAAAAGGAAAAATTCAACAACGTTGCCGATGAAATAGCGAATCTTCATAAGGAAGGCCGTCCGGTCCTTGTGGGGACGATCTCGATAGAGAACTCCGAGCTCATAAGCGAAATATTGAAAAGGAGGGGCATCCCCCACAATGTCTTGAACGCAAAGCACCACGAAAGGGAAGCGGAGATCGTTGCAAAGGCAGGCCAGAAGAGTGCGGTAACGATAGCGACGAACATGGCGGGGCGAGGAACGGATATCGTGCTTGGCGAAGGCGTCGCTGGGCTTGGAGGCCTTCATATAATAGGTACCGAGCGGCATGAATCACGCAGGATAGATAATCAGCTTAGGGGTAGGACAGGAAGGCAGGGGGACCAAGGCTCGTCCAGGTTCTATGTGGCGCTTGAGGACGAACTGATGAAACTTTTCGGAAGCGACAGGATATCGGGAATAATGGAAAGATTGGGAATGGAAGAGAACACCCCCATTGAACATACTCTGATATCAAGGGCGATAGAGAACGCGCAGAAAAAGGTGGAGCAGTACCACTTTAACATAAGGAAACAGGTGCTTGAATACGACGATGTCATGAACAAGCAGAGGGAGTCCATATACGGGCTAAGGAGAAGGATACTCGAGGCGAGGGACCTGAAGCAGAAAGCTTTCGAGATGATAGACCAGCTTGTAAAGACCCATATGGATGCTTTCGTGCCGGAAAAATCAGAATGGGACATCGAAGGACTAAAAAAAGCAGTTACCGAATTATTGCCGGTAAATCTGGCGAACCTGGAGGAATATAAAGAGAGAGGGAACATCAGGGACGCGCTTGAGAAAATGCTCAAGGAAGCATATGAGTCAAAAGAAAAGTTCGTCGGGAGTCCCGCAATGAGGGAAATAGAAAAACTGGTCATGCTGAAGGAGATAGACGCAAAGTGGATAGATCATTTACATAATATGGATATACTGCGCGAAGGGATAGGGCTGCGTGCGTGGGGGCAAAGGGACCCGCTCATTGAATATAAGATCGAGGGATACAAGATGTTCCAGGATATGATGGATGACGCCAGGCGGGAAATCATAAGCATGATATACAAGGTCCAGGTGATAAGAGAGGGAGAAGAAGAGGAGCTTTTACAGAAGAAGCGCAATGTTACATACGGCGAGCCGACACGGGTGAGCAGGTCGTCGGCAGTGAGAAAGACGGACAAAACAGGGCGGAACGATCCGTGCCCTTGCGGGAGCGGAAAGAAGTACAAAAAATGCTGCGGAAAAGACCTGTAAATTTGGAACCTGAGGCTAAAAGCCTCGGTTCCAGTCAACATAAAGGAACCGCGACTTTCAGTCGCAGGTTCCTTATTATTTTTAGTCTTTTAATTTTCTGCCTGCCTTGTTCCGGGGAATATGTCCCCGGACAGATGCTTGTCAAATTCAGGCCTGACACCGTGACGATAAAGGAAAAAGGCGGAGTCGGCGTCTTTTCAATGGATAAAGCCGAAATTCAGTCCAGCTCGATAAAAACGCTTAACGCAAAATATAGTATCAAGAGCATCAAGTCTTTTGTTAAGAAGGAGCGTAAGATAAAAAAACTAAGGTCGGGACGGACTGTTGAGTTGCCGGACCTGTCGCAATTGTATTCTTTGGAATTTCCGAAGGATATCGATGTAATGTCTGTTGTTGAGGAATACAGGCGTGACCCTTCCGTGGAATTCGCCGATCCTAACTACATAAGAAAAATATCCACGCCCAATGATACGTACTATATTACCGGGCCCAGCCCGGATAATTCACAGAACCAGTGGGCGCTTTATAAAATATGGCTTGGCTCGCTTGAAGCGGGGAATTCCGGCTGGAACATAGAGACAGGGACGAATGAAGTCAAGGTGGCGGTCGTCGATACAGGAGTTAATTATCTGCACAATGATCTTGTTAACAGGCTGAATACCCTTGAAGGGTACGATTTCGTGAATTCAGACAGCGATCCTATCGATGACAAAGGGCACGGTTCGCATGTGTCAGGGATAATAGGTGCTGAAACGAATAACGGTACAGGCGTTGCCGGAGTGGACTGGAACTGCAGGATAATCCCTATAAAAGCTTTTGATTCAGACGGGAGCGGTGATGACAGCTGGATAATCCCTTCAATAATCTGGGCCGTGAGCAAGGAAGCTGATGTCATTAACATGAGCTTCGGGGGACCCGGCAACAGCTCTGCATTGGAAGCGGCCATCTCTTATGCCGCGACATCGGATTGCGTCCTCGTTGCGGCAGCAGGGAACGAGAACACATCTGACTTCAGGTATCCTGCTGCATACGATAATGTGATATGTGTTGCGGCGACGGATCCATACGATCACAAGGCAAGCTATTCAAATTATGGCTCATGGGTAGATATTTCCGCTCCAGGAGGGGACAATGGACCAGGCCCGAATTTTCAATATCATTATATATTAAGCACCTGGTATACGAATGGTAACTATACCTGGCTTGCGGGGACTTCCATGGCGACGCCTTTCGTTTCTGGGCTTGCGGCGCTTTTAAGGGCAAAGTATCCGGCGATGACCGCTGAAGCAATTTCGCAGAAAATAATCGACTACTCGGACAACATTGACGAGCTCAATCCTGCGCGGGCGGGATTGATCGGAAAAGGACGAATAAATGCTTTTGCTGCGCTCGGTGGACTTTATGGATACATAAGCCATCCAATAGGCGGAGAAACGGATTACGGTCTTGTGCAAATAAAGGGCAATGCTACCGGGGAGGGCTTCGATCATTATGTTGTCGAATATGGGATCGGACAAGCTCCGACTAGTTGGGTGACCATAGAAACTTCTTCGGTAACGAGATTGAACACTGTTCTGGCAACCCTCGATACGACCGGAATGGATTCTTATGTGACGGTGAAGCTGACAGTGAACGATCTTTCCACCATCGAGACAAAGGTCACTTTTCGGGTGGGCACGGAGAACCCTCCGATACTTATCGGAAGGGCGCAGTACGGGCCTAATCCGTTCAACCCAGATAATGGCACAATAATGATAAAGTACGACCTTACCAGTAATTCCGACACGTTCATTTATTTCTTCGATATAGCGGGGAACCTGATCTGCAGGAAATTCTATCCGTACGGGACGAACGGGGGGAATTCCGGGACCAACAGGGTTTACTGGGACGGGAAGAACGATTTTGATGAAACGGTAGCGAACGGCGTCTATCTTTTCAGGATAGCTTCCGAGGACAGGACAATAGGAAAAGGGAAGATAATCGTATTAAAGTAGCGGTCAGGCAGGGAAAAACATGTTGGATGAATTAAAAAATAAGATCGATCTTGCAAACAGCAAAATAAACGAGCTGTCGAGGCTCCTGGGAATTAGCGCTAAAGAGTCGAAAATAAAAGGGCTTCACGAAAGGACAGCCAGCCCCGATCTCTGGAAGGACCAAAAGGAGGCGCAGAAGCTCCTCAGAGAATTGAAATCGCTGGAATCCGCGGTCAATTCCTGGAAGGCATTGAGATCGAAGGTCGAGGACATGTCCGTGCTTGTGGACACAGCGATAGAAGGAAATATCGAATCGGCTGAAGGAGAGTTGTCGGAGGATGTGAAAAAGCTCCTTTCAGAAATATCATCCCTTGAACTGACGGCGCTTATGGGCGGGGAGTATGACGCGAATAATGCGATCATCGCGATAAATGCCGGCGCAGGCGGGACGGACGCGCAGGACTGGGCCCAGACATTGATGAGGATGTACAGCAGGTGGGCGGAATCAAAAGGATATTCGATAGAGATCCCCGACCTTTCTTACGGGGAAGAAGCGGGCATTAAAGGTGCCACGATGATAATATCCGGATCGTATGCTTACGGATATTTGAAGGCGGAGAAAGGTATTCACAGGCTCGTCCGCATGTCGCCCTTCAATGCCGACGGAAAGCGCCACACGTCATTTGCTTCCGTAGAGGTGATCCCCGAGATAACTGAAGACATCAAGGTAGAGATAGATCCTGCAGACCTCCGCGTGGACACTTTCAGGGCAAGCGGCCCCGGCGGGCAGAATGTAAATAAAGTGAGTTCCGCAATAAGGATAACGCACATACCGACGGGAATAGTGACGCAAAGCCAGTCGGACCGCTCGCAGCACGCGAACAGGGAATCCGCAATGAAGATAATGAAAGCGAAACTTTACGAAATGCTCCTTGAAGAGAGGAAGGAAAAGATAGAGGAGTTAAGGGGCCAGCGAAGGGAAATAGGCTGGGGCAACCAGATAAGGTCATATGTTTTCGCGCCTTACACGATGGTGAAGGACCACAGGACAGGGACAGAGGTAAGCGATGTCCAGAGGGTGATAGACGGCGATATAGATAAATTCATCGAATCATTTTTAAAGACAGGGAGGAAATAAGATGAAGGACAGGAACATAGTATTGTTGATAACGATCTCTCTTCTGCTGTCGATCGCAGTATCGGCTTTCGTTCTCTACAAAAGGATCAATGCCGAAAAAGCGAATAACAGCATAGAGCTTGCGGCTGACTTCAGCGACATCGAAAGGCTTTCATCCATCCAGAAGATCCCTATCGGGACAGTATTGATGAAAATCAGGGATGCAGGTGTGACATCCGTGGCCTTGACGGAAGATCTGGCCGGCAGCTACGACCTAAATCTTATATGTGGGGTGGATCCAAAGAAGCTCAATCTATATATCCCAAGCAAAGGATTGTCTTCAAGCAAGATCAGGATGATAAAAAGCGCGGGCTTGTGGGTCATTCCGAGGATAAGGAACGCATTAAATGCCAGCAATGCCGTTATCAACAAAAAGATCGCGGATGTCTCCGCTTATGACACTGTGATATTTGCCGAGGAGGAAGTTCTCGGCTACCCGAATTATTTAAGGGAAACCGCCGGAGCGCTGTCAAAGAACAAACTGAAATATGGTTTTGTGGAATTCGGGAAACAGATGGGGGATTCCGCTCTTTCTTCATACATGGGAGGCAACTTGATAAAAGTCCATAGCATACCCCCGGACGAGTTGGAGAAAATGTCGCGTGAAGAAGCAGTGAAAAGATTTATCAGGGCGGCAAGGGAAAGAAATATAAGGATACTTTACATACATTTGTTCCAGTATCCTGAAACCGGAAAGGACCTTTTATCGACTAACCTGTCATTAACGGCCGAATTGAAAAAGGAGCTTTTCAGCAGCGGGTTCGTCATAGGAAAAGCCTCGATGCCCCAGAAAATAGCGGTAAGCAAGGCCGAGAAGAGCTTGATAGGCCTGGGCGTAACCGGAGGGGCTATATTGCTTCTTCATTATTTCATTCCAGTCAATTTATATATATCACTGGCGATGTTCGTCCTATTCGCGCTGTTATCATCAAAATCATTAGCGCTTTTATCCGCGGTAATATTCCCGGCATACGCTGTCATATCTATGTTCCCGGCAAAAAGGGACCGATTGGATGGCGGAATGGTGTCGAGATCGGCTGCGACGGTCATTTATATCGCAGCGATAGCTGCCGTTGGGGCAGTATTCATCGCAGCACTTTTATCTGACAAGGTCCACATGGTCGGGATCGACGCTTTCTCAGGGGTCAAGATCGCGCTTATCCTTCCGTTGATCCTTGTTGCGTCATATTTCTTTTTAAGGAAAGAAGACGAGGAGAAACTGGATATAAGGACATCGATATTAAAAGTGAAGGAATTGCTAGGTATCAACATCAAGATATCCCATGCCGTCATTTTCATCCTCGCGGCAGCTTGCGGAGCATTGTTCATTTTAAGGAGCGGGAATTTCGGGCTGCCTGTTCTTGGGCCGGAGAAATACTTAAGGGCGCTCCTTGAGAACATCATGGTCATCAGGCCGAGGACCAAGGAATTCCTGATAGGATATCCTGCGTTGATATTAGGCGCGATCTATTATTATAAAGGCGGCAACAAGTGGCTCTGGTTCTGGCTTTCTGCCGGCGTCCTTGCACCCGTATCAATGACAAATTCGTTCTGCCACATACACACGCCGGTCCTTATAACCCTTGTCAGGTCATGCGTCGGGCTTATACTCGGCATAGCGCTCGGGCTTTTCATGTATTTCCTTTATATAATATGGAATAGGGTCCGGCCTAGGATCGAAGAACTTTTAAGATGAAACTGCTTCTTGCGGGATATTACGGCGCCGGGAATATCGGGGATGAAGCCATGCTTGGATCCCTGATATCTGCGATCAAAAAGGACCATCCGCAGGCAGTGATATCCGTTCTTTCAGCGGACCCTTCCGGGACATCAAAAGCTTATGGAGTTGATCCCGTCCATAAATACTCATTCATCAATGTCCTGAAGACCATCAAACGCTCCGATGCTTTTATCCTTGGCGGCGGTGGGATACTTCAGGATGTCACGAGTACAAAAAGCCTTCTGTATTATCTTTTCTTGATTATGTCCGCAAAAATATTTAAAAAGAAAGTGATCCTTCTCGGCCAGGGAATAGGTCCCGTAAGGAGAAAGCGTCTGCTAAGGTGGGCATTGAAGGATGTTGACTTGATCACTGTTAGGGATGAAAAGTCCTTGAAGGCATTGACCGATATCGGGGCGAAGCCGAGAAAGCTCTCTTTGACCGCTGACCTTTCTTTCCTCATGGGGCCACCCGTCAGAGAAAATTCAAAAAATATACTCGACTACGCAGGGATCATGAGAAGAAAACCCCGACAGATAGGCGTTTCTCTCAGGCTGCCCGTCAATGCCAGGGATACGGAAGCGAAATATACGGCTATAGCTTCTTTCTGCGACTATCTTATCGAAAAGAAGAATTCACAGATAATTTTCCTTATATTCAATCGTCCGGGTGATCTGGACGCGACGGCCAAAGTGATGGGGAGGATGAAAAATCCCGCGAACGTCCTCCTTAAACGATGTTCTCCCGCAGAAATGCTTGATGTCATCTCCGGGATGGATGCAGTAATAGGGATGAGGCTCCACAGTCTTATTTTCTCCGCGATGGCGAAAGTACCGGGTTTCGGGCTTTCCTATGATCCGAAAGTGGAAAGCTTCCAGAGGCAGACAGGCCAGAGATGGATCGATCTCGAAAAGTTGAATGAAAAGGACCTGATGACTGAAGCCGACAAGTTCATCGATAATATTGGCGGCATACCATTCAACATCGAGAATCTGTCAGCTGCGGCGCGGGAGAATATCAGATTGTTGAATGAGTGCCTGAAAAACAACAAGATAAGCGTCCTTGATGTCAACATCGACAATCTAAATATTCAGGAAGCCATAAAAAAAGCCGAAGGATCATTGTTGTCAAAAGAACCGGGTTTGATCGTTACACCCAATCCGGAAATGATAGTCGCTTCGCTCAAGGATATAGAGATAAGGAATATTATCAATAATGCTTATATATCGGTTGCTGACGGCGTTGGTCTGATGATTGCGGGCAGGATACTCGGCAGGAAGTTCAAGCAGAGGATAGCCGGCATCGATCTGATGCTTGAGCTTGTCAAAGTTGCAAAAGCCAAAAGATACAAAATATTCCTTTTCGGAGGCAAAGAAGGAGTTGCCGAGGAAGCAGTAAAAGTTCTTGATGCTGATGTGGTCGGGACATATCAGGGATATTCAATGAACGATCACGGTGCCATCGAAAGCATCAAGAAGTCAAAGCCGGACATGCTTTTTATAGGGATGGGTAGCCCGAAGCAGGAGAAATGGGCAGCAAAATACCTAAAAGAGCTCGGCGTTCCGCTTGTGATGTGCGTCGGCGGAAGTCTTGACGTCATAGCCGGAAGGGTTAAAAGGGCGCCGATATTCATGCGCAGGATGGGCATAGAATGGCTCTGGAGGTTGATAACTGAGCCGAGAAGATGGAGAAGGATGCTGGTCCTTCCCGTATTCATTATAAAGGTGATACGCTCAAGGTTTTGAAAAACATCCGTATTTGAGATATAATTACCGCTTCCAGGAACAGAAAGGGAGATGGATATGGCAAAAAAGAAATATAATGTAGCGGTGCTCGGCGCGACCGGAATGGTCGGCAAAGAAATGATGAAAGTCCTGGAGGAGAGGAAATTCCCGGTCAATAAATTCCTTCCTCTGGCGTCAACAAGGACCGCCGGCACGAAGGTCACGTTCAAAGGCAAAAAATACACCGTTGAGGTGGCAAAGCCCGAGTCTTTTGAGGGCGTAGATATCGGCCTGTTCTCAGCGGGCGCGAAAATATCCGAGATGCTTGCCCCTGAAGCGGTTAAAAGAGGCACCGTGGTCATCGACAACACTTCCTTCTATAGGATGGACCCCAATGTTCCCCTGGTCGTGCCGGAAGTGAACGCGTACGACCTTAAATGGCATAAAGGGATAATAGCGAACCCGAACTGCTCCACAGCCCAGATGCTGATGGCGATAAAGCCGATACACGATGTCGCGAAAATAAAAAGGATAGTTGTTTCCACTTACCAGTCAACTTCAGGGTGGGGGAAAGAAGCGGTCGAGGAGCTTTACTCTCAAACGAAAGCCGTTCTTGCCGGTAAAAAAGCCCAGGTGAAGATACTGCCGAAACAGATAGCTTTTAATGTCATCCCGCAGATCGATTCGTTCACATCGAACGGATACACGAAAGAGGAAATGAAGATGGTGAACGAGACAAAAAAGATAATGGGAGACCCCAGCATACAGGTCACGGCCACGACCGTTAGGGTGCCGGTGGTCATCGGCCACAGCGAGGCCGTGAACATAGAAACGGAGAGGAAGATAACCGTTAAGCAGGTCCGCGAGATACTTGCTAAATTCCCGACAGTTAAAGTAATGGACGATCCGGAAAAAGGTATCTATCCGACTCCCATAGACTGCCCCGGAAAGGACGAGACTTTCGTGGGCAGGATAAGGGAGGATATATCCATCCCGAACGGAATAGACATGTGGATAGTGTCCGACAACCTGAGGCGCGGAGCCGCGACCAACGCGGTGATAATCGCCGAAAAAATGATCGAAGAAGGACTTATTTGATTTATAGTGAGCGAATGAAGTGAGCGAATCTATCGCAGGGAAAGAAAAGATAGCCGAGTACTTCGAAGGCCTGCTTGAAAAACACGGGGACCATCACCTCTCTCTCGACTGGAAGAGCAAGGAAAGCCAGTCCGTAAGGTTCGCCGTCCTTCTTGACATCATCTCGTTCATCGACAAGAAAGAGGACATTTCCGTCCTTGATGTCGGCTGCGGGCTCGGCCATTTCTACGAATTCCTCGTATCGAACGACCTTGTCAAACAATTAAAGATAAAATATGCGGGTATCGACATATCCAAAAAGATGGTGGATTTCGCGGGGAAGAAATTCCCGGGCATCGATCTTAAGCAGGTAGACCTCATCAATGATAAGTTCGACAAAAAATACGATTATGTGATGAGCTCGGGCGCTTTTAACATACGCATGGCAGCCCTGGCAGAGCATAAGGATTCCGTCAACAAGATGATCTCAAGGATGTACGGCATGTGCAATTGCGGCGTTGCCGTTAATTTCCTGTCGCAGTCGTCAATTTATATGATACCGCCGGGACAGGACGCGGGAACCGATAAGTATGTTTATTTCTCCGAAGAAGAAGTTTCAAAATGGGTAAAAGCTTTGAGCGACAGGTACATATTAAGAAGGGATTACCATCCAGGCGATTTTACGATTTATATGCTAAAATAGGAGCATTATGAACCCGTTAAGAAGGATAATTCCGCCGCTGATAGTGCTGGTTGTGATCATAACC
>Ga0315295_10006241_pt1 | contig 10171 bp, 8 predicted proteins | sample YL17G14_0_MG_FD_204453 | JGI IMG/M metagenome (GOLD analysis project Ga0315295, IMG submission 204453) | Sediment microbial communities from Yellowstone Lake, YNP, Wyoming, USA - YL17G14_0 | ecosystem: Environmental > Aquatic > Freshwater > Lake > Sediment | place: USA: Wyoming | collected... | reverse complement strand
GCGTCTCTCTGGATTCCGGCTTTCGCCGGAATGACGAATAACCAAGAAATGTGCCTGTTGTAAGACCGCTAAGTCCTTAAGTTAGCGCCTATGCCCATCGAGGGGGAGGAGAAGAGGCGGATTCCCGGATGGAAACTAATTAGCACATGAAAGGATGTATCGAGGTGAGATTTTTATGAATCACTCTTTCAGGTAGAAAACGTCACCGGACTTGACAGTTTCCGGTAGGTCAAGTCTTGACTTTCACCCTTGAAACCCGGAACTCAAAACTCGCAGTTGGGGACTCGCGACTTGGGACTGGCGAATATTTTGGGAAACGTGATGATTCAAAACCCCAGGATACCTCCTTCCTCCTCTCCCCCTTATGGCGGAATTCCAAACTTTGGGAACTTTGGGAAATTTTCTTGACTTGAGCTTCATCTTATAGTATTAGCCTGGGAGAAACGGCTTAAAGGGTTAGGAAGTTCAAAGGCCAAAGCCACCATACGTAGAATGCGCTCCCATTCCATTGGGCCTTTAAGCCTAAACCATGCTCTAAGGAGAAGCCATGGGGGATTATCTAAGAGAATATAAGGATCGGACCCCTGGTTCAGCCGGACTATATGCCCGGGCTTCACAGATAATGGCCGGTGGTGTTTCCCATAACCTCCGCTATTTTGCCCCCTATCCTTTGTACATAAAAAAAACCGAGGGTTCCAAGATCTGGGACGTCGATGGGAACGAATACATCGATTTATGGATGGGGCACTATTCCCATATCCTCGGGCACAAGCCGGAGGTAATCACTAAGGTGATGCCGGAAATCATTTCCCTGGGGACCCACTGGGGCATTGTGAGTGAATACCAGGTCACCTTTGCCGAAGACCTTTGCCGTATCGTACCCTGCGCGGAAATAGTCCGTTTTGGAGTGTCCGGCACAGAGGCGACGATGCACGCCGTCAGGCTGGCACGGGGCTATACCGGAAAGAACATCATTCTCAAAGTAAAGGGCGGATGGCACGGGTCCAACAATGATTTGAGCATTGCCGTCCATGCTCCCATGGATACTCCGGAGAGTGCGGGGCTTCCACCAGGATTAACAGAATTTACCCGAACCATCTCTTTTAATGATACCGAAGGGACCATCGCCGCCATCCATAAGTACAAATCTGACTTGGCCGGGGTCTTGATGGAAGCCGCGGGGCAGTATTTCATTCCCCCGGTGGATGGGTTCTTGCAGGCTATTCAGGCAGAATTAAAGAAGGTCGGGGGCCTCTTTATTCTCGATGAAGTAATAACCGGGGGACGGCTATCTTTGCGCGGCGCCCAGGGGCGTTTTGGATTAAAACCCGACCTTTGCACCCTGGGCAAGGTCTTGGGTGGCGGGATGAACCTGGGCCTGGTAGCGGGTCGAAAAGAAATCCTGGATCTCGCCAGCCCAACAACCGGACTTCCCAAAGGAAAGGGAGTGCTCATCGGCGGCGGGACATTTTCTTGTATGATTCCCTCTATGATCGCCGGACGAACGATGCTCCGGTACCTGGAGGACCATGAAAGGGAAATTTACCCGGCGCTGGAGAAGAAAGGGCAAAAGGTTCGGGAGGGAATTGAAAAGGCTTTCCGTTCCCAGGGCATTCCGGCGTGCTGCCTTGGAGTGGGTTCCTTGTTTACCACTTGCTTCCCGCCATCCAATGATGTTCCTCTGCACAACATCGAGGACGTAGAAACAAAAACTGACTTGGCGAAACGGGATAAGGAATTCCGCCTGCGCATGCTGAATGGGGGAGTCTACACGATGTACGGCGGCGGAGCCCTCTCGATGGCCCATACCGAAGAAGATATGAACCGGATTATCCGGGCAGCCGAAGGAGTGGCCAAAGAAATGTCCAGAGGAAAGAAGTAAGCGAAAGGAACTGCTTGAATAGCCATTAGGTTGAGGGGAGCCCTTGAATTGTCAAAAAAATGCAAAGGAGGAGAGCCATGGGAAGAGCAAAATGGATGAAAATCGTCGGAAGCACGGCCTTGGCATGTTTCGCGGTATGGGCCCTGGCCTTTGTCCCGGACACAGCCCAAGCCCAGGGCAAGGTAGAGTACAAATGGCGTTTTGGTAGTGCCTGGACCCAGAAGGTTAGGAATGATTCCATCCAGATTTATTGCGACCTGGTCAACAAATACTCCAACGGGAGGATTCAGATCACTTTCAAACCCAGCGGTCAGCTCGGTACCCACGATGAAATCTTTCATGCGGTGCGAGAGGGAAGTATTGAGTTCGGGGTATACGCCCCTTATGTAAACCTGGTTCCGGGCGGAATGCTCAACTGGATGCCCTGGACGGTGGGAACCTACGAAGAGGCGGCCATTGCTTATGCCCCGCCCAATGGCATCCTGTACCAGGTCATGGACAAAGCCTATGAAGAGGTCGGCCATAAACTTCTCTGGTCCTCGCCGATGGGCCCCTACGGGATTGGCAATAAGGTCCGGCCCATTAAAACCCCGGATGATTTTAAGAACTTGAAGTTGCGAGTCTCTGCTTCTTTGGGCTTCGTTCGGGCCCTCGAAAATATGGGGAAAGGTAGTGGAATGACTTTACAGACGATCCCTTGGGCGGACCTTTATAATGCTCTGCAAACGGGCGTTGTGGACGGATGCTGGAGCTTGTGGGGATCCCTGGTCGAGGAGCGCCATTTCGAGGTGCTTAAACATTACACGATCCTGGATTGGTCCTGGGACTCCTGCAATATCGCCATGAATCGCAAGGTTTGGGACAAACTCCCCCAGGATTTGAAAGATGCGATCTTCAAAGCTGGGAGGGAAGCCGAAGCCCGCGATTATAGGGAACGGAAAAAGACAGATGAAGAATATAAGCAAAAAGTGGCCTCCGCCGGCCTGATTCTCTACCCATCAACCGCAGCGGAAAGGGAGGTTTTCCGAAAAAAAGCCAATATGCCCGCGGTGTGGGAAGAGCTCGCCAAGCCCTGGCTGGAGAAGACTTATCCCGGGCAGAATATGACCCAGAAGGTCCAGGATGAGCTGGAAAAAGTCATAGCCCAGGCAGCAAAGAAGAACTAAAAGGAACCTCTGATCTTTAAAGGAAAAGGCGAGGGGGGGTTAGGTCCCCCTCGTTAAGTCTATAAAAAACCTAAGCCCAAAAGGGTAATCCAGGGATTGAGGATGGACCAGGAGTCCAGGATTTAGGGAATGAGGGAGGGTCAAAGGGATGAAGAAATTTTTCCAAGGCTTATTGATGGCCATCGAGTCCGTCGAGATCACTTTTGGGATCATCGCCATGTCGATTACCACCTTGCTCATCTGCGCGACCGTCTTGAATCGTTACATCCTGCACTATGAGATCATGTGGCTCAACGATTTGGCCCTATATATCTTTGTCTTTTTTATGTTTCTGGCCTTTGCCGCTACGGCGGCGAAAGAGGGCCATATATCGATCGATATGTTTCACAAACGCGTGTTCCGGGATCACCCGGCGGGAGGGACCTTCTACAGGCTTTTCTTGGTCGCCTTATCGATCGCCATCCTGCTCATCTTTCTCCCGGTAACTTACCGGTTCATGCTGAAGGCCGTCCAATATCCTGAGTATGGCACCCTGCTCCGCTGGTTTAACACCAGCTGGCTCCAGATCTTCCTTTTCATCGCTTTAATCTTGGTATTCATGCATCTGCTGGTGATCTTGGGGCGCGACCTTAAAGGATTCATCAAAGTCCTTCAGACGAAATCTCCTCGGGAGAGGGAATAATCGATGGAACAGGGAGTTGTTTTAGGGTTATTGATATTTTTCATCGGGATCGGGATCGGCTTACCCTTAGCCTGGGTTTTCCTGGGGAGCTCCATCGCTACCGTCTTTATTATCAGTGGTTCGTTATCTTTCTTCGCTGGAACTTTCTATCATGCCATCGACAATTATGTTTTGATGGCCATCGCCTTTTTTATTTACGCCGGCAACTTAATTGCCGAGTCCGGGATTTCGGCCCGTCTGGTTCGGCTCTCTTATGCGCTGGTGGGAAGAGTCAAAGGTGGGCTGGTGGATGTCGGTATTGTGGCCGCTACCTTCATGGGGGCTTTAACCGGCTCATCCCTTCCGGTCATTGCCGCCCTGATTCCTATCCTGGTCCCCGGTCTGGAAAAATTAGGATACCAGCGCAGGTATGTAACCGCCGTTCTTTGCTCCTCCAGCTTCCTGGGATATCTGATTCCCCCGAGCGTCCCCGGCCTTCTTTATTGCTTGGTTGCTCAACAGTCGGTCGCCGCCGTATTTTTATCCACGGTCATCCCCGGCTTGATCCTTGCCGCCGGCTATATAACCGTTAATACGTTTATTTGCCATAGGTATTACACCCCCAGCAAAGAGGCCCCCAAGCTTCCCACGACTCTTATGGGCTCGGTCAAAGAAATTGGCATATCCACCTGGGTAGCGCTTCCCGCCTTGGGTTGCCCTGTCATCGTCCTGGTAGGGATTTACGGGGGAGTATTCACCCCCAATGAGGCGGGCGCTGTCGCAGTCCTCTATACGGCCCTGGTGGGTTTTTTCATGTACCGGGAAATGACCCTAAAGGGATTCTGGGTATGCTCCAAAACGACCGTGCTCGCCATGGGCATGCTGGCCTTCCTTCTTGGGTTTGGTACGGTCTTCACCCGCCTTCTCATCCGCGAAGGGGTCGGGGAGATCATGACCCAGTTCATCCTGAGTATCTCCGGTAGCAAATATGCCATCCTGTTCATGATGAACATCCTACTTCTAATCCTAGGGATGTTTATCGATGGCATTCCCATTATCATCATCGTCGTTCCCCTGATTCTTCCCTTGATCCAGAAATTGGATGTCAACCTGGTCCACCTTGGCTCCATAGTTGTCTTTAATATCGGCCTGGGAGTCGTTACGCCTCCCTATGCGATCTCCATCTTTCTGGGGACGAAGTTATCCAACCTCCCCTATGAAGACCTGGTACCGATCATGATGATCTATCTGTTTCTGGTAGGGATACCGGTTCTAATGCTCACAACTTTTGTTCCTGCCCTTTCTTTGTGGTTGCCCACTTTGATTATGGGAAAGGCAGCGGTAGGGATTCCATGACTATGAAAAAAATATTGTGGGAAACTCTTCGCCGTCCGGAAGTGGAAGAAGCCGCCAAAGCAGGGGCGATCGTCATCATTCCTGTGGCTTCCATCGAGCAGCACGGCAATCACTTACCGGTCAACACCGATACCAATTGCTGTCTGACCATTGCGCACCGGGCGGCTCAGGCTATAGAGGAATTCCCGGTATTAGTTCTGCCCCCCATCTGGACGGGCTACTCGCCTCACCATATGCCTTATCCAGGATCTATAACTCTCCAATACAACACCTTTGTTGAGGTTCTGACTCAAGTAGCCACCAGCGTTTATGCCCATGGTTTCAAAAAGATCCTTTTTTTGAACGGCCATTATGGGAACTCCCCCGTTATCGCGGCGATGCGCACCAAATTGGCGGCCGAGGAGGGTGTGTCGGCCATTGGATACAATTACTGGGACCTTGCTTCCGTCCTTGATGAAATGAAGAGGGTTAGCCAGTCCGATAAAGGGTTTGTGGGTCATTCCGGCGAAATCGAAACATCCCTCGAACTTTATTTACAACCGGAATTGGTCGATCGACAAGCGGCCACCTGGGTTCCTGGGGTTTGGGGGGACCCTTCCACCGGAATGCGGGAGAAGGGGGAGCGCATCATCAACGTCGCGGTCAGTTCCCTGGTGAAGCTCCTTCGCGATTATTATAGCGGGGCTCTCGAGGATAAACTCGTATGGCGAAAGGAAGTTCTTTAAAATTGCGGGTAATTTTATACGCTCCGCTCTAAAGGCTCTGCTACACTGGCTCCCGGGAAATAAAAGAAGCTTGTAACAGTTTAGCCCTTTGAAAAATCGGCTAAACTTTCCCGCCTCAGCGGGACAAAATTTAAACTGCAAATTTCAAAAGGACGGGCATTCCCCCCTGAAATTTAGCGGTTCTCTTCAAAAGGCTAAATTGACCCTATGGTTGCAAGAAAATTTACCGGATTATCGGCAGAGCATTACACCATTTATGTCAAAACGCATTTTCAAAATCAACCGAGGAATTCACCTGGAGTGAAATCTTCCCCCCCACCCCAACCCTCCCCCTCGGAGGGGGGAGGGAAGGGTGGGGGTGAATTTTTTCGATTATTTTTTTGCAACGTTTAGGTTGATACAGAAGCTTCAGTTTTGAAAAAGGCCGGGGGGTAAGAGGAAAAAATTCCGTGCTGGATGTGCTGATCAAAAATGGGAAGATCATGGATGGCGCAGGCAACCCCTGGTTTCGGGCGGATCTGGGTATTCAGGACGCTAAGATCGTTCAGGTTCGCCAGGCGATCAAAGCCGAAGCCGAGAAAGTGATCGATGCCGGGGGACTTACGGTTTCACCGGGGTTTATCGACAGTCATACGCACTCGGATGTGCGGGTCTTTAAACATCCGGAAGAAGATTCCAAACTGATGCAGGGGATCACGACCGCCCTGATCGGTCAGGATGGCCTCTCGGTGGCCCCCCTGGATGAAGCGAATAAGCCTCCTATGATGCTGCGCGTCTCCGGGCTCCTCGGGACTTATCTTAAGGAATGGCCTTGGAATTCCATGGCGGACTACCTGTCCGCACTGGAAAAGCTGCCGCCGGCGACCAACTCCATGATGCTCGTGCCCAGTGGGGCCATTCGGGCTACGGTTGTGGGCTGGGAAAACCGGCCAGCCACTCCCGCAGAGTTGGAACGGATGAAACGGATCCTGGCCCAGGCGATGGAGGAAGGTGGATGTGGATATTCCACAGGATTGATCTACCCCCCGGGAATTTATGCCGACCGGACAGAAATGGTTGAAATGTGCAGGGTTGCGGCTCGCTACGGCGGGTTTTTCGTCGTCCATATGCGCAACGAAGGGGACTATTTTCTGGACTCCATCCATGAGGTCATCGGGATTTGTAGGGATGCCGGCTGTCCCCTGCATATCTCCCACCTAAAAATCGCCGGTAAGAAAAATTGGGGGAGAGCCGGCGAGGCTCTGGCATTGATGGAAGAGGCCCGGGCCAAAGGCCTGGATGTGACTTTCGATCAATATCCCTACCTCGCCGGGAGTACCATGCTGGACGCAGTCATCCCGCCACGGTTTCACGCGGGAGGCACGGCCAAGCTCCTGGAGCGGCTTAAAAATCCCACAATTCGGGAGGAGATCCGTCAGGCGCAGGAAGGCCTAAAGCCCGAGCGCTGGGATAACTGGGTCGATACCTGCGGCTGGGAGGGGATCGTAGTCAGCGCGGTGAAGACGGATGCCAACCGTTTTATCGAAGGCAAGTCCGTTGCCGAAATCGCTAAAGTCACCGGCAAAACCCCCATAGATGCTGTCTGTGATCTCCTCATTGCCGAGGAAAATGCGGTCACCATGGTTCTATTTTATGGGAGCGAAGAGGATGTCAAAGAGATCATGCGCAGCGAGTATATGACCCTCTGCTCAGACGGCATCGTCGGCGGAAAACCACACCCGCGTGTATACGGCACCTGCGCTCGTTTCTTGGGGAAATATGTCCGGGAGGAGAAAGTCCTCACTTTACCCCAGGCCATCAGGCGGATGACTTCTTTCCCAGCTCAGCGTCTTGGTCTTCAGGATCGGGGATTGATCCGGGAAGGGAGGATTGCCGACATCGCCATTTTTAACCCCGACACGATCATTGATAAAGGCACCTATGCCGAGCCCAATCAGTATCCGGTGGGGATTGAGTATGTACTCCTAAGCGGAAAGGTGGCCGTAGAGAAAGGGAAGCTCACCGGCCTAAGGGCGGGGAAAGCGCTTCGCCGAAGATAGGTTAGATTCTCGACCCAAACTCCCCTTCCCTTTAGATTCCGTGGCGCGATCCAGCAAACCCGGAGTTCTCAATAACCAACCAGGTCTCTTTTTCCCTTCTTAGATCCGTCAAAGATATAGATTCTCTATCACGAAAAAAAGAAGGCTTCTCCATGTATGACATTTTGATTGAAAACGGATGCATTCTCGATGGTTCAGGAAACCCCTGGTTTAAAGGAGACATCGGGATTAAAGATGGAAAGATTGCTCAAATCGGGCCCCTGAAAAGGAAAAGGGCAAGAGAAAAAATGGATGCTAAAGGGTTGATTGTCGCCCCGGGTTTCATTGACATTCATAATCACTCCGATGCGGTTCCCTTTGTTTCTCCCCGGGAGGAAGGAAGAATTCTCCAGGGAATCACCACCGAGATCATCGGAAATTGTGGAGTCTCTCTGGCCCCAGTCTTTAAAGAAACTCAAGATTTATTAAAAAAATATGTCGGCCCTTTCTGCTTCGAAGCTCCCTTACGCTGGGATTGGCAAACCCTTGGGGAATTCCTTGATCGAGTGGACGAAAGACAGAATCTGACCAATATGGGGGCCTGGGTGGGCCATGGCGCTATCCGGATTGCCGCGATGGGTTTTGACAATCGTAAGCCCACTGCCGAGGAGCTGGCCAAGATGAAAGAACTTGTCGCCCAGGCGATGGATCAGGGAGCTTATGGGCTTTCCAGCGGACTGATTTATCCCCCGGGAGTTTACAGCGATAGGGCTGAAATGACCGAACTCTGTAAAGTGGTGGCCGAAATGGGTGGAGTTTATACCACCCACATGCGCAACGAGCAAGATCTGGTGATTGATTCGGTCAAGGAAACGATCACCGTGGCGGAAAGGTCGGGGGTCTCTACGATCATTGCGCATCATAAAACGAACGGGCGGAAAAACTGGGGAAAAAGTCGGCAAACCCTACAGCTAATCGATGAAGCCAGGGACAGGGGCTTCGATATCACCTGTGACGTATATCCCTACATCGCCAGCAGCACATTTCTTTGGGCCCTGTTACCCCCATGGGTTCAGGAGGGGGGAATAGGCAAACTCCTGGAGAGGCTGCATAGTAAAGAGAACCGCCGGCGGATCCAGGAGAACTTCATCCATGGCCTTCCGGGCTGGCCTAACCTGGTGGAGGGATCCGGTTGGGATGGAATTCTGATTTCCTCATGCCAGAAAAATAAAGACCTCGAGGGGAAAACCCTGCGGCAAATAGCCGATGCCAGAAAGGCGGAACCCGCGGATGTGCTTTTTGACATCCTCTTGGAAGTAAATGCCGATGTGCTGATGGTCTTGTTCGGGATGTCCGAGGAGGATGTTACCAATATCCTCAGACATCCCGCCGCCATGGTCGGCTCAGACGCCATTCCCAGCACAGGGAAGCCCCATCCGCGGTATTTCGGAGCCTTTCCCAGGATTCTCAGTAAGTATGTCCGGGAAGATAAAGTTCTATGCTTACCGGAAGCAGTCCGAAAGATGACTTCCATGCCGGCCCAAAAGTTGGGCCTGCGGGATAGAGGGATGATCAGAGAAGGCCTGTGGGCAGACCTTGTTATTTTTGATCCTCAGACCATCGAGGACAAGGCTACCTTTACGAATCCCAGGCAATACCCTAAGGGGATTCCCCATGTCCTGGTGAATGGCCAAATGGCAGTATGCGCAGGAAAGGTTACCGGAGCTCTGGCCGGAAGGGTATTGCGAAAAGGAAGTTGCTGAAGGAGAGGGCGTTAAGCACAAAGATTTATTTTTCCCTTGGATCATGGGCTTTAAAAATCTTCTTTTGCAATGCGGAATGCTTTTTGGGTAACCGATGGGACTGCAGATTCCCAATATTCTTCGGCTGGGGCTGATCTAAGCCATGCAAAAATTCCAAACCTCTGGTAAGCTGGGTTCGGTCTTGGGCCTGTCCCGCACCGCCGCACTGACGAAGGTCCATAAATACTCCCTACAACAATGTCATATCCCCAATCTCTTCCCAAGATCAGAAAAAGACAGCTATTTTTTATACCACCACTCTACCAGGAACAAAAAAGGCCCCTTGCGGGGCCCTTAGGCTGAGGTTAGCTTGATGGGGTTATAGGTGGGGAAGAGGATGAAAAGGAATTTTGAATTGATAAATGGAATGAGAAAGGGGAGAGCTCCTGCAATCCTGAGACAACCAATACATGAAATCTGGAATGTGAATTGAGGGGGCTGGATATCTTCCGTAAGTTCACTTTGAACCAACGTCCCCTTCGCGCCTCTCCAACCATTTCTGAAGACTACCACCTCCTTTCTACTGGTTAGCTCTTTATGGTGCTTCTCTTGCATCCATCA
>Ga0315295_10006240_pt1 | contig 10171 bp, 7 predicted proteins | sample YL17G14_0_MG_FD_204453 | JGI IMG/M metagenome (GOLD analysis project Ga0315295, IMG submission 204453) | Sediment microbial communities from Yellowstone Lake, YNP, Wyoming, USA - YL17G14_0 | ecosystem: Environmental > Aquatic > Freshwater > Lake > Sediment | place: USA: Wyoming | collected... | reverse complement strand
AGACAGCGTCCACCTGACAGCGCCAGCAAGGGACATCGAGTATGTTTCAGCACTGGCTTTAGGTTGGGCGGTGAAACCGGACAAAGCCGAAGCAACCTACGAGAACGGCCTGCTCCGAATCGAGGTGCCCTTCAAAGATCCGATGGAAGATGCTGTGAAGGTCGCCATCAAAGCAGGTGGCGCGGAAACCAAGACCAAAACAATCCCAGCCTGATGACCCGTTAAGTTGTTAGGCTTATAAACGAGACAACCGGGGCTTGTTGTCCAGGTTGTCTCGTTTGATGTTACCAGCGGATACTCTCACTCGAAAGGCTGGGGGATACACGTGGGAGGAAAAAATCCAAGCCGGCCAAATGCTGGCCTGTGCAAACTGCCTCGGGATGATCGGCTGGGCGACTTGCAGCATTCGCCCTACAAGCCCACGCTCCGCCTGCCATACGTCATGGATCATTTCTCTCAACTCCCATGAACGACGATCACCTTTATCCCGCGAAACGCGGGACTATCCCCGGGACGCTTACATTCATTCGTAAAGATCAGGAATACAGAGGAAAAGGAACCGGTGTGCTCGGAGAAGGGTCACTTTGTGAAGGCCCTCTTCACCATAAAGTAATATTTCCATATCTCGTGGTCCTGGCTAAATATTCATAAGTTTCACTATCTGCTATATCTCCATCTGTTTCCCGATCATCAGAAAAGTTTCGATATAGATATCATTTATTGAATCGCGATGCATCATTTCTACCGGTAATGAGCAACCAGTAAGGCAACCCTTGGCTGAACATTAGGTGAAGTCGTCAGCCCGGATCATATCCAATAGATCATATCCAATAGTGCCTTCCAGGTATCCAATATGAGCCAGGGCCTTTAAACCCTGGCTTTTGTTTTTGCTCGCGGTTTATGCGGCGGGTTCAGCAGCTTGCGGCTGCCAGGATGGGGCCGTGAAGATTGCACCGCATTGAAGAAACCTGAAAGGGTTTTTATAGGTGCCCAAAAAAGAATAAAACTGTGCAGCAGTCAGAATCTCAGCCCTGAGGTCATTCCTGGGCCGGCGGGGAACAGGTCAAAGAGTCAAGACTTTGGGGCCTCATCTTGATTTTGAGGGGGGTAGGGAAGCAGAAAGAATGCCGTAAAGGCAAAAATCGGGAAAATGAAGATGATTTGGAGGGTGAAAGGCACTCCCCATTGGTCGGCCACCCATCCGAGGGCCGTAGTTGTGATTCCTCCAATCCCCATGGCCAGTCCCAGGACCAAGCCAGAAGCCATTCCCAGGTTCTGAGGCATGAAGCTCTGCCCCATCGCCATGGTTACAGCATTGGAAGAGATGATGAGCAATCCCGCGATGGAAAAAAAGACCAGGGATAACGTCCCACTCGTGAAGAAAAAGAGATACAAAAATAATGAGGTTAAGCCCAGGCTGAAGAGGACGGTCCTCTTGTAACCGTACCGATCGGCCAGAGGACCACCCGCTATGACGCCAATCGTTCCGGCCAACAAGAACGTCGAAAGATATTTTCCGGCCGTCAGTGGATCGCGATGCAAAATATTGATGAAATAAAAAGGGATGAAGGTCAAAAGGCCCAGACGCGTTGCTGCCCTGAGCACCACGGTTAACAAAAGCAAGGTCATGGGCAGAGCTCTTTTGGGTGGGGAAACGGATTTTTTCGCATCCCCGAGCCGGGTGACGGAAGAGCTCTCTTTAACTTTCCAGTGGGGTATGACCAGAAAAACGGCGGTCATGATTATTCCCGGAAGGCAGAACCAAAGAGATCCCTTCAAGCCAAAGTGGATAAAAAATAAGGTTGCCATGATGGGCCCGATGGCAAACCCCAAGTTTCCCCCGAAATGGAATAGGGAGATGACCGTAGCTTTCCTGTCGGCGCTCAATAAGTTTACCGTTTTGAATCCCTCGGGGTGGAAGCTCGCCTGCCCGATGCCGCTTAGGGACGCAAAGAACAAGATCCAGGTATAAGAGGGGGCGAACCCTAAAAGAGCCAGCCCCAAAGAGGCGATGAAGGGGCCAGCGGGGATAAGCCATTTAGCAGACCAGCGGTCGGAAAAATAGCCGAATAGGGGCTGGATGACCGATGAAGTTACGTTGAAAACCAGGATGATCGAAGCGGTCATAGTGTATGAGAGACTGAGCGATTCTTTAATGAAGGGGAGAAAGGCAGGAAGCGCGCCGGTGTTGATGTCCGTGACAAAATGCCCGGCAATCAAGAGAACGAGAGCTTTCAGATTCATTGTAAAATACTAACCTTTCCTCCGCCCGAAAAGTCAAGATGTTTTTTTCCCGAATGACAGCTTATGGCGAACCTGTATTGCGAACCCCTTGCTATTGTAACTGTTCGTTGATAAGATCACCGCAGAGATGAGGGAGGATTTCTTATGAATCGACTGAGCGAGAAGGCCATTCTCATAACCGGCGCGGCTAAGGGAATCGGCCGGGCAATGGCTTTCCTATTCAGCCAGGAGGGGGCCAAAGTTTTCCTGGTCGATTCGGACAAGGAAAACCTCCAGAAGACTTTGGCAACGATTAAGAGCCAGGGCGGACAAGCGGCTTTGAGGGTTGCGGATGTCTCGAGGGAAAAAGACGCCATAGCATCCATTCAGAGCGCTCTGAAAATCTTCGGAACGGTCGACGTCCTGGTGAACAACGCGGGGATCCTTGGCCCGGCTGTGGCCATTTCAGAATTTTCCGAGAGAGACTGGGATCGAGTCTTCCAGGTGAATGTGAAGGGTACTTTTCTGTTTACCAAGCATCTGCTTCCCTCTATGATTGAACGAGGCGGGGGCTGCATCATTAATATGGCCTCGGTTGCCGGGATCAAGGCTTCCAGAATTTCTCCAGCCTACAGTGCTTCCAAGGGAGCCATTGTTTCCCTGACGAAAACCCTGGCCCTGGCTTATGCCCCGAATAACATCCGGGTCAATTGCATCTGCCCGGGCTCGATAGAGACCGACATGCTAAAAAACTTTTTTGCATCCATCGCCGGCCGAAAGCAAAGGCAGAGGTTGCAGAGGGATTTCTTAAAAAGACATCCCCTGGGGCGCTTCGGGCAGGGTGGGGATATCGCCCACGCGGCATTATATCTGGCTTCTGCGGAATCCTCTTTCATAACGGGAGTTGATCTCGTTGTCGATGGAGGATCAAGCCTGTGATGAATCTCAAAGGAAAAGCTACCATTGTGACCGGGGCCTCGAGTGGCATCGGCCAGGCCATCGCCCACGGAGCACTTTTTCTTGCTTCCGAGGAAGCGAGTTATATTCATGGATATATTTTGGTCATTGATGGGGGGTGGCTGGCTTGATCGAGCGCTCGCCAAAGCTTTGTCCGGATTCCTCGCCGTCGACGGAATGATGCGCAAGAGTTTTTCGATAAACAAATTTGATGAAATCGTAAAAAGTCAAAAATACCCCCTCTTCCTTGACGGGAGAGGGTCAGGGTGAGGGTGAAGAATCAAGAAATTTCGCCAAGTTATTTATCCCCCTCCCCTTCATCCCCTCCCGTCACGCCAAGGCGTGAAGGGGAAATTTTACTTTTTACGAGATCATCAAATTTAAGGAGAGAACGATGAATTGGCCGGTTAATTTGCAGTGTGCCGTAAGTTTCACTTTTGACGTAGATGGAGAAATCGTCTGGCTGAGTAAGGCGTCTCAGAACCCTGCCTTTGGTAACCCCGTGGTAGTCTCTATGGGAAGGTTTGGGCCCAAAATTGCAGGGCCGCGAATTCTGGACCTTTTGGACAAATATCAAATCAAGGCTTGTTTTTTTATTCCCGGGAAAATCGTGGAAAGGTACCCGGAATTAGTGAAAGAGATCCATACGCGGGGGCATGAGATTGGGTTTCACGGGTATTCGCACGTCAATCCGGCCACAATGACCCTGGAGCAGGAAAAAGAAGATTTTGAAAAAGGTCTGGAGCTTTTTGATAAAGTGATTCAATCCAGGCCCCTGGGGTATCGATCCCCAGCCTTGGAAATGAGCGAGAATACCTGGCGCCTTTTGGTGGATTACGGGTTCATTTATAATTCCGCCATGATGGATAATGATGTGCCCTACCTCCATCATACCCATGGGAAGTCCATGGTTGAAATTCCCATCCATTGGATGTTAGATGACTGGGTTTATTTTGGATTTAACATGTATCCGTCTCTCCCTTACATGAGTGGCATAAGTAGTCAGGAGAAGGTTTTCCAAATCTGGTCCGCAGAATTCGACGGCATCTATCGTGAAGGCCGTCATTTCGTGCTCTGCATGCATCCCCAACTCATGGGACGTCTCTCGAGGTTGGATATGTTGGAAAAACTGATCATGCATATTAAACAAAAACCCAAGGTATGGATTGCTAAGCCCATCGATGTGGCCAGATACGTTTTGGCAAGTCAAGGGCGGGGGAATCTTCAAGAGACCTAGGCTTGATCTGCAAGATTTTCAACCTGGAGTTACCTTGATATTGGATGGAGATTCAGTAAAATGGGCCGACCTTTCAAAAAGGAAAGGAAGCAGAAAGAAGACTAATGTTGGGCTTCAAAAGCGAGTTTCCCAACAGGTAGAACACCTCTTTGATGAACAACTTGAATTTTTATCCAAGTTGGTAAGCTTTAAAAGTCTCGTGGGCCAAGAGGGGCGAGGGCTAAATTGTTACGAAATATTAATCACCATCAGGAGGTTGAAATGAACAAATCAGAACTCATCGAGCTTCGACAGGCCAACGTGCCCAAAGGGGTGAGTGCGTTGCTTCCGGCGATGATTGCGGAAGCGAAAGGGGTCTCGGTGCGCGATGTCGAAGGAAGGGAATTTCTTGACTTCTCCGGCGGGATCGGGGTGCTGAATGTGGGCCACTGTCCCGATGCGGTGGTTGCGGCCATTCGGGAGCAGGCCGGAAAATACTTGCACTCCTGCTTCATGGTGCAAATGTACGAGCCTTATATTGCCCTGGCGCAAGCCTTGAACGAGATGGTGGCCGGGAACTTCCCCAAAAAGACCATGTTCGTCAACAGCGGGGCCGAAGCAGTGGAGAATGCGGTGAAAATTGCCAGGTATTACACCAAGCGCGCGGGCATCCTCTGCTTCGAGAATGCTTTCCACGGCAGAACGTTCATGACCATGAGTCTGACCAGTAAGGTCAAAAATTACAAATATGGGTTCTGGCCTTTCATGCCCGAAGTATACCGGGTCCCCTATGCCTATTGTTACCGCTGTTCTTACGGCAAGAAATACCCTTCCTGCGACATCTACTGCGCGGAGTTTATCCGGGAAAAATTCTTCGACCTGTACGCAGCCCCGGAATCCATCTCCTCCCTGATTGTTGAGCCGGTGCAGGGAGAAGGTGGGTTTATTGTTCCGCCAAAAGAATACCTGGGGAAGCTACAGAAAATCTGCCGGGATCATGGGATTGTGTTTATCGTGGACGAAATACAGACCGGTTTTGGGCGGACGGGTAAGATGTTTGCCTATGAGCATTCCGGGGTGGAGCCGGACATCCTGATCACCGCCAAGTCCCTGGCTGCGGGGTTGCCGCTGGCGGGCGTAACGGGAAGAGCGGAGATTATGGATTCCGTTGACCCTGGGGGGATCGGCGGAACCTTCGGGGGAAACCCAATCTGCTGCGCAGCGGGCCTGGCAGTTTTGAAGATCCTAAAAGAGGAGAACTTGGTCGAGCGGGCCAACGCCGTCGGAGAAAAGGTCATGAAGAAGTTTCGTTCCATGGCGAAAAAATATCCCTTCGTGGGGGACGTTCGTGGCCTGGGCGCTATGAATGGCATGGAAATCGTCGTCGATAAGAAAAACCACAAACCCAACGGGGATTTGGCCAAGGCCATTGTGAAACGGTGTTATGAAAAAGGCCTCATCATGCTAACTGCCGGGGGGTTCGGCAATGTGATCCGGCATCTGGTTCCCTTAGTGGTCACAAATGATCAATTGGAAAAAGGATTGAAGATCCTCGACGAGGCGATGGCTGAGAAGGTAGAATAAAGGAGGTTCCATGTTGAATCCTAAGGATGCCAAACAGACCGGAATCAATTGGGTTGACGCTCATGGACAAGAATTGATCGAACTCTCTAAAAGGATCTGGGAATACCCGGAATTGGGCCTGGAAGAACAGCGCTCTTCCAAGTTCCTCATCGATTTTCTCGCGGCGCAGGGTTTCTCCGTGGAAAGAAATGTTGCCGGAATTCCAACCGCCTTTGTGGCCGCCTGGGGCCAAGGGAAACCGGTCATCGGGGTCAATTGTGAATACGATGCCCTCCCCGGGCTTTCCCAAGAGGCCGTACCCCGAAAGCAGCCCCTCGTCCCCGGAGCTCCGGGTCATGGGTGCGGCCACAACCTTTTAGGCGTGGGCGGGGCCGGAGCTGCGGTCGCCCTGAAGCAGGTCATGGAGAAGCACAGGCTGGTGGGAACGATTAAGGTTCTGGGGACGCCAGCCGAAGAGATCTGCGCCGGCAAACCCTTCATGGCTCGGGCAGGGATTTTCAAGGAATTTGACGCCATCATCGACTGGCATCCTTACTATCTCAACCAGGTTCTCTATGACACCTGCAACGCCTACTTTAACATCAAGTTTCATTTCCAAGGGCGTACGGCTCACGGTAATGCTCCCTGGGAAGGGCGGAGCGCCCTGGATTCTGCGGTCCTGATGGGCCATGCGATTGAGCTCCTGCGGGAGCACATCCCTCCGGGAGAACCCACGGCCGCCAGCACCATCAATTATACTTTTTCCGACGTCGGCCCTGAGTATCCTAACGTGGTTCCCGATCGTTCAACCCTGTGGTGTGTAGGACGGTTTCAGACGGCCAGCCAGATGGAGCCGGTTTTAGACCAGTTGAAAAATTGCGCTGAAGGTGCGGCTCTGGCGACGGGAACGAAGGTCGTTCAGGAGTTCATCACCGCCACCCATGAAAAGATCCCCAATGCTGTCCTGGCAAAGGTGATGCATAAAAATCTGGTGGCCGTAGGACTGCCCTCTTACACACCGGAGGAGGAAAGATTTGCTCGGGAACTGCAAAAGAGTTACGGGTCTCCGGAAGTCGGGATGGACCGGCAGATCCAGCCTCTGGGCCCAGGGGCCACGGGCGTTTCTGATAACTCGGAATTCAGCTGGTTCGCCCCCTTCGTCATGGGTTGGTTGGCCTGTGCCCCGCCGGGAGTGGGGTGGCACAACTGGTTGGTGAACGCGGCGGCCAGGACAGGGATCGGCCAGAAAGGCATGCTCCTGGCTGCCCGGCTTCTGCTGACCACAGGCGTGGATCTTCTGCTCGACGCGAGTCTGATCCGGGAGGCCAAAGAAGAATTGAAAAAAAGGCTCGGCGGCCGGGAATACCGGCCGATCTTTCCGCCTGAAGTTCCTGTGCCCCTGGAAATCAACCGGCAGACGATGGAAAAATACCGGCCGTTGATGGAAGAGAAGATTACCATACCTCCTGGCCATTCTTAAACCGGGCAGTAAATATCTTATCGGGTTCTTCCGTCTCTTCGATATTAGGTATGCGAGTACCGTTCATGTTTCCGAAGCCCCGAGGTAGATAGAGAACAAAATCGAGTGGGGCCGAACCTTCCGAAACAGCCTTGATGTAGACGTTGGCCGCTTCCAGAATATTCTTTAGTTCAATCCCTCCTGTGTAGCGGGCCCCATTTCCCTTCTTATCGGCATATTGAAAGGCCTGCCCATAGAGTGATATCAGATTGATCTTTCTCGGAAATTCAAGTCCGTAGATGAGTGCCCCCATTAAGGCATAATGGGCTAGCTGGATGCTGGGCCATTTTCCTTTTCCCCAAGTCATGGCTGGGAAGAAAGGATCTCTATTCTCCTCTTCCACTTGGGACATCCTGAAGGCGACCGCGCAGGCGCGCGCTAGGAACATTTCCTGTAAAAAATCATCGCCGGAGGGATTCCATCGGGCATTGCTGAACTGGAGAGACCGGGAACCAGTCTGGAAGGCAGCCTGCAGGTATCCATAGGGATCTGTTCCCCTCGGGTGCCAGGAATTGGCCAATATTCTCATAAAGGGATGCCAGAATCCCTTCGTGCCCATTTCGTCGTAATTGATCACCCCATCCCCGTCTTCATCGAAGGCCTCCATGAATAATTTAAAATAGGCCGACCCGGTCAGCTGGTCATTGGCCCTGGCATAGTTGAGGATGGTAGTTTGCAGGTCCCAGAGAATTTTATTGCCGCTGTAGTAAAGGGCAGAAGTGAGGAGTTCTGAAAATTTCCTGCCCTCGATTCTGCCCAGGTGGCCTTCCAGTGATCCCAGGGGACATCTTTTCAACTCATCCCATCCCACCACATAGTACGTTTGCCGCCCCAATCCCCTTTCTTCGGCATATTTAAATAAATGGTACCGTGAAATGGGTGTATCAAAACCCTCCTGGGTGACGATGTTCTTCCCGTCAGATTGCGGCAAGGGTACTCTTTGAATAAAATCGATAGGCAGGTTCTTTTCTTTTTGGACCATTCTTGCCTCTGCCATGGGCACGGTCTTGAACAGATAGCGGGCGCAGAGCACGTCCAGGGCCACCGCGTCGAGGGAGGCGAATACGTATCCTTCCGGAACTTTCACACTCTCGGGAAATCCATCATGCCGGATGTTCACCGTTTCGATACCATCTACGATGTGCAGCGAAAATACACCCTGATTCTGCACGGCCTTGACGATGTCTACCATCGTCCCGGACAAGCCTGCGGTCTTGGTAACGATATATTTCCCGTCTCGACCTCTCCGGGGGAGCCCGGTTTCATCATCCACCTCGGCGAACCAGACCGAGTGGGGTATTTCCGATTTCAGCGTCGGGTTTGGCTTAAAGGGAAAACTGTATTTCCAGTGGGTGCTTTTCGGGTTGTCTTCATGAGCGACTTCCATAGGGTAAAGACCGATCCCCAGGTTTTTGATGGCGTTCGTAAAAAGGGCTTGGGTGTGAACCTTCAGCCGGGGCACGTTGACCAGGACACATCCGGGGTAATCGCGCAAGTCTTCCGGGTCCTCCGGGTCTCCTCCCACAATCACCTTGTGCAGGGTGATCTGCTTAAAATTAGCTCCGTCGGGGACCTCTACTTCTCTTCTCTTTGAGGGCACGTCATAGATGCGATTTAGATCGTAGACCATCAATCGGCCCATTGCCCGTCCGGGGGGTAGATATTCTTCCGTGAGGCTTTCTTCATAGCCCTTCATCGGATTGTCTTTATGATCCTGGGGATGCGTCTCGTCCAGATACTTTCTGGCAAAATAGAATCCCCATCCGCCGTAAAAATCCCCGACTTTTCCCTCGATGACCGCTTCCGTCGTCACTTTTTTCCCACCCATAAAGAGCAGGCTGGCAGCGCGAGCGGTGGTCGTAAGGCTGGTGCTCGCCTCCCCGAGAGCCATTTCATGGTAGGAGATGTCCAATTTGTCATGGAACCACCTCATCAAGGCGGCAATAAAGGCCCAGTGCGTGCAGGCCGGGCTGCCCATTCCTTCCCCGTGCGTTAGTGGGTCTATGCAGGTCGGGTTAACCAAGTTGGGCTTGAAGAATAACTTCTTCCCTTTTTTGACCTGGGATTTTACCTTCTTCGCGAAGCTGGTCTCCTCATTTAATGCCCGAAGAGCATAATCAAGGCTCACGTAAGTGTAATCGATTTTGGCCTTGATCTTTTCCCAGGCTGCAACATCGGCTTTGTCGATATAGATTTGCAACAGCTCAGGAATGTGGGGATACGATTGAACGGGATCCATCCGGACAACACTGATGGCCGAACCAGTTGCATCGACGGTCAGCTCCCCGATGCTCGAATCTACTGTAGCTCCTTTTTTATCAGACATTTTCCCCTCTCTTTTCTTTGACGCCCTGAAATAATTTCACGGGCGCTTTTCTAATAAGAATTTGCATTTTCAACTTTAGCAATTTATTCTATCAAAAATCAAATTAGACTTTAGCCTACCTGTTACTAGGATAGCAAACCCATTCCAGGAAGTCAAAAGCCCAGGCCAGTCAAAATCAAAGCCTAGGCTTTTCTTCATAGAATATTTGAAAATCAAATCACAATTTTTTTAAGGTTCTGGAAATAGCATATATATATAGCAGAAAACAACACCTTAGGATGATCATTGAACCTCATATGAGCGAAGCAAAAAGGCAGGTTCAATTTTGACCCTGCCCCTCTCAAAAAGGAAATTTACTGGACCATGC
>Ga0315295_10006239_pt1 | contig 10171 bp, 8 predicted proteins | sample YL17G14_0_MG_FD_204453 | JGI IMG/M metagenome (GOLD analysis project Ga0315295, IMG submission 204453) | Sediment microbial communities from Yellowstone Lake, YNP, Wyoming, USA - YL17G14_0 | ecosystem: Environmental > Aquatic > Freshwater > Lake > Sediment | place: USA: Wyoming | collected... | reverse complement strand
TCGATAAAGTGGAGACCTCCGATCCCTATGTGGCCGTCTTTAAGCTGAAACACCCCTACCCCGCTTTTCTGGCCTCCACTCATCCCCTCCTTCTGCCCATCATTCCGAAGCATGTATACGGGCAGGGGGAAATTCGGCAGAACCCCGCCAACATAAAACCGGTAGGCTCGGGGCCTTTTAAATTCGTGGAGTGGAAGAAGGGTCAGCACATCATCCTGGAACGAAATCCCAATTTCTTCCGCAAGGGACAGCCTTATCTGGATCGCATCATTATCGAATTCATAAATGACCCTGCGGCCCGGACCGTAGCCCTGGAAACCGGGGCGACCCATTTTGTACCCTTTTCCTACATCGGTTCCCCGGAGGATCTCCGCCGCCTAGAGAAGATGCCCCATTTGGCCACGACTACCAAGGGGTATGAAGCGATCGGAGCCAGGGCCTGGTTTGCCATCAATGTGCGAAAGCCGCCTTTGAACAACGTGAAGGTCCGCAAAGCGATCGCCCATCTCATGGATAAGGAATTCATCGTCAACGATATCTTGATGGGAATCGGAAAATCCGCCACTGGGCCTTTCCGGTACACCAATCCTTTTTACAATTCTAACGTTCAAAAGTACGAATATAATTTAAACAAGGCCAACCAGCTCCTCGACGAAGCCGGGTACAAGAGGGGTCCGGATGGAACCCGTTTCGCCTTGAACCTCGACTGGATTCCCGGCGCCGCGACCAGCCAGAGCACCTGTGAATACCTGAAAGAGCAGCTCAAAAAAGTGGGGATCAACGCCACCCTTCGCCCCGTGCCGGATTTTCCCAGCTGGGCAGCCAGAGTGTCAAAATGGGATTTTGACCTCAATCTGGATGTCGTCTTCGATTATCCGGACCCGGTGATCGGAATTGAGCGGATGTACATCTCCAAAAATATCAAAAACCTGATCTGGACCAACACCATGGGCTACAACAACCCCGAAGTGGACCGGCTCTTTGCCGACGCCCAGCTTGAGCAGAACTTTGAAAAACGGAAAAGCATGTATCACAAGGTGCAGGAAATTATGGTCGATGAACTGCCCATTATCTGGCATCTGGAGGTTGAATTTTATTCGTTCTACCACAAGGACTTTGATGGGGTGCCCCTGGATGTGTGGGGCCCGCTGAATCCTTATGATACGATCTATTGGAAGAAAGGGAAGTAGCCTATAAAAAGTGCCTTAAGTGCGCTCAAATGCCTTAAGTGCCTCAAGTAAGTGGTTGGTGTTGGGTGTTCAAAAAGAAAGTGCTGCTGTATGGCCATGCCATGATGTTCCCGATATAACATAGGCGCTATTTTAACCGCAGGACCGCTGCACAGCAGAACGGCAGCACTTTTTTAGGGGGATTAATCGAGAGGCATGTCTTTGAGTTCCGGTTCTCTTGGCTTTTACATCCTGCGGCGAGCTTTGCAGGCTATTCCCGTGGTGATCGGGATCGTGGTCTTGAATTTCACCCTCCTCCATCTGGCCCCCGGAGACCCGGCCATGGTTTATGTGGGAGAATCCGGGGGCGCCACCGAGGAGATCCTCAAGGCGGTGCGCAAGGAGTTCGGGCTCGACAAGAGTCTTACGGAACAGCTTTTTATCTACGGGAAGAAAGTCCTGTCCGGTGATTTGGGGTTTTCTTATTTCCAGGGAAAGCCGGTCCTGGAACTCATCCTGGAGAAGATCCCGCCCACGGCCCTCCTGATTCTCACCGCCATGTTTCTGGCCATTATCGTCGGTGTCCTCACCGGGGTGATCGTGGCCCAGCGTCCGGCTTCCGTCGGCAGCGCCGTGGTCACCATCTTATCCCTGTTTGGTTTCGCCACGCCCGTTTTTTGGCTGGGGATCATGTTGATGCTGGCCTTTTCCCTTTACCTGCCCCTGTTCCCTGGGCATGGGATGCTCACGGTGGGGGTTGAGGGAGGTTTCTTTCAGACCCTGAAGGATCTCCTCCATCACCTGGTTTTGCCCGCCTCGACCCTGGGCATCATCTACGTCGCCCAGTACAGCCGCTTAAGCCGGGCCAGCATGCTCGAGGTGATCGGCTCGGATTATGTCCGGACCGCCCGGGCCAAAGGGCTTTCGGAGAAAATCGTCATTTATAAACATGCCCTGCGCAACGCGATTCTCCCCGTCCTGACCGTGGCGGGAATTCAGATCGGGCACCTCCTGGCCGGGGCGGTCCTGGTGGAAACGGTATTCAGTTGGCCGGGAATGGGTCGTTTGATGTTCGACGGGATCCTGCGAAGAGATTATCCCCTGATCCTGGGAATTCTGATTTTTTCTTCGGTTATGGTGATTATCGCCAACCTGATTACGGATATTTTATACGGGGTTCTCGATCCACGGATCAGAAGAAGGTAGATTCTCTCAAATCTTATGGACCCGAATACCCATTTATCAGAAGACAGGACCAACCATCCTTCGAAGTTCCTTAGGTTCTGGCGGAGGTACGGAGAAAACAAGGCCGGGGTCATAGGACTGGTGGTTTTGACCCTTGTTCTGCTCTCTGCCTTCATCGGCCCTTTCCTTTACCCTGTCAGTCCCTTTGAAATCCAGGGGAAAAAATTCCTGGCCCCCGGCGGCCGGTTCACCCTGGGTACGGATTACCTGGGGAGGGATGTTTTGGCGGGAATTATTCAAGGCTCCCGGACTTCGCTCATGGTGGGCATCACGGCAGCCGCATTGATGATGACCCTCGGGATCATCTTCGGAGCCTTGGCGGGGTATCATGGGGGGTTCATCGATGAAGCGCTCATGCGCTTGACCGAGTTTTTTCAAGTAATCCCGGCCTTCATTCTGGCCATGGTGGTGGTGGCCTTGTTCCAGCCGTCTCTTTGGACGATTATCTTGGCCATCAGCATTTCCACGTGGACGGGAACGGCGCGGATCCTGCGGGCGGAATTCATGTCCCTCCGCGAGCGTGATTTTGTCACCGCCGCCCGGGCGTCGGGCTCGCGAAGCGCAAGAATCATCACCCGGGAAATTCTTCCCAACGCCCTTCCTCCCATGATCGTCAACGCATCCCTTGGAGTCGGAGTGGCAATCCTTTTTGAAGCCGGCCTCAGCTTCTTGGGCCTGGGAGATCCCAACGTGATGAGCTGGGGGTACATGATCGGGTCCTCCAGGGTTTACATTCGCCAGGCCTGGTGGACGGTGACCTTTCCGGGAATGGCCATCTTTCTCACCGTCCTGAGCCTCAGTCTGGTGGGAGATTGGTTGAATGATTTCCTGAATCCCAAAGCCCGGCTGCAGCGGCAGGGATGAATTCAATCTTAATTATTTTGGTCAACGCGGAAGATGATTTGCCCACGATCTTCGAGGCCAATCACATGATGCTAGGCGCATGGGAAATCGATCGGGGGTCGTTTTCTTGCGCCCCAGAAACGAACCGGGATGGGTGAAGAAACATTTACTTAAATACTTCTGCCTGACCCCGTTCATACGGATCCCGTCTAATGAGGAGGGAAGGTATGCTCAAAACCGGCAAAGTTCACAGGCTGATGGCATCCCCCAAAACTGTCCATACGGGGTTTTATGATGCGTCGATTCCTCCCGTGTTGACGATTGAATCGGGAGACCCAGTGGTTCTGAGTTCCCTGATGCTCATGGATGGGAAACTCCGTTGTGGGATGACTCTCGAAGAATTGGTGGCGGCCCGCCAGGAGTCCATCGACCGCAATATGGGATCTCATACCCTCACTGGCCCCATTTTCGTCAGGGCAGCAGAGCCCGGAGATGTGTTGGAAGTGCGCATCCAGAAACTCGTTCCCACCGGATGCGGCGTGAATTACCACCTTCCCCAAAAATTCCTCCGCGGAACCCTGCCGGAAGATTTTCCTAACGGGCAGATAAAAACCCTTCACCTGGATTTGGGGAAAGATGTTGTGCCTTTCCAGGAGCAGCACTCGGGCCCCGTTTCGGGCCTTGGTCAATGCCGCGGGGACCACGGCGTTGAAGCTGGATTCAGGCTTTGGAGCGGAGTTCTCTTTTCAAGACTTTCCCCGCCGCGTTGCGGGGCAGGGCTTTCATGAACTCCACGTACCGGGGTCGCTTGTATCTTGCCAGATTTTCCGTGCAGTGAGCGATCACCTCTTCAGCGGTCAATTGCTGTCCCTCTCGCAAGACTACGAAAGCCTTGACGGCTTCCCCCCACTGCGGATCGGGGACTCCGATCACCGCGGCTTCCAATATTTTCGCATGACTGTAAAGGACCGCTTCAACTTCAGCGGGATAGATGTTTTCCCCGCCGCTGATAATCATATCCTTTTTCCGATCGACGATGTAGATGAAGCCCTCCTCGTCCCGGCGCACCAGGTCGCCGCTATGGAACCATCCTCCACGGAAGGCCTCCGCGGTTCCTTCGGGGTTCTTATAATAGCCTTTAAACATGTTGGGCCCCCGGTAGACGATTTCCCCCACCTGCCCGACGGGCACGTCGTTCATACCGGAGTCCACGACCCGCGCTTCCACCTTCATGATGGGAAGGCCTACCGATCCGTCTTTGCGCAGGGCGTCTCTGGGGCTGAGCGTGGTGGTGGCCGGCGACATCTCCGTTTGGCCAAAGGTATCCTGTAATCCCGCGTTCGGAAAGGCGGCCAGGATCCTTTTCTTTAAAGCCGGGGGCATAGGAGCGGCCCCGTAGCCGGCCAGGCGGAGAGAACTGACATCGTATTTTTTGAAATCGGGGTGTTCGAGCAGGAAAAGCCACATGGCCGGAACCAGGAACAGGGTGGTGATCTTTTCCTTCTGGATGGTCTTCAGGATCTCCAGGGGATCAAAATCCTGGAGGACAACCGTCACCCCCGCGACCATGGCGATCGCGGTTCCGGTGATGGCCGCGGTGTGGAAGAGGGGGGCCACGCAAAGGTTTTTTTCCTCGACTCTCTGATCCGGGTTGGCGATGGGGAAATCCCTCTCCATAATCATGGTCATGGCATTGACAATGACGTTTTTATGCGACAGGACCGCACCTTTGGGAAGGCCCGTGGTTCCCGCGGTATACAGGATGAACATATCATCATCATCATCCACCCATATCTCGGGCCTGACGGGGCTACCGGCTTTCAGGACTTCTTCGTATACGGAATACCCCGCGGGGGGCTCTTTCTCCACTACGACATATTCTCTGATTTCTTTCAGGTCATTCTTTCCCTTTTCGATTGCCGGGATGAATTCTTCCTCCATAAAAAGAATCTGGGAATCAGAATTATTCAGGATGAAAGTGATTTCCCTCGGGGCCAGCCGGAAATTCAGAGGAACGTTCACAGCCCCTATTTTGCCGGCGGCAAAATAGATTTCCAGGATTTCCCGCCGGTTCTTCAAAAGAACTGCCACCTTATCCCCCTTTTGAATTCGTCGGGAAAGCAGGGAATTGGCCAACCGGTTTACCCGTTCATCCAGTTCGCCGTAGGTAACTCGAACGCCTTTATGCACAAAGGCTTCCCGGTCGGGAAATTTGCGGGCATTGCGGGCCAGCATTTCCCCAAAAAGCAATTGCCTGCTCATGGCTAACTCGAAATCAAAGGACATAAAAGTTCCTCTTCTGCCGGTCTCTTTTCTCAAAATGAGCCTCTCGGTTCTGACGTTCCTTTAGGCCGCATCTATATTACCCAGTTGGTGAACAAAATCAACCCCTATCTTTCCATTCCACTTCCCGGCATAAATGCCGGGGTTTGCTCAGGGTCGGCCCTGAGCGGCGCTTCTCACCCAGCCCCGAAGGATAGAACGTTCGGCTGAGCTCACGCCGTGGTCTTGCTCATAGGATCTTCCTTCAGAATGCAGCATTCCAAATGCAAGCCCTTAAAATGAGCCATACCTCTATTTACGGAAATCTATTTACGGAAATCTTGACAAGCAATCAAAAATACATTTAGGATAAAAATGTAAAAACTTCTGGGGAATAGAAAATGGGAGGAAACATGGAAAAGTTGTATCTCTATGAATGGACCTGGGCAGAAGTAAAGGCATATTTGAAGAAAGATAGCGTCATCATCCTTCCCTTCGGTTCCACTGAACAGCACGGCCTCCATCTCCCTCTCGGCAACGATGCCCTGGTGGCCATTCGCTTGGCCGAGGATGCGGCCCGGGCCACAAATACCATCGTGGCACCGCCATGCTGGTTTGGCTGGTCCCCCCATCATATGGCTTACCCGGGAACGATCTCCATTACGCCCGAGACCCTGACTCGATTACTCTATGAAGTTTTGCGCAGCTTGATCTTTCATGGGTTCAAGCGTCTGATCGTGATCAATGGTCATCGTAAAGCCAACCTCCCCCCCATGGAGATCGCCTGCTCCCGTATCCGGAATGAGACTGGCGCTTATGTCACCATAGCCGACCCCTTTTTCCTCGCCGAGACCACCGCCAGAGAAATTCGGGAGTCTCCTCCGGGAGGAATCGGCCATGCGGAAGAACTGGAGACTTCCCATATGATGTACATCTTCCCGGAGTTGGTGGATATTAAAAAGGCGGTTAAGAACCTCCCCAAGAAAAAGAAATTCCATGTCATGGACCCATACGTGGAAGCCGACCGGGCTTTCACCCCTTCCACCCTGGAAAGCTTCCGCGAGGCCACGAAGCCGAGTGGCGTCAGCGGGGACCCAACTCTTTCCACCGTGGAAAAGGGGGAGCGCCTGCATCAAGCGCTGGTGAATAATTTGGCGGAATTGATCAAGATGGCCCGAAAGGAGAAAGTGGTCCTGAAGCCGACTGCTCCCTGTTTCTAATTCATCGGACGCAGATTTTTCTAAAAGCATGTGTCCATTTGACAAAATCGGAAAGGTAAGGTATTTATAAGCCTTGGTGTTTCTTTCCTTTCTCTTAACGCTTACAAGGTTTGTGGTGAGACCGGGCATTTGATGGGCGGCCAAAATAACTTCCTTCTGAAAATTCAAAACCTGCATACCTACTTCTTCATGGACGAAGGGGTAGCCAAGGCCGTGGACGGCGTGGACCTGGAATTGGAAGAAGGCGGAACTCTCGGCCTGGTGGGCGAATCCGGATGCGGCAAAACCGTCACGGCATTGTCCATTATGCGCCTCATCCCCGACCCCCCGGGGAAAATCGTTCAGGGACAAATTTCTTTCAACGGCACCAACCTGCTCACCCTCTCCGAGGCCGCGATGCGCAAGATCCGCGGTCGTTCCATCTCCATGATCTTCCAGGAGCCCATGACCTCGCTGAACCCGGTCTTCCAGATCGGCGATCAGATCTCCGAAGTGCTGCAGTTGCATGAGGGAATGTCCAGAAAGGAAGCCTGGAACCGTTCCATCGAAATGCTCAAGATGGTAGGGATTCCCGCGCCCGAGCGCCGAGTCATGGAATACCCGCACCAGTTGAGCGGGGGCATGCGCCAGCGGGCCATGATCGCCATGGCCTTGGCCTGCAGCCCCATGCTGATGATCGCCGACGAACCCACCACGGCGCTGGACGTGACCATCCAGGCCCAGATTTTGGAGTTGATCAATCACCTGCAAAAAGAGAAAGGGATGTCCGTCATCCTGATTACCCATAATCTGGGAGTGATTGCCGAGACCGCCCGGAGGGTGGCGGTCATGTATGCCGGACGAATCGTTGAGTACACGGACGTACGCTCCATTTTTGGCGGCCCGAAGCATCCTTACACCCAAGGCCTGCTGAAATCGATCCCCCGGCTGGATGAGCACCACGCCCGGAAGGAAAGGCTGGAAGCCATCCCCGGCTTGGTTCCCTCCCTCCTGGACCTTCCTCCGGGATGCAAGTTTTCAAATCGGTGCAAGTACGTCTTCGATCGATGCGTGGAGGAACCCCCGCTGATCGAAGCAGCCCCCGGGCATCTCGTGCGCTGCCGGTTGTATGAACGAAAATAGCAATCAGCAGTCAGCGGAAACGGAAGAAGAGAGCTAAATGAACGCCGACGGCAACCTTGTTGAAGTCAAAAACCTAAGAAAATTTTTCCCCGTCCATAGCCATTTCTTCTCCCGGGCAAAAATCTTTGTCCAGGCCGTGGTGAGGATCAATCTGTTCATCCGGCGGGGAGAGACCCTGGGTTTAGTGGGTGAATCCGGATGCGGGAAATCCACCCTGGGTCGCCTGATCCTGCGCCTGGAAGAGCCCACCGAGGGGCAAATTCTTTTCGAGAACGAAGACATCCTTCAATATGACGCCGAGCGGCTCCGCCAGCTCCGCCGGCAGATGCAGATCATCTTTCAGGACCCCTATTCTTCCTTGAACCCGAGGAAAACCGTGGGTTCGATCATCGGAGAACCCCTGATCATCCACCACATCGGCACCAAGAAAGAACGGGAAGAACGGGTGTTAAAGCTGATGGAAGTCGTCGGCTTGAGACCGGAGCACATCAACCGTTATCCCCATGAATTCAGCGGCGGTCAGCGTCAGCGCATAGGCATCGCCAGGGCTTTGGCCTTAAACCCCAAGTTAATCATCGCGGATGAGCCCGTCTCCGCCCTGGATGTTTCCATCCAGGCCCAGGTCCTGAACCTCCTGGAGGATCTCCAGAAGGAGTTTCATCTGACCTACCTTTTCATCGCCCACGACCTCTCCGTAGTGGAACACATCAGCGACCGGGTCGCCGTGATGCACCTGGGGCGCCTCGCCGAGCTAGCTCTAAGTGAAGACCTCTACCGCAGCCCCAAGCATCCCTATACCCAGGCTCTGCTTTCGGCCAACCCTGTTCCGGACCCCACTCTCGAACGCAAACGGATCCTCCTTCAGGGGGAGGTGCCCAGTCCGATCAATCCGCCCTCGGGATGCAACTTCCACACCCGCTGCCCTTTTAAGTTTGAACCCTGTCCCGGGGAAGTACCCCAGTTCAAGGAAATCGAGCCCAACCACTGGGTGGCCTGTTACCTGTACGGCCCAAACCAGTAAAAAATACGTTCACCGCAGAGAGCGCGGAGGAGGCCGAGAGCTAAGTAGAAATGAAAAACAAAATGGTAATTTCTTCGTAATTGCCCATGGCGGCTTCGCCGCCCGCGAATGCCGCCTGGGGCGGGGGAAAAACTCCTCATTCGATGCCCCCTCACCCTTCTCCGCTCCTCCGCAGCCGGGGGAGCGGGAATGGGTAAGGGGGGTATTCTTAAAGGGGAATGGCGGCATTTGGAGGATATTTTTTCGGAAATCTAAATTTTCTCTGCGCTCTTTGCGTACTCTGCGGTGAAAAAATAGGAGGAAACGATGCCCGACCGAATCGACATCAACTGCGATATGGGGGAAAGTTTCGGCGTCTATAAATTGGGCCGGGATAAAGAGGTCATGGACTACATAACCTCGGCCAACATCGCCTGCGGCTGGCATGCCGGGGACCCGGTCGTCATGGAGGAGACGGTTCGCCTGGCCAAAGAGAAGGGCGTCGCTGTTGGCGCTCATCCCGGTTATCCGGACCTCATGGGGTTTGGAAGGAGGCGGATAGACCTCACCCTCCCAGAGATCGAGGCCTATATCCTCTACCAGGTGGGCGCCCTTTCTGCCTTCGCCAGGGCCCATGGACTCCCGCTGCAGCATGTCAAAGCTCATGGAGGCCTAGGGAACTTGGCTTTCGTGGACCTGGAGGTTTCCAAGACCATCGCCCGGGCCGCAGCTCGCTTCAGCCGAGAGATCATCTTTGTAGCTCTGGCCGGGTCGGTCATGGTCCAGGCCGCCAAGGAGGTGGGGGTTCGTTTCACGGAAGAGGTTTACGCCGACCGGGTTTACAATCCAGACGGGACTCTTCAGTCCCGGAAGATTTCAGGGTCCGTCATCCATGACCCGGAAAAGGCGGCCAGACAGGCCTTAACCATCGTCAAGGAAGCGTACGTGGTCGCCCATGACGGGACAAAAGTACGCGTAAAGCCCGAGACTCTTTGCGTTCACGGGGACACTCCCGGCGCCCTCGCCATTCTGCAAAAAATAAGGGAAGAACTCAAGAAGGCTTCTATCGCCGTTAAACCGATGGGACAGTGAAAGAATGCCAGGACAGCCGAGGATTCTGCCCGCCGGGGACCAGGCCATCCTCATCGAATTCGGGGCGGAAATAAACCCTACCATCAACCGCTTCGTCCAGGCATTCACGCAAAAGGCGAATCAGCATAAGATGGCCGGGATTGGGGACCTGGTTCCTTCATATTGCACGCTCCTGGTCTATTATGATCCCCTTTCTCTCTCCTTCTCCCGAGTGGCTT
>Ga0315295_10006238_pt1 | contig 10172 bp, 4 predicted proteins | sample YL17G14_0_MG_FD_204453 | JGI IMG/M metagenome (GOLD analysis project Ga0315295, IMG submission 204453) | Sediment microbial communities from Yellowstone Lake, YNP, Wyoming, USA - YL17G14_0 | ecosystem: Environmental > Aquatic > Freshwater > Lake > Sediment | place: USA: Wyoming | collected... | reverse complement strand
CTCCTCCGGCAGCACAAACGAAGGATCACCCAGCAGGAACTCGTGGCCCGGCGGCTCGATGAGGGGGTTCTCGGGGTGGTCGGTCCAGTTCTTGAGGTAATCGCTGAGTTCTTCAGCCATTCTTAAGCACCTCTTTCCTGCCGCGGTAAGCCTCTGCCTTCGTTGAAACTCGGACGTATTTGAAAGGCAATAAGAATTATAATCGAGGGCGAGTCATAGAAGCCTGATTTTGACATTGCCGATGCTTCAGAGGTTGCGAGTGCCTCCGGAGGAATGACGCAAGTATAAGCGTATAATTAAAGACGTCTGGTTACAGGGGCCCCTTTGTGGGCCTCTTTCGTTAGAAGGATTGTTATGGCTGTTGGTGGCGTGGGACGAAAACTGATGGTCGTTGTACTGGCGGCGCTTCTGGTCGTCGCCTGCTCTATCCTGTGGCTCGCGGCGGCACCGGCGAAGAACGTGCCGGTGGCGCGCGGCTCGGGCGTGTCGGTGGTGCCCGACACGATCAACGTCCTTATGCCGGACGGTTCGGTCAAGACGATGGAGATGGACGAGTATCTCAAGGGAGTCGTCCCCTCCGAGGTCGGTGCCTCATGGCCTTACGATTCTCTCGCGGCCCAGGCCATCGCCGCCAGGTGCTACGCTTCTACCGCCAATCGTCATCCCGACAAGGGTGCGAACGTCTGCACGACCACTCACTGCCAGGTCTGGCGGGCGGCGCACGACCCGCGGACCGACACCGCGGTGGACTCCACTCACAAGATGGCTGCCAGGTACAACGGCGAGATCATCTCCGCCTTCTACTTCGGGCATTGCGACGGGCATACCAGGAACATCGAGGATGTCTGGGGAAGCTACGTGCCCTACTGCCGCAGCGTCTCCTGCCCGTGCGGGTTCACGACGATGTGGGGTCACGGCGTCGGCATGTGTCAGGAGGGGGCGCGGGTGCTGGCCGAGAACGGTTGGGATTACCGCGACATCCTGAAGCATTACTACACGGGGGTGGAGGTCGAGAGCACGGAGACCACTGCTCTCGACTGGTACTTCGCGGAGGGGACTACCCGCCCGGAATTCGTCACATACCTCTGCGTCGCGAACCCGAACGGGGTCAATGCGGAAATAACGGTTAGTTACCTGGTTGAAGGAGGAGGGAATCAAAGCGTTCCCTACACTATCGGACCCAACTCCCGCCTGACCGTGGACGCGGCAAAGGACATCGGGATCGGGAAGGACTTCTCGACACGCGTCACGTCGACCAACAAGGTCGGCATCGTCGCGGAGCGGCCGATGTACTTCAACTACAAAGGTGCCTGGAGCGGAGGGTCCGACACCGTAGGGACCCCTTACCCCGGAACCACATGGTACTTCGCGGAGGGGACGACGCGCCCGAACTTTGCGACCTATCTCTGCCTGGGTAACCCTGGCGATCGGGAAGCACAGGTCACCATCACTTACTTCAAGGGTGACGGGAACACCCAGCAGCAGGTTGTGAACGTGGCGCCGCTCTCCCGCTTGACGGTGCCGGTCAACGACGTCCTCGATACCACCGACGACGCTTCTCGCGATTTCGCCGCCAGGTTGCAGGTGACCAACGGGGTCGAGATAATCGCCGAGCGCCCCATGTACTTCAACTACCAGGGGGACTGGTCGGGAGGGCACGACGCCATGGGGGCGCCGAGTACGAAGACCACATGGTATTTCGCGGAGGGGACGACGCGCCCGAATTTCGCGACCTTCCTCTGCCTTGCGAACCCGTCGGACTCTGAAGCTGCCGTGACGGTCACATACATGGTGGCGGGCGGCGGGAGCAAGGATATGGCTTATGCGGTAGGTCCCCACTCGCGTCTTACCATCGAAGTTTCGGGCGCTCTGGGTGGAGGCAAAGACTTCTCCTGCCGGGTGGCTTCGACGAACGACGTCGGGATAATCGCGGAGCGCCCCATGTACTTCAACTACGGTGGGGCTTGGAGCGGCGGTCACGACGCTGTGGGCGCCCCCTATCCCAAGACCACCTGGTACTTCGCTGAGGGGACGACGCGCCCGAACTTCGCGACTTTCCTCTGCCTCGGTAACCCGACAGACAAGCAGGCTTCCGTCCTCGTGACCTACATGAGGGGCGACGGCATCACACAGCAGCAGGCGGCGACGGTGCCACCGCTGTCTCGCACCACCGTCTGCGTGAACGACGCCCTCGGGATCGCGGACGACACGGCTCACGACACCGCCGTGATCGTCGAGGTGACCAACGGCGTCGGGATAGTGGCCGAGCGCGCCATGTACTTCAACTACATGGGAGCGTGGACCGGTGGCACCGACGCCATGGGCTACTAGCTAGCGCCGAATCTTGCTTTTGCCTATCATATGGGCGAAACTCGTTTCATGGTGTATAGGAAAAAGCAGGACCCGACACCAGCACACCTCGCGAAAGGAGCACTCCCTTGAAATCAGAGACGCTCTTCAACGGTTCCCTCAGGCGTACGGTCTTTGCTGTAGCGACCATTATGGTAGTCGTCGCAGTGTTCATGCCGGTCGCGGGCGCCCGTGCGCAATCCTCGACTAACGCGCGCGGCACGGCGCCGGCGGCCGCCCCCGAGGAGATATCGCAGCCCAGGCCGTACTACGCGCCAGACGCTCTGGCAGGCCCGGACACCGCCGGCGGAGAACTGGCCGAGGGCATGTCGAGATTCTCGAACATTTTTCCGGAGGAATGGCTGCCCGCTTCGCTGGTTCCGGAGCGGAAAGATGAGAGCAACATGCAGGGCAGCGGCGCGGGGCGGCAGGGTGCCGGCACAGGGGGCTGGACCCCAGTCGCACAGCCGTACACGCCCTCGTCGGATCCGGTTATCAACTATTATCCGAATGTTTCGTCCACGACGGACTCCAGCGGCAGGCAGCATATACTGTATGGGGTCACGCGGCTCACGGACATATCGCAGGCACCCGATGCGCCCGGGTTCAGAACCCAATATCCCTCGAACCTGTATTACACGATTTATTCCGAGGGATCCTTCTCGACGCCCGTCCAGCTCACGTCCTTCTCGGGGCTCGACGACACCCACGTCATGATGTTCTGGATGGACGCCGACGAATACCTGCATCTCGTCTATTCGAAATGGACCTGGGGGCGCGACGCGTCAAAGGGTCCGGGGGATTATTCCGCCTACCAGCACGAGGGTGAGAGCTTGTATTACCGGTACCGCTCGCCCGAAGGGGTGTGGAGCAGCCCCCGGAGCATCGCCGATTTCAGCGGCGCGTCCTGGGCGATCACCGGTGGCCAGTTCGGAGTAACAGCGAACAGATTGTGCGGCGTCTGGCACGAGGTCTTGAACAAGGAGACGGCTCCATCGACCTATTCGGGGCGCCTGCTGTTCATAGAGGGCGTGAAGGACAGTTGGAACACACCGTATACGATCAAGGCCTGGGACTACTCCACCGCGGTCGGGCAGCAGAGTCCCGCCGGATACCCGGAGCTGGCTGTGTCTCCCTTCACCGGGGAGATAACCGTTGCCTTCGCGCTAAGGACGGAGGGGGCGGCGGTTGACCAGGACAGGATTGATATCTATGGCCTCACTAGGGATCCCGGCGGCTCATGGTCTTCGATTCAAACACTGACAGCTTCAGCGCCAAATGAGGTGTGGATTCCCGGGATTGTTCTGTATGAGCCGTCAGGCACGACAGTCGAGATTCTGGCCGAGACGGGGACGATCTATGATGGTGATGCCATGCATGCTCCGGCGTCCAATATCGGTTTTATCAAACACACCACCGCCGGCTGGCAGGCACCGCAGAATGCAACCAAACTCCCGGCGGGTAAAGGGCTGGGAGCCGGGGGTTTTATGAGAGATGCGTTCGGCGACTGGCGCATTGTGTTCTCAAGCGAGAGTCTTCAGTGGGTTCCAGCGCTGCCGGGGTGGTTACCCTTGCTCGGTGACGACCTGCAGTACACTAACGAGACGAGCGGCGGCTTTTCGACCCCCGAAACCATCGTCGGGTACCAGGCGGGACGCTACATACAGGCGGCGGAGGGCGAGCTCGACGGGAACGGCCGGGTGCATGTACTTTTCGAGATGCATTACACCGCTTTCGACATAGGGACCGGCTACGGCGTTTACTACACCGACAACGCTTCGGGGGCGGGCTTTTCGAGCCCCCAGAAGATCAGTACCGACTCGGACCGGGTAGTGGAAGACGTCCTGTTGAGTTGTCGCACGAACGGGGACGTGATCGCGTCCTGGTTCGAGGCAAAGGCTAACTATGTCACTCACGAGCCTCTGGCCGGAGCGATTTACTCAAGGTGCATGAGCGGAGGAGCCTGGAGCGAAACAAAGAACGTGACGGCGATCCCGGGAAGCGACGAGATAATGCATGTTGTATACGGCGTGTCGGCTTATGGTAATTACTTCTACGGCTACTGGTCCGATGAATTCACTTCCGTCGGCGAGCAACGGCTGATATTCCAGACCGCCAGGTATAACCCCATTACGACCACCTACTTCGATTTCAAGAGGTACTACACAGAGAGCATGGCCGGTACATGGGGGAACCCGCAGCAGGTCCTGCAGGCGGACATCGGCGGGTATCCAGGAATCTATGTGGACGCGAACGAGCGGGTCACCGCGGTTCTGGACGCGACGACGTCCGCGGGAAAGAGCGTCTCCTACTACTCCATGCAGAAGAGCCCCACGCCGCCCGCCTACACCTACTTCTTCGCAGAGGGGACGACCCGCCCCGGATTCCAGGAATGGATATCCATCCAGAACCCCGGTGAGCTAGGGGCGAACGTCACCATAACCTACATGCTCGGGACCGGCGAGAACAAGGAACAAATGTTAGCTATCCCCGCGCATTCGCGGGTCACGGTGGACGTCAACACGTTCGTCGGGGCCGGCCAGGACGTCTCCGCAAGGGTATCGAGCGATCAGTTGATCGTCGCGGAACGACCCTTGTACTTCGATTACAGGGGCTGGACGGGAGGGGACGACGCCGTCGGCTCCATGGATACCGGTCGGGTATGGTACTTCGCGGAGGGGACCACCCGCGCCGGTTTCCAGGAGTGGTTGACCCTTCAGAACCCCTCGAACTACAACACTACGGCGGACATAACCTACATGCTCGGTGACGGCAGCACCAAGAGACAGCAGGTCCCGGTGGCGGCCAGGACCCGCGCGACGGTCGACGTGAACTCGTTTGTTGGGCCTGAGCAGGACGTGTCCATGAAGGTGGAGAGCCGCGATGCTGGCATAGTCGCGGAGCGCCCCATGTACTTCGACTACCACGGCTACTCGGCAGGCGGGCACAACGTGGTGGGGAGCGAGAGCCCGGGTAGCAGGTGGTACTTCGCGGAGGGAACCACGCGGAGCGGTTTCGACACCTACCTGTGCCTGCAGAACCCGAACACCGTGGGCGGAAGCGCGACGATCACCTACATCCTGGGCGACGGCTCCACTAAGAATCAGACCATCTCACTTCCCGCCACCAGCAGACAGACCGTAAAGGTGAACGACGTCATCGGTGCCGACAAGGACGTGTCTATCGTCGTTGACGCGAGCACTATGATCATCGCCGAGCGCCCCATGTACTTCAACTACCACGGCTTCGCGCCCGGAGGGCACAACGCGATGGGCACCTGGGGACCCAAGAACTCCTGGTTCTTCGCGGAGGGCACGACCCGCACGGGGTTCGAGGAGTGGCTCTCGCTTCAGAACCCGGGCATCGCGAATGCAAACGTGTCACTCAGGTATATGCTAGGCGACGGCTCAATAGTGCTTCAGAACGTCGTGGTACCGGCGCACACCCGGGTAACAGTGGATGTCAATGCAGCGGTGGGGCCGGACAAGGACGTATCGGTTTCTGTATGGAGCGACCAGGGCATCGTGGCGGAACGCCCGATGTACTTCGACTACCACGGGATATGGCCGGGCGGCTCAGACGTGATGGGACTGTGATATTGAATCCGGGAGGCATACATGCGGAAAATAGGCAAAGCTCTTGGCATCGGCATCTCCTCGCTGGCTGCCGGTGCCGCCGCTTATTTCGTAGCGCGGCTACGCCTGTCCATGCCGCGCATGAGCGGGGAGCTCCAAATACCATGCCTGGACGAAGAGGTCGAGGTAATCTACGACAAGGCCGGGATACCCCACATAACCGCGAAGAGCAACGCGGACGGGTTCAGGGCGCTCGGGTACGTGATGGCGCAGGACCGCATGGTACAGATGGACGTCATGCTCAGGGTCGCGAAGGGCACGCTCTCCGAGATCGTGGGCGGCATGGCCCTGGAGATGGACCGCTTCATGCGCACCATAGGCCTTTACGGGACCGCGAAGCAATTCGAGACCAAGCTTGATCAAGAATCAAAGGACACGCTTGAGGCCTTCTGCGAGGGGGTCAACGATTATCTTGCACGCCCCGGCGTCAAGCTGCCGTTCGAGTTCATTTTCCTCAAGGGGAGGCCCGCTCCCTGGGGGCCCGCGGACTGCCTGACCTACGGCCTGTTTGTCACATGGCTCCTCGACGCGTTCTGGCCGCACAAGCTTATGCGGGAAAAACTGGTTCGCGCGCTCGGGCTCGAGAAGGCGCTGGAGCTTCTTCCGCAGACGGCCGAGTACAACAACCCGCCGGTCAAGGTAAAAGGACCTGGCGTGAAGGCCGACCCGATCGAGCCGGGCGAGCAGATCGACTGGGGGTTCGGGAGCGAGGGCGGAGGAGGCGAATGGCTCGACGCCGTTAAGCCCTCTTCCGTTTTCGGTTCGAACAACTGGGTCCTGGACGGCTCGCGGACCACGACAGGGAAGCCAATCCTGTGCGGCGACCCCCACATCCAGCACAACGCCCCAGGGGTTCTTTTCCTCTGCCACCTCTCAACGCCGGATTACAACGTGATCGGCGCAGCCTTCCCCGGCATACCTGTTGTTGCCTACGGCCACAACGGTTACTGCGGGTGGAGCGCCACCGCCATGTGCCCGGATGTCATCGACCTCTTTGTTGAGACCTTCGAGTCAACTGATTCAGACCGATACCTCTACAAGGGCGAGTGGATGGACGCGGAGGTCATCGAGGAGGAAGTAAAGATCCGCTTCGCCGGGACGAAAAGGCTCAAGGTACTCAAAACCCGGCACGGCCCCGTCATAAAGCGCAAGGGCAACAAGGGCCTCGCCTTGAAGTGGGTCAGCCACAACCCGGAATTCGACTCTCTCGGGGCCTTCCTGAGGCAGAACCGGGCGAAGTCCTGGGACGAGTTCAACACCGCCATGGAGAACTTCGTGGGGCCCGCCATGAGCCAAGCCTACGCGGATATCGACGGGAACATAGGTTATCTTGCGGCGGCAAAGGTGCCCGTGAGGGCGAAGGGTGACGGCACCCTTCCCGCGAGCGGTTCGGAGGGGGAATGCGAGTGGGTGGATTATATCCCCTTCGAGAAGATGCCCCGCGCCTTTAACCCGAAGGAGGGCTTCCTCGCGACCGCGAACTCGAAGATTGTGAGCGAAGGTTACCCGGAGCTCATTACGAAGATCTGGGAGGCGCCGTACAGGAACGGACGCATCTGTGAGCTCCTGCGCGCGAAGGAGAAGTTCTCGCCCGGGGAGATGCCGAAGATCCACGCGGACGTACTTACCTTCCCCGGCAGGCGCTTCGCCGAGGTGGTTGTAAAAGCCGCGGAGGGGAAAGAGATATCACCTGCCGCGCGCCTCGCCGTAGAGCGCTTCCGCGAGTGGGATTACCAGGCCAGCGCGGACTCACCCGCCATGACTATATATTTCTACTCCTGGAAACACCTCCGCGAGAAGCTCCTTCGGCACAGGCTCGGTGAGGCGCTCTTCGGTGAGTTGACCTGTAGCGCCGTCACGCTCAACCTCGCCATGGAAAACCTGCTCGAGCGCGCCGAGGACTTCTGGCTCCCCCCGGGTTACGGCTCCTATGACGAAGTGATCCTCGAGTCGCTCGAAGAGGGAATCCGTGAGCTTGAATGCATATTCGGCACGTCCGACCAGTCGGCGTGGAAATGGGGAGAGATCCACTACCTCACGTGCCAGAGCCTGATCGGTCTCTTCTGGCCGCTCACAAAGATATTCAACGTGGGGCCGGTTCCCCTGGACGGCGAGGGCGACACGGTGAACGCGGGGCCGGCGGCGAGCGACTGCCAGTCGCAGCTGCTCTCGAGGGGAACGATGGGCGGCAACACGGATATGGCGATCCTTCCCGACTGCACCTCTCACGCCGCCTACGGGGGTCCCGTGCTCAGGATGGTGCTCGACTTCAGCGACCTCGACAAATCGGTCGCGGTAGTCGATGTCGGTCAGTCCGGCCACCGCTTGAGCCCCCACTACAAGGACCACTTCGAGCGCTGGTGCAGGGTCGAGTATTTCCCTCTTCCTTACTCGAGAGAGAAGATCCTCGAACAGGCGGACGGCATACTGAACCTTGTCCCCTGATCCCTACTAAGGGAAAACCGCCCTCTTCCGTGAATACTATTATTGTAGGAAGCTTTCCTAACCGGGAGAACACGATGGAGGAAGAGGAGGGCAGAAAGAAACGCCGCTTCCGGCGCCGCCGCGAGGAGGTCGAACCCCTCGGTGACGAGGAGCAGGTACGGCGTCCGCCGGGGGCCGCGGGGCGGCAGGTATATCCTCCGCTTACGCCGCCCGGGACTCCTGCCGGGACTCCTCCCGCTCAAGAGAGGCCGCCCACTCCGGAATCGGCACCGCCTCCGGGAGTGGCACCGGAGCCCGGGGCCCCGCCCCCGGCGCCTGCTGCGCCCCCACCGGTGAGCGAACCCCGGGTTCAAGACGGGCAAGCCCCGCCGCCTCCGGAAGGCGGGTACCCGCCGCCGCCGGACTACTACGGGGGCGGGTACAACTGGCCGCAGTACGGGTGGTATCCGCCCGCTTATCCTCCGCCCGGCTACGGTTACGGCGCCGGGTACCCACCGCAGCCTCCCATGGTCGGTTACCCCGGGGACCAGACCGGCCAGATACCGATGGTTCCGCCGCCGGGGGCCTTTCCGCCCGTGCCGCCAACACTGCCGCCGGCTCAGTTCCCATTCCCGCCGGAATCTGCGCTCGCAGGAGGGCTCCTGGACGAGGAGTTCAAGGAGCTGGCACGCGGCGAGGAAAAGCACTGGCGCATCGACTTCAAGTGGGTGTTCGGCATCATCGCGGCCATACTTCTTTTTAGCGCCCTCACCTGTGCGGGTTTCTACAGGGTTACGGGTCAGGGTGACGCGCGCCGGGTGATGGTCCCCCTCATCGAGAGCACCACCCAGGTCAAGCAGCTCATCAGCAGCAACTACAGCGACCTTAAGAGCAATGCGCGCCGCAGCCAGACGGCGCGGATATATATACCGGACGTAGGGGTCGAGGTGTCGATCGAGGCTGGGACCCTGGCTGGACTCAGCGCCGACGAGCTTACCGACAAGGTCATCAATGAAATAGCACGGCAGATATACAAGAAGGGATACGGAGGGAACCTCCCGATGAAGCGCGCCCAGGGTCTCGGTGAGGAGAGGGGGAAAGCCGCTTGCGAGACGATCCTTGCCCTGCTGAACGAGAAAAATCACAGAAAGCTCTTGTGGGTGGTTGCCCTATTCGGTACCCTCGCCTTCGTATTCTCGATGTTGTTACTGCTCTTCTTCTGCCGCGGCTGGGGGAAGGCCTCAGGCATCGGGCTCGTCCTCATCGCGGCTTCGCTGCCCGGTTCGCTCTTCATACGCTTGGGGACCGAGTTCTTATGGGATACCAATGCCGGTCTTTACAGGGGTGCGATGTACCAGGCCTTCCAGGACATGGGGGCTTTCATGCTCATGTTCTATGACATCGCACTGGGTGCAGGCGCACTGATTCTCCTGATAGGAGTGATCGGCGGGGTGATCTCCAGGAGGGCGAAGAAGAGAGTACCGCCTTTCCTCGAGTTCCAGCGCCGGGAGGAATCCGCACAGGAGGACTCAGAGCTGGAGGAGGAGACCGAATCCGCTGAGGAACCTCTCGCTCCTACACCGACTCCACCTCCACCGGGCGAGGAAGCGCGCGGCGGGGAGATCACCAGCCGGGGCTAAGGCAATTGCCCAACGTGAAAGGAGCACCTGTGGGGCGCTCCTTTCAGGCGGCATATCGCCGGGGGTGCTTAGTTTCTATTTGTGCTTTATATACATCGGCGTATTTTCCCAGGACTTTAGCCCT
>Ga0315295_10006236_pt1 | contig 10173 bp, 9 predicted proteins | sample YL17G14_0_MG_FD_204453 | JGI IMG/M metagenome (GOLD analysis project Ga0315295, IMG submission 204453) | Sediment microbial communities from Yellowstone Lake, YNP, Wyoming, USA - YL17G14_0 | ecosystem: Environmental > Aquatic > Freshwater > Lake > Sediment | place: USA: Wyoming | collected... | reverse complement strand
TACGAGCCGGAAAAAGCGCAGCCTCGGCCGGGGATTCGACCCCACTGTAGCGGGTTGTGGGCTACAGGGCACCGCTGGTTCCCCGTCTAGCACGGTCCTGTTTATTATACCTTTTAGAGCACTGAATTATAAATTAATTTTTTACCCGGCGGTTTAGCGCGGAAATCGTTATATCCGAAGGGCGCAGAATTTGTGAGACGAGCTACGAGTGGCCCGTCATGTGAATGCTTATTCAGAACCGGTAGCCGAGACCGCCCCTCAAGTAGAACCCGTCCCACAAACCGGCTTCCCCGACGGCCGTCAGTCCCTTATAGATCTCCAAGTCCAGGCCGAGGGCCAACTGAAGAACGACAAAGACATCGAGCAATTCGAAGTCGTTTTCTTCAGCCAGCTCTTTCAAGGTCATCTCATCGCCGTCCGAGATGGACTCCTGGAACCCGAAAGCGTTGTAGGTGCCCGCGTATTCGTAATTCACTACGCCCTTGAAGGGGGTGATGCCCAGGCCCAGGATGAAATAGGGCGAAAGACGGCTGAGCGGAGAGATGTCCCAACGAAAATTGATCAGGGTCGAAGCCAAGTCCAGGGTCAGACGGCCGCTGGCCTCCGCCTCGGCCGAGGTGCCGTTGGTGAAAGATTGCTTGACCTTGCCGGAGAGGGCCAGCCGGATGGTCGTTGTGTCAAATGACAGCCCAAGGCTGAACGATCCAGGCCAGCCGCGGGAGTAGTAACGAATCTCCAAGCCGAAGTTGGAACCGCTAGAATCAAGCGACAGGTCCTGTTCAGAGCCGGCGGCGATGAGGGCAAAATGGCTGGAGCGGACCTCCTCACTGATTTTATTCAAGACCTCTTTGCCGATTTTGTCTGCAAGCAGGCCCTCCACGATTTTAATGACAGGGTCGATTGTCCAGCTGGATACGTGGAATTGGACCTGCACATTCCCGCCTTTCCGAAGGAGGCCGGCGGCGGGGGACTGCTCTACAGGGAGCGTGGTGACCTGAGGCGGCATGGGGTTTTGGACCGCAACCGGCGTTCGCGGGGTTTCCTTGACGGACGGCTCAGTTTTGGAAGGCGGCGGCTCGGCCGGAGCGGCGGCCACTTGCTTTAAGGGCAAGGCCTCTACGGGCGGAGGCGACCCTTTAAAAAAGTCGTTTCTCACCCTTTCAAAAAACTGGACGAAGCTGATAGGATAGGCGGGCACGGCGACATCCGCCCGGGGGGCCACTTCCAGGACCATCTTGCTCCACTTCTCTGCAACAGCCGTGTCTTTCATGAAGAAATACGACATGGCCAAGCCCAGATAGGCTCGGGCAAACTCCAGACGTTCCTTGGCCACTCGGGAGGCGAAGAAATACCTTTCTGCAGCATTGCGGTAGTTGCCGGCCTGAAAAAGCCGGTCGGCCTGTGCGACGGCTTCCTGGTAAGAAGCGCTCTCTTGAGAAATGGCTGTCGACCAGGCGGCCAGAAAAAAAATGCTGAAAAGTATGAGCAGAACAGTCGTTCGATTGTTCACGTCTTTCATCCTAGTTTCAAATCGAATCCTTGTCAACCGGCCCCCAAATTTGACAGAAATCGAATCGGCCCTTATATTAAGCTTTTTGGAGGAGATCGCCCATGAACGACAAGAGCCTGACCCTGAAAGGCGTTACTTGGCCCCGCGTCCTCAGCTTTTTCTCGGGACTGGGCATGACGGCCGCATCCATCCTGACCATCCGCCATTTCTTTCTGGCTAATTATCCGGCCACCATCTTCCAGGGCTCCTTCTGCGACATCAGCGCCTTCTTCAACTGCGACAGTTCGGCCTTCTCGGCCATCTCCCAGGTGCTGGGCGTGCCCTTGGGGTACTTCGGCCTGGTCCTTGGGCTTTTAGTGACCCTGGGCGCGATCTTCCCTTCGCCGGCCATGGAAAGGACGAACGCCTCCCTCTCCCTGCTCAACGTCCTGGGCGTCATCGGCCTGGCGGCCTACTCGGTCATTGTTCTGCACAGCCTCTGCCTATTCTGTTCGGGATACTACCTTTTTTCCATTCTCAGTTTTCTTCTTTTTGCCCTGGCCGGCCGCGGCCTGAGCCGTTTTCTGCGGCCGTCCCTGAAGCTGCTGGCCGTCCTGGCCCTGCTGACCTTGACCGGCGCCTACGGCTTTCAACAATACCACCAGGTCAAGAAGGAAGCCCAGAGCGCATCCGCCCTCCAGGTCGTCAAGCAGTATTACGAACTGCCCCTGGTCCAATCGCCCAGCCTGATCTCACCCTTCTGGACGGCCAAGGCCACCGACAGGTTTGAAGAGGCCCCCATCCAAGTCATTGAATACGCGGACTTCCTCTGCCCGGACTGCGTCTTTCTCAATCAGCAGTTGGATCAGTTGAAGAAAGAATTCGCCGGCAAGGTCAACATCGCCTTCCAGTTCTTCCCCCTGGAGGCCAAATGCAACATGGTCGTGGACAAGGACTTCCACCTCGGCGCCTGCGACCTGTCCTTCCTGGCCGCCTATGATCCAAGCAAGTTCCTGGCCATCCACGACGAGATCTTCGCCAACTTCAACGCCGCCCGCGATCCCGCTTGGCGGCTCGACCTGGCCAGAAAATACGGCGTCGAAGAAGGGCTGGCCGACCCTCAGACCCGGGACCTGGTGCGCCGTATCATCAACACCGGCGCCGAATTCGAAAAAACTTCGGACCGCTACGCACACGGCATCCGCTCCACACCGACCATGATCATCAACAACCGCCTGATCATCGGCACCCTGCCCACCCGGTACCTCAAGGCGATCTTCCAGGCATTGGTTGAGGAGCGGGAAGGCGGCGGCCTCAAGTACCTGGAGAACTGGGTCCCGCGGCCAAAGCGCCGCTAAGCCGGCTTAGGTTCGATCGTTACTTTTTATAGAAAACGTAATACTCCGTATAGGTTTTCCGCCAGGCCGCGCAAACCCTGGCCTTTTTGACAGGGGTTTGGTAAGCCCCTTGGCCGCTTAGAAAATTTTTGACATCAGTGGGATCCGTGGCTTTCTTCCAACCCCAGCCGCCCGTAGGGAGTATGGCGTTGCCCGAGTGGTAGAGGATAATGAATTCCAGAGAAGTGCCGTTGTCAATCAAGGTGATCTCGGCCTCGACGATCTTTTGAGTGTAGGGCGCTTTGGCGTTCAAGAAGTTCATGACATCGGTCGGGTCGGAGGCTTTCTTCCAGCCCCAATCGGCCGACTGCGCCTGACGGGGAATGGCCAGCAGAATAATCCCCGCCGCCAAGGCCAAGACCAAGCCGCGCAGAGATGAAGTGGTCAAGTTCATTATTCTCTCCTTTCCCATTTAGACTTGAAAATACACCCTCAGGTCCATCCTGTCAATTCAGGCGGCTCGGCAAGCGGTCGAAATAATCCCTAGAAATGCGCGATCCCAAACAGGCGCCGGAATCGCCCACTAGGCCCCCCTAGCGGAGGGGGGCCCCGTCGGCTTTTTCGACGGGGGGAACCGACGGGACTGGTTCCCCAGGGGGCCGGGGGCGAATCCGGCGCCTATATAAAATCACGCATACACAGAACGGTTCCTTGACTTGACGTCCCGAACATCAAGTGATAGATAAAGCTTTCATCCTTCCGCCAAGGAGGTTTCCATGAGATTCTCCAAAAAATCCGCTATCCCCTTCCTGGCCGGACTGGCCGTCCTGATCCTGGCCTCGACTCTGACGGCCCAGACCTCGCCCGAGAAGTTCCTGGGACATCGTGTCGGCGCGGACCGCAAGCTGGCCGACTACAGCCAGATCAAAGGCTATTTCGAGAAGCTCGACGCAGAATCGCCGCGCCTGAAACTGCTGACCATCGGCCAGACCACCCTGGGCAAACCGATGATCATGGCCGTCATCACCTCCGAGCAGAACATGGCCAAGCTGGAGGAGTACCGGGCCGCGACGCGCAAGCTGCGCGACGCCGCCCTAACTGAAGAGGAAGCCCGCCGTCTGGCCCGGCAGGGCAAGGCCATCGTCCTCATCACCTGCAGTCTCCATGCCAGCGAAATCGCCGCCTCCCAAATGTCCATGGAGCTGGCCTACAACCTGGTGACCGGCCGCACGCCCTTTGAGGCGGCCAAAGTTCTGGACGATGTCGTCGTCCTGCTGGTGCCCGCTTCCAACCCCGACGGCCAGCAGATGGTCACCGACTGGTACCGCAAGAACCTGGGCACCAAGTACGAGGGCGGCAACATGCCCTGGCTCTACCATCACTACGCCGGCCATGACGACAACCGCGACTGGTTCATGTTCAACCTGACCGAGACCCGGGCCGTGACCAGGGTCCTCTACCACGACTGGTTGCCCCAGGTCCACATCGATGAGCACCAGATGGGGACTACCGGGGCCCGTCTGTTCATCCCGCCTTTTATGGACCCGCCCGTACCCAACGTCCAGCCCCTGCTGTGGCGGGGCGTGAACCTGATGGGAGCCAGCATGGCCTATGACCTGCAGAAAAACGGGTTCAGGGGCGTGGAGCACGGCCGCAGCTTCACCGGCTGGTGGATCGGCGCCTGTGACGACACCTCCTGGCTACACAATGTCATCGGCCTGCTGAGCGAAATGGCCTCGGTAAGGGTGGCCACCCCGGTCTATATCGAGCCCAACGAGCTGTCCGGTGAAGTCGCCGAAAAACGCATGAACTTCGTGGACCCCTGGCCGGGGGGTTGGTGGCGGCTGCGCGACCTGGTCGATTATGAGCTCACCCTGTCCCAGAGCCTGATTCAAGCGGCCTCCGTCCATCGGGAGGACATCCTTTTCAATTTCTATAAAATGAACCGGACCTCCATCGAGGCCCGGGCCAAGGGCGAGCCCTACGCCTACATCATCCCGGCTGTGCAATCCGACACTCCCACCGCCCTTAAGATGCTGGAGGTGCTGATGCTGGGGGGCGTCCAGGTTCATCAGGCCAAGGAGGACTTTCAGGCCGAAGGAAAGCTCTACCCCGCCGGGTCGTTCGTGGTCAAACTCTCCCAGCCCTACAAGCCCTACGCCTGGGCGCTGCTCGAGCGGCAGAAGTATCCCGACATCCGCCAATATCCCGGTGGCCCTCCCGAACCGCCCTACGATAACGCGGCCTGGACCCTGCCCCTCCAGATGGGCGTCTCCTGCGACGAGATCAAGACGCCCTTCGAAGTCAAGCTGGAAAAACTGGATAAGGTTGCCGCTCTGACAACGGCCGTTCCGAAGACGGCGGCCTTTTTCGCCCTGGACTGCCGAAAGAACGCCTCCTACGCCCTGGCCTTCGGACTGCTCAAAGCGGGCGCGGCGGTCAGCCGGTCCACGGACAAGTTCAAGGCCGGCCAAACAGAACTCCCGCCGGGGAGTTTCATCGTCAAGAACACGCCGGAAGCGGTCAAAGCCCTGGCCGGTCTTGTGCAGAAATGGCCGGCGGGCGTCTTGGCCCTGGCCGACGCCTCGGGCATCCCCCAGGCTCCCCTTCAAAACCCGCGCATCGGGCTCTACCAGTCCTGGCGATCCAATATGGATGAGGGGTGGACCCGCTACATCTTCGACGACATGGGCATCGTCTACACCACTCTCCATAACGAGGACTTCAAGCCCCCCAAAGATAAAAAGGACGAGAAGGTGGACCTCCGGGCCAAGTTCGATGTGATCATTTTCGCCGACGAGAGCCCCGACATCATCCTGACCGGAAAGCCCAGCCCCACCTCCGAGTTTGCCCGTTACTACCGCCAGTCCTCCGTTCCGCCCGAGTACGAAGGCGGCATTGAGAAGGAGGGTGTGGAAGCGCTCAAAGCCTTCGTGGAGAAGGGCGGCCGTGTCGTCACTTTGAACGAGGCCTGCGACTTCGCCTCGCGCGAGCTGAATGCGCCGGCGCGCAACGCCCTGGAGAAGGTGGAGCGCACCAAGTTCTTCTGCCCGACCTCAATCCTCAAGCTGGAAGTGGATAACACTGTGCCCATCGGCTACGGTATGCCCGAAGAAGCGGCGGCCATGTTCTCGGATAGCGTGGCCCTGGACACCTGGATCCCGCCCAACGAGTGGGACCGCAAGGTGGTGGCCCGCTTCCCCAAGGACAACATCCTGCTCAGCGGCTGGCTTCTGGGCGAGGAGGCCATCAGCCGCAAGGCGGCCGTGGTGGACACCCAGTACCAGAAGGGCCGGATCATTCTCATCGGCATCCGCTGCCAGCATCGCGCCCAGTCTCACGGGACCTATAAATTCCTGCTGAACGCCCTGCTTTATCCGAAGGCGGAATAAAAGCTCGTCCCATTGGAGGGCAGCCAGGGTTCGCAGGGACTGCCCTCGCTCTTTCAGGGATGAGGAAAAGCCGGCCGTTCATGAAACCCGTGTGGCAACTCCTGGCCTATGTCCTGCTGACGGCCCTGCTGAGAACCTCCCCGCTTACGGCCGAAAGCGAAAAGCCATTGGCCGAGGCGCCATCCACCAGCCTGGTCATCCTTCCGGTTATTTATTACACACCCGAGACCCGGCTGGCCTTCGGGGCGGGCGGGATATACACCTTCCGGCCGAAAGGGTCGTCGGCCGCCGATCTTCCCTCTTATTTTCAGGCCTTGGCCGTCTATACCCAGAACAAGCAGTTCACCCTCAGCCTTGAACCCCGTCTCTATCTCAATGGCCGATCTTTCCTCCTGACCGGACTTTTTGAATTGACCAAATTTCCCAATAAGTTTTGGGGCATCGGCTCTGACACTCTTGCCTCCGCCGAAGAGAATTTCACGCCCGCCAAGCAGGCCCTGCAGGTCACCTTCCAGAAGAGAATCGTCCCCCGGGCCAATATCTATATCGGCCTGACTTATAACGTTGAGCACACCAAGTTGTTGAAATTCGACCCTGAGGGGCAACTGGCCTCGGGTCACATCATCGGTTGGAAGGGTGGCCTTCTTTCCGGCCTGGGCGTGATCTTCAGCCTGGACAGTCGTGACAAAATTTATTCTCCCTCGTGCGGCAATTACTTCCAGGTCTCGTCGTTGTTCTTCAACCGGCTCTTGGCCAGCGAATACGATTTTTTCAAGTTCAAGGCCGACCTCAGACATTACATCCCCTTGGGAAGATATCAAGTGTTGGCCCTGCAATGCGTCTTTCAGGCCGTCCCGGGAACAACTCCCTTTGTGGCCCTCTCGATGCTGGGCGGCGACAGCCTAATGCGCGGCTATTACACCGGCCGGTACCGCGATAAAGTTCTTCTGGTCGGCCAGGCTGAATATCGGCTTCCCCTGTGGTGGAGGTTCGAACTGGCCGGGTTTGCCGGGATGGGCGAAGTGGCGGATAGGATCGGCTGCCTGTCCGCCGGCACGCTCAAATATTCCTACGGCTTCGGGCTCCGCTTCAAGCTCAACCGGGAAGGCGCCAAGTTGAGGCTCGATTTCGCCTATGGGAAAGGGACCTCGGGCATCTATTTCACCGCCGGCGAAGCATTTTAAAAAAATCAAAGTCGATCCCGGTTGGTTAAAGACGAGCCTGAAAAAAAGAATCGCTGAGGTCGACTGGAAATCCGCCCGCCGGGACGTCGAGCGGTTCGTCCCCCTCCGGGAACAGGAAGCCTTGAACCTCTGGGGCCGGGAATTCTTTCTTCATCACCTCGCCCTCCTTGTGCAACGCCTCTAAGTCCGACAGCTTCGAGCGCAATCGCCCTGACGACCAGCGCATCCTTTCCAAGGGCTGGGCGGCCATGATCCGCAAGGTTTACGAAGTCGAACCGATGGGCTGTCCCCGGTGCTGCACCACGATTAAGGTCATCGCTTTCATCACGGAGCCTGCCATTGTGGGTTGGATTAGCGATCCCCTGAAGCTTCGGTTTGCGGCCGCCAAGCCCCCGCCGCCTTAGGCCGCCTTCCAGGAATATCTCCTACTTTCTTTAGCGCCTGCGCGTTCCCAACTCAGCGCGCCGGGAAGCCTGGCCGTTATTACCTTGAATATTCTGTTGACAACACCGATTTTTCAATGTAAAGGCTGCGGCTCGGTTATGAGATTAAAAGGACGAGTTCGCCCCGCCTGACGCCCTCGATGCGGAGTGCGCTGGCGGACCTGAAACTGACGCGCCTCGACGTCATCCATGCCGGCGAACGCACCTTTCCCTTGGCCGAGCGCGTGCGGGCTGTTTCCGCTTCCCGGCTCTTGAAGGACATTGAGCCGCTCTCCTGACATCCCGTGTTCGCAGCGCTCCCGGGCCCGGCTAAAACCGGGATCGTTCGTGGCAACAAGCCCGAAAAGCGCGAATGCGCCGAAGCGTCCTGATCATCCAAACCGGATTTCCAGCCGGCCGACAGATTCAGCCGGATTGATCCCGGCTGCCGTGTTCTCAGCCAATCGTCTGCCGTTTGGCTAGAGACGGGCTTGGAAAAAAGAATCGCTGAGGTCGACTGGCTCGCCTTCCAGACCTTGCGCCGGCGAGCGTCGGCATAGATGCCGTTTATAGCCCGTCGAGCCTCCTTAATTTTATCCGCCCTCAACGATTTTTATCTCTTCTTTTGTCAAGCCATATAATTCATATACTATTTGGTCAATCTCTTTGTCAGTAGAAGCTATCTGGCGGTGGATGATTTCTTTTTGCGCTACGGATTTGGCTTCGGCTAGCGACCTGTGCATGGATAGCATGGAATCGACGAGCTTGATCATGCGGTCATGTCGAGCCTTGTCAGCGGGATCAGAGAGGTTGATGGGGCGTATCGGAAGCCGATAAATATACATGGGCTTATATTCAAAATATCCCCCCTGCTTTGTTGATGATATCGAGTGGAGGATAACATCTGGAACCTTGGAATTAAGAATGTCCAAGAGATATAAATCATCTGTTTGAATTATTGATGTCTTATCATTCGAATAATATCCTTGTTTATCAAAAGCATAGGATGCGGATTGGACTATTGCCGGTACAATAATTTTGGCTTTTCAAACTCATGATAATAATCAACGGAATCCTGAATTTCATACCATTGATAGGCTCCGGGTTTCCTCCCTGGCCATTCCTTGCCTTTCCAATCAATCGGCCTTGGCATAAGTTGATCCTTGAAGGGGAGGAGATATTCTTCAATTGCGGGATAGTCCGCTATTTTTATTCCTCTCCTGGCAAAAATTAGATATTTATCACTTTGAGGCGGCAAATAGCGTTTAATATCGCGACCAGCCAGGAAAGGCTTGATAATCTCTCCGCTTTTTCGATCCTTTCGAATTAGTCGGTTTCGGGTTTCTCGGTCGATAACGAAAGCTTCGTTTAAACCAGTCAATATTCCTCTATAAATTTTCCCTTTAACATATTCTGAAAGAGGGCAGCCTGCTGAACTTATTTTTTCTAGTAATTTCCTACTTGAACTATCAGCAAGCGACCAGCCCTTTTCATCAAGACTCGTTTTTCTTACGGAATATGAGTTAGCTCTAACGTATTCGCCCAAATCCTGAAAATCTAATGAACGAACTAGCGTCACTTTTATAGAAAATAAAGCTTCGGCCTGAGCGCTGCCAGATTTTCGAATTCTAATAATGCATGGATAAGTGGTTGCGCCCTTGAATACAGGGAGATCTCCGAAATCTATAATTTCTTCCAGCTCCTGTTCCTTTAGCCACACTCTAAGAGGCTGGCCATAATTTGCGCGCATCCATTTGTTGGCAACGATATATGAGAAAAGACCACCCGATTTCAGTAGCGATACGCCTCTTTCAATAAAATAGGTATAAAGATCCGCTACCCCGTTGTATGCCCTGTAATGCCGCTGAAAATATTCCTTTTGGTTACCTAACAATTCCTGACGGACATATGGCGGGTTGCCGATGACGCAGTCGAAGCCGCCGGCTTTCATGGCCTCAGGGAAGGCTTGGTTCCAGTCAAAGGGATTGATGCGCTTCAATTCCTCGGGTTCAAGCATCAGCTTGCCACTGAAATAATCCGGCCCAATCAGCGAATTGCCGCACTTGATATTCTCCGCCAGGCTGGGCAGTGCTCGCTCCTGAAAGATCTTCATTTGCTCGCCATAGGTCTGATCGGTTTCGCCCTCGAGCACCTTGAGCAGGAGAGACAGTTTTGAGACCTCGGCAGCCTGGGGGTCGATGTCCACGCCGAAAATATGCGCTGTCAAGATGCGTTTCTTTTCTTCGATCGTCAGCCGCCATTGGCCGCTGCGCGGGTCTTTATAAACAGCTTTTTTGTGAGATTCCGGCTTATTTTCCAAAAACCAATCCAGGCAATGATTGAGAAGGC
>Ga0315295_10006233_pt1 | contig 10178 bp, 7 predicted proteins | sample YL17G14_0_MG_FD_204453 | JGI IMG/M metagenome (GOLD analysis project Ga0315295, IMG submission 204453) | Sediment microbial communities from Yellowstone Lake, YNP, Wyoming, USA - YL17G14_0 | ecosystem: Environmental > Aquatic > Freshwater > Lake > Sediment | place: USA: Wyoming | collected... | reverse complement strand
CCGCGCGGGAGAAGGGAGGGTGAGGGGGATTTTTTCACACCTTCCCTTTACAAAGGGGGCAATACTATTTACGGACAAGCTCTAGAATTAGAATTTTGGTTCGAGCTTTCCCTTTGATTTTGGCATTAACGATTATTCCGCCTCAGCGCTCTCTGCGATCTCTGCGGTGAAAGATTAATCTTTTTAATCCGGCAAAAGGGGGCGGAGAGAATCAGCCCCCTGAAGATACAGCAGGTTCTCCTTGCTTCCCGTGCGTTTTACGATATTTTCCAGGGCCCGTTTTTTCTTCAGCAAAGCGGCCTCTTTCAGATGTTTGAGGTTTGCCCTGGGCATCTCCGCTACTTCGATGACCCTGGCCCGCCGGGCTTCTTCCACCAATTCCTGCCCTTTGGGCGTGCGCACAATGACCGTATTCCAACCGGAGATGCCTTCCACCGCTCCGATGGAAAGGTCCGAGAATTCCGCAGTCATATCCAGGCAGACGGTGCAGGTGGGCCGGACAAACTTGCGGACATGGTCCAGGGAGATGGATTTCACCCCTTGAGGTAATTCTACCTGGAAGATATTGGCCGGCGGCGGCGGGATGTCCATTTTGCCGATCTTTTCAACGGGGATATCCTTTTTCAGGAAGTTGAAGAATTCTTTGTAAGAGAGCGCCCAGGTACAAAAGAGGCCGATAACCAGGCCGAGCTTCCCGATGTTGTTCTTGTTCTCCAGGGGGTTGATGCGCATCTTGCCCAGGGCCAGAACCTGACAGGGAATTCCCACGGCAGCCATGTTTTCGAACGAATCCTGGACGTTTTTGTTGAAGGCTTCGAGGGTGGGAGAAGCGACGTAATTGGACCCGGCGCAGGCCAGAATTTCCCTTTTATTCCGGGCGAGCGTCCCCGAGGAAAGAAGCTCTTTTCCTCTTTTCGTCAGGACGGCGGCGTCGAGCATCTTTTTTTTCAAGGCCAGCGCCACCAGCGTGGAAGTGACTCCGCCATATTGGCTCTTGGAGAGGATGGCCTTATCCAGGGACTTGGCCATGACCACCTGGCGATGAGTCCCCAGGGCGTCACCCGGGTAGGGAGACCCGAAGGTGATTTGATTCACCCCCTCTAAGTTCGAAGGCGTTCGGGGGCAGAAGGCGTAGCACCTTCCCTGGGAAAGGTTGCAATGATCGATCAAAACCACTTTGCCCTTATACGTCCGAAAGTAGGGACAGAGGCCTACGCAGGCCCCGCAGAGCGTGCACAGGTCAGCCTTGATGACCTCTTTTTCCAACTCCAGCGGACCCTTGATCTCCATGCTCATCTTCTTTTTCCCTTTCTTCTCCTCACCCCTGATTGTGCGGCATAGCCGCAACCAAAAACAAAGGCCTACTTTAAACTATAAATCAGAAATCCAAAGCTAAAAGACAAATCCATGATCCCCCACTTTACCCTTTCCCCTTGACCCCAGCTCAAACAAATCCTTCCAATACAGTACAGAGAGTAAAGCTTCCTTGTTTCCCTCAAAGACCATCCTTCTCAAGCCGACATCAATCATCCCACCTCGGGTATTGTTCCGGCGGATTGCCGTGCATCTCCAGGAGGACCGGCTTCCCAACCGCGCTATCCGGAGCAACCTGTTCCAAGGTTACATCAAACTCCCAATTGTCGCCAAAGTCATACAGGTAGGTCATCCTCTGTCCAACGCGGAGCGGCACACCGCCCACCATCACCTCACTTGCCCACGGCCCTTCATCCATATACGGGTGATTAATCATCCGCAGAGCACCAAAGCGATCCTCGTACGAGAAATGATACAGGTGGTCGTGGTCAAACTTGAGCGAGTTGAGAATGATAGACGCCAGTGAGTCCAGAGAATAATTTGCCGGGATAGCGATCCGAAGCCATAGTCGTCCCAAGGACACCTTGAAGATGTACGTTCCCTCTCGAAAGACCCACTTGGGAATGGACAGGGTGTTCTTCCAGTCTGGAAATAAAGGCTGGAGAGCAGGCTGCAGCACCCCGACCGGTGTTTTCCTCTTCCCCTCGAATCCCAGGATATAGTTGGCATTTCGGAAAAACTTGCTGTAAAGCAAAGCCAGTAAGGCCTCTCCAAATGCTGTGCGGGTGATGAGCTTAATCTGCCATCCCTGGCCCTCTACGGGCGGACCATGTTCTATCTGGATGAGGCCAAATAAATCCAGCAGCCCCAAGTTATGCCAACCCGGTAGGTACCGCAGGGAATTCTCGGCATCCCTGTTGCCTGCAACCTGCAACCCTTTCTCAGAAATCTGGCCGAAGAAATACATCCACATCTGAAAGTTATCAGGAGCCCAAAACAGCCCTCCGCTGCGCTCTCCAACGATTTCTGGCTTTCCCCGCAGCAGCCAGGTTTCCAGCAAGGTACAATATCGCTCGGTGGGATTCAGATTTTCCCAAGCCTGGTATATTCCTTTATCCAAAAAGAGAAAGGGTTTTTTATCTGTTCCCCCAATGCCAGCGAATCCCGAGGCCCTAGCCAGCAAATACAGCCCGTAAATGTGAGGGTACGACTTCTGCTGCGGACGCTGGAGATCCAGTTGGAGCGGATGGGCCAGGCGCGCATTGATCTCTGGCAACACATTCCTTGGCAGCTGGTGTGCGCCCGAAACCGGCAAGTCCCGCCCTCCAAGGTAATCCAGGAAGGCATCAAAATCCCTTAGAATGGTACCTGGGCCGTTGTCGGTGATAACGACCTCCTTCAATATGCGCTCACGCTCAGGCGAAATCTCGGACCTCATAGATGGCAATCCGGACATGATCCACCTCCCAAGTCCTTGATTATAGTGTACCCTTCTCCCACTGGCGCTGTCTTCCCAATTCAAGAATGGCTCATCCAGGGGTTAAGGTCAATGAGGCCAGGCATACGTAATAAAATCTAAATCGAGCGACTATATTCATAAGACCCTTCTGGATTCCAGCTTTCACGGGGATGACGAAAATGGGACAAAAAGGAATTTTTCGAATTCATCAATCATGATGATCTCGTAAAAAGTCTGAAAAGACGTATTTCCGTCATTCCGGCGAAAGCCGGAATCCAGTTATTTCAAACAGTTAAAAATTCTCTGGACTCCGGTTTCCACCGGAGTGACTACTTTTTACGATTCCATCAATCATAAATGGGTTCACAATCCAGGAGGGCCACAGGGAGGCCCACCGCTCTTTCAATATCTGAATAAACCCTTCCTTCCAAGTCCCTTCCCCAGTGACCAAGGGAGAAAGGCGAAGAAGGAATGACGATCAGGTCGGGCGAGGGATTTTTCTCCACATAATCCCGGATGGCCTCTATAAAGTCCTGTACCACCAGGAGATCGCCCATGAAAATATTTCCCCCAAAAAACCGGTTCTGAGGGATCTCCACCTGGATCTGGATATTCGCGAACAAAGACGATTCCCGCAAGAGCTGTTCGAAAATTGGCTTGACCAGCCGAGATGACAGGAAGAGAACTCGCTTCGCCTGATGCGCCAATATCAGAGATTGCAAGTTTTCTAAAACCCCGGTTCGAAATCCTTCGCCCCGGAAGATAATCCCCAGATGATGGTCGGTCTGCGGAGTATAAGGATACTGGAAACGATCGGGAAATAGTTTGACATCGATGGGCGTCCCCTCTCTCTGCACCGTCAGGGAGACGGATGGGCTCCCGTTTTGACGATATAAGTGGAGAAGGTCGCGGGCCTGCGGTGTGGACGAAATTTTCAAGCCGCCGACGGAAAGGATCACATCATCCGGCTTCAACACGGAGTTACCCGCCGGGGAGTTTTTCACCACCCCCAGAATACGCGGAAGATTAAAGGTCTTTTCATGCAGGGTTTCCTCGTACAGACCGGGCTTGACCACCAGGGGGCATGGGATTTTTTTCCTGAGTGAACGGACCTTCGAGACCACCGATGACCATAATTCGTCGAGGTTAAAAAGTGATTCCTCCGAGAAATATCGACTGTATCCCGGAAGGCTGACCTCCACCAGGTGGGCGTCATGCCGGTCCGCGTAAGCCACGGTTTCCTCAAGATCGGCGAGCATATGGGCGGCCGAGGGTAAGGGCCAGGGGACGATGACCACGGCGTAAGGCATTCTGCTTTCCTTGAGCAAGGGAAGAGAATGGATGGCTACTTCCGACTCTCTCCCTCCCATGAGCAGGGCCCGGCGGTCGAACGATGAACTGTTGAGGGAAAGGTAAAGATAAATGGGCTGCAATGAAGAGAGCTTTCCGATGAACTCCTTCGTCAGGGCGTTTCCATTCGTCGAAATGCGAAAAGGGCGATCGGTCTTCTTACGCAAGTCGACGAGGACATCAATGATATAAGGATGGGAGAAGACCTCATAAGGACTCCCCAGGGTGGGGAAGAGTGTACGCCCAGCCCGGGGGGAGAAATATTTCAACCTCGTTCGGACTTCGGCATACTCTTCTTCGGCCGTTCGGTTCGGCTGCTCCAGAGCGAGCGAAGGGGGATTCCCCCGGAGGTAGCAGAAGCTGCAGTGACAACGGCACCCTGTGGCCAGGTGATCGAAAACCTCCGCCGGATCCCCCGCAGAAGGGACCTGCCAGTGGTTCAGGTTGGTTAATCGGAAACCATCGATCTTCACCGGTTTCCCATTCGCCTCGAGAGAAATAACAGACAGGAGGCTTTCTAAGACTTTCTTAATGTGCGGGATTCTGGGTTCATAAAGCGCGGCGGTGCGGACACTTTGGAAAGATAATTTTTCATCCTGGCCCCTGGCGGCCTGGCTACCGGCTTGGCTTTGAGGTTCATCCGCAGATGCCTCGGGTAGAGAGATCGGGTGGATGGTCTTCCTTTCATTCATCAGCCTGAAGCCATCCACTTTCACTTCCTCCCCTTTATGGTAGAGAGAAAGAAGCCCGAGGAGGCTCGCCAACTGGGTGTGGATCATTTCCAGAAGAGGATCCCGCTCTCCGTCCTTCTCTTTTTCCTCGACCGGATAACGAAAAATATAATCGGTTTCTTTGTTCACAATACTATTTTTTGCCGATCGCCCATCGCCCATCGCCTTTTCCTCAGCTCCTAATCTACCTTACAAGCCGATCTTAACGCAATGGGCCAATCAACAGACCCATCGGCTTTTCCTTAGCCGGTAGGTTGACAGCGGCTAGGAAAAAGTCTATCTTCGGATTGAGATTTTGGGTTTGGCCAGAAGGGAAAATTGGTAAAGAGACCCGAATATGGCTGTGGAGGAGCCGATGAAAAACAGGGTGACGGAAATCCTCGGTTCTGAATACCCCATCATTCAAGGGGCGATGCGGTTGATCAGTTTGGGAGAGATGGCCGCGGCTGTATCCCGTAGCGGAGGGTTTGGCGTAATCGGCGCTTCAGGCCTGGAGGGGCACATCCTGCGAGCGGAGATAAAAAAGGCCCGCATCCTCACGGATAAGCCTTTCGGGATTAACATTCCGATTTATCGGCCCAACGCCTTTGAGGCCTTGGAGGTTGGCATCGAAGAGGGAGTAAGGACGATTACCACCTCGGCGGGGGACCCGGGGAAAGTGATTCAAAGGGTTAAACAGGCAGGTATGAAGATTCTGCATGTTGTAGCCACGGTGGAGATGGCCAAGAAAGCAGAGACTGCTGGAGTGGACGCGGTCATCGCCGTGGGGGCTGAAGGGGGAGGACACGTTGGACGGGACGAGATCTCCACCCTCGTCCTCATTCCGCAGGTCAGAGATGCCGTCAGAATCCCCGTGGTGGCCGCCGGAGGGATCGCAGACGGCCGCGGCTGGGTGGCCGCGTTCGCCCTCGGTGCCGAGGGCATCCAGATGGGTACACGATTCCTGGCCACGAAGGAATGCCCCGTCTCAGATACCTATAAAGATTTGATTCTGAAAGCCAAAGACCACAGCACCATGATCGCGGCGCAGAAGGGTTTTCCCATCAGGGTGTTGAAGAACAAGGCGGCCCTGACTGTGCGGGCCATGGATGAGAAAGGGGCCAGCCAGGAAGAAATAAACGCCTTCGTGGATGCTCTTTCCAAAGGAGCTGAGGATGATCGGGAAAATAGGCTCTGGACAGCAGGTCAAGTTTGCGGAATGATCCAAAGCATCGTCGGCGTTGAGGAACTCATTCAAAATATGGTTTCTGGAGCCAGGGCCATAGCTCACAGCCTCGGAAAGACATTTTAGCCACAGAGGACACAGCGCGGCAGAGCCGCAACCAAAAAACTTTAGCCACAGAGGGCACAGAGATAAAGAAAAGCCAGAAGGCTCAAAGTTCCAGTCAAAAGGTATTAGGCTAAAGCTTTTGACGAATCCATCTTTCTCTGTGTCCTCTGTGTCCTCTGTGGCAATGTATATTTGTCCAAAATGGGATGAACGGAGGATTGAAATGAGCTGGGAGTTTGTATTATTCAGCAAAGAAGATGGAATTGGCACGATCACCCTGAATCGGCCGGATTCGATGAATGCTCTGGGAGGCACCATGAGACAGGAAATCTTGGCCGCCCTGGAAGCAGCGGTAGCTGACAGTGAGGTCAGGGTCATCGTGATCACCGGGGCTGGTAAAGCTTTCTGCGCCGGGGGTGACGTGAAAGAGTTTGTCTCCGGCCAAACGAGAGCCGAAGCCAACCTCTCCATCGATCAAAGGCCTACCCGGGATAAAGTCGTCCTGCTCATTCAGGCTATGGGCAAGCCAGTCATCGCCTCGGTGAACGGCGTTGCTGCTGGGGGAGGATGCAATCTGGCTCTGGCCTGCGACATGCGAATCGCCAGCGACAGGGCGCGATTTGGAGAGGTGTTCGTACGGCGAGGTATCCACCCGGATTGGGGAGGGGCGTGGTTTTTGCCGAGGCTGGTGGGCTATGCCAAGGCCGCCGAACTGATCTTTTCAGGAGAAGTTATCGACGCCCAGGAGGCTTTGCGGATCGGCCTGGTCAACAAAGTCGTCCCTCACGAAGAATTGCCCGTGGCCACAAAGGCTTTCGCCATGAAGTTTGTGAAGAATGCCCCCATTCCCATCGCCCTGGCCAAGAAAGCTCTGCAAAACTATTCCCGGATAGACTTGGCCCAAGCTCTGGACCAGGAACGTCTGGCTCAGACCATTTGCTGGAATACGGAGGATCGAGCCGAGGGGATGAAGTCCTTTTTGGAAAAACGAGAGCCAGTGTTTAAAGGAAAGTAGAAAGTACCTCACCCCTGCCCTCGCTCTCCCCCCCTTTTATTAAAGTGAAGCTGTGAAAAAATCCCCCCTACCCTCTCCCGCCGGGGGAGAGGGGAAACCTAATGAAATAGAAAAAGAAATTCCCTCCCCCTTAACGGGGGAGGGTGAGCCCTGCACCACGTAGGGTGCAGGACAATGCCCTGAACCTCACATGGTTCAGGGGGTGGGGGTGATTTAAGGGATTATTTCACAGCTTCAGGGGGGGCGGAGGGATTTCTTCCTTTTTTAATAGCAGAGCCGGATCAGCTCTCGGATGTTTGGCACTCTTTCGAGTCTCCAGATCGTCTTCACCAGAGAATCGATTTTCCGCTGGGGCAGCACAAAAGCCGCCAGCGAACGGAATTTATCTTCCAGCTCTCGGTCCGTGGGGGGATTTCGCGGGTCTCCCTTGGGACGGTCCACAAAAGCCGAATATTTCTTCCCCCCTTTGGTGGTAATCGTAACCTTGGCTTCCGTATCTTTAAACCGGGGAACGATGCGGGCCTTCACTTTCTTCCGCAAGGCCACCATCTTGGGGTCCAGGACCTTTCGGTCGGTAAACATGTCTTCTCCGGCAACCCCTTCGGCCAGGGCCAGGGCAGCGCAATAATAGGTGCTGAACTTTCCGGCTAAACCGGTCTTGGGTTCTATCTGCCCGGCCGAGTCCAGGCAGAAACGGGCCACATCACATTGAATGTTTCCAACGTCTTCAGGCCGGAGATCGTATTTGCTCCTCATATCGATGATGGCATCAATGGTCGGATGGGTGAGCAAGCAGGCGGCATAAGGCTTGAAGGTGTCTTTGAGCACTTGGTATGTCTTACCAAGATTCTTGACCATCGGTTCGAGTTTGGAATGATCCCCCAGGGCTTCCACAAAGCCTTTCTTCCCCTCAAGGATATTGGGAGCACAGGTGAAGCCGCGCTGGGCCAGGATGGCGGATAGAACTCCGTCGAAAGCAGATTTGCCGGGATGAAAAGGTTTGGTCATGGTGCCGAAGACCAAACGCAGCCCTGCGGCCTGAGTGCCCGCCAGACCCATGGCTTGTTTCATTTCTCCCAGGGAGAGGCCCAGGAGCTTACCCGCAGCCACGGCAGCTCCGAAGCGTCCATACGTAGAGGTGTTATGCCAGCCTCGGTCATAGTGTTTGGGGCCCATGCCCATGCCGATCCGGGTTTCCACTTCAAAGCCCAGGAGAAAAGCCTCCAGGGCGGATTTTCCGGAGAGTCCTTTCCACTCGGCCACGGCCAGGACCGCAGGGACCACGGGCGCACTTGGATGACCCATGGAACCGATATGCGTATCATCGTAATCGAGAGCATGGGCCATGGCTCCATTGATGAGAGCGGCGTTCATGACGCTGGTCTTCAGGCCATGGCCCAGGATCGTGGCCTGGGGTTTGCCGCCAAAATCCTTGGCCACTTTCACCAGGATCTTGCCCAAGGGCTGTTGCGAACCGCCCAGAGCGACACCGAGCAGGTCAAGAAAACAGCGCTTGGCCTGGTGAACCACCGGTTTGGGAAAAGAACGATAGGATGTTTCCACGGCAAATCGCGCCAATTTTTCAGTTACTTCCATGATTTCCCTCCTTTTTTGGGTCCTCGTATTGTCAAAATCTTACCACAGAGACGGCGGTAAAGACAGGGGCAAAAGGGGAAAAGGCGAAAACATAGCGGGCAGGGTGAGACTAACGCTGCTTGCTGGGAGCCTATTTTTTCCCGATCCCCCATTTCTGGAGCATAGTCTTATACCATTCGAATTGGGCGGGAACTTCTTTTTCCAATTGCGCTCGGCTCTTGTATTCATAGGGAAGGTATTGGGCTTCCATGATCCTTTGAAAATCAGGTTGCTCGCTGGCCTTCTTGAAAGCATCATGTACCTTTTTGAAAATGGGCTCGGGCAATCCCTTGGGGGCAATTAAAAGGTATGAATTCGGCGGTACATCCTCACACCCCAGATCCTTTTGCATGGGAATATCGGGGAAATGGGGGTCCCGTTTTTCCATACTGAATACCATTAGCATGCGGAACACTCCCTGTTTCACGTACGGGATATGCCCGCCGGACCCGCCGACGAAATCCAGATGCTTGCCCAAAAGAGCCGTATCCGCCTCTGCGCCCCCTCTAAAGGGTACATGCTTGAAAGTCAGGCCTTTGCACTTGGCAAAAAGTTCCATGGCCAAGTGCCCCCGACTGCGACCCACAGCTTTAAATACCTTTTTGCTCCCACAATAAAACACCTCCTGTATAATCTGCCAATGGCGGCCTATTCTCCTAAGTTGCACTGGCTGTCACCCCTTCCGCCTTTTCCCCCCATGCACTTTCTTGACGACGGTCTAAACCCTAACCGTGTGGGCTATTGGTTGGAATATACATATTTAATGGAAGGTAGTCAATCCAGACTTTCAGGCAAAACTTTCAGGAAGGATCAGACTTTGTTATTTCGTTATTTTGCTTTTGCGGCCCCCGACCAAATTCCTTTCCAACCAATTATATGATAAAGTGCCCCGGGAAGTGAACTCTTGTCTTCCTCGCCAAAACGGTAGATTACCCAGAAAGAGGGGGCGAGTCAATACCTAAATACCTAAGCCTGACCCCATCCACAGCGCGCTCCGTTTTGTGCGGTGGCGGTGCTTCCCACCCCCCTCGGCACGAGCCTCGGATTGCTCACCGACGCGCGTGGGCAAGTGCTCGATCGCTTCGGCCGACACATCTCAGGTCTGTATGCTTGCGGGAATGACATGCATTCCGCTGTGGGCGGAGAATATCCGGGCGCTGGGAACGAACTGGGGCTGGCTATGACCTTCGGGTATCTTGCGGCGAGGCACGCTGCGGGAGTTGATGGTCCGGCGAGACCTGCCGTTTTCGGCGTGCAAGAGGTCCATGCGAAATGATGCGAGGCGGGAGAGACTCTGGCGAAATCGGGCCGAGGGATGCACCGAACACCGGGTCTCACGCCGTTGTCTGAAAGGAGATCACCCATGAGTGAAAATCTAGGGCAGTCGGCCCGCGTCCAACCGAC
>Ga0315295_10006232_pt1 | contig 10178 bp, 11 predicted proteins | sample YL17G14_0_MG_FD_204453 | JGI IMG/M metagenome (GOLD analysis project Ga0315295, IMG submission 204453) | Sediment microbial communities from Yellowstone Lake, YNP, Wyoming, USA - YL17G14_0 | ecosystem: Environmental > Aquatic > Freshwater > Lake > Sediment | place: USA: Wyoming | collected... | reverse complement strand
CGCTTCCCTGCCTGCCTGCCGGTAGGCAGGCCTGCCGGCAGGCAGGTAGGCGCGTGGGGAATTTGGGATACCACACTCGGAAGAGTGTGGAGCCGATATCGATTTTTATTCGAACTCGAGTTGATATGACTTGAATATGTTATTGATTTTTTCGGCGTGATTGGGATATTTTTCTGAGAATTTCTGAAAAACACTCGTAAATTTCTCGAGTGCCTCAAGGCTTCTATTCATATCTACTGTCTGATTCATATTTTTCATTTTTTCCATCATCTTTCGCGCTTCATCTTCGGACATATTGCTGTACTGCGCTTCCTGAGACAGTTTTTTCGCGTGATTATTAGCATCGATAAGCGGCTTAATATGACTTTTTATAAAACCCTCCGCCTGTGAAACGCAAACATCCGGTGTATCCATATTTTTATCTATAATACCTGCCAATCCGTTGTAAAAACTATACATAGGGTCAACCATATCCTCCCCGAAAACATGACCCATAATCGCAAACAGAGCTAACATAAATCCGAACATCATAGATGCCTTCACAAAAACCTCCTTTTTCATATTAAAGGTGATTAACGCTAAATATACTCCTTATAAATAAATTATCAAGAAATAAGTTCTATGTCTTCGGCTAAGGAGAAAAAATTACGCTTTCATTTCAAGAATTTGCGCCATTAAATGTTTATCCAAATACTCTATCGATATGGGTTTCTGCAGGTATTCGCACGCCCCATACTCATAGATAATTCTTTTTATTTCTGCATCGGCAACAACAGTCAGCACTATAACCTTCATCTTTTTTATGAGTTTAGGGATTCTCTCTAATACATCGAGTCCTGTAATGCCTGGCATTCTTATGTCAAGCAGCATGATATCAAACATTCGATGACTAAGCAACTCCAGCGCCTTATCTCCGGAATTCGCGGTCGTAACAACATAACCGCGCGAAGAAAAATAATCCTTTAACAAATCCGTGTATCCGACTTCATCGTCGACTATTAATATTCTCAATGTTTCGCTGCGGCCCACTACTTCAACGCGATCCCTTCCCGTCTCTTTGGCGCGATACAAAGACTCATCCGCCTTCATTACAATGTCGCTCAAAGTTAACGCTTTATTCGCTCCGCCAAAAGCGCTTACCCCTATGCTGACGCTTATAGGGATGCTCCTTCCGTCTTTTACGAGAGGATTTTTCTTGATAATTATTCTTAGCCTATCCGCGGTTTCTATCGTTGCGTCAATATGCTGCTTGATACGCTCTGCTACTTTCATGGCATTTTCTTTAGTAAGGTTCGGCAGGAATATAGCAAATTCTTCGCCGCCGTAGCGAAAAATAAGATCTGACGACCTTGTGTTATCCCGTAAGACTCTGCCGACAATGCGAAGAACTTCATCACCTGCCAGATGGCCAAAAACATCATTGAATGATTTAAAATGGTCTATGTCAATCATTAAAAGAGAAAACGGCGTCTCATAACGCTTGCTTTTTTCTATCTCTTCTCTAATGCGAATATCAAAATAAGTCCTGTTATAAAGCTTTGTAAGCGAATCTACAATCGCCTGGCCGCGCAGTTTTATATTTTCCATTCCCAATATTAAAAGATATCCGATAACCAATAACTGCGTCTTTATTTCGCCTTTTAATTCTTTCGGGCCGCCAATTATCTGCCACGCATTTTTTATTCGATTATCTATAATTTCGACCGGCATAACAACACCTTCCAAAGGCGCTGTTTCCGGAACCTTATTTTCTTCTATCAAAAATCTTACTTTTTTCGCGTCCAAATATTTGGCGACTGCAGAAGTAACTTTCAATATCATCTCAAATTCTTTCGTGGTATTTCTTATTATATTAATTATTTCGTCAATAATCATATTGTCCTCTGCGCATATATGCTTCCGTATATTTTATTATATCATTCATCATTTTAACCGATTCGACAGGATATTTCCCGGCCGCCGTTTCGGCCGACAGCATAACAAAATCCGTTCCGTCAATTATAGAATTCGCTACATCCGTAACTTCTGCCCGCGTAGGCCTTAGGTGTTCTGTCATATGTTCAAGCATCTGCGTAGCTGTAACTACAAATTTCCTCGACCTATTGCATTTTTTAATAATCATTTTCTGGATTACAGGTATCTCGTATATAGGAAAAGCTATACCCATATCGCCTCTTGCGATAATAATACCGTCGGACGCGTCAATTATCTCATCTATATTTTTTATCGCTTCTCTGGATTCTACTTTCGCTACTATAAGGCATCTCGGATTTTTTGATTTTACCATATCCCTTACAATAACCACATCTTTCTTGTTCCTCACAAAAGATTGCGCCACATAATCCATTCCATTACTAAGACCAAATTCGATATCCCTGCGGTCTTTAGGCGTAATTCCTGAAAACGGAATTTTTACTCCGGGTATATTCACGCCTTTACGCTGTTTTAAAATGCCTCCCTCAATAACTTCTGCTTTCAGCATATTCCTTAAATTCTGTTTTACCTTCAGGATGATATTTCCGTCGTCAATATATATAAGCCTGCCCTCGCTGATTTTTCTAAAGTCATAATTATAATCTATGGGAATTATGCGATTTTCGCCTGTATCGGAACTTTTTGTTATGAATACCGTATTCCTCTTTTCAAGAATCTTCGGTTCTTTTGACTTAAAGTTTCCGACCCTTATCCGGTATCCTTCAAGGTCCTGCATTATTTTGATAGCGCGCCTCATTTTTGCATTCAAAGCCCGAATAACATTGATTCGGCGTAAATGATCTTCATGCATTCCGTGAGAAAAGTTTAATCTGGCAACGTCGAGCCCCTCTATGAACATTTTTCTTAATATTGTCTCACTAGTGCTAGACGGCCCTAATGTCGCTATAATTTTTGTGCGTACCATAATTTTTAGTGGAGCTCCCTTGGCCTCGCCGCCTCCGGCGGCAGGGCCGATGCTCCCTCCCGAAGAGATGAACAATATGGCATTCATCCCGCGGGCTTTTGCCCGGGGATTTCTGCGAGGGATTAGCTGTCAACGCTTATGCCCGGGGGAGCGCAGCATGTCGAACATAAAGTATATTTTTTTCTGAAATAACCTTTATGCCATTTTTCTTAAGGAGTTTTGTCGCAATTCCATCGCCTTTAATGATTCTGTTTAGAAAAGTCCCGTCATATATTTCGCCGCATCCGCAGGCAGGACTTCCGTCTTTAAAAATTGCCTCGTCTACGCCGTATAATTGAGCTATTCTCAGAACTTCTTTTGCTCCTTCCTTAAAACTTTTAGTAACATCTCGCCCTGATTTCATAATTACTTTATTTTTTATTAGTTCTGAAGGCGGGCGCGGCGTCGGTAGTCCGCCAAATTTTTCAGGGCATACCGGTATTATGATATCATTTTTGCATAAATCAATAATGTCTTCATTAAGATTGCTTCTTCCGTCGAATCTGCATTTAATACCTAAAAGGCAGGCGCTCGTAATCTTAACCATTTTTACATATAGTACTTTAATAACATGCTATCTTATGTTTCTCTACTTTAATAATTCTAACGGATAACTAATATTGCGGACCATGACTTTACCCGTTACTTTTGGGCCGTCGTTCTTCACAAATCCGGTTTTCGAAAGGCCGAACGTTATCGTAGCCGCAGCATTAATAGAGACATCAGCTATCCTGCCGGTAGTTGAATCAAGCCCTGAGGGGACGTCAATAGATATAATTTGAATATTTGTGCTGTTTAAATACAAAATAAGATTTGAAACAAAATCAGGCAATTTCCCGCTAAAACCGGTTCCGAAAATAGCATCTACTATTATATCGCAATTGAATTTTCTCCTTAGCTTTTTCAGGCTTTTGGTATCTTTTAATTCTGTGATATTTAAGCCCATCTTCCTCAAGATATTAAGATTTATCAATGGCTCATCCTTTTTTACTTCATTCATTGCGCCTATTATATAGATAACGACATTTGCGCCGCTTGTCGCCAAATGCCTTGCAGCGACAAAACCGTCTCCGCCGTTATTGCCCCGCCCGCAAAAGACGGCCATCTTTTTAGATAAATCATTATTGATAAATTTGATTATTTCTTCTGCCGCAGCCTTTCCTGCGTTTTCCATCAGAATTATGGAAGGAATTGAATATTTCTCTTGGGCGAGCGTATCTATTTCGCGGATTCTTTTTGCTGTAACACATTTCATGGTTTAATGTTCTAGGTAAATTTAAGAAACGGGACTGCCTATTTCAAGTGTCTTATCGGGAATTAGAATCGAAAGGGATTTATCGTCTTTTGCGGCTAACAACATGCCGTTTGATTCAACGCCTCGAATTACCGCGGGTTCAAGATTCTTAACCACGACAATCTGTTTTCCTAAAAGTTCTTCTTTTTTGTAGTACGGCCTTATGCCCGCGACAATCTGCCTCGTCTCGCCTCCTAAATCTATTTTCATAACATAAAGTTTATCCGCATTCGGATGGTCATTTACTTCCAGCACTTTTGCAATGACAATTTCCATCTTCTTAAAGTCGTTAAATGAAACCATATTGCCCTCCATAAAAATATTCAGGGAACAGGGATCAGGCATCACGGACCAGTGGGGAACAGGGAATTAGGGAACAGTATTAAAAAAATTTTCTCACCGATCCCTGTATCCCTGAACCCCACTCATCCCTGATCCGTGATCCCTGTTCCCTGAAGTATGCTATTTCTTCTCCTTGCCTTTGGCTTCCGGCTTCGGAGCGGCTTCTTTTTTCGGCGCTTCTTTCTTCATTTTAGAAGCATCCGCTTGGGCAGTCTGAGAGCCTGCCGTAACAGGTGTTTCCGCGCCAACGGCGGGTTGGACTTCCGCCTCGGCCGCTTTTTCTTTCTTAATCTTGAATTTCAGTATCTTTAATTTTGGCAAACCGAAAACCGATTGTTCATCATCCCACTTTTCTTTTCCCTTAAGCTCTTTCAATCTTTCGTATCTTTTTAAGACCGAACGATGGCTAACGCCTTTTGATTTTGATCTTAAACTCGGATGTTGCGACATATGTTCACCCCCTTATAAAATTATTCTACATATTTATTTCTCAAAAAACAACCTTTATAAATTTTAGAGAATTTTTTAAAATCGGCCTCCGCACTTTTTCTGTCAACGTACGCGCCGACTATAACCTGATACCAGCTGTTTCTTTCTAATATATCCGCTTCCAATCCCACCTTTTTCAACTCCTCAACTTTATCTTCAGCCAATTCTCTCTTTTTGTAGGAAATTAACTGTATTGTGTAAGGTTTACTTATATCTATCGCTTTATCGGCTTTCTCCATCTTAAAATCCTCTTTCGGAGGTTCTTGGACAGTCTCACTCGATACAACCGGCGCTGGTTTTTGGACCTCTCTCAAGTCTATAATCATATATTTTTTGCCCCTTTCAACGCCTAATGCGAAAGATACAATAAGCCCCATAATAACCAAAAGGGCGATAGTCACAGCTTGCTCTAAATATACATAAAATATGTGTAAATGCGGTCTCCTCCTATGCATGATATTCTTAGTAATCTGCTTGATGGAATTATCTCTTATTTTAAACTCATTGAATAATTCACCTTGTTTATTGTATGGCATAGCATAAGATTATAGCATATTTATAATATAGTGCAATACATTGAAATAGGGACAGCTACCTATTTTTGCATACGATATAAATAGGGCAAAAATAGGCAGCTGTCCCTATTTTCCCAGGCGATAACCGAGAACCTGATGAGTGTTTACGCGGTACAATCTATGTTTCGCGGCGCGTCAATCCTCCCAGCACATCGAATAGAAGTCGCATTTATGGAAATTGCGGCTGCCGCATACATCTTTATCTATTTCCGGCAGTTTATCAAATTCAACCTTGTTTATACCATCCCAAACTATGTTAATTAATTCCTCCAAGTCGCGTACCATATCATCGGAAATTTCCACTTTTTTATTTACATATTCTCCCTTGACAAGGTCATAACGCTTTGAAGTTTCTTTTACGGACTCTACGAACACAAGTATGCCGTGCGAAACTTTGTACAGAGATTTCTCGTAAGCATCGCGCTCATAGAGCATCTTATAAGCTACCAGCTGCCTAAGATAACCATCGCATTTATCGTCTTTTATGGAACTTATATTATTTAAATTCTTTATATGGTCATCGGGCAAGCCGGTCTTGTAATCAATAACCCTAATAAACTTTCTGGCTTCATCTTCAAATTCAATCTTATCGAATTTGCCTGCAAATTTTATTCCTCCTTTTAAGGTTATCGTCTTATTCTTTTCCAAATCAAGCGGAATAATAGGTTTCTCCTTTGTCAATTTAAACCAATTTTCAAGAAGGGGCAGTTTCCCTTCGCACCCGTTTCTTATTGCATTGTCTATGCCCTGATACGTTAACTCCCTCAAAAAAATATTTTTGAAATAATCAAAATCAGGAAATACTTTCTCCCTCTTATAAATTTTATATGTTTCTTCGAGCGCCTTATGAACGCAGTTACCAAAAACAAGGCTTTGCTTCTTTCTGCCGGGCAAAAGCAAAACGCTATTATAGAGGAATTTCCTCCTGCATTGTAAAAATGTATTCAATTTAGTCGGAGTTAAAGCGAGATCCTTCAGTATGTTTTTTAATATGCTTTTGGAATCGGTAAAAAGATCTTCTTTTTCTGTTATTCTGAAAAATTCATGAATCACGCTTTCTTCGGACTCCCTGTTTTCCTTGGGAATAACTCCTACATAACCCAGAAATGAACTCGATATGGCGTCTAGAGAGGGGCTGGCAGTAAAAATAAGGTTTGTTTTTGCCCTGCTTGACGCGACGTAAAAAAGCCTGGTTTCGTCGAATAGATTAAGCATATCCTCTTCGTGCTTATCGCGGGTTTTTTCTTCTATCTTTATTATCGAAGCGCCGAGAGGTATCCTATCCGTCATTCTTTTTAAAGGCCAGCTTTTATCATGAAGGCAGAAAGGTATTATAACAGTATGGAATTCCAATCCCTTTGAGGCGTGTGCAGTTATAACATTAACGCCGTCCTGCGCATACGTTACTAATTCTCCAGTTACGGGCATGTTATGCCTTTCATATAAAGAAAGATCGGCCATATATCCGGAAACTGTCAGACGCGGATTCGACATAGAAAGGTTTTTTATCATATTTACAAAAGAAGACATTGCCCTTACATCCCTTATCCTTAAAAGTTTTTTATCTTCAAACTCCCTCATAATAAATTTGTAAAAAGATGCGTCATCAATAAACTGCATAAGAACATCATGGACAGGCCGCGCATCGCTGTCCCTTAACAGCCTTGCAACTGCCCATGAAGCAATATGAAGGTCGTTTTCTTTTTTAAAATCGACTTCTTTTACTATCTTCAATTTCTTAGTGTCGTCGACGGAAGGCTTATGTTCGATATTAACAGGAAATTCAGACATAAATTCTGTTAAAAGAGACCTGACATTAGCGCTGGTTTCTTTGTCAGACCTTATCTTTCTTTTTTTATTAACGTAATCCATAAATTTCAATATATCGCTATGAGGTATTTCGAAATAATCGGATGTCAGCATCCTATAGAGCAGCATGTCCTTTTCCTGCACATATTGAGACGGCTTCGCCAACTTAAGCGCGTCTATCAATTGCCTTACCCTTTTTTCCCTTGAAATATCCTCTTTCCCGTCTGTAGTATAGGGTATGCCCGATCTCAAGAAAGCATCTATAAGTTTCAGGATGAATACCCTTTTTCTTAAAAGAATTGCTATATTATTATATGGTCTTTTTCTTTCCTCTTCGGTTAGATTATCCGCATTCTCAATATCTTTTTTTAACTCTTTAATTCTTTTTACTATATAAACAATTTCTTCGTCTTCGTTAGAAAAAGTCAAAACCTCTATAATATTATTCTTTTTACTTGTTGCAGGAATCAGAGCCTTTTCCTTGTCAAGCCTTTCTTTAAGGGGTATTTCTTGTATTATCATCGAAGAAATATCTAGAATTTCCTTTGGCGACCTGTAATTTATCTTTAATTTTACGGTTTTTAAATTAGGGAATCTTCCCTGAAATATTTTAAAATTAACCCTGCTTGCCCCCTGGAATCTATATATAGACTGGTCGTCATCTCCGACGCAGCAAATGTTGGGAGATGCCGAATCTATCAATTCAAATAATAGCTTAAGTTGAGCGCCGTTTGAATCCTGAAATTCGTCCACCATTATATATTTATATTTTTCCTGATAAGCTTTTTTAAGATCCTTTTCTTTTGCGAGCGCTTCTTTCGCAATAAGTATCATATCATCATAATCGTAACGGCCTCTGTCATCAAAAATATTTTTATCTCTTCCTTTTTTAATTTCTTCGTAAATTTTATAGACAAGGGCGAACTCCTTTAATCTAATTAAGTATTTTTCTTTTAAACCCGATGATTCCAGATCCAATTTGTCTAAAGATTCGATAAACTCATTTGGTGAAATGCCTTCATTTTTTAATTCGCTAATCTTTTTTTCTATCTCGTTTCTGTAAAAATACGGGTTTCCGAACGGCTTCAGTTCTTTTGCATCTTTTAAATTATCTAATATATATTCAATGGCTTTAAGCCGTTCTATATCCGCCATCTGTATTCGTGTTTTTAAATATTCGGTGGCCTCCTCCGAATCTAATATTATGGAATTTGCAAAGCTGTGAAAGGTCTCCGCTATTATTTCGTAACCTTTATAACCTATTATTTCGGCAAGTCTTTCTTTAACTGCTTTAGCGGCAGAATTCGTAAATGTAAGAATCAGAATATGTTCGCCATTTATCTTCTTCTTATCCATTATATTAGCCGCGCGTATAGATAAAAGCTGAGTCTTGCCTGTTCCCGGGCCGGCTAATATAAGCAGCGGGCCGTCGATTGCCTCAACTGCTTTTTTTTGTTCCTCATTCAAACTGTCATATATATTTTTTTCCATCATATGCTCGCTAACCTATGCTGAATTTAATCCTATCGCTTTCAAATTTTAGGATATTATTTTTTTTGTCGCTTAATATCTTGAGCCTAAAACTCGCCCATCCATTTTGTTTTATGTCTAAAATGTTTTTCATCTCTTCGGGAAAACTGGACATAAAACGGGGAGAAAATAACGCGTTTATATCTACGTCGATCTTTTTGTCACTCGATGCAACACCGCTTGCTTTTACTATCAGATTTTCTGAACTTGCGATAAACGATTGTATTTCGGCAATATTTTCATACATAAGGATATCGCAAAATATTACGTCATATTTAAAGCCTACGGCTTTACCTAACGCTTGAAAAAGCATTCCTTGAAATATATCCATAGATATTTCGTCAATTTTGTCTTCTCTGTTTTTCTGATTTTTTATAATCGGATTGTTAATCCGGCAATGCAGTATAATCGCTTTTTTACTTAATAATTTTGAATAGTCAAACCATATATCCATATCATCGCATTTTACGCCGAACGGCTTTTCCAAAACCGTAATAAACGGCGACTTTAAATGTGCGTTTTTAATAATAAATGCCGATATAAAACCGCAGCGATTTGTATACGAAATATCTAAACCCAAAGAATTTGCAAGATAATCTATTAATAAATCGCCGCTAGCTAAAAATAAATACATGATTGCTGAACATGTAATTAAAAGGATTAATATAAAGAGGCTTTTAGAAAAAAAACGCATAGCGCTTTAGATTATAACGCTTTCTTTATCTCGGAAATGATAATTTTATTTCTGGTAAAACTATAACCTATCGTTGAGGTAGTTTTATGATCTATTAGGATGCCGGATTCGGCAAGTTCTCTCAAAACCTTTTCGACTTTTGAGCGTTCGCTTTTCACCCAAGTTGATATGCCGCGCGGCGTATCAATGCAAGCCGGGTTTTCAATAAAAAAACACACAATATCTTTATGTAATTTAGATTTATTTATGAGTTTTTTTATGAACATATAGCTCTCTTTTCAGCATCTTGATAACATCTTTTCTTCTGATTACATTGAGGAAGGCCTCGACCACTTTTGGATCAAATTGTTTTCCCGAGTTCCTTCTGATTTCATGTATTGCGCTTTGTATTGATAAAGGCTTCCTGTATGGTTTTTTTGTAATCATTGCCTCAAACGAGCCGACAACACCCATTATCCTTGCCCCTATAGGAATGCTATTCCCTGCAAGGCCATAAGGATAACCTGA
>Ga0315295_10006231_pt1 | contig 10179 bp, 12 predicted proteins | sample YL17G14_0_MG_FD_204453 | JGI IMG/M metagenome (GOLD analysis project Ga0315295, IMG submission 204453) | Sediment microbial communities from Yellowstone Lake, YNP, Wyoming, USA - YL17G14_0 | ecosystem: Environmental > Aquatic > Freshwater > Lake > Sediment | place: USA: Wyoming | collected... | reverse complement strand
TTCTCTGTTCGGGCCGGCTCCCCAGCAGCCGAGGTAGTCATAAGGCAGCGATGTCTCCACAAGGACGGTGTGATGTCCGGGAGGAGCGACACCGGGGTCGTCCAGGGAGAACATGTTGATGGACAGCGATCTCTTCCGGGGGTTAAGGCCGTCGAGATCAAGCAGGTCATCGACGGGGTTATAGATGACGCGACCCACGGTATGTCCCAGTGAGCGGAGATCGACATCTACGCCCAGCCACGCGCTGAACGTGCTGGGCGATACCTCCTTCCTCAGGAGCCCGTCAAGAAAGCCCTGCGAAACGTGCGGAAGTCCGACCATTTCTTTGAACGTCAGACGGGCGTCGGCGTTGGATACGACCACCCTCGCAGCGAACTCGCGGCCATCTGAGAGCCTTACTGCCGACGCCTTCCCCCCGCTAACCAATATCTTGACGGCCCTCGCGCCCAGAAGGACCTCGCCTCCGCTCTGTAGAAGCGCTGATAGCAGGGCATTTACGAGAGCTCCCGCCCCTCCAGACCTCGGCAGATACGCCCGGTTGAGCGAAAGCATGTATAGGGTCGCAAGAAACGAGGCGTTTGGCCGGGGGACGAGCGAGAAGATGAGCGCTCTGAGAGAGGGATCCCGGAACATGGCAACCCCTTCTCTCACCGTGAGCCGCGCGTAACGGAGCAGAGCAGGGACCGCCGGTGACATGCGCCACAGCATCATCGCTTTCTTCGATGTCGACATAAGATCACTCGGTTCCGACGGAGGGCGAAACCTCCGGAAAACGGAGGCGTCCCGCAGAACCCTTCGCACCACAGGCGCGTCAGAAGGGAACTGGAGGGCGAGCGTATCCTCTACCTGCGCAGGATCGGAGGTGATAGTAACGTCATAAGCGGGTCCAATCACGCGCATGAAGGGATCAAGAGGTTTGAAGTCGAGAGCCTCGCGTACCCCGAGCTCACGGAGGGCCGCATCCACCCAGCCGCCATCCTCGCACAGCATCAGGTACTGGAGGGTCCGCTCCACACGGAACCTCCCGGAAGGACTCGGGTAGGCCGCGCAATAGCCGCCCACCCGGCCGGACTGTTCCAGCACCAAGACTCTCCAACCCTGGCGGGCGAGAAGGGCCGCAGCGCTGAGTCCCCCCAGCCCAGCGCCGATGACCACAGCATCGTACCTTTCGGACGGAGGACTTAGGGGCGTACCGTCGTCCAACCGCCTCTGATCGCTGCTGCCCTCCGGTGCACAACCCAACATCGCGTCTCTCCTCCCCGGCGAAACGTTTCTCTGATCCTGAGCCGCATTCCTGTGTCCTCGCAGCTTGCTCTATCTCAGAACGCGGGACACGAGCAAGGAGGACATGCGGGCCGCCTTTCAGAATGAGGGAACACCGGGCGCGATTCGTGCGGGGCGAACCGCCCTTCTACTACATGTGCATGGGAGACGTGACCATGAGAAGAGGCTTCATCGAGGGATCCGGTGGGGTGAGGATCGCGTACGTTGACTTCGGCGGCGATGGACCGGGCCTATTGCTGCTGCACGGGCTGATGGGAAGGGCTACGACCTGGCACAACACCGTCAGCTGGCTCATATCGCACTTCCACGTCGTCGGGATCGATCAAAGGGGACACGGTCTCAGCGATAAGCCTGATTCCTCATACTCCATCGACGAGTACGTGAATGATGCAGGAGCCGCGATAGATGGGCTGCACCTTGGGCCAGCATTGATCATCGGCCACTCTATGGGCGGGTTGGTCGGCTGGACCCTTGCGGCCAGGAGGCCCGAGTTGGTCCGAGGTCTAGTCATACAAGACATGCGCGCGGATCACACGGGCACGGACAGTGAGGCGGAGTTCAAAGACTGGTATGCAGCGTGGCCTGTCCCATTCCCGACCATGGCCTCGGTGCGGGAGTTTTTCGGCGCCATGCGTCCCGGCCTCGCGGAGTACTTCTCGGAAGTCATGGTCGAGAAAGATGACGGGTACTGGCCCCAGTTCAGTTTCGATCACATGCTCAGGTCAGCGAGAGCCTGGAGCGGGCGGAGTTTCTGGGACGTGCTCTCACAGGTCAGCTGTCCCACGTTGGTAGTTGGCGGGGCACTTGGGGAGCTCTCGGAAATCGAGGCCCAGAAGATGGCAAAGCGCATGAGGTCCGGGCAGTACGCGGAAGTGGCGGCGGCCCATCATACAATCCACTATGACCAGCCGGGAGCATGGCGCGCGGTCGTGGAGCCCTTCCTGCTAGGTCTTGTGTCACGAGGTGGTTCTTTGCCATGCGAGACGCCTTCTGGATAAGACAGGCACGCATTGAGGACGCGCCATACGTCGCCTCCCTGGCAGGGGAAGCTCGGTTATGCGTCGTCTGAAGACAAGGTGCGAGACAGGCTCTCGGGAGTGCCTAGCGACGATGAGTGCACGTACACTCGAGGCTCCTGCTGGAGGCCGACAAGTTCGCCGAGGTGGACGGAGGCAAGAGGTCTCGCGCGAATCTGTCTTCGTTCGGGTAGTCAACGGGCCGGCGCGCACGCATTCTACGAGCATCTGGGCTACTCGCGCTTGAAAAGCGCCCGTTCCCCGGCAGCCAGCGGACTGGCTCTTCCTAGGGGATCGTCTGCCGGCGTGGTGACTCCGGTGAAGCGGTTACCCCAAACCGGAACGGAGGAGCAAGGTGAAGGATTACCTGGGGATCGTCATAGAACAGTGCCTGAGGGACCCATCGGTTGAGGACAGGCTGAGGCTGATCTCAAAAAGGAAACCACGTTCATGGGTATTCTTGTTGGTATCGGTCCCTGAATCCGACCTGGAAGAGCACGTGAGCTTCCTCCAAAGCCAGATGGTCGGTGATGATGCGTGGTACGCGCACTACTTCAGGGAAGACGAGCTGGTGGTGGTATTCAGGGACGCGGTGTTCCGGGTCGGTACGGACCCGAAGACTTGGGGCGCGCCGGTGGAACACGGGATCAAGTCGGGTATCCCGCTCCACCAGATGGACTTCGATCCCCGCACCGAAGAGGGTGCACGGAGGTTCTTCGGCCTGGGAATCTGATGCCTGTCTGAGAGGGGACTGTCTCAAGTGAGGTTGAGTCTACAAGAGGCCAGGAGACTGGCGGTCAACTCGCAAGGACTAAGCGTCAAGCGGGACCTTCCAGCGGGAAAGGAAGGCGCGGCGGCGTTAGTGGAGAGACTCGGTTACGTTCAGATCGACACGATCGCGGTTGTCGAGCGGGCACATCACCACACTATGTGGTGCAGGCAGGATGACTACACGCCCGGTATGCTCGAAGAGCTCCACCTGACTGACAAAACGCTCTTCGAGTACTGGGCACCTTCGGCGTCATACCTGCCCATGTCCCACTACAGGTGGTACCTCCCCGCGATGCGTGCCTACGCGGCCAATCCGGAGGTGTGCAGCTGGCGAGATCAGAACCATGACCTGGTCCAGACTGTGCTCGCCCGGGTCCAGGAAGAGGGCCCCCTCGGCTCGGCGGACTTCCCCGCCCCCGAAGGTTTCAGGCGTGCGGGCTGGTGGAACTGGAAACCAGCGAAAGTAGCGCTTGAGGTCTTGTATTCCTCAGGAGAACTCATGGTGTGCGGGCGCAAGGGATTCCAGCGAGCATATGACCTCCCATCGAGAGTAATCCCGGAGGGGGTTGCGACTGAGGAGCCTTCCACCGAAGAGTGGGCCCTCCATGTTGCCAGGACCAACCTGCGCGGGCTGGGGACGGCTACTCGAAAGGAAATCCTCGAGCGCGTGCGTCCGAAAACAGGCAGAGCAGCTGTAACCCAGGCGCTGGAGCAGCTGGTCGAAAGCGGAGAGGCGACGTCAACGTACGTAGAGGAGGGCAACTCGAAAGAGCCCGGATACTCGTGGACGGAAGCCCTGGATGCCTCGCCAAGGGGTCTCGACGACAGCAGGACCGCCCACATTCTCTCCCCTTTTGACAACCTGATGAGCCAGAGGGAGAGGGTCAAGAGGCTGTTCGGGTTCCATTACAGGCTGGAATGCTACCTCCCTGCGGACAAGCGTCAGCACGGTTACCTGAGCCTCCCCATACTCTGGGGATCGGACTTGGTCGGGCTCATCACCCCAAAGGTTGACAGGAAGACCGGCACGCTCACCGTGAACAGTATCGAAATCGAGTCGGACCTGCCGGACCTTGACTTGTTCCTGCACGCGTTCGGTGAGAGGCTGCGCCAGTTCGCAAGGTTCAACCGGTGTGAAACAGTGATCATCGGGAGCGTGTCCGTACCGGGTCGCACCATTACCCTACCGGGGTTCTCGCAGGGCTAATGCCTGCGTCGGAACGGCAAGCCCTTCCAGAGCGTCCAACTCCCATGAGAACCTACAGGGTGTGATGGCATTGCCCTTCGTCAGCGACCTTCTCGAAAAGAGAGCGACGGCACTCATCCTGGCATGCTCCCTTGCCGCGTTTGCCTCGCCATGTCTTCCTATTGGCTGCTTGACCTGGTTACAGGGAAGGCGGAGCCCTTCATGGAGGGCATCCGCGACAAGCACCCACATGAGCGGGTGAGCGTTCACAGGTTCACGAAGGATGGCAGCATCCTTGTCGAGATAAAGTCATTCGTGCGAAAGGACGGGAAGTCCGGGTACGCCGAGTCCGGATACTTCGCCGATATCAGGATCTGTAGCCCGGGGACGACGGACATCCGCCGGCTGACGCAGGCGGACGAGGGCCAGTACTATACTCCGATCGGGTTCACTCCGGACGGCCGGTCCACCTACTTCCGGCTATACGACAGGAGGCAAGGGCCGGAGGCAGCTACCTCGACTTTCGGGACAGTGAGCCTGGATGATGGCTCGGCAAAACCCGTCGTCAGGGGCGAGGTAGGTATCGTCCGAGCGTGGTGGTCTCCAACCGGTAGGGAGCTTCTGTATGTGGCGGAGCGCGCGGAGGCAGCTGGCGCGCGCCTCATGATCGCGGAGGCGGACGGAGCACATCCTCGGACGCTCTTCACCTTCCCGAACTTAGGCATGGACAGGGATTTCAGCGTCACCGAGGTGCAGTGGTCCGGGGACGGAACGCAAGCATGGATCACCGATTCGGAGGGGCTACACTGGTTTGCTCGCAAGCATTTCGCCATCAAGTAGGTTGTCTGAAGACCGGGCATGAAGAATCCGCTGCTTGGCTCTCCATGGACTTTCACCTTAGAGACAGCGCCCGTGCCGGGCGCACAACAAAACCCAGCCGCCAGTTGTGCGGCGGTCGGGTTCATCGCGCTATGTGCTTTCCCGCGTATCTGCCTGCAGTATCAGTCGCGCCCAGGTCCTAGTTCTTGGGCTTGTCGCAGCAGGTAGCAGCTTTGGGTGCGCAGGACGCGCTCTTCTCCTCGGTCTTGGGTGCGCAGACGCTCTTCTCCTCGGTCTTGGGTGCGCAGACGCTCTTCTCCTCGGTCTTGGGTGCGCAGCAAGTGCTCTTATCTGGCATGGATCGTCCCTCCTCTATGGCATCAATTATGGGTCACAGCGCGCGACCCGTCAACCGGAGTTCGCAAACATGGCGCGTCGCGTCCTGCATTCGCCTTGCATGGGGACCTAGACGGGGTCCCGCCACGGCCGCCCCCTCCTTTTTTATCCGTTCACTTGTGATCTCATCCAGAACTTGAGCCGCATCCTCGTTCCAGAATTCAGCCTAATACCCTCGGATATTCCAGCGATCGATAAAATCCTCGACATGGGGCCGAACGGCCCCGGGCAGCATCGCTATGCTGCCCACTATGCCAGCAATCCGCTCGGGCTGTGGCTGCCGGGAGAGATGCTCATTGATCAGCTAGGCGTAGCGGCCACCGCGGTATTGCCTGCGGAGTTGGTCTAGGGTGTATCTACGGAACTTCTGACGTATCCTTTTCACCGTCATCCTCCTCATCGGCGAAAACAGATCCCGTAGCACCTTCAGGACACCACCAGGACCTTCGGCCTCCGGCTTCTTCCCTTCGGCTTCGAGAGCCTCGCCCAGGTTGTCTGCCAACGGTATCAGGTGCAGCCGCTTCACATCTTGCCGCCCTGTCCGCGACCTGGACGCTAGCGAAACCCCGCCTGTTCGCCCTGTACGTTGCGGTTGTTGTGGTCGGCGCCACGCTATCCGGTTGGGCATTTAACCTGTTGGCGGCGCACTGACATAGGCACCGGGTTCCCCGCGGCAGAGGCTGACCTTCGGCAGTCCAGGCTGGCCTCTCCAAAGGGAACCCGGGAACCTGGGACAGGAAAAGGTCTCCCTTGGGGCAGCCGGCGTCACGTGATCGCCCGTCTAATCTCTGGCGAGCAGGTGGCTGGAGCTGCCCCGAGTCTCACCTCCGCGCTCCGATCGGACAGGCCCTTACGCACTTCTCGCACTTTCGGGCAGGACGCAGCGTCGACCTGAAGCGGGACCTTTGGTACGCAGCACATGCGGCCCTGTCGAAGCCGGACGGGCTGATGGCCTTCCCTGGACACGCCTCGATGCAGCGTCCGCACTTCGTGCAGGTGTTTTGCGAGCCGCGACCCGTACCAGCAAACCGGGCGCCCGTCACCAGCAACCTGAGGTGCACCCGCGGTCCCCACTGCGGGTGCACCAGTAGACCGTTCAGACCTATCTCGCCGAGGCCTGCGGCGGCGGCGATAAGCTTGAAGCTCAGTCCCGACAGGGCAGGGTACTGCACGAGTTCGGATTTCTCACCCAGCCTGGCGATGTGCTCCCGCAACCTCCCCAAGACGACCTGACAGTGGAGGTCTGCTGCACAGGTCATCCTCGTCTTCTCCCTGCCCAGCGGAAACCAGACCCATTCCGTGACGGCCGTCACATGATGGGCGAGAACGACCAGCGACTTCGAGCCAGGAAGAATACGGTCTACAACCTGCTGCTCCGCTTCCGGCGGGGACTCCACTCCCAGCACACCCACAGTACAACATGGGGGAACCATAGCGCGCAGCTCTTCCGTTCCACGTTCACCTGCCATAGGCACCTGGGTCACCCCTCACGGTTTATCCCAAAGGCAACCACTTGTCTACGCGCGGGCTACGATCCTTCTCGAACGCGGTTTCCGGGGCTCAAGCGCTCAGTTCCATCTGCTGAGCCCCCCATCGTTCCGCGCCTTGTCAAGTCCTTTCTTGAACGCCCAGAAGCCGAGAGGGAGGATGAGCGCGGTTAGAGAGACGATCGCGAACACGTTGATTACCTGAGGGCTCATGGGAAGGGTCCCATGGACCGGCAGGGTATGCCCGCGAGGATAGGACGGCATCAGTAAGCGGCGGACGCAGTCGAGGACGTAGGTCTGCGGCATGAGACTCCCGAGGCCCCGGAGCCAGCCGGGCAGCACCGTGATCGGGAAGTACACGCCGCAGACCAGCCGCTGAAGAGTCTTGACCAGCCATTCCACTGGTTCGCTGTGTCCCTTGGCGTTTATGAGGTTGAACATAGACGCGGACAGGAAACCGAACCCCAGGACGGAGACGCAGCCCAGTATCAGTGCTCCTAGGCCAGCGAAGAGCACCGGACCTCCCGAGAGCTTCATCCCGAACAGTGAGCCTACGAGCACGTACACGCCGATGGTCACGAGGTCGTTCAGGTAGTACCACAAGCAGTCCGCGAGCACCACCGTACGAATGGACACCGGGGCGCGAAGGAGGGGTTCGAGTCTCGACGACCAGTACGCACCGCTCAGTGACTGCAGCGGAGCGCTGATGCTGGTCTGCATCAGCTGGCTGTAGGCCAGCCCGATGATGACGTAGGACACGTAGTCGCCACCGATCTGGGCGATGTTCGCTCCGCCGATCAGGGTTTTCCCGAGAAACGCTGATATGGCTGCCTCGGATAGGACCCCCATGTAGAACATGAGCGTGCTCACTGAAAACCGGGTCATGAGCTTGAGATTCCGTTCCAGCAAAACCATAACCACACCCATGGTCTCCCGGGGTGTGAGCCTCGTCTTGTTAACCGGCCCGGGCATCATGACGCCAGCCTCCGCCCCGTCAAGGCGATGAAGACGTCCTCCAAGGTGATCTCACCGCGATTCCACGTTGTCACGTAGGCGCCGCTGGACGTCGCAGCGTTCACGACGCTGGCTTCGGGTTCGGTACCGGTGATCAAAACGCGGATCGATCCGTCACCTTCCTGGTTGAGTCTCTCCACGACGTGCCAGCTCGAATGTGCTTTCTTGAACGCGGACAAACCATCGGCAGGGAAACCCGTGACATCGAGCACGAGGACACAGGCCGACACTGATCCCTTCAGCCTGTCGGGCGAGTCGCAGGCGATGATGAGGCCACGGTCCATTATGGCCACCCGGTCGCACAACTGATCGGCTTCCTGCATGTAGTGGGTGGTGAGGAGCACAGTCTGCCCCCGCTTGCGGTTCACTTCGTCCTTGAGGAGGGTCCTGGCTGCGTGTGCTGCGTTGGGATCCAGACCGACCGTGGGCTCGTCGCACAGGAGGATGGGGGCTTGAGTGAGGAACCCCTTAGCCAGAGCCAGGCGCTGCCGCTGGCCGCTGGAAAGCACCCCGCTGGTCTCCTCCGCCCTGTCAAGGAGTCCCACGGCCTCTAGAACCTCGTCCGTCCGGCGGGCAGCCTCGCGCCTGCTTAGTCCGTAGATGCGGCCCCAGACCCCAAGGTTCCACCGTATCGAAACGTTGTGGTCGAACCCAAGCCAGGCGCCGCTCTGCACGACGTTGATGGTTGCTCTCACTGCCTCGCAGTCGCGGACGATGTCGTAACCGTCGATGGTAGCCTCACCGGCAGACGGGGTCAGGATCGTGGCGAGCATCTTGATCGACGTCGTCTTTCCCGCCCCGTTCGGCCCCAGCAGGCCGAAAAACTCCCCGCGCTCGACCTCGAGGTCCAGAGAGTCGACTGCGATAGCGTGCCGCCTCTCCACGCCCAGCCCGCTTACGTTCTTGCCAGTCACGAAGCTGATTATGTAGTCCAGCCATTGGTCGCTGGTAGACCTGTTGGAGCTGGGGTTCAGATAGCGGAATTCCTTTCGGAGTCCCCGGGTCAGGATCGCTGGCTTCACCGGCCACCCCTCCGTTTCCCTGCGGCGCGAGTGATCGTGCGAGTCAACAGGTTCATGCCGAGGTAAGCGGGCGCCCCGATCCAGGGAGACAGCATGTACGAATCGCGCGCCTCCTGGATCACGAATCCGCTCCGCATGAGCTCCTTCAGGTGGTGGTACAGCTGGCCTCCTACGAGACCTGTCTCCACGCTGAGCTCGCTCGACGTGTGGCGATCGCGTGCCAGTGCCCGTATGATCCTGAGCCGGCCCGGGTTGGTGAACGCTACAGCGAAGCGCACGAGGTCCTCGTCGGCTTCAAGCACTCCCTCCATATCCGTCTCGGAGACGCATCCCACAGTCGACGAGTGGGGTTCAAGCAGGGCAAGCACGAGCGTATAGCCGGCCTTTCTTGCCTTCGGGTCTGCCACGGTGCGCTTGATAGTCTCAAGGAGCTCCGCCACCTCTGGAGAGGGCGTCGAAGCTGTCGCCTCAGGCCGAGGCGGCTCCACGTCTACCTGCTGCGAGAGCGGGGTGTCACCAGGTGTTCCTGCGTCTATGATCTTGCTGACCATGCTGCGGAGATGGTCGATCTCCGCGAGAACTGACCGGAGTCTGGAATCTGTCAAGAGCCCGCCTCCTTCCACAATACATAATGACAGAGTCCTGTATTCTAGACTATAGTATAACCCGGAGAGGGACAGTTCTGTCAACCGACGCGGTGCGGTCTGAAGGAGCACGCCAGGAGGTCAGACCTGTGGGAGAAGACAGTCATGTCCGGCTAGAGGTCGGCCCCGTCGTGGCAGACGGACGGATCGCCGTGAGCCAGACCATCGAACGTCCAGGCGAGGGGGTAATCCGGTTCGGCTTCAGGGATTTCGCGCTCTTGCCCGATCGCGTCCGGGGTCTGGAGGTAAGGTGCGATGGCCGGCGCCTGGAGCATCAGGAGGTAGACCACGTTTTCTGGAACTCCAAGGTGTCTGTCCCCTCCGGAACGCGCGAGCTCCAGGTCACCTATTTGATCGACCCGCGATGGTGTCCTCCCGGTGAACCGCTCCGGGAAGGGAGTCGACAAGTGTGTTTTGTTCGGCCCGAAGCGTCCGTCATCCGCACGACAGTGGCGTTTCCCAGGTGGGAATGCGGGACCGGCCCCACCACGATTGCATTCCGTCTCCAGCCCGGTTGGACCGCGCTGGCACCATGGGCTC
>Ga0315295_10006230_pt1 | contig 10180 bp, 6 predicted proteins | sample YL17G14_0_MG_FD_204453 | JGI IMG/M metagenome (GOLD analysis project Ga0315295, IMG submission 204453) | Sediment microbial communities from Yellowstone Lake, YNP, Wyoming, USA - YL17G14_0 | ecosystem: Environmental > Aquatic > Freshwater > Lake > Sediment | place: USA: Wyoming | collected... | reverse complement strand
TTATTCTTGATATCGGCGCGAATATTGGGTCACATACATTACCACTGGCTTTAATCACCGGAAAAAACGGACATGTCTTCGCAATTGAACCAACCGAGTATGCTCTAAATAAATTGCATAAAAACATAAGCCTCAACAAGGATCTTGCCTGTCATATTTCTGTACATCAGGTAATGCTTGTAGCAGATGATAATGAACTCCTTGAATCCGATATTTATTCAAGCTGGCCGTTATTTCATGACGGAAAAAGGATCCATCCGGAACACAAAGGACAATTGATGGGAACGAAAGGTGCAGTTGCGCTGACACTCGACCAAATGGTCAGACAACTGCTTATCACTACGATTGATTTTATCAAACTGGATGTAGATGGACATGAATATTCTGTTCTTATGGGGGGTAAGGAAACCTTAAAAACCTACACTCCAAAAATCCTGATGGAATTCGCCCCCTATTTGTATGATCCTGTGACAGGACAATTTGAAGCAATGCTGCATCTCTTATCACAATTAAATTACATCATGTCAGATGCAGATACCGGTAAAATGCTGCCCCTGGACCCCGAATATCTCAGGAAAATAATCCCTGTCGGGGGATCGAAAAATATTCTTTTAATGCCCTCTAAAAGGAAAGAAATGAAACGGTAGAGGGCAGAATAAAAAACGCTGGCGATGCAGATTGAGAAACAAATGCCTGTATTTAACCTGTTGTGGTAATACGCCTTTTTTTGCGCCCTTGGGTAAGAAATCCAACAAATGCAATTCAACATTATATACCATAAAATTATACCCCTTACAGTGAAAATTCAATAGGTAATCTGATTCGTTAAAACGGTGAGAAATAGTGATTTCTTTGAAAAATTTTCAGAACTATATAGGAATTTGTTCTGAAATTTTAATTTGTCTCGGAATAATCCTTGGTTTTCTCTATCTCGGAATGAATTCTTCTTTTTTTCAATCACTTGTTGTATTGGTATATCCCATTGGAATTTACTTCGTTATCTTAGCTTTATGTATTTCAGCAGTTACCGTTGTTCTTACATGGTTTCACCACGAAGACCTGCTGGAAAACTTTCAATTTTCCAAATATCTCCAGCAAAGAAGGGTTATTCTTGCCTTATTGACTATTGTTATTTGTTTATCCACTATCCCGCTTATTACCTCATGGAGTTCAGCCGAATTTCATCAAAATAACGTTGGAGGTCTGTTTCCCATCTTTGATGCCGGGGCATATTATGGAGGTGCAGAACATATTTTGGACACTGGTCATCTGGATGCCTGGAACCAGCGAAGACCTCTCACCTCGATGTTCCTTGCTACACGCTTATTATTGACAAATTTTGACTTCCGATCAACTCTGATTCTGCAGGCAATGATTGTGGGTGCGGGTATCTTTCTGGCAGCCCTAACAGTTTCACAAACATTTGGGAAAAGTGCTGGTTTTTTAATGTTCGCAGTTCTTTTCGTATTGTCCAGTTTTTTTCTGCCGGACAATCTGAGTGAAAGTCTGGGAATCATTTTTGGATGTATATCCTTTTGTCTCATCTGGCTGGGTATTTTCCGGCAGAATTTTATATCATATCTTTTTGGACTGTTTTTTTTAATGATTGGGTTCATGATCCGTCCAGGCCCGTTACTTTTATTTCCTGCTCTGGTTTTATTGGCAGGCACTATATTTTCCGATGAAAACGGGTTTAACTGGAAAAAGACCTTCCTTTCCTGTGTACCTCTGGGCATCGGGATACTCTTTAATCAGGTGATTATCTGGTTGTATGGCGATGGAAGGGGCCTTTTTATGGGGAATTATGCCACAGTTTTCTACGGGCTTGCAGCTGGTGGGAAAGGCTGGCAACAATCAATACTGGATTTTCCCAATGAATCAGCAAACTTACCAGAAAGCCAGTTGGCCCCCATGCTCTATCAGAAATCATTCGAAATGATCCTTGCAAACCCTATGCAATTTCTCAAGGCAGTCTTCAATGGATATGTTTCAGGGCCCTACGATACGGTTATTCAATTCTACCATCTGATAACGGGGTATTCTGTGAATCCAGTATTCAACCAGCTGGGATTTACAATTTTTTTAATTGTATTCATATGTATTTTGACTGGATGTATCCGTTTTTTCCTCTATTCTGATTTAAAGTATGTCAAAATTCTCTGCCTGTATTTAATAATCACAACATTTCTCGCATTGCCCTTTTTCTTTACAGATGGTGGAATACGAACACTCGTGATTATTTTTCCTTATTTTGCGATCAGTATAATAATCGGGATTATCGGATGGAGGTCGAAACCGATGATCCGAAAAAATATTACTCCTGAAAAAATTAATCCCCTGTATGCGTTTAAACTCCCGGTAATTATCGGAATACTCATTCTGGTTTCATCCGGCATAACACTTGCTTTTGGTCCTGTATTTAATGAGATTCTGCTTGGCCAGCACCCTGAAATCTCTCCTCAGATATGTAAAAATAATGAGACATACTTTATTATGCGTGTTGATCAGGGAATCCCTTATCTGGAACTGATTGATGCTGCTGATACCAACAGGTCATTTGCACCACATGTTCGAGCTAGTGATTTCTCATCACCCAACGAACGCTATTATCTGAGTTATTATTATGAACTAACAGATTTCATCGATGGAAAAGATCTCCCTGTTGTATTCAGAGGATATGATATACAATACCATGAAACAAAAATCATTCTGGCACCATACGGCATTCTGGGAGAAAAACATCAGGATTTGGGATTCTGTGCGCAATCCAATAATGTGTCAAGACTTCCCCCCTATATGGTCTATAAATTAAACACGAGCAGTGTAAATTTACTCAAAAAAGAAGAGGTTTTCGGCTAATCCTTTTTTTTGAATTATGGAAGCAATGAGAATTTTCAGAGATTCCAATTTTTTTTATTCTACAAAAAAACCAGATAAAGGTCTTTTTTCATTCTACATCACTTTTTTCCAATAACCTCTTTTATTATGGGGTTTAAATATCCAATTCACCTGGTGAAAAATAATTATTGTAGTCAAAACAAAAGTCATTAAAATGACGGTCTTTAAAACAAGCGACTACATCCTGATGGTGATCCCACCCTTTTTCTTTATAATAGAGCATTTTTAATTCCGGAACTGATTCCAATAATTTGGTGACATACCAGGGTTTTGCTACAGAGATTCCATACCCCTGATTATTATCATAATTTTCATATCCGAACCCCGATTTTTCATAGTTACTTACCATTTTTCTGAAGGGTCTGGGTTTTAATCCATAGTCAAATCCCTCCTGACCACGAAATACAACATATGGACCGTGAGTAGTAAACAGCAATAATCCATTTGGATTTAATAACGAACCAAATAACTTTAAGAATTGTATCCATTGTTTACCGTCAAGATGCGTAAACAATGATCCACACCAGATCAGATCGAACTTTTCTTCAAAAATAATTTTTTCTGGATCTTTCTGAGAATAAATGGGTTTTGCACCAAATTGTTCTGCACAAAAATTTACACCCTCAATTTCGAGATCACATGCTGAAATTTCAGCATCCGGAAATGTTGCATGTATCCACCTTAGAACTCTTCCATATCCGGAAGGCAAATCCAGAATTTTTTTAATACCGGATGGATCCTTTTCGGATATGTTTATTGCGAATTGTATGCATTTTAGCGCGGAATTACCGACATAAAAATAGTGTTCACGGTAACCTTTGAACATAGAATCATGAGGCGAGATTGTTTTATCAACCTTATCAAATGCAATTGTATCTATTGTCATTATCTTGCATGGACCTCCCGTTTTAGTATCATATTCGCCTTAAAAAAAATCATTTAATCAAATTTTATTTATCCATTCCCACGTTTTCTTAATTCCTTCTTTAATATCAGTTTTAGGATACCAGCCGGTTTCTTTTCGGATACGGGATATATCGAGGACGATTTTTGGCAGATATATTCCTGAATTTTCCAAGAACACCGGATCAACCGGAGAGCTCGTGACATCTGACATTACCGATATTAACTGATTTATCGAGGTCTCCTGTCCGCTTCCAACATTGAAAAGTGTTTCATCAGTATTTGAATTCAGTACAGCCATTGTTGCATCTATCGCATCATCTATGTAGATATAGTCACGTATAGCTGAACCGTCTCCATAAATAACCGGGTGTTCTTTATTTTTTATTTTATTCAGAAAAATTGGAATAACTCCTTGGTTACCCCGTGGATTTTGTCGTTCTCCATAGGGATTTGAATAGCGAAGGATGAAATAATTCATCCCTGAGGAATAGTTAAAATAATGCAGGTATTTCTCAATCGTCAATTTTGAAATAGCATAGGGATTTACCGGGTTTAACGGGTGTGTCTCCTTGATAAGATCTCCTTGGACCGGACCGTAGATGGTACCTCCTGAAGAAGGGAATATTACCCGCTCGATTTTATTCTCAATCGCGGCCTGGAATAGTCGTATTGATCCAATTATGTTGGATTCTACATCAAAAACCGGATTATTAATTGCTGTTACAGGATTAGTGGTCGATATATAATGAAAGACCAATTCAACGTTTTTGAGAGCACAGGAGAGATCGTCTTTATTCAAAAAATCTCCACGAACAATTTCAATATCGTTGATTATTGAATCGAGGTTGTGGATGCCGGTGTTAAATGTATCAAATATTTTTACTTCAAATCCATCCTGAACCAGCCGTTCTGCGAGATGAGAACCGATAAATCCGTTTCCGCCAAAAATGAGTGCTATGGTCAATCCAGTCAACCTTGTTATGTAATAGATTGTAATTATTCTTTAATCCAGTGTTTTATGGAGCTGAGTCTTGAATAATTTTTCATATTCAAATGCTTCCTCTTCAATCCTTGGAGGGGATTGGATATTGGCTTTTAAATCGTTCAGGACTTCTGGATTTTCACTTATTTTTCTGATTACTTCTGAAATACTCTTCGAATTATCCGCTAATGAATCAGTGTATCCAACGGCAAAAGTAAATCCGTTTTCGCCATCCTTGACAATCTCTGTAAGCCCCCCAAGGTCGCTTACGATGGCAGGAACCTTATGTGCCATTGCACGGAGAAGTACTAGGGGAGAATTTTCCCACCAGATTGAGGGAACCGCAATGATATCAATTTTTTCAAATATCTGGGACATCTCTTCATAATCATATTTCCCGCAGAATTCGATGTTGGAATGTCCTCTTGAAATTTTTTTGAGAATTGCAAAATATTCCGGATCTGACGCTGTATCCCCGAATACTTTTATTCTGATATTTCGAGGATTTACCTGCATAAATGCTTCCAGAAGAAGGTGTGCCCCTTTATGAGGATTCAGGGAGCTCAGGTAGCCTATTGTAACAATGGAATCTCTGGAGTATTTTTTGTCATTTTTTTGAATATTTTTAAAATCTTTTCCAAACCGGATAAGATGAATGTCCTGATAAAAATTTCTGTTCTCAAACATCATTTTCATAAACCGTGTTGCGGAAACAACACAGCTGATGTATTTGAACAATTCAGTTGTCTGTTGAAATCTCTCCACAATCTTATTTTTCCAAAAATCTCCTGAATAACACTCTTTTAAACAATTTCTCCCGTCATCAGACCCCTCACAAAGAACCCCCTTTTGTGTGATTGCAATTCCCCGGGGACACATGAGCCAGAAATCCGTAAGCGTCAGGACAATGGGGATTCGTTTATTATGTGCGGATTTTATTATTTCTCCTACACGCATTGGATGACAGACATGGAGAATATCAAATTGTTCTTTTGAAAGGATTTCATCCATAATTCCTGAAAGTGTCGTATCAAATATTGAAAAGCTTACAAGACTCGGATTTGCATTTTTATGCCTTATTGCTATGACCGGAACACCCTGGTGGATATACTCCCTGAATAGAGCGCCACTTTTTTCAGTAAACCCCTCAGTCTCTGTGACGGCATACGTGAGCACCTTAACCCGGTGACCCATCTTTTGCATCTGTTTACTCAGGTTCAGGACAAGTCGTTCGGTTCCTGTGTAGTGGTTCGGAAAAAATTGGTGGACGGCAAACAGAATCTTCATCAGACACCTTTGGAGAGCTCCAGATTGATTAATTCTAATTCTTTCCCCATATCATTCTTTTCGGATTTATGAAGATAGTAACTTGCAAGGCTTGCTCCGGCTACTACCGAAAAGATCTTGTAATAACATTCGATAAACTCATCTTTTTTGTCTTCGATTGAATCAAAAATTTCAATGTATCCCAGAAAGTTATTGATCACCCATACGTATTGATCCAAAATCAGGTTATTCTGATTTATGTTAGAATACTCAGGTTTATGATCCAGATGTTTTGTCAGTGCGACGATAGCATTGCCTGGTGAGTGCTCATTATTCTCGAGTAATGATGTGTTTTGATCACTGTTGTTTTCACAATATCTGAAATTATTCACCATGTTAGACCTGATTTTTAAACATAATTCACGCGTTGGCAAAGAAAATGCTGATTTTCCAAGGGAAAATAACGTAAAATTGAGTGAATTGTAAAGGGTTATTATGGAACCAAAAGTTTCTGATAAGGTACAGTTATCGGTAATTTGCTGTGTATTATATCCTACAATTTCTGAAACTGTTTTCGTATCAATAAAAGATCGGTTTAAAAAATATCCGGCATCCCTGTTGTGGGAATGAATCACACCAACAGAAAAGAGAAATGCATTTTTATATCCATCCTGGATAAATCTTTTACCAAGATCGAGGTCTTCTGAGGATTGAATTTTCCTGAACCGGTATTTTTCGAAAATAATCTTTCTGATGAGGCATGAAACATCATCAAGACCGGCAAGTCTGCGTTTTTCTTCACCTGGCAGAGTGTTGAAATCACCCTGGTATCCATAAACCCGGTCAGATTGTGAATCAAGTGTATAGGTATAGTGTTGCCACAAACCAAAGCACGCGAACAAATCCGCATCACTTCTCGGAATTTGCCTGCAGGTTGCTGCGGCTATTTGTTGATCCCTGTCCAGGACATTCACCATTTCATAGAGCCAATAATGACCTATTGGAAAGGCATCCTGAACTAAAAAACAAAGATATTCACCGGTAGCATTTTCTGCGCCGAAATTCCGGGTGGTGCCATGATTAAAATTTTCCGGATCTATCTGGAAGATTTTAGCCCCATATTTTCGGGCGATTTCCAATGTTTTATCAGTTGATCCGCTATCAATAATGATAATTTCTATAGTTTGTACACCTTTTTGCTGCGATATTTTCTCGAGATTTGCTTCGAAATCAGGCCCGGCGTTTTTTGTTGGAATAATAATTGAAACACTCGTCGCTATAGGTGTTATATCATCTGAATTTTGAATTCCCGTAATATTTATACTAGGAACTGTTATTTTTTTCCAGGGAATCGGTTTGTGCAATAATTTTTCCTTAAATTGTCTCCAGAAACTATTCAAACCTTCATTTATAAAAATTCGGCCACCCTTGAGTCCAAGATAATAAAATCTTCTTCTATGTGTACCCTCAGGGAATACTTTCCCGATTATTTTTTTATGGAATTTCATGGTTAACTGATAGGTCATGCTCTGTTTCATTGAATTATTTTCATCTCTCAAAGACTGGACCTGTTCTCTCAAAGACTGGACCTGCTCTCTTAACGACTGGAGTTGATCGGAAAGTTCCAGAAGTTGCTGGTCTTTAATAAATATTATCTGTTCCAGAGACTGGACTTTTAGAGTAACTTCTGTAAGCTGGGAATCTTTCTGGATTACAACGTGTTCCAGAGACTGGATATTTGCAGCTGCAGCGTTGAGTAAGGAGTCTTTCTGAATGAGGGTGTGTTCCAGAGATTGAATAGATGCACTATTTTGTTTGATAACATCCTGGAAAATGGCAATTTCTGTATTTGATTTATCGACTAAGTAACTTCTTTGAATGTTTTTTGGATTTAATTTCTCATTTGATGCGATTGCGATAAAATATATTGGTACTTTTTCATCATCCTTGTCAAAAGAAAAACGAGAATCCTCGAGGGAGATGACAAATTCACTGGAACTATTTGTTGCCTTCATTGATGCGGGGTAAATTGAAGACCCGGAAAAAACTCTCTGACCAAAAACATAGGTATGTGAAAAATTTTTTTTCAGGATTGTCAAAAATTCGGAATAATACAACTCTTTTACATGAAACGGATTATTATAACCCGCATCATCGGTATATAATTTTTTATTAGGGGTGGATATGATTAAGATACCATTCTCTTTTAATAACCGTTTAATCTCTGTGAACAAGGTACCATGATCTTCAATGTGTTCGATTGCTTCAAAGCATACAATCACATCAAATATTTTCTCTCCCGTTATTGGTATGTTGAGTATTGAGCCCTCTCTAAATTCAATATTTTCTTTAATATATGTGTTTGAAGCGTGGGTCACCGCCTGGTGATCTATCTCTACACCGACAACATAGTCTGCAGTTTTCGAAAGAATATAAGTCCCATATCCTTCTCCTGATGCGAGATCGAGTACTTTTTTTCCTTTCACATACTGTGCTACAAAGGCATAACGGTGAAGATGCTCATAATGAATATGAGCTCCGCAGATTGAAGGCTCAATAAAGGGTAAATATCGCTCTCCGGTCCATTCAAGCATTGTTTTTCACCATCTTTTCGGGTTTTTGAGATCGAAAAACCCATGAATTATATTTAAAAAATCTGCAGAGATCATTTGTGTTGTAATATTTGAGATAAGTATCATATGAAGTTTCATCCCTAATAGTTGGTATTTCATGAGAATTATACCACTGCCCACAAAGAAACGAGTCGGTCATAAATCCCTGTAATTCAAGTTTGGATATGAGATCTTCCCCGAAATCAGTAAATACAGGTGCACCCTGTTCACGAAGGGGATCGCCATGATAAACTGGAGGATACCTGTGGTTCTCCTTTCCATCTTCAATCGTAATTCTTTGGAGAGTTTTATTGCCCTCGTGATAGGGAATTGTGAAGATATGGAATCCTCCAGGTTTTAACACACGGTATATTTCAACAAACGCTTTATCCGGGTCTTGGATATGTTCGAATACATCCTGAGTAATTACCAAATCAAATGAATTGTCTGAAAAAGTCAGTTTCTGGAGATCTTGACAAAGAATACCCTTCTGATGCAATTCGCCAGGTTTGACATCCTCAAAATATTCTGAACAATGATAGTCGGGTAAATTTTTAAGACAGTCATGAATAATCCCGGTCGATTGTGCTTCATAAATTTTTAGGTACGCTAAGGACAAAGAAGTTTTGAATAATGGTAGAGTATCATTTTTTAAAAAGGTATGAATAATGACTCCTGCAACATCACTTGCACGCTGAGTCGCTTCACATTCAGGACACCTGGCTTCCCTTAGACTTACTCCTTCAGGGCTAAAAAACGAGGATTGACAACCGCAAATATGGCAAACAACTTTTTTTCTGGTATTTTGAAATACAATCATCGAATTATTCATCCTCAATTTTTGTAATCAAAATCATTCATCTTATGCTTTCTTAATTATTACACACCTGATTAATTAAAAGTGAGTCGAAATCATAAAAAAATAGAAAGTTGTACAATGTTGAATAAATTGTATCTTCATTTTTTACGTGGTAACTTACAGAAGCAAATAATATTTTTTGAATGTTAATTTTTATATGGTCATCAAACAAACGCAACAGAGCAATCGCAGAGTAATTTCTATGTATAATACAGTATATTTTGAAATTTCTGGGATATGTAATGCAAATTGTCCATGGTGCGTTACCGGAAGGGGCGGTTTGAAAGCATATCCTTCAAGATTTATTCCTCCTGGAGAATTCCGTAGAGCAATTAAGCGTTTAATTGATGAGTCACTTATTAATTCACATTCTTTGATTAATTTATATAATTTTGGCGAACCATTATTGCATCCGTCTTTGAATGAAATTCTTCAGATTCTCGTAGATTATGACTTAAAATACACATTTTCTTCAAATGCTTCAAGATACATGAATCTTGATTCCAAGCTATTAGACAATCTGCAACAGTTTTTCATTTCCATTCCTGGATTCAGCCAAAAATCCTATAATAAAATTCATGGATTTGATTTTGAAAAAATACTAAAAAATATTGATTTATGGATACATTTGGTTGGACCTGAGAAGATACAAATTCA
>Ga0315295_10006228_pt1 | contig 10181 bp, 10 predicted proteins | sample YL17G14_0_MG_FD_204453 | JGI IMG/M metagenome (GOLD analysis project Ga0315295, IMG submission 204453) | Sediment microbial communities from Yellowstone Lake, YNP, Wyoming, USA - YL17G14_0 | ecosystem: Environmental > Aquatic > Freshwater > Lake > Sediment | place: USA: Wyoming | collected... | reverse complement strand
CAACGGAACGTGGCAGCCGCAGCTTGCTGCGCGAGGGTCTGTGCCAGCGCGATAGGCGACGACGGCGGAACCTGTGACTTAAGGTTGTCCAGGTGGCCGGTGACAGCCATGACCTCCGGGCAACCTGCCTTGGCGGCCGTCAAGAGCGCCGTAGAGCGATGCAGAATTCTCTGCGCACGCGTCCACCCAGTAGTTGCGCAGGTCAGAGCCACTTTCTCCGACGGCGAGCGGAAGGTCGTTATGCGAGTGCCGTCGCAAGCGCGGCGATGTCCTCCTCGTCGTTGTAGGGGGACAACGACACTCGGAGCCGGTCTCCGCGAAGGCTACACACGATCCCCTCCTCGCCCAGCCGCGTCATGACGCCCGCGGACTCCGTACCTGCACGTCTCAGCGAGACGATGTGCGATGCGGTTGCAGGGTCGCCGTCGTTGCGGAAGGGCAGCCAGGCACGGCCCTCGACCGCACGGAGCAACAGGTCGTGCAGTCGCGTCGCGTGTTGCTCGATCCGGTCCACGCCGATCGCCAGGAGCTGATCCATCGACGCGGTCAAGCCAGCCACGGACAGGTAGGACATCGTCGACTGGGTGAATCGCCGGGCGCCTTCGGCCAGAGCGATCTGGGTGGCGTCGAACGCGAAGGGGGAGGGGGCGCCCATCCACCCCGGCAGCGGCGGTACCTGGTCGATGACATCGGGAGCGAGCGCCCCGATCGCGACTCCGCCAGGGCCGCCGAGCCACTTGTAGCCGCTGGACACCATGAGGTCGGCGCGCCAGATGCCCCCATCGCACTTCATCGCGCCGACCCCTTGAGTGGCGTCGAGGACGAGCCTGACGCCGGCCTCTTCGGTGGCCGCTCGTAGCCGGGGAACATCGATCACCGTCCCCGTCGCGTACTGGACCCACCCGACCGCAACCACCGACGTGCGAGCATCAATCCGAGCCACGAGGTCGGCCGTCAGGTCGGACTCGGGGCGATCCTCGACGAATTCGACGCGGCACTCGCCACGCTCGGCCAAGCGCAGCCATGGGCGTGTGATCGCCGGGAAGTCCGTCGCCACGGCCATCACCTTCGAGCCAGGCCGCGGCGACAGCAGGAACGGTGCCTGACCCAGCAGCTCGCTCGCGCTGGATAGGAGCGCGATCCGGGCCTCGTCTACCGATAACAGCCGCGCCGCGCGCTCACGCAGGCCGTCGAGGAAGCCCGCCTCGTCCTCGTCGGACATGTGGAGATTGCCGTGGCGCACGACTCGATCGAGCAGATCGTGCATGGCGTCGACGGCCGGGTCGGCGATGAGGCCCAGGGAAGCCTGGTTGAGATAGACGCACTCGCGCAGCGTTTGGTAGTCGGAGCGGTCAATCAACGATGAGACCATCGAGGAACCCTCATGAGCAGCGTACAGGGAAGCTGCTGCTCGGGCCCCGGTACAGCACGCCTGTGCGGGTCGGAAACCCGGTTCCACGTCCTGACCAGCGATGACGTAGCATGCGCCGGTGCTCATCCGTATCCTCTGCGCGGTGCTTCGCGGTCGCGTCTCGCTTGTCGCACGCGACCACGTCATGAGGGAACTGCTTGCGGAGAACATGATGCTTCGCCAACGCGTGGTCTGGCATACGGCAGGCTTGATCCACGAATATCATGCGGTTGCGGCATGATGGATCAGCGTCTTGGCACCCCTCAGGCAATCACCGACATCCCGGGGATCCTGGTCGGCAACTGGACCGACCCGGTCGGCCACACCGGATGCACTGTGGTGCTGTGTCCATCTGGCACGATCGCCTCCGGTGAGGTCTTCGGTGCGGCGCCCGGCTCCCGCGAGACGGAGCTGCTCCGACCCGGGATGACGGTGGAAGAGGTCAACGCGGTGCTTATCACCGGCGGGAGTGCGTTCGGTCTGGCCGCCGCCGACGGCGTGATGCACTGGCTCGAGGAGCACGAGATCGGCATGGATGCTGCCGGGTTCACGGTTCCGATCGTTCCCGCCGCAGCCCTCTTCGATCTGAACTTGGGTGACCCGACGGCACGCCCGGACGCCGACGCGGGGTACGCGGCGTGCGAGGCGGCGGGGTCGAGTGTCGAAGAGGGAAACGTCGGGGCGGGCACAGGGGCTACGGTCGCCAAGAACCACGGACTGGGGCGCGCTCGCAAGGGCGGACTCGGTTCCTCCTCGCAGCGCAAGGGTGGGCTCGTAGTCGGGGCCTTGGCGGCAGTGAACGCGGTTGGCGAGATCATCGATGAGGCAGGTGAGTTGCTGGCGGGCGCGGTGCCTGGCGCAGACGAGGGACCCAGGCTCGAGGGCATCGATGAAGGACCGCCACCGGGAGCCAACACGGTCCTGGTCGTCGTCGCCACCAACGCGAAGCTCTCCCGCGAACGGGCGCACCTGCTGGCAATCGCCGCCTCCGAAGGGGTGAAGCAGGCCGTCCGGCCGGCGCACACGGCCTGGGACGGGGACACGATCTTCTCTTTGGCGACCGGCGAGGTCGATGCCGAGCAGTCCGACGTCGAGCGCCTGGCAGTGAGCACCACCGCCGACGCCATACGCCGAGGAGTCCGTGCGGCGACGGGCGTCCCGGGTGCTCCGGCCGCCCCGGCTGCCTGAGACAGCCCGACGTGGCACCAGTCTGGCTAGCCGATCTCGCAACGGTTCAATGGACCGTGTGCGCTGTCGGTGTGCATAACCGCTGTCGTCTGACCGATCAATCAGAGTGAGTGGTGTGCAACACGGATGGCCCGATCCACCCCCATCTCCGGGACCATCACCAGCTCACGGTGGCGCTTGGAGGACCGGCGTCGGGTCCCGAACTCTGGACGGCCACTCTCAAGGCCTGCGGGTCAACTCCCACCGCACCCAACACCGCGAGAACTCCGGCATCTTCATCAACTAGCACCGTGGCGATGTCAGAGACCGACACCTGCTCTTGGCCACGAGAGATTGCGAGTTCTTGGGCCCGCCGGATGGCGGCAAGCGCAGGCTCCGTGAAGACCTGCTCATCGGGGGTGACACCCGGCCCTGCCGCGTAGAGCGCGCCGATTGCCCGGCGCATCTCTTCTGCAGGTGGCAGCGCCAGCTGGAGGGCTCCGCTTGCCTGCGGGACGTGATCGTCGATGAGCGCAAGAAGTAGGTGCCCCGTGCCGATGGCCGGGTGTCCCAGGTGCCTCGCTTCCGCGTCAGCGAGACTCACCACCGCCATTGCCTGGTCATCGAAGCGCTCGAACACGATGCCTCCCAATGCGGATGCTACTGCAGCCTCCCCAAGTATGGCGTGGCAGTCTGAATCTTGCGTGCCGAGGTGCTCCCAGGCAAGTTCTCGCAGGCTCGGTTTCTCAGCGCGACGCGCAACTGCTTGAGCGTGGGTACAGACACAGCTTCCGGGACTTGGCCTGACCCACGGGGAAGACCCAGGGGTGCCAGAAGCCGGTTAGGCTTTCGACCAACTTGGCATCACCGCTGCTCTGGCGCCAACGTCAACGCGTCCCCAATCGCCAGGAGCGCGAGCACGAGGCCGGCGTCTGGCCGTCGGCAGCAGACCGCCCCTGGGCCATCTGCCCGACACGGGTCCCCATTGCGCGCTTCAGCACTCTGTGCTTCACTCGCGAGAGAGAGCCTTTCCCAGGGAGGCGATACCCGTGGTGCGATACCCGGAGGACCGACCCAGCCGGGCGCTTAGCCGGCGAGACTTCCTGAGGAGGGGCGCCACTGCGGCGGCGGCCGTCCCTACGGCGAGTGCGCTACTCGCTGCCTGTGGCAAGAGGTCTCAGTCGATGGAGTCGGGCAGCAAGCTGGCCATCTCCACCAAGGAGCGCCCGACCCCGCTTCCGACCTTCCCGGGGAACCAGCCGATCGCAAGCGGCCTGAGCTTCGAGAAGGGATCCACCCTCAAGCTCTACAACTGGGAGGACTACATCTACAAGAAGGTGGTCGAGGATTTCCAGCGGGAGTTCGGCGTGAAGGTGGAGATCACGACGTTTACGACCGGCGAGGAGGCGCTAACGAAGATCCGCTCGTCCCAGGTGGACTACGACGTGTTCGTGCCGACCCTGGACATGATGGGCAAGCTCGCCGAGTTCGAGTTGATTCAGCCCCTTAGCCACGACTACCTGCCGAATCTCAAGAACCTCTGGCCCGAGTTCACGGACCCGGGCAAGCCCTTCTACGACGTCGGGCTCGTCTACACGGTGCCCTATACGGTGTACACGACCGGCATCGGCTGGCGAAACGACCTCCTGGACCCCAAGGACGATCCCTGGCACAAGCCCAACCCCTACGACAGCCTGTGGGACCCCAAGTACAAGGGGATGGTCGGGATCTACGACGACTACCGCGAAGCCACGGCGATGGCCTTGCTGCGGAACGGCGAGACCGACGTCAACACCGGTGACGCAGCTAAGCTGGCCGCTGCCAAGGACGCTCTGGTTGAGCTGGCAGGCAAGGTTGACGTGAGTCTCTCGATCGACGGCGCGTACCGGGGGCTGCCCCGGGACCTCTTCGCGATCCACCAGGCCTGGTCGGGTGACCTCCTGGCAGCGATGTGGTACGGGAAGAGGCCGGCCGCGCAGACCGCGGAGTTGCTGAGCTACTGGTGGCCCAAGGACGGCAAGGGCGTGATCGGGACCGACCTCATCGCGATCCTGAAGTCGGCGAGGAACCCGGTCCTGGCCCACACCTTCATCAACTACCTGCTTGACTTCGACGTGGCCATGAAGAACTTTAGCTGGAACGGCTGGCAGCCGCCGCAGCTCCAGGCCCAGCCGGAGGCGTTCCTCGACCCGAACTTCAAGTGGAGCTGGGTCGTACCGCGCAACCTCATCAACTGCGTCATCGAGCATCAGGACATGGAAACGGGCTACTGGATCCACGAACTCCCCCCGAATGTGGACCAGGTCTGGAAAGCGGACTGGGAGGAGTTCAAGGCCGGTCTATAGAGCCCGGCCGGTTCCTTCAGGGTTTCGTGCCGACCGCTAGCCAGACCTCATTGAAGTCGTTGACCTCGGGCGGGAAACGCTCAGCGAACGTCTCGCGGGCGCGAGCGCAGAAGTCGTCCCAGCCCTCACCGAGCATCTCGCGCACGGTTCGGCCGCAGGCGGAAGTCTCGGCGCTCGCGATGTAGTCCTCCAGCGAGTAGCGGAATCGGTACTCGCGCCGCTCTACCTTGATGTGCCGCAACCCAGCCCCGGCCAAAGCCTCGGTGATGTTGCCACGGTCCGAGAAGAGTCTCTCCCACGGCGCGCTTCGCTCCATCGCATCGTCGAACAGCCCCTTGCCGATCGCGGTCTGGGCCAGTTCGAACCAGGCCTTCCTGAACTCGTCGTTCTGGTCCCCCCAGGCCGAAGCCGCGAGTCTGCCGCCCGGCCGCAGGACTCGGACGACGTCGAACAGGGCTGTCTGGTAGCAGCGGAACTGAGACAGGACGAAGCCAGCAGTGACCGCGTGGAAGGTCCCGTTGCGGAAGGGAAGGTCTATCGCCTCGGCGGCCACGAGTGGACCAGGGCGCACATGTGCCGCCACCATCAGCATCCCGAGCGACGGATCGGCGCCCACCACGAGTCCGTCGGGTCCGACGACCCCGCGTGCCTCGGTAGCAACCACTCCGGTTCCGGTGCCCAGGTCGAGCACCCTCTCGCCCGGAGCCAGCCCCGCGACGGCGACGAGGTCGTGCGCCGGGAATGCGGTGTGCGGAGCACGCACGCGCTCGTAGAGCGCGGCGTCGTCGTAGGAGCGCCAGTTGCCCACGGGAACCAGCCTACAGACGCGACCTCGAACGCGGCCGAAGAGGATGGAAGGGGTCGGGTCCGGGGCGGCCCTTCCCTGCCGACGCTCTATTTGTCCGGTTGGCCCTTGCGGGGGCGCTTGGCGTCCGCGCGGCGGGGCCTGCCCCAGAGCCATCCCACGACGAAGCCCAGCACGCCGCAGATAAGCATCACCCAGATGAGGTACGACTTCTTAGAGAAGAAGACGTAGTTGACCTCGACCAGCGTTCGGTTCTGGGCGACGAAGACCGCGAACAGGACCACGAGGACTACCCCGAGCCAGAACTTGGGGCTGTCCAACATGTGGCGCTTGGGCGTGGGGCCCGTCCGGGCCTCGCGTTTGCCGTTGCCGCGAACGTCATCTCGGTGCTCCATGCGGGCATTGTCGCACGGCGGGTTGCCGGGCGAGCGCAGGCCCTGTTGGATAACGGCATGTCGGGAAAGTCGCATCTGGTGAGGGCAGGATTGCTGGCCGCGGGGTCGCTCGCGGTGGGGGTCGTTTCTTCGACTGATGAGGGGCGTGCAGCCGACCTGGGCTCCTTCCGCGCCGCGAACTCGCGCCACGACCGCGGGCGGGACCGGTTGTTCCTGGGCATCACGGAACTGGGCTCCATCTGGGCTTCGATGGGAGCATCGGCCGTGCTCGTGGCCGCCGGGAGAAGGAGGACGGCCGCCCGGGCGCTCGCCGCCGCCTGTGCGACTTGGACGCTGGGGCAGGTGCTCAAGAAGGCATTCTTGCGCCCGCGGCCGTACGACGCGCTCGAGGATCCCCGTCTGCTCATCGACAAGCCGCGGGGCACCTCCTGGCCGAGCAGTCATCCCGCGGTGCTGTTCTCATTCGTTACGGTTGCCTCGCGCGACCTGGGGCTCGGTAGGGCCGCTCGGGCCGGACTCGCGGCGCTCGCCTTCTCGGTTGGTGCGTCACGGGCCTACGCGGGGGTGCACTACCCGTCGGACGTTGCGGGCGGACTGCTGCTCGGGCGGGCGGTGGGCCTGGCATGGCCGCTCGGCGAAGCCGATTCGTGCTCGGCGGAGAAGGATGTTCGGCGTTGACGCCGTGATCCCACTCGCTGCCATCGGCTGGCCGTTGCTCGACCGGATCCACGTCTACGGCGACCTCTCGATCTCGCCACACGGCATCGCGATCGCGATCGGCTTCCTGGTCGGAGCCTGGTGGCTGCTCCGCGAGGGACCTAGGCGCGGCGTTTCCAGGGACCACATCGACACGATGCTCGTCTGGCCGCTCGTCGGCGCCGTCGTCGGCGCGCGGCTGTTCTGGGCCCTGACGCACCAGTCGGACCTCGGCGGTGTCGGCGACGTGTTCGTCGCGTGGAGGGGCGGTATCAGCCTCCTGGGCGGCATCGCCGGAGCGATCCTCATCAGCATGCCGGTGTTCTGGCACTACGGCTACCGCCTCTTCCAGGTGATGGACGGCGCCGCCATCGGGATGGCATTCGGCATCTTCGTCGGCAGGGTCGGCGACCTCCTCATCGGCGACCACCTCGGGAGACCGACATGGTGGCTGCTCGCGTGGCGATACGAAGGCGGCACTCCTGCAGGCTTCGATTGCCTCGGGGCTCGATGCACCGAATACCTGCTGCAAGGGGAGCAGAAGCTCGAGATCACGCGTTCGAGCGCGAGGCTGTTCTCCGCGGCGGGCGAGACCCTCGCGAAAGGCGTCGGCTTGCACCAGACGGCTCTCTACGAGATGGCGGGGGCGCTGGCACTGTTTCTGTTCCTGTACTGGCTGAACGGCAAACGGCGGCGCGAAGGCGTTCTGTCCTGCTCGTTCCTGGCGTGGTACGGGGCTCTGCGGCTGGTCACCGACTCCTTCCGGATCGAGCGGCGTTTCTACGGGCTCACCGGTAGCCAGTGGGCCTCGCTCGCCGCGGTGGTCGCCTCGGTGTCGCTACTGTCGTGGTGGACCGGCCATCCGAAGGCCGAGGAAGAACCTGCCGCCGAGGCCGAAGGGCCTGTCGGACCCGCCGTAGCGCTGGAGGACGAGCCCCCACCTGGCCCCGTGGACGCGACACCTGCGGATTGACACCATGCATGTGGTCTGGTTCGCTCCGCACATGGAAGGCTACGAGGCATCCACGTACGGGGATCGCATCGCCGACATCTACGACACGTGGTTCTCCCATGCGGCCCTGGACACCGAAGGTGCGGTCGAGTTCCTCGCCAGGCTCGCCGGCACAGGCCCGGCCCTGGAGCTGGCCATGGGCACGGGGCGGATAGCCCTGCCCCTTGCGGCGCGCGGCCTGGAGGTCCACGGCATCGACGTATCCGAGGCGATGGTCGCCAAGCTGCGCGAGAAGCCGGGCGGCGAAGTGATCCCGGTCACGATGGGCAACTTCGCCGACGTCGGAGTCGAGGGCCACTTCCCCCTCGTCTTCGTCGTCTTCAACACCTTCTTCGCGCTCCTCACCCAGGAGGAGCAGGTGCGATGCTTCGAAAACGTGGCGGCGCGCCTCGCCGACGACGGCGCCTTCGTCATCGAGGCCTTCGTGCCGGATCTCTCCCGCTTCGACGCGACGGGGCAACGCACTGAGGCGACGCGTATCGACGCCGACGGCGTCGTCCTGACCTTCAGCAGGGTTGATACCTCGACCCAGCAGGTCGAATCGCTCGCTGCGGTCGTCTCCGAGCAGGGGTTCAAGGCCTACCCGGTCGGCATCCGGTTCGCGTGGCCGTCGGAGTTGGACCTGATGGCACGTCTGGCCGGGTTGCGGCTGCGAGACAGGTGGGCCGACTGGGGTCAAACTCCGTTCGATGCGAGGAGCACGAAACACGTTTCGGTGTACGAACGCGTCCGCTAGTAGGAGGTGGAGCGCGACCCTCCGCCGAAGAACGTGAACGCGCCCCCGAGTATCCCCAGCACGGCGCCGGCCGCTACCAGCTTGTAGCCGAGCCCGTACTGGATCGAGAGGGCCCCAGCTTCGCGGAGCTGCGTCACAGTCTTCTCAGCCTGTTCGACGGTATCCCCGCAGAGGACGAGCGGTTGGACGATGGCTAGGTTCAGCGCAGCATTGACGTCGAGAATGAGGAGGCCGAGCGCGAGCGCCAGCAGGAGTCCCGCTGCGATCCCGGCCCTCAGTTTGGCCATCTGGGTCGCGGTGTCCATCTCGGTGAAGAGCCAGGCGAGCGCCAGCACGATGAGGAGCACGCCGCCGGGGAGGGTGAGGAACTTGCCCTTCCAGTCCTGGATCCCGGAGCCGCTGAATGTCGTCGACTGGATATTGAGGCATTCCATGCCGGGGATATCCTTGGGGATGTTGCCCGGCGCGCCCGAGACGATCAGCCAGGTCTGGAAGGTGCCGTAGATGGCTGCTGCGCCGCCGATGACGAGCATGACAACCGCTATGAGTGGAACCATCTTGGACGGCGGTGTCTGGGTGGGCACGTATGCCGGCAGGCCGGACGGGACTCCGCGCACGCCGGTTGGCTCCCCCGGAGAGGCGGGCCCGGAGGGCGTGCCGGTCGGGGCCGGTGACTCCGTCCTCATGACCCAGTAGGGCTCGGCCGCCGCCGGAGGCGCCGCCTCCGGCGGCGGACTCGCCGGATAGGCGTTGGATGAAGCAGGCGGGATGGCCGGGTACGAAGAAGAGGGTGCTGCAGCCGGGTACTGCGCGGGCGCCTCAGACCGGGGCGCGTCTACGTCGGCGCCGTCCACGGGGACCGGGATGTCGCCGGCAACCGAAGCACCGTTCATCCGCCCCTTCGGCTCGAGAGCCGCGCCGCACAGGGGACACTTGATGACGTAGTCACTGATCTGCTCGGCACAGCTGGGACACTGCCGCATCGCTCACCCTTCGCGTTCCGGGGGAGGATACGCCATCGGGGCAGCCGTCGTGGAGCCGTCGGCCGTCGCCGCTGCACGCGGAGGCCGGCGAGCCTCGGACAGACGCATCACCTCGCCGGCTGCAGTGCGCAGAGCCGCGGCCGCGGCCGAGTCCGGGTCGCCGATGACGACCGGCGTGCCGGCGTCGCTGCCCTGGCGGATCGCGGGGACCAGCGGTACGCGGCCGAGCAGCGGCACGCCGAGCGAATCGGCCGCTTCCGCGCCTCCTCCCTCGCCGAAGATCCTCGTTTCCGCTCCGCAGTCCGGGCAAAGGAAGTACGACATGTTCTCGATCACACCGATCGTCTCTAGCCCGGCTCGCTCGGCCATCCTCCCTGCTCGCTCGGCCACCTTGCGGGCGGCTTCTTGCGGAGTGGTCACGACGACCATCGACGCCTCCGGAAGGAATGAGGCCAGGGAGATGGAGATGTCCCCCGTGCCTGGAGGCAGGTCGCAGAGCAGCAGGTCGAGGTCACCCCAGCGCACATCGGTGAGGAACTGCTCGAGCGCCTTGTGGAGCATCGGTCCACGCCAGACGACAGGTGTCTCCTCGGGGACGAAGAAGCCCATCGAGATGACCTTCACGCCGTGT
>Ga0315295_10006226_pt1 | contig 10182 bp, 7 predicted proteins | sample YL17G14_0_MG_FD_204453 | JGI IMG/M metagenome (GOLD analysis project Ga0315295, IMG submission 204453) | Sediment microbial communities from Yellowstone Lake, YNP, Wyoming, USA - YL17G14_0 | ecosystem: Environmental > Aquatic > Freshwater > Lake > Sediment | place: USA: Wyoming | collected... | reverse complement strand
TTGTCGTACACCCTCACGGTCAAAGGCCCCGGTTTCCGTTTGGGCTGCGAGGCTCCCGAGAGTATAATCATAGTACAGGTGAAGAACTTCTGGAGACGTGGGTGTAATGATGAGCCGCAAGGGCGCGTTCACACTGATTGAGCTGCTCGTGGTCATCGCGATCATCTCGCTGCTTATGGCCATCCTCATTCCCGCCCTGCACAAGGCCCGGGAGCAGGGCAAGGACGTGATCTGCCGGAACAACCTGCGGCAGGTCGGGCTCGGAGCGAACCTGTACGCCGAGGATTGGGACCAGTACGTCCCCCGAGGCTCGGCCGGAGAGATCGCCTGGTACATGCTGTTCATGCCCTTCCTCGCCCAGAAACCCGTCGGCAACGACTACCGCACGGTGGACATCTATCGATGTCCGAGCTACCCCGACAAAGAGCAGACGGTGTGCTTCGTCGTCAACGGGTGGGACTTCAAAGATCGAAACGACAAAACAGGCAAGGAAATCTGGACACCGTCACGGTTGACGACCTGCACGCGACGAGCGGAGACGCTGTACCTCGTGGATAACGAGGACGGCTCCTGGCGATGCGTCATCAAGACGGCGAATGACCCGGACGTCTATCGCTGCGACGTCTGGAATCCGGGCCACCTGCCGACGTCGGACAGTCAGGACGTCACCTATGGCCGGCGGGTGGCGCGGGCCCGGCACAAGAACGGCGCCAACTGCCTGTACCTCGATTGGCGGGTCGAGTGGATGGCCGCCGAGGATATGACCGCCGACATGTGGCGGTTCAAGAAATAGCCGCACCGGCCGCACCACGATGGAGAAGCTCGAATCCCGCCCCGCTTCCTTCCTCCTGCAACAAACGAATCCCGGCGCCACGTCCACGCTCGCGCGGACACGCTCGACTCGATGCCAAACACATGCTTATACGGATTCGGAAAAGTTCCTGCGCGGCGGAGGCTCTGTCATCCTGAGGCGAAGCCGAAGGATCTGGCCGCCGAAAACGAGGTTTGTTCCTGCCGCAGCCCAGATCCTTCACTGCGCTACGCTCCGTTCAGGATGACAGACGAAGCGCCGGGTGCCACCGTCAAACTCGTTTGACGGTGCTCGTTCCGTCGGCGGGTGGCAGCGGCAAGCGCAGCTTGCCGATGGTTGGTTGCCCATCCGCCAGCGGCAAAGCCTTCGGCCTTGCCGCTGCCACCCGGACATTGACCTAGAGTGCTGCGAGGAACTCAGTCGTAATCGGTATCACGCGGGCGTAAGCATGGCACTCTGCTCATCAAGAGCCATTATGAAAAGCCGTTTCCTTCCTGTACCGTGAAGCCGCGAACCACCTCGCAGGAGACGGTCGGGCGCCCTGCCCCTTCAGGAAAAAGGGAGGGGATTGTGGGGAAAACCCTTAGCCAGGGTGATGGAATCAATCTTGCCCAGAAGGGCGCGGTGCCGGTACAGTTTAGAGAGTCAGGAAGAGACAGCGATCGATGGTCCGGGAGACAGGACGTTGGCGAGTATGCAGGAGCACGCGATGTGGAAAACGGAGTACCAGGAACGAGAAAGCCGGACGGTCACGGCCCTCTATTTCCTTGTTGCCTTGCTTTCGCTTATGCTCTTTTCATGCAGAAACGGAGAGAATGATATGGACCCGACGACAACACAAACTGAAGCGATGCCGATTACGAGCCCCGCTTTCGAAGAAGGAGGCATGATTCCGCAACAATATACGTGCTACGGCGACAACATCTCGCCGCCGCTGAGCTGGGGAGCGGTGCCCGAAGGGACCAGGAGTATCGCCCTGATCGTCGACGATCCCGATGCTCCCGGGGGCACGTTCGTCCATTGGGTCCTGTATGATCTGCCGGCGGACGTGCAGGACTTGCCGGAGGATTTGCCCCGCGACAAGGCATTTCCCGTCGGAGGCAAACAAGGCATCAACAGTACCAAGAAGCTCGGCTATTACGGCCCCTGCCCGCCCAGCGGCACGCACCGGTATTTCTTCAAAATCTACGCCCTCGACACCATGACGAATCTGCCGGCGGGCGAAACCAAAGACCGGCTGCTGGACGCCATGGAGGGACACGTCCTTGCCAAAGGGCAGATTATGGGTAAGTACAAGAGACCATGAAGCCGAGCGATGATCTAAATTGTGGATTGACGATTTACTGTTTATTATTTATGATTGAATGTTTACTGTTTGATCTTCCGCCGCGCAAAACCGGCCCGACAAGCGGTTGCGACCAGGCGCCGGCAAAAGGTCAAGCACAGCGACTCCGGATAGTGAGTCGTAAATAGTAAATCGTAAATAGTAGATAGTAAATGGCAGATCCTCAGGAGGTAGAGCAATGACACGGTCGAAGCGTTTCCCAAGAACAGTCGTGCTATGGACGGTCTTCACGGTCTGTGTGGGCGCCGGCGTCACCGGTGCGGCACAGCCGCCTTCCAGCAATCCGATTCAGGTCGTTCCGGCCGACGCGCTGTTTTGCCTGCGCATCAACAAGCTCACCACGACGCTGGGCCAAATGGACCAGTTTCTGACCGGCGTATCGCCCGTCGGCGTTTCCATGCCGGTACGCGCCCAGTTGGGCCAGCTTTTGGGCGGCCCGGAGCCGAACGGCGTCAACATGGCCGGCGATTTCGCCGTGTTTGGACCGCTGCCCGGCGGAGAGGCGCCGGACCCCAAGCGGATCGGCCTGCTCATTCCGCTGAGCGACTATCAGAAGTTTCTCACCAATCCCAACGTCACCAAGCCGGACCCACAAGGCATTTCCCGCATCGGCGCGGAGGGAAAACAGACGATTGTGGCCGAGAGGGTGGGCAACTACATGCTGCTGACCGGCATGGAGAATCAGGGAGCCCTGGTGGAGATGAAAAAATGGACGGCCGGCAGTGGAGCCACCTCGCTGGCCCAACGGCTCGCGCCGGACGAATTGAAGCGAGCCGACGAGGCGCCGGTGTGGGCCTACGCCAATATCCAGATCGTGGCCAAGACGTACGGGCCCAAGCTCCAGGAAAAGCTCAAGGAAGCCCAAAAGAACTTCGAGCAGATGCAGGCGAAGGGCCAGCCCATGATGGGGCAGCCGGGCGCCTTTCTGGACATGTACGCCAACATGCTCAACTCTCTCATGCAGGAAACCCAATCCGTCAGTCTGACGTTCCATCCGAGCGCTACGGTGATGCGCGCGGCCTTTGTGACGGCGGCCATGCCGAATACCGAAATGGCCAAGACGCTCAGCATGGAGAGCCCGTCGCCGCAGCCGAATCTGATGGGATACCTCCAGAACGGAGCCGTCGCGAACTTCGTTGCCAATCTGAATCCGGCGCTTCTTCGGGCCGTCTCCCTGCGGTACGTGGACGTGATCACCACCCTGGTCGGTCAGAGCGCTTCCCAGGAAGACGTCGCCAAGTTCAAGCAACTGGCGATGGACTCCATCGACGCGCTGGGTGGGGCGTTGGCGTTCGCCTACCTGCCTGCCCCCAAGAGCAAGCCCCCCTTCGAGGTGACGTACGTGGCCACTCTCAGGGATAAGCAGAAGTTCTACCGGGTATTGGATGAAGCACCGAAGCTGATGACTCAGGGCCCCCTCGCGGATTTCTACGCGAAGCTGGGTGTGAAGTTTCAGTTCAATGTCAAGCGCGGCGTAGAGACCTACAAGGGCGTCCCCATCGATGCGATCACGTTCGCGGTGCAGCCGGTGGATGCGAACACGCCGCAGGCTCAGATGATCAAATCCATGTACGGCGAGGGAGCGAACCTTCGACTGGCCGTGGTGAACAATCTTCTGGTGTACGTCCTGGCGCAGGAGCCGGACAAGGCGATCCATACGCTGATCGATCAGGCAGCGGCGGGTGGTCCGAGCCAGGTCCCGCCCGAAGTCCAAGCCGCCCTGGCCCTGGTGCCCGAGGCGAAGAAGTCCCAGCTCTTCGGAACGTTCAACATCCTGCGCATGCTGCAAATGGCAATGACCATGATGCCGATGGCGGCCCCGCCGGCCGAGGTGCCCACGCAGAGCAACGTCGCCTTCGCGGGCCAGATCGGTGACGGTCGGCTGCGGATCGAGACCGCCGTCCCAAAACAGCATGTGCTCGAAGTCATGGCCGTCGTCATGAAAATGCAGCAGCAGAAAGCGCCGCAGCAGCAGCAAGAGACGCCGCAGGCACAGCCGCAAGAACAGCCACCAGTGAAACCGGAGCGCAGGCAGTTCTGACCCAACGGCCCGCGCGCCGTTGACGCCGTTGATCCGCCGGGGTTTTCCACGAAAGTCGGAGAACCCCGGCTTTTTTGTAGCCAAGGGATGAGGCCCACAACCGATGCCGCGAGGAGCCCTTCACGGGCTTCGGACTCACCACAAAACGACGAAAGTAACTGGGTGCCACGCCCACGCTTGCGTGGGCATGCTTCGGCCTGTGAAGCTCCGCATGGCTACGCAAGCGTAGCCATGGCACCCGTGCTGGTTGGTAGTGTGCCCGTCAGGGCATCCCTAGAGACGCAAAATCTTGCGTCTCTACACGGCGTCACTACAAGCGGGCCTTCGGCTCCGGCACTGCCACCCGCCTCGCGATAGCGCATTTTCGCAGGAAGCTCACGTCAGGCCGGCGAGGGCGACGGTCTTCCCGGCGCCGACCTCGATGTAATGTGAGCCATAGCGCTGTTGGAATAACTGGCGTGCTTTGTCGCCCGTACAATGGGCCGGAGCCACATACTGGACGTGATGGCTCTGAAAAACGCCGATGATCTGCTCGACCTTCCGTTTCAGGGCCCATTCCAGGTGAAACCCGCCCATCACAAGGAGGGGATTTCCTTCGTGCCGGCGTTCGGCTTCTTCGACAATTCGGACGATTCCGGGATGAGCGCAACCGGTGAGAATAACCAATCCGCGCTGTGTGCGAATGACCAGAGCCTGCTCCTTGACGCGTCTGCCCAGGACCCCGGTCGTGTACACATCGCGGCAGATCTCCTGCGGCCCATCCACCTCGACGAGGGTCGCCCCATGCCCTCGCACCACATCCTTGAACCGGGCGGGAAAAGACCCGGGCAGGCAGACGCTGATGCGGGGATTCTCTTTCAGCAATCCTGTCAGCCCGCCGGTATGGTCGCCGTGGATATGCGACAGCACCACCGTGTCGATCCTGTGGGATTCTATCCCGAGCTTCGCCATGTTCTCCAGCAGGAGCGTGCCATCGCAGCCGGTATCGAAAAGGATGGCCCTTTCGGGTCCGGTCACGAGGGCCGAGAATCCCCACGCGGTTTTCAACGAATCGGCATAGGAATTGTTGTCGTGAACGACCGTGATGACAAGGTCGCTCAAAGCGGGCCCGGCGGCCGAGTTTTGCTCCTGCTCGATAGGATGCATATCAACATTATAGGGATTCCCATTCGGGTGTACGACAAAAAAGTGGCGGTTGAGGGGGCGCGGCTCCATTGGAGCCCCACTTCGATTCGGAGGGAATCTGGTGCCGTCCGTCATGTCGAGCGAAGCGCAGCGGAGTCGAGACATCTGGCCTCGAATCTGGCGTGTCGCTCATTCGCGGCCAGATGTCTGGGACCCCAAACGCGTTGTTTCGCGTTTGGGAACCCTCTCCACGCGGCCTTCGGCCTTGGTCGAAATGACAGACAAAGGCCAGGAGTCCTTACGGACTGTCAGCACAGCCGACAGCATGGTGAGCTTGCCACAATTTTTTCCGTGCACCCTCCCATCTTGGGGACAAGAATCAATGGTTGCGGAATCGTGAGTCGTTTGTTAACTTGGATAAGCCATTGGGCCGAGGATGTACCCAGATCGGGATCAGGTCCGATGGCAGATAGGAGCGGCAGTCTATGGAGTATGGGCTCGGTCGGCGCGATTTCCTGAAGTGGATGGGGGCGGCAGCGGCTTCCCGCAGCTTGCCGGCCGCATCAACCGCTCCTGACCTCATGCCCGCGCATGTCCCGGCCTGGCAAATGCGGCTGTCCACCTCGTCCATCCACTTCGCGGAGCTGCCCATCGAGAACGCCTGCGCGCGCATCGCGCAGTTGGGTTTCGAGGCAATTGATATCTGGTCGGCCCACGAGGGCTACCCGCATCTGGATGATGTCGCGTCGCGGCTCGGGCCGGACGGGCTAAAGGAGTTGCTGGGCAAGCACAAGCTGAAGCTGTTTGCGTTCTCCGTGTATCAGGGCGGGTACGCGCGGTATGCGGAGTTGCTGGGCAAAGCTGGCGGCGGTGTCGCCGTCCAGGGCAGTGCGGGACCCTGCCAGCCGGAGGAGCTGACCGCCCGGATGCGGCAGTTCATCGAGAGCCTCAAGCCCGCCATCGAGCTGGCGGAGAAATGCGATTCGTATCTGGCCATTGAGAACCACGGGGCCGCCCTGCTGGACTCGCTCGATTCCTTCAAGGCCTTCGTGGACATCAATGCCTCGCCGCGCTTGGGGATCGCCCTGGCCCCCTACCACCTCCAGGCGCTGGGGGCCTCCGTGCCGGAAGGGATTCGCACTTGCGGCAAGCAGTTGTTCTTCTTTTATGCGTGGCAACAGCAGCCGGAGTCCAGGCAGCTCCCCGGCGTCGGCCCGACCGATATGACGCCGTGGATTCAGGCCCTGGCCGAGGTGCGCTATCGCGGATACGTGAACCCATTCATGCACGGGCACCCCGGTACAGACATCATGACGGCAAATCTCGCCACGGCACGCGACTATTTGAAAGACTGTTACGCACGAGTTCGCCAGATATCCAAAACATAGGTGCTTCGATTTGAGCCAACCGATCGTAAGGAGAAGACCATGAGCAGCCAGAGCCAACAACCAAACAGGCCTGACAATGTGACCCGACGTGAGTTCATGCGGGACGGCGCCGCAGCGGCGGCCGGCCTGGCCGTCGGCCTCAGCGCGATGGCAAACCAGCAGGCCCACGCCGAGCAAGTGAGCAAGACCCGCAGCTACAACCCGGACATGGAGTACCGCCCGCTGGGCAAGACCGGCTTGTGGGTCTCCGCCGTGTGCATGGGCGGGCACTGGAAACGAATTGAAAAGATGGTCCCCGCCGCACTCCCGGGCGACAATTGGCTCGCGGCCTCGCTGGATAATGACGCCTTCAAGAAGAACCGTTCCGATGTGGTCACCCGATGCAGCGAGCTGGGCATCAACTACATCGATGCCTGCACGAGGGAAGAGGTCTTGGCCTATTCCGAGGCCCTCAGGGGCCGGCGCGAGAAGATGTTTCTGGGCTTCTCCTGGTATCAGGAGGAGATGCGCAATCCGAAGTTCCGGACGGCCGACGCCCTGCTGGGGACGCTCGATAAAGGCTTGAAGGAAGCCAAGCTCGACTATGTCGATCTGTGGCGGATCACGATGCACGAGCAGAGCGGCATGCACACCGACGACGAAGTGGCGGAGATGATGAAGGCCCTGGAGAAGGCCCGCCAACAGGGCAAGTGCCGGTTCACCGGCTTTTCCTCACACGACCGCCCGCACATCAAGTCGATGATTGAGAAGTATCCCGACATCGTCCAGGTGGTGGTGACGCCCTACACCGCCAAGAGCAAGGTCAAGCCGGAGGACAGCCTGTTTGACGCCGTGAAGAAGCATGGCGTGGGCGTCTTCGGGATCAAGCCGTTCTCGAGCAATGCCCTCTTCCAAGGCGACGGCTCGCTGGAGAGCCCGCACGCCGAGGAAGACGACCGCATGGCCCGCATGGCCATCCGTTACATTCTCGCCACGGACGTCATCACCGCACCCATCCCCGGCATGATCAACACGCACCAGGTGGAGAACATGGTCAAGGCCCTCAAGGAACGACGCGAGCTGGATAAGGCCGAGGCCCGGGAGCTGCAACAGGCGATGGACGAGGCGTGGGCCAGGCTGCCCGCCAACTACCAGTGGCTGAAAGATTGGGAATACGTGTAATCAGGACAAAAAGAAGGAACAATACGAATGAGGAAATGGCCGTTTGCGTCCGTGGCCCTTTTCGCCGGCGGCTTGCAGCTCGTCGTGGCGGTGAGCTGCTCTCTGGAACACAAGGCCCAGGCCACCGCCTCTGAGGGTAAAGAGGGCAAAGAGGCTCCTGCTGCAAAGACCGGCAGTGAGGCCGACCAAAGACCCGCATCATCCTTTGTGGCCAATCCCTTCTGCAAGGCCTGCCATCTCGACTTCGACGAGGAGAAGCTGGCGAAGAGGCACGAGAAGGCCGGGATCGGTTGCGAGCGGTGCCACGGCGAGTCGCTGCGCCACCGCTCGGACGAGGCCAACGTCACGCCCCCCGAGCTGATGTATCCGAAGGCGAGAATCAATCCGACGTGCATGATGTGCCATCCCCGGCACGAGATTCAGCACGTGAAGGAGCACCGTCCGCTTCTCGAAGCGGGTCTGAGCATCTTCGAAGAGACGGCACCGGCCGGCGCGGACGCGAAGAAGTACTGCACGGACTGTCACGCCCGCGACCACCGAATGAAAGTCCGCAACGTCCAATGGGACAAATGCACCGGAGAATTGCTCAAGAAAACCAACTAACGCGCAAAAGAAAGAGGCAGAGCCAAACCGACTCTGCCTCTTTCTTTCCCACAGTCATCTCGCACCGGTTTCGAACGAACGGTGCGCTTCTGATTGTCATTTCGACCGGAGGCCCGCCCGGCGGGCCGCAGCGGAGAAATCTGGCCGCGGATGGGCGACACGTCATGTTCGTAGCCAGATGTCTCGACTTCGCTACGCTTCGCTCGACATGACAAACCGCGAATAACTTAACCGTAGTGTGTCGTTAGACATCAGATGGGTGCGCCGGTGGTGTCATGGTACTGCGTGCGGAGGCGGCTCAATTCGGCTTTCAACTCCTTCACCGCATCCGCGTATTGCGGCTCGCTGTAGATATTGTGCATCTCGTCCGGGTCGGTTTTCAGATCGTACAACTCCCACTCGTCGATGTCGTGGTAGAAATGGATCAGCTTATAGCGCTGGGTGCGGACGCCGTAATGACGTTTCACGCTGTGGACCGCCGGGTATTCATAGTAATGGTAGTACATCGAGGTCCGCCAGTCCTGCGGCGTGCGGCCTTGCAGCACAGGACGCAGGGACCGGCCCTGCATGTCGGCGGGTGCGGGCACGCCGGCGTAGTCCAGGAAGGTCTCCGCGAAGTCCAGGTTCAGAGCAATGTCGTCATTCACCGAGCCCGGACGGATCTCTTGCGGATACCGGACCAGCAGCGGCATCCGCAAAGACTCCTCGTACATGAAGCGCTTGTCGAACCAGCCGTGATCGCCGAGGTAGAAGCCCTGGTCGGAGCAGTAGACCACGACGGTGTTCCGGGCCAGCCCTGATTCGTCGAGATAATCCAGCAGCCGCCCGACGTTGTCGTCCACCGACGCGATGCACCGCAGGTAGTCCTTCATATATCGCTGATACTTCCAGCGAACGAGGTCCTTGCCCTGTGGGTTGGCCTCTTTGAAGGCCTTGTTCCGCGGGCCGTACGCCGCATCCCACTCGGCTTTCTGCTCCGGCGTGAGACCGTCGGGTGGGACGAGCTTGAGGTCCTTGTCATTCATGGTCTTGGCGATGGTCATGTCCTGCTCTTTCGCCGCCCGGCCCCGCCCCGCCTGGTCGTCGAAGAGTGTCGCCGGCTCCGGAAGCTCCTGGTCCTCGTACAGCGCCAGATGCTTTGGATCCGGCTCCCACTCGCGATGGGGCGCCTTATGGTGGAACATCAGGTAGAACGGCTTGTCGCCCTTTCGCTCCTTGAGCCAGGCGAGGACGTGGTCCGTGAGAATGTCCGTGACATAGCCCGGATGCTTCTTCCGCTGGCCCATCTCGATCAGCACCGGGTTGTAGTACACCCCCTGCCCCGGCAGGATGTTCCAGTAGTCGAAGCCGGTCGGGTCGGTCTTGAGATGCCATTTGCCGATGATGGCGGTTTCGTAGCCCGCCTCTCGGAGCCGCTTCGGAAAGGTCGGCTGCGTGCCGTCGAATTTCACTTCATTGTCGATGAGGCCGTTCACGTGACTGTACTTGCCCGTGAGAATCACCGCCCGGCTCGGCGCACAAATGGAATTCGTGCAAAAGCAGTTGGTGAAGCGCATGCCCTCGTGGGCGATGCGGTCCAGGTTCGGGGTCTTATTGACCTTGCTCCCATAGCAGCTCATGGCATGTGCCGCATGGTCGTCCGTCATGATAAAAACAATATTCGGCCGCTTCTTCGCATCCGACGCCGCCTGGCCCGCGTAGGCATCAT
>Ga0315295_10006225_pt1 | contig 10182 bp, 7 predicted proteins | sample YL17G14_0_MG_FD_204453 | JGI IMG/M metagenome (GOLD analysis project Ga0315295, IMG submission 204453) | Sediment microbial communities from Yellowstone Lake, YNP, Wyoming, USA - YL17G14_0 | ecosystem: Environmental > Aquatic > Freshwater > Lake > Sediment | place: USA: Wyoming | collected... | reverse complement strand
CCGTCCGGCAGAGAGATGAGCATCTCCCGGCTCCGGGGTTTGCCGGTCCTGAAGACCTTCTTCACATGGCAGTCACCGCAAACCGCGCTCCGGCCATGAAAAATCTCGTAACAGTGATTTCCTATCAATTGCTCAGCGGAACGCTGATAGAATTTTAACAGGGCCTGATTTACCTTAAGAATTTGAAAATCTTGGTCGTAAACGGCCAGGGGGTCGGCGAAGCTGTCAAAAATTCGCAGGAAAAATTGTTCGGGTTCCGATTGATTATGTTTAGGTCGAACTAGAGGAGGAGCCATAATCCCTCCATACTGTATAATTAATAGACATTAAAGGGTCAGATATTAGACTAAAAACATAACGCGGAATTTTTGTCAAATAAAATTTGCCGCAAAAAGCCAGAAGCACATTCTAAGGAACAATTCTTGCTGCACACTATAACCTTAAGATTAAACTAAATTAAATCGCCATAGGGCTCCAGACACAGAGGAATTTAACCGGAATGCTTTTGAATTATTGGGAAAAACACCGGTTGACTCAGGTTGACCTGCACCAGGAATTGGCCGCGCTGGGTATCACCGGCCGCGCCCAGATTGAGGTTATTAAAAAGATTGTCGCCGAACAAGGAGAGGCTCTCATCTCCAGTTACCAATTCCGGGCGCCTTCGGGAGAACCGGGCGCAATCGTGGTATGCCACAATCTCGGTAGAGGGGCCATCTCATTTGGGACGAATACGCGGTGGGGGCGCTGGGATGAGACCTATGAAATCCTGACCCTGGATGAGTCCGGGGAAAGAATTAATTTTGACGGCAAGCCCATCGACGAAGGTGACGATGGGGCTTGTTCTCTGGGGAATATCTGAAATTCCCGAAAGGGAATAAGGCGCCAGGCGTTCCCGGGATTCCGCGCCATGGCCGGCTTAGGGCCCGTCTATTCATGGAAGCATTCGCAACTCCGATGCTGAAATGTCCCAAATGCGGCGCCATTCTGGACCCGACATCTCATGGGGACCTGGTTTTTGACGGCCAGGTGTGGTGCGACCGCTGTCATGAGTATGGTCGGGAACTGATCCGGCCTCGAGATATGAAAGAGATCGAGGCCTGGAGCCGCATGATTTGCCAGGTCCTCGGCTTTCCTCCGGTCTTGCTGGAGGAAAACGCCGATCCTGCCGTTTTCCGGAAAGAGGCCTGGGTGTTAATGGCGGAAACGGACCACCGGCACCGGTCCATCCGCTTTTATCCTCCGGGGTGTCGCCTGGCCACCCTCTGCCATGAACTGGCCCATATTTTTACCGGCCAGGACCATAGCCGGGAGTGGGCCATGATGTTTGCCCGGCTCGTGGCCTGGGTAAAAACCAGGTTAGCAGAGGATCAAGGTCCGCGGGGCTTCAGGGCCAGATTGTCTATTTACGCCGGGGTGCCGCAACGCGTCTATTAGAACCGGAGACCATGGACATCTTTGCCTCTCATGAGCGTGGGCCAACGGACAATAAATAGATGACGATTACAAAGATTGCGGCGGACGGCAAATATCTGGCGCAATGCCGCAAGTGCGGGACTTGGGTAGAGGTCGTTCCCGAAAACCCTGAAAGCTGCACGGCTGAAATTTTCTTTGAAGTTATCAAAGTCAACTTCCATTGCTGCGATCTCCGACAATCTGCCACGTTTACTATAGAAAAAGATACGGTTGACTTCCATTGAGATAGCTGCCGGCAGTGACGCCGGATATCCCGGTAAGACAGCAACTCCTCTACCAGCCCAATGTTGAGAAATAAAAAGCCACGAAAACTCGGTACCTTCCGACACCTATCCTTCATGGCTTTTTCCGTGTCAATGTGCTTAATTAAAAACGGTACGCGTTTCATCTCCGAAGTCCCGACTAATTTTAATGGCAGAGGACTGAAAAAGTCAGGAGAAGAATGGCACGACCCCCCATGCCGTCATAGGGTTAGACATGGATCAACACCTGATAGCGGCTAACTTGCCATTATCTTCAAATTCCAAAATGTTGCGATATAAACACGATATATGAAGATTTCGGACTAGAATTTAAAAGGGGTTTAGATCCCTAGTGTAATTATCTTCTTCTTGTTGTCCTTGATCCAACACCCTACTTCCCATCCATGATCGTCACGGCTTCCCAGTCGTCGGACGGGGGGGTTTCGTGGTGCTTCTGGGCCAGGGTGAGGTAGCGCTGGCAGGTCTCGTCGCCGGGGCGCACTTTTAGGGTCTCGGTAAAGGCGTCCACGCTCTCGGCGAAGCGCTTCTCCCGGTAGAGGGCCAGGGCCCGGTGGTGTAACTCGAGGAACCGGGCCAGGTCCGGGTCCGGCTCGCCTTCTCCCAGCAACTCATGGATGCGGACCCCCTGGGCCTTGCCCTTGACCCGGACTTGGTCCACGTCCCGGAGGATGAAGCCGTTTTTTAGGGCTTTGGCGGTGGTCTCGCTGATGAGGATGTTGGTGCCGTAGTATTTGTTGAGGCCCTCCAGGCGGGAGGCCAAATTGACGTTGTCGCCGATGGCGGTATAGTCGAAGAGGCGGTCGGAGCCCATGTTGCCCACGGCCACCGGACCGGTGTTGACCCCCACCCCGACTTTGAGGGGCGGGCGGCCCTGCTCGACCCAGGTCCGGTTCAGGGCCTCCAGGGTGGCCACCATCTCCAGGGCGGCCCGGCAGGCCAGGAGGGGATGGTCCGACTGGATGAGCGGGGCCCCGAAGAGGGCCATGATGGCGTCGCCCATGTATTTGTCGATGGTCCCCCCCTGGTTGATGATGATGTTGCTCATGGGATTGAGGAAGTCGTGGAGGAGGCTCACGAGGGCCTCGGGGTCCAGGTGCTCCGACATCGTGGTGAAGCCCCGGATGTCGGTGAACAGCACGGTGATCTCTCGGCGCTCGCCTCCCAGACGCAACTGCTCGGGGTGTTTCAGCATCTCCTGGACGACGGCGGGGGCCACGTAGGATTCAAAGGTCTTGCGGATGCGCTCCCGCTCCCGTTCCTCGGCCAGGAACCGATGCATGGTGACCCCCAGGTAGACCAGGACAATGAGCCCCAGGGGATAGAAGAGCTCCAGTTGCAGGCCCTGGCGGGTGAACAGGAGATAGTTGAGGGCCACGTAGCCTTCCATGACAATGAGGATGAAGATGAAGGCCCAGGCGGCGGAGAACCGGGGCAGGGTCAGGCCCAGGAGGACTGCCAGGGCCACCAGGATCAGCAGCATGATGACCAGGCCGAAGGGTGGGGTGCGGATGAAATTGCTCTGGAGCATGTTGTCCATGATGGTGGCCTGGACCTCGACGCCGGGGAAGGTCCCGGAGAAAGGCGTCACCCGGAGGTCGTAGATGCCCACCGCGGTGGCCCCCACGATGACGACCTTGTCCTTAAGGGCCTCGGCCGGCAGGGTGCCGTCCAGGAGGGCGGCGGCGGAATAGGTGGGAATGAGGCCCTCGGGGCCCAGGTAATTGATGAGCATGCGGCCATAGCGGTCTACGGGGATGGATTGCCGCCCCAGGCGAATCTCATTCACCCCCCAGCGGGACAGGGTGATGGCCATGGGGGCCAGCCCCTGGGAGTGGGATAGGGTCACGAGGGACATGGGGGCAAAGAATTCCCCGCCATACCTGACGGTCATGGGAAACCAGCGAACGGTGCCGTCGGGATCGGGAATCATGTTGAAATAGCCGTCGCCGGCGGCGGCCTTAGTGATCTCCGGGAGATTGCGTTCGATCGCGGTGGCGCCGATCAGGTGGACCTGGGGAGGTTTGGTGTCCAGGAGCCGCACCAGGTTATAGGTGGAGGCCTGGAGGAAAGCAGGCCCCATAAGCTTTTCCACCTCAACCCTGCCGATCTTGCCGCCCAAGCTGCGAAAAAAAAACCCCAGGATGGTGGGGCAACCCTGCCCGATGACCTCGGCCAAGAGACGGTCCACGTCGGCCAGCTTTTTCTCCATCTCCAGGATTTTGAGGATTTCCGGCGAGACCCCGCGCCGGGCCAAGGCATCGCTCAGTTTCTTGAGGGCCTGATAGGCCAGGGTTTGTTCCTTTTCGGCAAAGATGATGTCCAGGGCGATGACCCGGGGACCGGCCTGTTTCAGGCGGGTGAGCAGTCGGGCCATGTCCTCCCGGGACCAGGGCCAGCGGCCCACGGCCTTCAGGCTGTTGTCGTCAATGGCCACGATGGCTACTTGTCGGCCAGGCGGGATAGCGCCCCGGAACCGGAACTTGAGATCGTAGAGCTTGAGTTCGAAAAACTCGCAGAAGGTGGGACGCCAGATGAGCAGGGAGCACATCAGCAGGGTGACGCCGACGATCCAGCGGGCGATGGGCGACTTAACGAAAGCGGCCAGGCGACGTATCATGGGTAGAACCTGGGTACATCGAGGTCATGGACCGGTGTCCCCCAGGGCCTGCTTCCAGGATCAAAGCTGACCCTTCCCTAAAGGTACTGGCCTGGTGGGCCTGGTCCCAATGGTACTGCCGGCATCATAAGGGGATACGCGGGAGAAGTAAATATTTTTGGAAGGCCCGTCGAAAATATTGCCGCATCGGGGTTAAGGATCTAGAAATTTTGAAAAAACCCCAATATCGTGCGGGAATAGCAATCGGAGGGGCGGATCAATTGCCTTATCCAGCGTAGGGGCGCGGCGGGCGGTGCCCTCAAGCCTGAGTATCGTCACCGCGTTCCGGCCCCTCGGCGGATCCGGAGCGCCGTCAATTGGAGGTCAAAGTTCTTAAGAGCCGCCCCCCATCATATAATAGGAGCCACCGCTAATAGGATGACTCATGGGTCGGCGCGGGGGCCGGCGCGGGGGCCTGGACCTGTGGCACCACCTTGGGCGGTACCGTGACGGTGGTCAGGATATCCAGGGTGTTTTGGGCCCACGGAGGGTTGAGGGAGGCCGGGATGGTTGAACTCAGGGAGCCCTTGGGCGCCGGGGCGTGATGGTGGCGGCTTTTCGTGGAGATGAAGGTGGTGAGCTGGCGCATGAACTGCATCTGGTCTTGGGGGGTGAGGCCGAAGGGAATGGTCGGGGGCAGGTTCCGGGCCACCGTGGTCCCCTGCATATCATGCAAAAACACCCACCGGCTGGAGCCACCGTTCCAGGAGCCCATGGAGAAGGCCACCTTGAAGGCCTTCAGGAACAGCCGGCTCACCTCGGGAAAGATATTGCTCACCTGGATGCGCCCGGTAAAATTGAGAATCGTGGAACTGTTGGGCTGGTTGCGAATACCGAACTCGGTACCCCTCACCCCCACGATGGCGGTTTGGGTCTTGATGACGAAATCCGGTTCCTCGGCCTTCAAGATCTTGTTGACCACAGCCAGGGCCAGCCCCTGAAACATCTCCAGCACCGCATGGCGTTTCCCCTGGGCGGGATCGAACTTGAACGCCTCGATGGCGATGCGGGCTTCCTGGGATAAGGTCAGGATAGAATTGTCGATAAAGGTTATCTGGGCCTTGGACAGGGACTTGGTGCGGATGACATCCCCGGGCTCCACCGTATCGTCAACCTTGAGGGGAATGGCGGGCAGATTGCCGCCTTTCAGGAGATCCACCCGACCTTCCAACTGGGTCAGACGGCCCACGACATCGGCGCCGGCGACGGATGAGCATATCAGCATCAGAGCGAAGGCAACCCACCCAGACATCAAAAGACGTACCTTCATAGTTTTTTCCTCTTTCCTCATTTCCTCATTTTCTCATAAGAGGACCCGGCTACGGGTCGGGTTTGGGGAGGGAGCGAGCCGAAATTAAGGCGAATTCGAGACCCTCTGCATAGTTATCGGCAGTTTGATTAAATTCTTAATTTTTAGCGATCACTGCGGTTCAGATGATCGGGCGGCCACCTGGCCGGAGGGGGCCGGGCCACCAGTCGTTGGCCGGTCAGGTCAGGGGGGGATTATCTCCATGAGGTTTATCAGGAAAAGCGGCGGGAGCAGAGAGTCTCTGCGGCAGGTGGAGACGGGAAGAGCCCGGCCTTAAGGTCAAAAATATCGGCCCCGTGATCTTGGTGACCACGGGGCCGATATGAACCCGGGGAGGTGAAGTCCCCGGAGGAGGCAACTTACAGGATCATCTGAACGACACTTACGCTCCCCCTCCTCCGTTCTTGGAACCATGACCACCGGTCATCGGCCCCTGATGGTTACCCGGAGGCCCCCCTTGGAAGGGGCCATTCACCTGGCCGCCGGGAGAGTGGCCCGGGTTTCCCTCGTGTTTATGCTTCCGGTGGTGCACCGCCTGGTGGCCCTCCCGGTGATCGGTTATCCCCCCGGGCAGGATGCCGGGCTTCCCCGGAAAATTGCGGAAGCAGTGCATTGCAGGGTTGGTGATGACGTTGCTCAGGATGAAGTTAGGGGGATTCGGTCCGTGACCCGGGCCCCGGAAATGCCCGACTTTGCCGTGATGATCTCGGTCTCTGTGGTTGGAAAAGTCTCTCCCGTTGTGGAAGGAGTGGTCATCCCGCTCTGATTCCCCGAACCGGTGAAAGGCCAGGCGGTGTTCCCAAGGGGAGCGGAAATGCCCGAATTTGCCGTCATGGTCTTTGCGGCAAAAGAAGTCCCGATCGAAGTGGAAGTCGGACCGGTCGTCACGGTCTCTGCGGCAAAAGAAGTCCCGGTCGAAGTGGAAGTCGAATTTGTCGTCATGGTCTCTGCGGCAAAAGAAGTCCCGGTCGAAGTGGAAGTGGTGGTGCCACCTGAAGTGGTGGTGCCGCTTATGGTCACAGGGCGGCTTTTCCTGATTTTCCGGAGTGCCGAGGCTTTCGGTGGTTAGCTGGGTCGTCTGCTCCTCGGGCGGGATGTTCGGGGGCGTGTAGGGCGGGGTAAAGTACGACCCAAAGAAGGCAGATATTAAATCTAGGTTCCCGTTAGGAAGATCAGAGCCACTTAGCCCGGTAGTGGGTGCACATCCCGAGATGGTTTCCGACGGGGGTCCGCCACCGGTTTCAGTGTCCTCGGATTCGGGGTTGCGCCTACAGATGTTCAGACCGGTGCCCAACTGGTTCATGAAGTGCCTCCGGTCTTCATCGGAGATGGTCCAGGGCATGGTGGGAGGCAGACCCGCGGCCACTGAGGTGCCCTGCATTTCCTTCAAGAACACCCAGTGGCCACCCCCGCCCCCGGAGCCGAAGGAGTAGGCGACCTTGAAGGCCCGCTGGGGCAGTTGGCCGACCTCTGGAAAGATATTGCCCACCTGGAGGAGGCCCTTAAAATTCAAGATGTCCGAACTGTTGGGCTGGAGGCGAATGCCGAACTCGGTGCCTCGTATCCGCATGATGGCGGTTTGGGTCTTGACGACGAAATCCGGCTCGGCCGACTGATAGACCTTGTTGACCACCACGTGGGCCAGGCCCTTGAAGAGTTCGATCACCGCATTGCGCTTATTCTGGGCGGAGTCGACCATGTAGGCTTCGATGGCCACCCGGCTCTCCGGGGCAATCGTCATGGTGGAATCATCTATAAAGGTGATCTGGGCCTTGGACAGGGACTTGGTCCGGAGCACATCGCCGGGTTGCACCCCATCATCGACTTTTACGGGGGTGGCCGGGAGCTGCCCGCCCCTCAAGATGTCGACCCGACCTTCCACCTGGGTGAGGCGTCCAACCACGTCCGCCTGGGCGTCGGTAAGCGGCCCCATCTGGAGGGCCAGGATCACGAATACTACGCAGAAGAATGCATACTTTCTCATAATCGGGCTCCTTTAGCGATCTGGACTCCCCCCCCATGGCCTGAGACCATAAACCCCTGCCGGGAAGCAATCCTTAACGATGTTTACGATAAATTAAATTATTAAAAGAAATAAACTAACATGATTCATTTGCAATTTATGTGCCCTGATTAACTAATTAAATTAATTCGAAAAAGTAAATCTGCTCCCCATCATAATGTTCAGAAGAGTTGACATTATGTTTAAAATTATTGACTGAAATACATTTTCCCCCGAATTATCCTCCTAAACCCCCTTCCCCTCAAAGATTCACCCCACACCCCATCGAGACCAGGTACCATCTTTCTTCCCATGGAAACCGACCCAAGGTTAAAGGGTTTTGGTTGGCTCCACTTGTCATAGATGGGGTGTCCATGACCCGGGGAGATTCTCTGGCGCCACGGTAAAGCTGCCCAACCCCTGCCGCCGGCCCCCACTAGTTCACGGTTGGATGGCTGAAATAAAAGCGCCGGATTGCCTTATTCCTCAGGCAACCCGGCTGTCTCTTACCACCTTTTGAGACCCGTGGCTTTCCGTCCCCACCTCGCAGCGGGCTTGGCTTTATCTGGGTATCCCGGTTGAGTCAGTACGGCTTATCGCGGTTCATGCACCACATGACTCATTAGTTAATTACATTAACAACACTTCAGCGGAGGTGATCAGGGGAGAATGTCTGAACGATTGGTTGGCTCCCCCCTCGCCGCAAGACGGTCGAGGGGGCTAGAGAAGTTAGGCGCTAACGCATAACTGTATAGGATAGTGGACGATCAAACGGATGCTACGAATCCCGAGTCTTTTCCGCCATGCACCTCCCGTTAGTACCGGTACGCGAGCTGACCGCCGGCGATGTGCCGGCTATAATTATACAAATTGATGTTGGAGTTGTCGCGGATAAAGTACCAATGGATGCTAGCTTCCAGACCTTTGAGTAATTCATACGAGGCTTGCATCCCCACCATAGCGATCATGTCATGGCGCTTGGGTTGGGGGATCAGGGGCGCCCCCAGGATGTTGCCGACGGTCGCGCCGTTGTAAAAGGTGTTTTCATACGGCTGGTTCGTGAGGTCCAGGAAGACATTATATTTTAATTTTTCGGTGATGGGCCAGAGGAGCGACAGGAGCAGATTGTAGCTGGAGCTATCCCAGTTGCTGCCGGTGGTGTTGTTGTGCAAATAGCCAATGCGGGCCTGAACAAACCCCTTTTGGTTATTGAAAAAGTAGTACATCCCGACATTGCCCCCCCAAGCATTGCCGGTGCGGTTATCCTGGGTAAAAAACACGGGGGTCCAATAATATTGGCGATTATACTTGGCCCCCACTTCCAGGCCGAGGCGCTCGGTAACCAGGTGGAGATAGGTGGGGTTCGCCATGAAGCCGGTGTAATATTTGTCTGACTGCAGGTCCATATAGGTATAATTCATGGGCAGCCAGAAGCGGCCATTCTTGAAGCCGTAGGTAGGGGTTATGCCCATGAAGTGGTTCATGATGTCGTAACCCTGCACTGCGGGGTGAAAATTCTGGAAATAGGAGTATTGGGTCAAAACGCTGAAGGGACCGCTCGGTAAGATCGTATATTCCAACAGGGCGGTCTGGGAAAACACGGCGCTGGCCTTTCCGGAAACCGTTGACACCGTAGCCCCCCCACCAGGGGCGAGGGAGACGTTGGAGTCGTAATCAAAGCCTGAGGAGACAGTGATGTGGAAGGGACGCTGTTCTTCCACCCGCTGGGCCAGGATCCCCATGTAGCGCTGGGCGAAATCCGCGGTCTGGCTCTGGGGGTTAAGCGCAATGCTCTCCTCCATGGTCTTTCGGGCTTCTTTGGTGCGGTTCAGGGCGGCCAGGGCCAGGCTGGCCTGGAACTTGGCCTCCTGGGCCACCTTGGGCTCGGCCTCGGCCTTGCGGAAATACTCCAGGGCTTCGCTATATTGGCCCTCCTTGGTGGCCGTGACGCCCATCAAAAAGGCAGTCTGACCCGGCTCGTAGCCGGAGGCCAGCAGGGGCTGCAAGATGGGCCTGGCTTCTTTGGGCTGGTCCATGGCCAGGAGCGTGTCGGCCAGCATCAATTGCGCCGGACGAAAATCCGGCTTGAGCCGCAAGGCTTCCTGCAAATATTCTTTGGCCTTGGTGTAGTTGAGCATAAGCCGGTAAACTTGCCCGAACAGAAACGCCTTTTCCGGGGTATGCGTGCCTTTTGCCCAGGCCTCGGTCAATTGCGCCAAGGCCTCGTCGTAATTCTCCTGTTCCATGTTTTTGACGGCCTGCTGCACCAGCACGTCGTCATAAGGCGTAATTGCCAAGCTCGCCTGGGTTCCGAGCGCGAGCACTACAACCATCCATCCCAAGATTAAGAATGTACGCCAAGCCATCATTCCCCACCCCCGTTAGTTACAAGTTACTATCCCCCCTAGATTTTTGCAGACATACAATAGCACAATAGTGTAGTATGTAAAGAGATTTTTGGAATTTATTTAAAAAAATT
>Ga0315295_10006224_pt1 | contig 10183 bp, 8 predicted proteins | sample YL17G14_0_MG_FD_204453 | JGI IMG/M metagenome (GOLD analysis project Ga0315295, IMG submission 204453) | Sediment microbial communities from Yellowstone Lake, YNP, Wyoming, USA - YL17G14_0 | ecosystem: Environmental > Aquatic > Freshwater > Lake > Sediment | place: USA: Wyoming | collected... | reverse complement strand
AAAAATAATATTGTCTTCACTTTCATATTCTTCTGTTTCTTCGTCTGCTTCTCTTTCCGCATCTTTTTCTCTAGTGTATAATCTTTCCCATTTATTTTCTAAGCTATTTGTTTTGTATAAACCCGAGTCCGTCACTATAAAAATCATATTTTTATCTTTATTAAAAGCTATAGAGTTTATATTTCTATTATCTCGGTTCTTCCCCCGACTCGCCCACTGCCAATTTCCGTCTCTATCAGAAACAAACAATCCGTTTTTTGTCGCTAAATATATCTTTGAATCACAATCAGTATAAATATCATTTATGCCTTTTTGTTCACCCGTACAGGTATAAACAACCTGCCATGTCAAGCCTCTATCATAGCTTCTATATAAACGCTTGTCCGTACCTATATATAATATGTCGGAAGAAATTGCATCCCTAGCAATGCAACTCATTTCATCTTTTATATAAATAGGTATTCTTACCCACTTTATTTCATCCGCATAGGCGCGAATCTCCATCGCCGCAATCATTAAAACTATAATAAATATTTTCTTATTCATTTAACCTCCCGTTTTTAAACGTTGAATCCGAAATTCAAAACAAGCTATGATAAATCCCAAATCCCAATATTACCAATACTACCAAATAAATCCCAATTTCCAAATCCCAAAAAAGAAGAAGGTTTTGGATTTAGGATTTTGCCTGCCTGCCGGCAAGGCAGGGATTTTGTAGTATTTTCCGCCTTCGCGCTTTGCGCTTCGGCGGATCCGCCATGCGTTGTGTTTCTGTGTAGCATAGGCGGAGAATTTTGGATTTAAACAAAGTACTCATACCTTCTTCTCCTGCTTATGACTTACCACTTATCACTTACGCTTTTTTAAGCTTGACAAAAATATGCGAAGTAGTAGAATAAAAACATAAAAGATACGCATCCGTCTCTGGATGTTTCGTATCAAAAGACGCGTGGATGTTTAATCCTTCATCTATTCACGCGTCTTTATATTATATATAAACTTTTATTATTTGTCAACAATTATTTGATAATATTACAAATCTTATTTAAAAAAATATATCATTCTTTTTGTTTATAAAACGCCCTGTAAATGAACCTATTTATATTATCAACGGAGGCGTAAGAGAAACTATTATCCTTATTCATATACTCCCTCGGTCTTCTCGTATCCGTAGTAAAATTCATAAAGATTTTTAGGGAAACCCCGCTTTTGGAGTCGATAACGTTGTAATCAACCAATAATTTCGCTGCACTTTTAGGAGCCGTTTTATCCGCTACAAAAGCATAGACGCTAAAGTAGGACGGCTGGGCATTTCGGGTAAAATCATATCTTTTAATTACCGATTCTACCGTTACATCCGCTTCATTCTCGCTATCGGTGGAAATAAACTTCATATTTATTCTCTTTTTAAGGACATCCCTAAAATTATTCTTAAAAGTGCCTATATTCACGTCCGGATCTCCTGTTTCGTCTTTCACGCTTTTTAGAAACACCTTAATCTCGCCGGAATCCTTGAATCTCTCGTATAGGCTGCCGTTTCTAGCGGGCGCGGCAAATATAAATAGACTAAACATCAATATTATTTGCAAAACGGCCCTAAACATTATTCTCATATATTTTTTTGATCTGTAACAGTAAATTAATGAAAATCGCTATCGCAATATCGTCCAACATTATACCAAAACCTTTGGGCAACTTCTCCATTTTTTTTATGACGGGCAGCTTGAATATATCCAATAGCCTGAAAAGAATAAACCCTATGATGAAATTCGTTATACTAAAAGGTATGAATAAAAAAACCAAAAGCTGCGAAGAAAATTCATCGATAACAATCTGGCTGGGGTCACGCGGCTTGGATGACATATTCTTAAATTCATCAATTGCTTTTGAAGACGCTAAAAAACCTATCACAAGGGCTGTGCAGGTGATAATAATATAAATATAGGCGTTATTTCTAAATATATAATAAAAACAAAGCGCAAAAAGCGACGCGCATGTTCCCGGCATTAGAGGCAGGTATCCTATATAAAAACATGTGGCAAGCATCCTAATAATTTTTCTATTCATGTTTTATTTGAACAGTTGCATTATATTTTTTTATGCACAGATGATCGCAGATGAAAACCTCACAGATTATCACAGATCGGAGGGCATATTATTGTTTTTTTGACACAGATGACCTCTGATAAAGACTATATCTGTGATCATCTGTGAAAGAGAAACGTACGACACGCCTGCCTGCCTGCCGGCAGGCAATCTGCGATCATTTCCGGCCGTTTTTCAGATATTTATTGTTTATCAAAATATAAGAGGTACCGCTTATAACCGTTAAAATAACCGTTACTAACATCAATATAAAAATAATCTGCTTATACCAGTATTCGAAAGAGGCGTTCCAAAAATTAAAAACCCTCACGCCGGCCTCCTTAAAAATTATAAATATCAATATGCTGATGATTGAGATAAACTGCGATACTGTTTTGTGCTTTCCTGCGAGACTTGCCTGCATGACTTCTCCGTTTGCAAAAGCCGCAAGTCTTAGACCCGTGATAATAAGTTCTCTAGCAATAATGATTACCGCAATCCAAGCGGGCATAAGCTCCATTTCCACAAAAGCAAGGAACGCGGATAAAGTAAGTACCTTATCCGCTATCGGATCCATGAATTTTCCGAAATTAGTAATCTCGTTTCTCTTTTTTGCCAGATATCCGTCAAGGTAATCGGTAAACGACGCAATTATAAAAACTGCGAAGGCCAATGATTTCGAAACTACGCCTTTAGAAAATAAAAAGACCATGAATAAAACCGTAAGGGCCAGCCTCGATAATGTCAATTTATTTGAGATGGTCACACTGCGTCTCCTACTAAGTCGTATTCCAAAGTATCAGTAATCTTCACATTTAAAAACGAGCCTATTTTTAATTTTTTGTTTGATTTCACATAGCAGGCGCCGTCAACTTCAGGCGCATCCATATAAGTCCTCGCTAAAGCCCGAGTATGCCCCTTATCTGTCATTTCGTCAAGAAGAACTTTAAAGGTCCTCCCTAAAAATTTCTCATTAATCTTTTTTGAAATTTCCTCTTGAACTTCTAAAAGTTCCTTAAAACGCTCATCTTTACTTTTTTCGGGTATCTCTTCTTTGAATTTATATGCCGGCGTGCCTTCCTCCTTAGAATATATAAACGCGCCTAGGCGTTCGAATTTAATGTCTCTTAAAAAATCCAATAGCTCTTTAAACTCTTTATCCGTCTCTTTTGGAAATCCCACCATAACGGTAGTCCTTATGGCTACATCAGGTATTTTTTTTCTGAGTTTTTCTATTAAAAAAAGCACATCTTTCTTCGTCACCCGTCTATTCATATCCTTTAATATTCTATCGTTAATATGCTGTATAGGCAAATCCAGGTATTTACAAATTGCCGCCTCGCCCGCAATCACGTCTATCAATTCATCGTCATAATGCGCGGGATGCGTATAGAGGAGCCTAATCCAGTTGTCTTTAAAAATCCCTGAAATAACTTTGAGAAGTTCTTTCAGGCGTCTTTTACCGTATCTGTCAATGCCGTATAATGTGGTATCCTGGCCTATAAGATTTAGTTCTTTCACGATGCCTTTATTAGAAAACGACCTTACCTCTTTTATAACAGAATCCATGCTTCTACTTCTATACGGCCCCCTTAATTTCGGAATCGTGCAGTAACTGCAATTGTTCATACAGCCTTCCTGAAGCTTTACGTATACATAATGGGGCGGCGTAATAAATACCCTGTTTTCTTCATGCGAATATAAATAATCTGGTGTTTTATTGACGGACAACATTCTTTCGTCTTTAGATTTATCGATAAATTCCGGAACTTTTACAAAATCCGAACTTCCGAATATTCCTTCAATTTCGGGAAATTCCTTCTTTATTGCGCCTGCATAACGCTGCGACAGGCATCCTATCACGATTATTTTTTTTGAATTATCGCTTTTTTTCTTTAATGCGATCATCTCCAGTATCACATCTATGGATTCTTTTTTCGCGTCTTCTATGAATGCGCATGTATTCACTATTAAAAAATTTGCTGATTCGGGATTGTCCGTCAGTAAAAAGCCGCGTTTTTTAAAAAGCCCCATGAGCACTTCCGAATCCACTAAATTTCTGGGACATCCTAAACTGAGCAAGAATATTTTGGGCTTCATATAGATAAAGTTTTGCGGTTTTATTAGAGAGGAGGGAGCTTTAAGGCGGGTGTTTTAGATCCTACTCTTATTCCTTCTTTATTCACAACTACATTTTCAACCCCAGTTCCGATTATACCGAAATATTTTTTATTTATCGTAAATTCCAATGCCTCCAATTTTCCTACTCTTAATTCGATATTTTTATTGCACTCCCAGGTCTGTTTTTCGCCTTTCGGCAGAATGCCGGCAAACACAAGCTCGTCGTCTTTATTTATCCTCATCCACACCCTGTCGGAACTAGTGACTGTTATTATAAAACTAGGCTGTATAGGCACTGGTTTGGCAACAGGCTTTTTCTCAACCGGCTTTTCTTCCTGAGCGGACTTTTTTTCGCTCGTGCCTTCCTTTTTTTGGACAGGCGCTATTTTGATCTGTGACTCGCCGAAAAAATAAGCCCTTAATTTAGACAATGGGGTTAATATACTTCTATAGGAAAAGATCATGACAAGAACGACTGAAACAATACTTACGAATATTGTTATATATCCCATTATGTCAAATGGTATCTCGTCTTCCTCGCTATCCAAAAATAGTTTGACCGAAGGCTCTTCGGGAAACGCCTTAATGAAATCGCTGCCTATGGCATCCTGGTCTAATTCCAAAAAAACCGCATATTTTTTAAGAAACGCTTTCGCATAAACCTTGCTAACCATATTTTTGGTATCGCCCTCTTCAAGCGCCTTTATTATACCGGGATGTATATGCGTCTTTTTATAGACCTTATCTACGGTAAGCCCTTTCTTCTCCCTTGTATTTTTTAGAATTTTTCCGATGTCTTTTATGCTACTCATCTTTTCTCTCTTTTTCTATATCCTCCAAAGATTCTACCAATAATTCGCGCGGCTTAGACCCCTGATAAGTTCCGACTATACCGTCGTCCTCCATCATATCTATTAGCCTGGCTGCTTTAGTATACCCTACCCCCAGTTTTCTTTGAAGCATCGAAACGGATGCCTGCCTCGTCTCCATTACAATTCTTACAGCCTCTTCATAAATCTCGTCTCTCCGGAACCTTGCGCCCAACGCTTTCTTGGGTGTTTTTATCAATTCCTCGACATAAGAAGGCCCTCTTTCTCCTTTTATATATTCAGTCACTTTTTCTATTTCTTCGTCAAAAACAAGACTGCCCTGAGCCCTAATCGGTTTACTTTCCCCGGGCTCAACGAAAAGCATATCTCCGTGCCCCAGAAGCTTCTCGGCACCGTTCATGTCCAAGACTGTCCTCGAATCCACCTTTGAAGCAACCTTGAAAGAAATTCTCGCAGGAAAATTCGCCTTTATAATGCCTGTAATTACATCGACGGACGGCCTCTGGGTCGCGAGTATCATGTGCATGCCCACCGCCCTTGATAATTGCGCTAATCGCGTAATTGCGTTCTCGATCTCCTGCTGGGCGACCAGCATTAAATCCGCTAGTTCATCTATGATTACTACAATATAAGGCAAACTCTCCTCATCTATATCCGCTTTTTTATTGTATGCATCGATATTTCGCGCGCCTGCCTTAGCGAACATTTCATACCTTTTTTCCATTTCCTGCACAAGCCAATCCAATGCTACGGGAACTTTTTTATAATCCGTTACTATAGGGCACAATAAATGAGGTATGGCGTTAAAAGGCGCCAATTCTACTTTTTTCGGATCAACCATAATAAATTTCAATTCATCCGGTGTCGCATTATATAAAAGAGTCATTATAATACTGTTAACACAGACCGTTTTCCCAGAACCTGTCGCTCCTGCAATCAATAAATGCGGCATGGTAGCCAAATCCGCAATAAGCGGCTCGCCCCCTATATTCTTTCCCAATGCAAGTTTTAACTTTGAGGTTTCCTCGTTATATTCTTTCGTCTCAAGCACTTCCCTTAAATAAACAAAAACGCTTTTGGAATTCGGCACCTCGACTCCGACAGTGCCCTTGCCGGGCACGGGAGCCACAATTCTTACGCTTTGCGCCTTCATTGTAAGGGCTATATTATCGCTTAAAGAAGTAATCTTGTGAATTTTAACTCCGCTCGCGGGTTCCAATTCATACCTGGTAATAACAGGGCCCCTATTGACTTCTATTACTCTTGCTTCGATGTCGAAATCGCTTAATGTCTCTTCTAATATTTTCGAATTATCCGCAAGGTCATCCTCAATTTCTCGTTCCTCCAAGGGCGGAGGGTAATTCAAAAGCTCTATGCCCGGCAGCTTATACTGGCCTGGCTCTATCTTTTTCTTTGGAATTGACGCTTCCTTGAAAGATACTTCACCTTCATCCTGAATTTTCGGTTTTACTTCTTCTTTTTTCGCAATTTTTGATTTATTCTGACTAACCGCCAAATCATCCATCTTTTTCTTTAGGTGATTTAATTTTTGCTGTATTCCGTCCGTTTTATTTTCATGCTGCGGATACGGCGCGTTCCTTGCTATTACAATCTTAGGCTTTATCTTAAGAGGCCTTTCTGCCATTACAAAATCTCTTAATTTCAACATGGCTTTTGCCGCCATGCTAAACGAAAAGCTTATCAGCGGAAATATCAGAAATTCTGTAGCGACAAGAATGGAGAGCAAAAGAAGTAAAACAATAAATATTATCGCGCCTAAAATCCCCATATATTTCACCAGAAAATCCGAAAACGCAAGCCCTATAAATCCCCCCATATTATATTTTAGATCTGGGTCATTGCCTCCCAATAGACTGAACGTGGAACTTATGGCAAGCACAAGACATGCTGTTCCGAATATTTTCAATAATGTTTTATGTTCCTTGTGTCCTGCAAATCTTGAAATCGACCAGATCGCTATAAGAATGGGCGCGGCATAAGCGCTCTTACCCATAAAAAATAAAAGAAAACCTCCTAAATACGCTCCTATAATGCCGGCGAAATTCCTGATGGGCTTATTTACTTCGGAAGTAAAAAATGAAAGGTCATAATAATTAAAACTTAGTAAGCTTATAAATATAAAAACTGAAATCGCTACGAATAATATGGCAAAAAATTCATTGCGCCTATCGCTGTGTTTAAATAGATTTTCTTTCATGCCCGCTTTCGGCATATTTAGATTTTGTAATATTTTCTATGTTCCGCTATACTTTTATTTTAAAGCACAGATGATCACAGGTGTCGTCTTTATCTGCGATCATCTTGTCTTAAAATAGACAATCGCATACGCCCGATCTGTGATAATCTGTGCATGAAAAAAGTGCAATACAACTTTCAAATAATAAATGCCATACTTAAGTTCCGGTATGGCCGAATCCGCCTTTGGCACGGCTGGTTTCGTCGAGTTCGGCGCATGTATGAAATCTTGCTTTAACAACTTCTTTTATTACCATCTGCGCGATTCTGTCGCCGCGTTTTATTATAAACGGCTCTTTTCCCAAGTTAATCAATATAACGCTTACCAGGCCTCTGTAATCGGAATCCACTGTCCCGGGCGTATTAACGAGGCTTATCCCATGCTTTAACGCAAGTCCGCTTCTTGGCCTTATTTCTGCTTCGTAATCCTCGGGCATGCTTATGTATATACCACATGAAACAAGCCTTATTTCACCCGGATTTAAAACAAGATTGCTTTTAACATCGGCGTACAAATCCATGCCGCTTGAACCACTCGTAGCATATTGGGGAAGCGGCAAATCTATGCAATCCTCTTTACGTTTAATCCGTATCGTTACGCTCTTCATTGAGTGCTTGTTTTCGGCTTAGATTGACCCTGCCCTGCTCGTCTATTTCAATGACCTTTACCAAAACCTCATCTCCGATTTTTACCACATCCTCAACATTTTTGACAAATTTATCGGCGAGTTCAGAAATATGAATCAGGCCTTCTTTGCCGGGTAAAATCTGGCAGAATGCTCCGAAATTAAGAATACGCGTAATCTTTCCTTTATATAATTTGCCTACTTCCGCTTCGGCCGTGATGCCTTTAATTATATCTATGGCTTTTCTTGTCGCCTCTTCCTCGGCAGAAGCAACCTGCACTGTTCCGGTGTCGTCTATATCAATGGTTACGCCTGTCTCCTGTATAATCTTCTTTATTACCTTGCCGCCAGGCCCTATCACATCCTTTATTTTATCCGGATTTATCTTGAAGGTCACTATTTTCGGCGCAAACTCGGAAATAGATTCTTTTGGTCTTGATATGATGTCATCCATTATGTCTAACACTTTTAATCTCGCATCTTTAGCCTGAATCAGGGCTTTTTCTATCGTTTGCATATCCAATTCGGCTATTTTTATATCTAATTGTACCGCAGTTATGCCCTTTTTCGTGCCGGCAACCTTAAAATCCATATCGCCGTAATGATCTTCAACGCCCGCTATATCCGTCAATAAAACCTTTTTATCCCCTTCGCTTACAAGCCCTATTGCAATACCGGCAACGGACGCTTTAATAGGCACCCCCGCATCCATAAGCGATAGGCTGCTTGCGCAAGCCGTGGCCATTGAGCTCGAACCGTTTGACTCCAAAATATCGGAAACAACCCTTACCGTATAGGGGAATTCTTCTTTCTTGGGCATTACGGGTTTTAGCGCCCTTTCCGCGAGCGCGCCGTGCCCGATTTCTCTCCTGCCCGGACCTCTCACAGGTTTTATTTCTCCCACGCTAAAAGGCGGGAAATTATAATGAAGCATGAAAGATTTCTGAAAGTCGCCTTCTAAGGCATCTATCATCTGCTCATCGGCGCTGGTACCCAAGGTAGTTACGGAAAGCGCTTGCGTCTGGCCTCTTGTAAAAAGACCCGAACCATGCGTTCTCGGAAGCAGGCCTACCGAACATTCAATAGGCCTCAAATCCGTACATGACCTGTTATCAACTCTTTTATTTTGTTTCAGTATAAAATCCCTGACTATACCCTTCTCGATTTTTCTCAGCGCAACCTTAAGCTCCAACTCCGTGTATGCGGATTCTTCCGTTATATATTTTTCTATGAGTTCTTTGCATAAAACCTCAAATGCTTCTTCCCTCTGATCTTTTGAACCAAGAAGTATTATTTCCTTAAGCCTTCCGGATGCATCGTTCTTTAATTTTTCCATAAGTTCGACAGGGGCTTTAAGAATAAATATATCTTCTGTTTTTTTCTTTCCTACTTTTTTTACCAATGCGTTCTGCGCTTCAACGATTTCATGGAAAAATCCTTGAGCATACTTAACGGCATCCAGCATTGTTTTTTCATCCAATTCATTGCTTTCCGATTCTATCATCAATATCTTATCCCGCGTACCTGCGGCTACAAGGTCCAGCGAGCTTTTTTCCAATTCCTGGAATGTGGGATTAAGAACAAATTTATTATCTATAAGACCAACCCTCGTGACTCCTATCGGACCGTCAAAAGGTATATCCGAAATAGACAGGGCGCATGAAGCGCCGATAATTGCGAGCGTATCCGAATCGGTTTTACCGTCTGAAGACATAACCATTGCCATAATCTGAATCTCATTGGTCATGCCCTCCGGGAAAAGCGGCCTTATGGATCTATCTATCAATCTTGCGGTAAGTATTTCTTTTTCTGACGGTCTCCCTTCGCGTTTGAAGAAGCCGCCGGGAATCTTTCCGGCCGCATATGTCCTCTCCTGGTATTCGACCGAGAGCGGCAAAAAATCCGTATCTTCTCTGGGCGTGCGAGACAATACTGCGGTAACGAGCACAACCGTACCGCCTATCCGGACAGTAACGGCGCCGCCCGCTTGCTTGGCAAGTTTACCTGTTTCTATAATTACGTCTTTATCTGATAATTTTATTATTATTTTTTCCATTTTTTTAGATTGTTATATTATTTCCTAATATTTAGTTTTTTTATAATTTCATCGTACTCTTTGGGATTTTTTCTCTTTAGATAATCCAAAAGGCATCTCCTCTGGCTTACCAATTTTAAAAGGCCCCGGCGCGACTGAAAATCCTTTAAATGCTTTTTAAAATGGCCTGCCAGAAAATTTATTCTTTCTGTAATAAGGGCAATCTGCAC
>Ga0315295_10006223_pt1 | contig 10183 bp, 9 predicted proteins | sample YL17G14_0_MG_FD_204453 | JGI IMG/M metagenome (GOLD analysis project Ga0315295, IMG submission 204453) | Sediment microbial communities from Yellowstone Lake, YNP, Wyoming, USA - YL17G14_0 | ecosystem: Environmental > Aquatic > Freshwater > Lake > Sediment | place: USA: Wyoming | collected... | reverse complement strand
GACCGTTCAGCAGTGAAGTCGAGTCGATCGGCGAAACCGAGAGCCAGATCGGGCGGTCCGGCGCGTTGTCGTCTCCTCCCAACGGAACATCGACGGAAGACATAATGCGGTTGGTGCGGTGGTTGGCGGACCGGCTCGGCTTGCGGGGGTTGAAGCAGCATCACTCCGTAGCGGTTCTACCCGGAAGTCTCCTGCGGGGCGGGGCCTCTGGCGAGCAATCTCTGGTCTGCGACGATTCCCCCGTGACGCTCGCGCACGAGATCGCCCACTGGTGGATTGGGAAGGCATTCAGCATGGCTCCGGACGCAACGTGGTTCGGGGAGGGCGTTCACAGCTACTATGCCTACCGGTGCCTGTGGAAGTCCGGACTGTGGAACCGGGAGAGGTTCAGCTCGGCGCTACTGGCGCTCGAGTCGCAGGTGCGCTCGATGGAACACGAAGCGGGACATGCCTACTCCCTAGGACAAGCGTCGATCATGTACTGGAAGTCGGCGGATCCATGGCACGACGTGATCTATCGAAAGGGAGCGCTGTTTGGCCTACTCCTCGATGCCCGCATCCAGGAGTTGACGCGCGGCGGTTCGACGCTCGACCATCTGCTAGCCGTTCTCTGCAAGACTGGGTCTCGAAACGTGTCGACCGTCGACATAACCGTCGCGCTCCAAGGCGCTCTGGGAGTGAACGCCTCAAACGTGATCGAGACATTCGTGAACAGAGGAACGGTCATACCCAGCGTTCGCGATCTGCTGACGCTGGTGGCAGAATGACGGGGATACGTGTCGCCGGCCTCCCGCAGGTCAAGGTCCTTCACGGCCGCAGGCGGCGAAGGTCCTCCAGCGCACAGACTACCTCTTCGGAGAACTTGAACGGTTTGCCCGGCGTGTCCTCCTGCTGGGATCTCGCGGCGTTGTAAGCCTGAGGCACCTCGAGAGGCGTCCTCAGCATCTCGACGAACCTTTCAGTGCCTAGAAACCCCGCCATCGTCCGGCAGATATCCACTCCAAGGGGATACACCGCCGGGTACGACAGACCCTGATACGGCTCATGGAATCGCTGAAAGAACACCCGAAACGTTTCGTCGGAATCGATCTCTCCTTGAAGGACACGGCGCAAGATCGACTCAAAGTCCGAGTAGTGGACGCGCATGTCCCTGGCAGTTGCGTGCCACGATGTCTGGTCCGGGTTGAACTCCGGGGGAGTAAAGAACATAGTCGCAGCCCCTTCGCTGAGCAGGCCCCCAAGGAGAGATGCCGCGATGCCTGCGACAGATTGCTCGTCTCCAACACACGCGCACGACCTCATTCCGATGTGGTGGAGCTCATGCCTCAGGATAGGTTCAAGGGGCACGTTCCGGGCATCGACTATCTGCTTGGCCAGCCTGAGAGGAAAGAAGCTCACCACTATGTCGCTCCCGTGCACGTACGCATTTGTGTGGATCTCGGCGAGGAAGTAGACAGTCGACTCGATAGACGCCCCGCGAGGGAGCCGCGTCAGGACGTCCCCCTTCAGGCGTCCGACGTCTATGGTCCCGAGCGCGTCGAGAAGCCGCCGATACTCCGGCAGGCGATCCCTCGCTGCATCCAGCGACTTGCCGAATCGCGCGAAGAGCTCGTGACCATCCCAGGCGCGGCCCTCGGAGTAGCCGATCAGGAAGCGCCTGAACTCGTCCCTCGTGATCGTCGATGGGTCTTTGCCCTTCGTGCGCTCGACCATCCGGCGTTGCCTGTCTAGGAATAGCAGGTATCCCGGGTCGGCGGCGATCTCTGCGGAAAGAGAAGAGTCCCCTATATCTCCTCCTCGCAGAGCCTCCAGGTACTCCAAGAGAAGCGACGTCCCACTCGAACTGACCCGTACCACCTCTTCCCACCCCCGCACGCATGGTTCGATGTAGGTCTTCGGTATTCCCTGCTGGTTTCCTGCGGCTCCGGTACCATCCCGACCGCCTGAGCACTGCTGCGTTTTGCCCCAGTGGAATGCTGGGACCGCGCCGGAAGCCCGCCCATCGCTGCATTTTGCATCGGTGGATTCCCGGAAACCCGCCGGCGCGACCATTTGATGATGCATTCTGCACCAATGGAATCCCAAATCGGCCTAGATCCCCCTTCCAATGGTGCATCTCGCAGCACTGGAGTCCCGCAGAGACCCTCATCGCCCATCCACTGGTGCATTCTGCAGCAATGAAACCCCCAACACGACCCCTACCACCTGTTCACCGGTGCATTTTGCACCACTGGAGCCGGGAACACTCGAACGGTCTCTGTCGTCCGTCTACCGATGCGTTTCGCGTCGTTGAAACCAGGGGACTAACCGGACCTCCCTTTCACCGATGCACCTCGCCGATCAGAGAACCGCCGGCTTGATGGAACCTGTGTTACAAGCCGCTCCGCCCTTGACACTCTCTCCGCGAACATGGTAGCGTTTGGTTGGTTGCGAACAGATGATCGATTCATGCGACTCAGGAGAGAGGAGTGGATACCGGAATGAATGGTTCCTGTGGCGAGATGCTGGCTCCTTGTGGCATTGACTGCTCCGTATGCAACATCTACCGGGCGCAGTCTGATCCCCAGATACTGCAGCGCCTCCTGGCTTGGTTCAAGGAGGAGCGGAAGATAGAGCTCAAACCTGAGCAGGTGAGATGCGGAGGATGTCTGGGAGACAGGACGATCCACTGGTCAGGGGACTGTGCCCTGCTGAAGTGCGCTGTCGACCAGCACGGCCTGACATCATGCTCGGAGTGCGGGGAATTCGTGTGCGAGAAGCTCACGTCATGGGCGGCCAAAGGCGACAAGTACGCGCGTGCCCTGGAGAGGCTCAAGCTGCTCACGGAACAGAGAAACCAGTGAGGAGATGTCATCCCTCCCGCGAGACCATCAAGCCGGCTTCTTGTCGCTGGTCTAAACATGGCAGTTAAACCGGACTCATGTATGTCGATTTCAAGATCGCTCCTTGAAACAACGTTTCCGTTCGAGGCTGTGAGCGAGCTCTCGGCGCGAGAGAAGAACGCCCGCTATGGACACGTTTCCACTCTGCACGTTTGGTGGGCCAGGAGGCCGTTGGGCGTGTCGCGGGCTGTGCTTTTCGCCGCCCTAATACCCGCGCCCGCCGGCGACACGACGGGCGATCTGTGCTCATTCATAGCACGATCCGGACGCCGGGATGATGCAGGAACATACCCTGGACTGGCGGAGTGGCGAGTGTCCGCAACTGATTCGCACATTGAGAAGGCGAAGGACGACATCCTGCGGGCGCACGGAGCGAGGCGCCCCAGGGTTCTTGACCCTCTGGCCGGCGGTGGGTCATTCCCCCTGGAGGCCCTCAGGTTAGGCTGTGACACGTATGCGTCTGACCTGAACCCTGTCGCGGTGCTCATGGAGAAGGCGACGCTGGAGTATCCGCAGAAGTACGGTAGCCGGATACTTGCTTCGTCTGCTGTAATGGGAGGTTCGCCGGACGTCCGTGCCACGGACTCGCTGCTCGATGACGTCCGCCGGTGGACAGAGTGGATGATTGCCGGGGCCCAAAAGGAGCTCGGCAGGTTCTATCCGGAGGATCCTGATGGGAGCATACCGGTCGGGTATCTGTGGGCAAGGACAGTGAGATGTCCCAATCCCTCATGCAGGGCAGAGATACCTCTCCTGCGTCAGACCTGGTTGGCTAGGAAGGGACCGAAGCTCGTAGCTTTGAGGATCATTCCTCTCGGTCGCCAGGTCAATGCAGAGATCATTGAGGCGAAGGATCTGAGCCCGGAAGATGGCCGGGGTACTGTAAGCAAGGCCAACGTCGTGTGCCCGTGCTGCGGCACAAGGATACCTGGCAACCGCGTGCGCATGGAGTTCCAGGATGGCATGGCCGGTCAGAGGTTGATGGCGGTGATCCTCCATCACCCGGACAGGGTCGGGAAGAGATACCGCCTGGCGGACGAGCGGGACGTGAGGGTGTTCGGAGAGGCGGAGCGCGAGGCCAAGGAGAAGAGGAGGCTTCTGCGCGAGAGGTGGGGCATTGACCCTGTGCCCGACGAGTTGTTGCCTCCCGTGGGGACGCTCGGGTTTCGGGTTCAGCGGTACGGCATGCGTACATGGGGCGATCTGTTCAACTCCCGTCAGAAGCTTGCTCTCGTCACGTTTGCCGAGAAGGCCCGCGCGGCCTATGGGGAGATGCTGAGCGCTGGACTCGACGCGAGCTATGCTACGGCACTTGCGACTTACCTGGGCCTCGAGGTCGACATGGTGGCAGCGTTTTCGAACATGCTTGCTCGCTGGGAGAACACCTCCGAAGCCATCAAGCACCTTTTCTCCAGGCACGCTGTCCCCATGGTGTGGGACTACGTCGAGGCCAACCCGTTCAGCGGCTCGTCCGGCAGCGTCAAATCGGGCGCCCGGTACTACTATGAGGCTCTGAGGTACTGCTGCGAGAGCTCGCCCGTCCCTGCGTCCGTTTCCCAGGCATCGTGCAGCTCCCTGCCGTACCCGGACGGTTTCTTCGACCTGGTAGCCACCGATCCGCCGTACTACGATAACGTCCCTTACTCGCACTTGTCCGACTTCTTCTACGTATGGTTGAAGCGGACCGTCGGTAACCTCCATCCCGAGCTTTTCGAGGCGTACCTGAGTCCAAAGTCGGAGGAGATCGTGGCCTACCCGTCGGCTCTCGGTCGCGCGGACGATAGGCGATCGTTCCAGTCTCGCATGGAACTGGCTCTGCGGGAGATGTGCCGCGTCCTCAAAGCTGACGGACAGGTCATTGTCGTCTTTGCCCATAAGGGGCTCGATGCCTGGGAAGCCATCATCGCGGCGCTCGCCGCCGCTGGTTTTCGGGTGACCGCTTCCTGGCCCGTCCAGACAGAGATGAAGAGCCGCCTGAGGGCGAGGAAATCCGCGGTGCTGGGATCCTCTGTGTACATGGTGTGCCGAAAGGCAACCGTCGAGCGTACCGGCTTCTGGCCCGACGTGGCTACTAGCATACGACACCGGGTGCGGGAGAGGATTGACCGGCTTCTGGACCGGGGCGCGAGCGACGACGACCTTCTAATCGCCTCCATCGGCGTCGCCGCCGAGGAATTCGGGCGGTACAAACGAATCGCGATGCCGACCGGCGGAGAGAGACCGATCAGGCAAATGCTCACGCTTGTCTCGGAATCCGTGGCCGAGCACACGTCGCGACGAGGCCAAAGCGGACTGACCGGCCAGTGACGAGATCAGGGGCGTGAGATCCCCGGAATACGGGAAATCAGGAGGTGACCGGAGTGATCAAGGCGGTCCTCTTGGACCTCGGAGGGACGCTCGTGAAGTACTACTCCATGCGGGAGTTTGTTCCGCTTCTGGATGCCGCCATTGAGGAGGCGTCCCGCTTCCTGAAAGGGCGAGGCGTGGCGATACCCCCGCCAGGGTCCATCCGTTCTGCCGTTGCCGCAGAGAACTACGAGGCCGAGGACTGCTCGGTCCGGCCGCTGGAGCGGAGGCTTGCCAGGATCTTCGGCCTCACGCTCCCCGGCGACGATCCTGAGACGCTGGACGGTATGTGCAGGGCGTTCATGTCCCCGATATTCTCGATATCGCGGGTATACCCTGATGCGATCCCGGTCCTGGAGTGGCTGGAGGACCGCGGCCTCACCCGCTTGATCGTCTCGAATCTCGCGTGGGGCTGTCCTCGGCACCTGTGGTACGAGGAAGTCCGCCGGCACGGCCTTGATTCGCTCGTAGACGGTTTCCTTTGTTGCAGGGACGTGGGATGGAGGAAGCCGGCAAGGGAGGTATTCGCGGAGGCTCTGCGACGGACGGGCAGCTCTGCCGAGGAAACCCTCTTCGTGGGGGACGATGTCCGCTGCGATGTCGAAGGGCCACGGAAGCACGGGATAACCGCAGTGCACCTTGACCGGGAAGGGGTGTACCACGATAGCGAGGGGATCCGCATACCGACTCTGGCTGACCTTCCCGAGGTCGTGCGCGCGATCGACGCATCGGGTGCTCTCTTGTCGGGACACAAGGAGGATGTGAAGTGTTCACAAAGATAGTTACCTTCGTCGGCAAGGGTACTCGGGGAACCATAGGAGACGGGTTGCCAAGGACCGAGGCGTACCTCAGCGGACCCGCGGGCCTCGCATACGATCCTGTCGAGAACGCCTTGCTCGTCGCGGAGATCGGCTCCAACAGGATTAGGTCTGTGTCTCTGGACGGAGGGCTTGAGCCGGGAAGCGGCGACAGGGGGAGAGTCAAGACTCTTCTCGGTACCGGTGAACCGGGGCATTCCCCTTCGGGTGTGCCTGCAGCTGCGTGCCTGCTCAATGGACCGGAGGCAGTCGAGGTCGACGTGTCTGGCGACGTCTATGTGGCGGATTCCAAGAACAACGTTGTGCGCCGCCTGAACCGGAGCGGCCTTCGGGGACGCGTAGGAACGGTGGACGTGGTCGCAGGCACGGGTGAACAGGGGCGCGGCTCGCCGGGCGGCCCTGGATCAGGAGTGGCTCTCTCCGAGCCTTGCGGGGTCCGTTCCGACAGTCGAGGAGACGTGTATATCGTGGACTACAGAAACCACCGGGTACTCATCTTGGACGCCGAAGGAATGCTGAATCTCTATGCTGGGACAGGGGAGCCCGGTTTCAGCGTTGACGGAACGCCGGCATCCAAATCAGCGATCGGCGGCCCTCACGGGATGGCCGTGGATGCGGCCGACGACATCTACATTGTAGACAATTGGAACCACAGGATACGGAAGGTTTCCAGGGACACTGGAGCCATGACGACGGTCGCAGGAAGCGGTGGCTACGGGTTCGGTGGGGACGGAGGTGCGGCTACGGGGGCACTCCTAAGCGGACCCAGGGATTTCTCGGGCATCCATGCGGTCTGTGCCGGAGAAGGTCTCATCTTCATCGCCGACAGCGGAAACGATAGAGTCCGGATGGTGAACCGGGTTGGTACCATCAGTACTATCGCTGGGACCGGGAGAAGAGGGTACAGCGGGGACGGGGGGGATCCGCTCCTTGCGGACATATCTGGTCCCCACGGGATAATCCGGCTCCCGGGAGGAGAGGTGCTGTTCAACGAGTACCTTAACCACACCGTGCGGGCACTGTTGCCTTAGGAATCCCGAAGGTACCGATCGTTCGCTCGCGTGGTCGACGGCCGCGCGACGACTGATGCGCCTGAGACGAGCGACTTGCCGGCATTGAACGCGGTTTCGAGGAGATCGGGGCGCTGCCGAGCCGGGATCCCCCGGTCCGAGTCGGTGGCTATCACGGTGTCCACCAGCCGAATCCCGGCGTCCCGGCACCACAGCCTCACGGAGGAAAGCGCGTGCCCAGGATCCCTGGACAGGTCGGCTACCCAGAAGAAGAGCCCTGGTCTGGTCCGGGAGATCTTCCGCCTGAAGACGACCCTGCCATCGGCATCCGTCGTCATTTCGGTCAAGCAGTTGGACCGGTCGATGACGAGCTTGAGCTGGGCACTGATGCCGTCGAAGTAGGCAGGTGACCCTATGACGAACGCATCGGCCGTATCCAGGGCCCGGTATACCGTATCCATGCCGTCGCTGTAGGCGCAGAAACCTTTGGACGGGGGCGAACCGCAGGCTTGGCACGGCCGGATCGACAGATCGTTCAGATACACCTTCTCGACTGCAGCTCCGGCAGAGCTCGCTCCCTCCAGCGCTCTTGTCACGAGCGTGTCCGTGTTCATACCTTTCCTGGGACTCCCCACCAAGCCCACAACTACAAACCCCATGTCCTTGAACCTCCTTGTCCCAGGAAGTAACACGGCTCACCGGTTGGATTCCCCGGTCAGTTCCGTGAGAAAATGCGCTACAGCGTCCTCGTCGGCAGTGCGATCGAGGACCAAATGCGCAGCCTCCTTCACCCGATCATGCGCATTCCTGACGGCGATCGCCACTGCTGATACCCTGAACATCTCGATGTCGTTCAGGCTATCGCCAAAGGACACTACCCTGCATAGGGGCAAGTCGCACATCTTGGCCACAGTAGCGACAGCCCTATCCTTGGTGGCTTCCGGGTGCACGACGTCGAGCCAGTAGAAGGGAGGGCAGTAGACGTCCGGGAAGAAGTGCGTGGTCACGTCTTGCCGCAGCGTCGCGCCGATTTCCGCTGAGATCCCGGCCAGGCCTTCCTCAGTACCCACAAAGCAGACCTGGATGACCTGCTCGTCGAGGTGATCTCGCAAGCGGCTCGTCTTGCGCAGCCGGGGATCGTTCCTACGAGCCCGGGTGTCTATGAAGAACCTCTGCCCTTCGTTCTCCGGCTCCAGAAAGTAGAGACGTGCGGCATTCGCAAAGGTGAGAAGGTATGGCGAGAGACCGTGCGAGTTGCCTATCGCGAGCAGCTGGTCGGCTACCGCGGCTGTTAGAGAGAGCACGGAGAGCATCTTCTTCGACCTGGGGTCGGCTATTATGACCCCATTGTGGAGAATGATCGGAAGCGTCAGTGGCAAGGGCTCAAGGATGCGAAAAGCCGCCTGGGGGCTCCGCGCGGACGCTATCGTGAACTTGAGGCCCCTGTCCAGCAGGCGGGAGATCGCGACGGACGTGAAGCTGGGTATTGTCATCGAGCCGTCGAGCAGGGTGCCGTCAAGGTCTGACACGAACAGGTACTCCGACCAGTGATCTCTCAGGTCCTGCCGCAACTCCATCTTCCCTTTGACTCAGGCTCAATCTTCGTACCGGCTCCCGCGCTAGCCGCACGACCAAGCTACCATCCCGGCTCCGATCCCGCAAGGCAGTCCGCTTTCCTTCCGGTGCTGAGTAGGGACATCACGCGCGTCCGAGCCACTTGAAGGACTTCGCCTCGATAGCAGCGAAGCGGAGACGGCGTTACGAGGGCGGCGTACGGCATGCCAGAGATCGCTCGGGTCGACAAGGAGGTTCGCAAACGTTGACAATATGTGACCGGACTGCCATTCCCGGACTCCGTGCAATTCCCGATTGGCTGGCGCCGTGTGGCCGCGACTGCGAACGGTGCCCTGACTACCAAGGGTTCACACAGGGTTTCGCACAGACCTCAAGCCGTCTCCTGCGGTTACTGGAGAACTACCCGTTTAGCTCGGATGTGGCCAGGGAGACAGGCGGGTTCGACTTCGCGCAGTTCATGTTAGGGCTGACCTGGTTCGCGGGCCAGATTAACCTGTGCGGGGGTTGCGCATCAGGTCCATGCGTTACTTCGTCGAGGCTGCTCCCCGGTTGCGACCCGGGATGCCCCATACGGGTCTGCGCGCACGAAAAAAACATCACCCTGTGTGCGTTCTGCGACGCCTTCCCTTGCCAGCACTCCGGGTACTCTCGTCGCGGCCTGGAAAGCCTCCTGGAAATAAGACGCGTCGGGCTGGAGAAGTGGCTGGTGGAGAGGGAGGCTAGTCTCGCCGCCTCGACATCGGTCACAGCGGCTGGTTTCGAGCGGCAACCCAGGCCAGAACAGCTATAGTCGGTCGCGGACCTAGGCCGCGGTGGCGGGCGTCGCCGGGCGTCGCCGGACATTGGAAAGGCCTAGTCAGGGTTCTTGCGTCGCCGGCCTGGCCGGGATGCCCTTCGACGGCTTGCAGTGGAAAGGCCTAGCCGGGGTCTTTGCCGCGGGCGCCCCGTTCCGTGTCGCGCCTGAGGTCCTTCTCCCGCAAAGCATCCCGCTTGTCGTACGCCTTCCGCCCGCGCGCCAGCGCCAGGTCTACCTTGACCCTGCCGTCCCTAAAGTAAAGAGATAGTGGTACCAGCGTGTACCCGCGTTCAGCCACCTTTGTGGTCAGCTTGCGGATCTCCTGCTTGTGCAGGAGGAGGCGCCTCGGACGCATGGGGTCGTGGTTGAAAGAGGACGCGGGCTCGTACTGGTCGATGTGGACATTCTGAAGTATGACCTCGCCGCCCACGATCTCGGCATAGCTGTCAGCCAAGCTAGCGCGACCAAGCCGCAAGGACTTCACCTCCGTGCCGATGAGCGCGATACCGGCCTCGATGGTGTCCAGGACAGTGTAGTCGTGCCTGGCCTTGCGGTTCTGAGCTATGAACTTCCTGCCCTCGTCCTTCTTCATGACGCTCCTCCGGCTGCCGTGGCTCTGGTCCAGAGAGTGCCGTTCTCCGAAACTTACACAAATCTACCCAAGGGCAGATCGAGGTTCGGTTCCTGCTTCGTGGAGGACCGCCGGCATACCCGGTCTTACACCCTCTCCACAGGCGTGACTTCCCGGGGAACTCC
>Ga0315295_10006219_pt1 | contig 10186 bp, 7 predicted proteins | sample YL17G14_0_MG_FD_204453 | JGI IMG/M metagenome (GOLD analysis project Ga0315295, IMG submission 204453) | Sediment microbial communities from Yellowstone Lake, YNP, Wyoming, USA - YL17G14_0 | ecosystem: Environmental > Aquatic > Freshwater > Lake > Sediment | place: USA: Wyoming | collected... | reverse complement strand
GATAGGCGGCGAGGGATAGTAAAAGTCAAAACTCAAATATCAAAAATAAAAAATAAGGGCGGGAAAAATTCCCGCCCTTATTTTTTATATTAGTAATTACTTCGCTTGCAAATGGTTTAGCATTGTGATACCATAAAAATATACTATAAAAAATATAAAAAATAGGGACAACTAACTATTTTCTAAGATGGAAGATAGATTTTCTGATCAATTACTTCAGAACATAAAAAAGAATTATCCTCAGTTAACGAGACTTTTGAAGGAAATAAGTTCTCATTGGTGTTACGAGGATTATATCTATCGTTTCTATTACGGTTCTTTTAAAGTCTACGGCTTGCAATATGAGACCAGAAAAATTGTTGAAGCTTTGAAGAAACTTGCGCCGGAAGGATTTGTATTTTGCTCAAGCTTTCAAGACTTAATAAAAAAGGGTGCTGGAAATAAGCAATGGAGGCATTCGCATAACAAGAATTGGGATAAGCATACTCGAATCTTTTTGGAAGCATTTTTTCATGCAAAATACTTTCTTGAAATGGCTGTAAAATATGGCAAAGTTTTGGATAAATCTCCTAAAATAATGCCTAGCGGATGGGCAGCATTCTTAAATCTTTATCGAAAAAATAAAAAGATATAACTTCTTTCCCTACCCCCCTGAATCCCTGTTGCCTGCTTGCCCTCCGAAGCTACCAGACCAATCTAACCCCACCAATCTAGCGTAGGAGGGTTGCCCGTTGCCTGTTGCCTGGAACGATGCTATTAACTTTAACATTGACTTTACCGCACGGTTTCTGTATCATATAGCAAAATTGCAATTCTATGGGGACAGGTTTCGTTATTCTGCATAGTGTCATGAAGAAACCTGTCCCCATATACAAAGGAGGCATGGCATGGGCGAATTTATTGGCATAACCCGAAAAGCCAGAAGGTGTTACGGATTTGACGAGGTGGCCTTAGCGCCAGGCAGGCTTACGATAAATCCGCAAGAAGTAGATACGTCGTTTCATATAGGAAAGTTGAAGTTTAAAATACCCATTATAGCATCGGCTATGGACGGTGTCGTTGATGTAACGTTTGCCGTTGCAATGGGTAAATTAGGGGGCATAGCCGTTCTTAATCTAGAAGGAGTCCAGACAAGATATGAGAATCCAGAAAACGTTATAAGTAAGCTGACCAAGGTTTCGCCCGAAGCCGCAACAAAACTCCTCCAGCACGTTTATAAGGAACCCATCAAGAAAAAGCTTATAACAAAAAGAATAAAAGAGATTAAAGCTGCCGGTGTGCCGGCTATAGTTAGTTCAATACCGCAGGCTGCCGAGGAATTCGGACGGATTGCCGAGAATGCAGGCTGCGATATTTTCGTTGTCCAGGCTACTGTTACGACAGTGAAGCATATATCGAGCGAATATAAAGTGTTGAATTTCCGCAAGTTCTGCAAAAGGATGAAGATGCCTGTTATTATAGGCAACTGCGTAACGTATGAGGTCGCGCTTGATTTGATGGCCGTGGGCGCGAAGGCGCTTTTAATAGGCATAGGTCCCGGAACCGCGTGTACAACAAGAGGCGTCTTGGGCATCGGCGTTCCCCAGGTTACAGCTACGGTCGATTGCGCCGCCGCGCGAGATGATTTTTACAAAAAGACAAAAAAATATATACCCATAATTAGTGACGGAGGAATGGCGACAGGCGGCGACATTTGCAAGGCCTTTGCATGCGGTGCTGATGCAGTTATGCTTGGGAATGCTTTTGCCCGCGCTTTTGAGGCGCCGGGAAAAGGTTTTCATTGGGGCATGGCAACGCCTCATCCGAATTTACCGAGAGGGACAAGAATACAAGTAGGAACAAGCGGAACGCTTGAGGAAATTTTATACGGGCCCGCGAAAACCGATGACGGTACGCAGAATCTCATCGGCGCGCTTATGACAAGCATGGGTAATCTCGGTGTGCGCAATATAAAAGAAATGCAAAAAACAGAAATCATAATCGCGCCTTCCATTCAGACAGAAGGGAAAATTTATCAGACCGCGCAGCGGGTAGGAATGCGTAAGTAGGATAAATGGTTGGGGATCAGGGATCAGGGATCAGGCATCAGCGGGGAACAGGGAATAAGGTAACAGTATTAAAACAATTATTTTTTTACTGATACCAGTATCCCTGATGCCCACTGATCCCCGATCCGTGATCCCTGTTCCCTGAATCGATGCGTTTAACATATGAAAATACACTCCGACTTTGTCCATCTTCACGTTCACACGCAATACAGCCTTCTTGACGGCGCCTGCAAGATAGATAATCTGCTGGACCTTGCCGTAAGATATAAAATGCCCGCAATCGCTATTACTGACCACGGGAATATGTTCGGAAATGTCGAATTTTATCAGAGGGCAATGGATAAAGGCATAAAACCTATAATCGGCTGCGAGGTATATGTGGCGCCGGATTCGCGTTTTGAAAAATCTTCAAGAGGCATCACAGAAGCTTCGTTTCATTTGATACTTTTAGTCAAAGATGAAACAGGCTACAAGAATCTGATGAAGCTCACGTCAATAGGTTATCTTGAAGGATTCTACTATAGGCCGCGCGTGGATAAGGAAGTATTGGCAAAATATAATAACGGGCTTATATGTTTATCAGCTTGCCTTAAAGGTGAAATTCCTCATTTAATCAATAACGGTGATTTGGAAACGGCGAAGAGGGTTGCGGACGAATATAGGCATATTTTCGGAAACGGAAATTTTTATTTGGAAATACAGGATAATCTTATAAATGAGCAGGTAAAAGTCAATAAGGAACTGTTGAATATGTCCAAGGAGCTTGGCATACCTCTTGTCGCAACAAACGATGTCCATTATCTTGCAAAGGAAGATTCAAAAGCGCATGAAGCGCTTCTCTCGATTCAGACACAGACAACGCTTGATGATCCTAACAGAATGAGGCTGCAGACGGATGAATTTTATTTCAAACCGTCCGACATGATGAAAAGGACATTCGGGACAGAATGCCCGGAAGCGATATCCGCTACTCTTGAGATTGCGGAACGGTGCAATCTTGAGCTTGACTTTTCAAAGACGCATTTGCCGCATTATCAGCCGCCCGAAGGCATGACGCGCGAGGAATTCTTGAGAAAACTTGTAGACGAGGGTTTGAAAAAGAGATACAAAACATTGGATGATAATCTCAAAAATCGCGTCGACCATGAACTTAAAGTCATAGAACAAAGCGGTTATCCGAGCTATTTCCTCATTGCCTGGGATTTTGTGAATTACGCGAAGTCAAAAGACATTCCCGTAGGCCCGGGCAGGGGCTCTGCCGCAGGGAGTGTCGTAAGTTATGCCCTCGGCATCACTGACATAGATCCCATTAAATATGATTTACTTTTCGAAAGATTCCTGAATCCGGAACGCATCACGCTTCCTGATATTGATATAGATTTTTGCTACGAAAGAAGAAATGAAGTAATAGGTTATGTCATAGATAAATATTCAAAGGAAAACGTAGCGCAGATTATTACATTTGGTACCATGATGGCAAAAGGAGTTGTGAGGGATGTCGGCAGGGCTATGGGCATGGCTTACGCCGATGTTGACAGAATAGCCAAACTCATACCCAATGATTTGAATATTACCCTAACCCAGGCGTTAAAACAGGAACCAGAGCTTATGGAAATGTACCGCACTGATTCAAGAATCAGGGAGTTGATAGATATATCAAAGAAATTGGAGGGCCTCACAAGGCATGCCTCAACCCATGCGGCAGGCGTTGTTATAAGCGAAAAACCGCTTGATAATTATGTTCCGCTTTTTAAAACGACAGAGGACATGATTACTACGGGCATTCCTATGACGTCGCTTGAAAAAGTAGGCCTTCTTAAAATGGATTTTCTCGGGTTAAGGACGCTTACGGTTATAAATGAAACACTGAAAATTCTGAAAAGGACAAAAAATACCGATATTGAAATAGATAAAATTCCGCTTGATAACCCGGCTACTTTTAAACTGTTGTCGAATGCTGAATCCATAGGGTTGTTCCAGTTAGAAAGTTCGGGTATGAGGGATTTATTAAGGAAATTAAAACCGGATAAATTCGAGGATATTATATCTCTTTTAGCTTTGTTTAGGCCCGGACCGATCGGAAGCGGCATGTTGGATGATTTTATGAAGAGGCGGCACGGCGAAATAAAAATAAGATACGACCATCCTATGCTTGAGCCTATCCTAAAAGAAACATACGGAATAATCGTTTTTCAGGAACAGGTGATGAGGATTGCTTCAAACCTTGCAGGATTCAGCCTTGCCGAAGCCGATAATTTAAGAAGGGCCATAAGCAAAAAAACGCCCGAAGTAATGACTGAGGCAAAAAAGGATTTTATCGAGGGGTGCATTTCTAACGGGATAGAAAGACATACGGCTGATAAAATTTTTAATTTGATCGAATATTTTGCGGGTTATGGTTTCAATAAAAGCCATTCGGCCGCGTATGCGATGATAAGTTACCGTACGGCATACCTTAAGGCGAATTATCCCGTAGAATTTATGACGGCGCTTTTAACGAGTGAAAAAGATAATACGGATAAAATCGCCGAATATATCAATGAGGCGATAAGGATGGGAATAAAGATCCTTCCTCCGGACGTAAACGAAAGTTTTGCAAATTTTACGGTGGTGGATAAAAGTATAAGGTTCGGATTAGCGGCTGTTAAGAATGTCGGAGAAGGCGCGATAAGTTCTATCATATCATCAAGGATGAAGTTCGGAAAATTCAGTTCGTTGTATGATTTTACCGAACGCGTGGATTCGAGATTAGTAAATAGGAAGGTAATAGAGTCACTCGTAAAATGCGGGGCGCTCGACAGTCTCAACCTTCACAGGTCGCAGCAGCTGGCAATATTGGATAATGCGCTTGAAGCCGCAGGCGGCATACAAAAGGACAGATTGAACGGCCAGCTTTCGTTTTTCGATACTTTTGAAACAGAAGATACTTTTAAGAAGACTTCTCATGATTGCCCTGATATACCGGAATGGCCGGAGAACCAGTTATTGGCTTACGAAAAAGAAATGCTCGGATTTTATATTACAAGGCATCCGCTGGCAAGCCACGATAAAATACTTAAAAACTATTCTTCGTGCAATATTCAGGAGCTCCAAACAAGAAAGGACGGCGAGGAAGTTATTATAGGCGGCATTATGAGTAAGGTTAAGATTACGACAACGAGGAAAACAGGCGAAAAAATGGCCATAGTCAATTTTGAAGATTTGACGGGCACCTGCGAGATATTAATATTTCCGAGCACATACAGGAATGTAGCATCTCTTGTGAGGGCCGATGCCATAGTGTTTATAAAAGGCAAATTGAGCTTGAGGGAGGACGAGCCAAAATTGATTGCGAATGAAATAATAACGACTGACGAAATAAGGCCGCGTTATACACGCGCCGTATTTATAAATATGTCTACTCCCGGTCTTGATAAATCACTGCTTGATAGATTGAAGAATGAACTTGTAAAACATCCGGGCAAAATTCCGGTATACCTTAATTTTATAGAGCCTACCGGCAGAAGGATAAGGGTATCGGTGGGCAAGGATTTTAATGTTCAGGCGGATGAAAATTTACTGGGGGATATTGAGGGGTTGTCCGGGAAGGATTCCGTAAGTTTCAAAGTCGGTAATTTGGGTAAAGGTTAGTGCTGAGAAGCAAATAGATAGTAAAGTTAAAAGTAACCCTGAACCACTCACTAGCCCCGAATCTGAACAAAGTGAATGGTTCGGGGCTTTGTTCGGGTTCATGGTTATCCTGTACCCGAGCGTAAGCGAGTGGTACAGGATAAAAAGTCTCCACAACAGGCGGAAAAAGGCAAAAAGTAAAGTAAAAAGGTAAAAATTGTCTTTAGCCGTGTTTTTCCGAGAACCGAGAACCGAGCACCTAGAACCGAATGTGTTTGACCGATGTTATAACCTATGGTAACATAAAAGGTTACGTCATTTTAACCCGCCTTCGCCCGCCGCCTCCGGCGGCGTGGCTTCGGCGAGGTTTTAGCTCCACTGATGCGAAAAGAAAAATTCCACGGTAGTGAGCCCTTGGGGCTTCAAAATGATAGATAAGAAATTGGAAGAAAATATAAAGAACACCAAGCGATTCCTCGAGTTCTGGTCCAAGTTTCAGGAATTGTATAGGATTGTTATATCTGGAAGCCCCAGCCTTAAAGATAAGGAAGAAGACTTCACATCCACAAGGACCCTGGTTAATACGAGATTCCAGGAGTTGATGGATTCGCTGGGCGTTTCTCACGGCGAAAGACTTAAAAGGGCAATACCAATTTACGAGATATTGTCTATTGAGAATCTTTACAATATGTCGGATGAAAAATTGAAAAAAATAGAGGACCACTGGACTGATTCATATATATTTTTATCTTCGATTCTGGACAGATTTCAGAAAAAGAAAAAGCGCATAGAGGACTATAGCAAGGTGATGTTTGTGACAAAGAGTTTTTTGAGAAGGATGAAGTTGGTATAGGCACAAGTAAGAATATGGGAGGTACGAATGACGAAAAAGGAAATCGTGCTGAAGATTGCCGATGAAACGGATATAAAACAGATGCATGTTAAGTTTGTAGTGCAGAAAACGCTCGATGCTATTACTGAAAGCCTTTCTAAAGGTGAAACGGTCGAGCTCAGGAATTTCGGGATATTTAAAATAAAATCACGAAAGGGAAGGGTGGGCAGAAACCCGAGGACGGGTGAATCTGTTACTGTGCCTGATAAGAAAGTAGTTGCGTTTAAACCAGGGCTTGTGATGAAGGAACGGGTAAAGTAATCAGGCAACAGGCATCAGGCAACAGGCATCAGGGAAAGTAAAGTATGAAGTACAAAGCTATAAGGGGAATGGAAGATATACTGCCGGAGGATATAGGCAATTGGCAGTGGATAGAAAAAACAGCAAGAGAAATTCTTGAATCATACGGATATGCTGAGATAAGAACTCCTATATTAGAAGATGCATCTATTTTTACCAGAAGCATCGGTGAAGAAACCGACATTGTGACAAAGGAAATGTATGCATTTAAAGATAAAAAAGAACGTAAGCTTGCTTTACGTCCCGAAGGCACAGCGCCGATAGTTAGGGCATATGTTGAGCATTCCTTAGACAATATGCCTTTCGGGAATAAATTGTATTATATTGGGCCTATGTTTAGAAGCGAAAGACCTCAGAAAGGACGGCAGAGGCAATTCCATCAGATAGGCGTTGAGGCATTCGGCTCTAATTCTCCCCATGCAGATGCTGAAGTGATAATGCAATTGGATAATATGCTGAAATCATTAGGATTAAGAAATTATACAATTGATTTAAATAGCTTGGGATGCAGGAAAGATAAAATAAAGTTCGCCGACGAGCTTAAATCTTATTTAAAAGATAAACAGAACAGACTTTGCGATGACTGCAAGGTGAGGGTTAAAAAAAATATTTTACGTGTTTTAGACTGTAAGAAAGATGTATGTATCCAGGTTTTGAAAAATGCCCCTAATGTATTAAGCAGCTTGTGCGATTCATGCAAAAATTCTTACGAAAAATTAAAGGCGTGTCTTTCGTCTTTAGGAATTGATTTTAAGGAAAAAAAGAATCTCGTAAGGGGTTTGGATTATTATACGGGGACAGTGTTTGAGATTACGCATGCAAGTCTGGGCTCGCAGGATGCTATAGGAGCGGGCGGAAGGTACGATGATCTTGTGAAAGATTTTGGCGGAATCGATACAGGCGCTGTCGGTTATGCTTTGGGAATGGAAAGGATTATTATTGCGCTGGGGAAAAAAGAAATATCCGTAAAAAAAGTTTTATATTTAGCTACGTTAGGCGACAAAGCGAAAGTGGAGGGTTTTAGAATAGCCGGCAAGATAAGAAGCGCGATTCCGCATTTAACAGTGATGACAGATATAAAAGAAGCATCATTAAAGTCTCAGTTGCGATTTGCGGATAAATCCGGAGCAAAATTTGTCTTGATACTTGGAGATAACGAAATAAGCAAGGGAATCGTTATTTTAAGGGACATGTCTTCGCAGAAGCAAATAGAAGTGTCGATTGAAGGAGTTATTGAGGAGTTAAGAAAGTACGTTCCGAAGGACGAAGGACGAAGGACGAGGGACGGCAAAGATTAATAAACCTTATCGTCCATCGTCTATCATCTATCGTCCTTCATAACTGGGGTGCAACATGTTAAGGACGCATACTTGCGGCGAAATAAACGAAAAATTAGTTGATAAGGATATTGCGCTTTGCGGCTGGGTGCATTCAAGGCGGGACCACGGCGATCTTATGTTCATAGATTTGAGAGATGCGTACGGAATCGTTCAGATAGTGTTTGACCCGAAAGTTGATAGGAAAATTCATACCGATGCCCATAAGCTGAGAGGCGAGTTTGTTGTGACGGTTAAAGGAAGAGTCAGGCGAAGGCCCGGAGGGACAGAGAATAAGAAACTTGCCACAGGCATGGTTGAAGTAATTGTTGCGAGCTTCAATATTTTGAACGAAGCGCTTACGCCGCCTTTTGAAATAGATGATTCAACAGTTGTTTCTGAAGAAGTCAGATTAAAATACAGGTTTATAGATTTGAGAAGGTCCTTTATGCAGAGAAACTTGAAGTTGAGGCACAGGGTGAATAAAATCATACGGGATTTTCTCGATGAAAAAAAATTTGTAGAAGTCGAAACGCCTATTCTTACAAAATCAACGCCCGAAGGAGCAAGGGATTATCTCGTGCCTTCGAGGCTAAACACGGGTAAATTCTTTGCGCTTCCGCAATCGCCGCAGCTTTTTAAGCAGATACTCATGGTTTCGGGACTCGACAGGTATTATCAGATAGCGAGATGTTTCAGGGACGAAGATCTGCGCGCAGACAGGCAGCCGGAGTTTACGCAGCTTGACTTAGAAATGTCTTTTATCGATGAAGAGGATATTTTTTCTCTGTGCGAAGACCTGATGGTTAAACTTTTTAAGGATATTCTGGGAATAAATTTAACAAAGCCTTTTCCGCGCATAAAATACGATGAAGCGATGTCCCGCTACGGCACCGATAAACCCGATATGAGATTAAGGATGAATGAATTAAAGGATGTGACGCATGTCCTCGAAAACAGCGAATTTAAGGTTTTTAAGGATGCGGTTAAAGAAGGCGGACGGATAATTGCTCTTAATGTAAAGAACTGCGCGGATTTCAGCAGGCAGAAAATGGACGAATTAACGCAATTCGCCAAGGATTGCGGCGCTAAGGGCCTTGCGTATTTTAAAATAGAAAAGGACGATATAAGCTCCCCGATTCGGAAATTTTTTAAACAAGATGAATTGGAAAGGCTGAACAAATCAATCGGCGCAGGTGCAGGCGATTTGGTTTTAATGGTAGCCGATAAAGAGAAACTAGCTTATCAGGTTTTGGGCGCCCTGAGATTGGAAATAGGGAAAACGAAAAATTTAATCGATAAGGACGGTTTCAACATATCATGGATTGCTGATTTCCCGCTTTTTAAATATAACGACGAAGAAAAGAGATGGGAATCGGAGCACCATCCTTTTACAGCGTGCAGGGACGAAGACCTGCCTTTATTAGAAAAAGGAAATTATGAATCTGTTAAAGCAAGGTCTTACGACTTGGTTATTAACGGTGCTGAAATAGCCAGCGGCAGCATAAGAATTCATTCAAAGGAAATGCAGGAGAAGATTTTCAAAGTAATCGGCTTGAAAAAAGAAGACGCGAGGGCCAGATTCGGTTTTCTCATGAATGCGTTTGAATACGGAGCGCCTCCGCACGGAGGCATCGCCATAGGCCTTGATAGATTCATAACGCTTTTTACAAAAAGCGAATCAATAAGAGATGTTATAGCATTTCCGAAGACGCAGAAGGCATTTTGCCCGATGACAGGCGCGCCGTCAGATGTCGATGACGCGCAGTTGAAGGAATTGCATATAAGAAAAGCTAAATGAGATTAATAACCAAGATACAAGAAACAAGATACAAGCAATATCCAATTTTGAAAATTCGAATAACCAAACCGCCGGTTTGGATATTGGTTATTTGAATTTGAAATTTGTTTGTATCTTGTATCTTGGTTATTGGTAAATTTAAATAGGAGGGTTTATGCGATTAGGAATAGTTTTATTAATGATTTCGGCTCTTATTGCCGGCTGCAGCAGCGTTAAAACT